>ENA-OQHD01000155-OQHD01000155.1-human-gut-metagenome-genome-assembly--contig:-NODE-155-length-29264-cov-6.073549_pt1 | contig 29264 bp, 26 predicted proteins | sample MGYA00242560_ERZ504711 | MGnify/ENA primary metagenome ERZ504711 (study PRJEB26092, sample SAMD00036198) | human gut metagenome | host: Homo sapiens | study: EMG produced TPA metagenomics assembly of...
CGGCCAGGCGATCCAGAACCTGGTGGTCACGGGTTCGTTGATCACGATCGTCCCGTTGGTCATCGCGTTCCTGTGCCTGCAGAAGTACTGGCAGTCCGGCCTTGCCGCAGGCGCCGTCAAGGAATGATCGCAACGGTCGCATGCTGAAATTTCGGTAAAGCGCATACCGATTTTTCGGCAATCGTCCGAAAAGAACAAAAAAGTAAGACCTCGGGGGTGTCATCGTGGACATCCCCGGGACCATCTCAAATATCTTAGTAAATATATATACTAGATTTTATAAAAAGATTTTACGAGAGCTTTCGAAGGGAAGCTGTCGAGCTGGCATCCTCAGCGTTATAGCGGATGCCATACGCACACAAAGGAGTAATCCATGCATCGCACGTTCAAATGGCCGGAACTGCTGACCGACAACGGCAAAGGCATCGCATACGGCGGTGATTACAATCCCGACCAGTGGTCGGAAGACGTGTGGGACGAAGACGTCCGCCTCATGAAACAGGCCGGTGTCAATACCGTGGCCGTGGCCATTTTCAGCTGGGATCGCATTCAGCCGGAAGAAAACCGTTGGGATTTCGGCTGGCTTGACCGCATCATCGACAAGCTCGGCAAAGCCGGCATCGCGGTCGATCTGGCCTCCGCAACCGCCACCGCGCCGCTGTGGCTGTACGAAAAGCACCCGGAAGTGCTGCCGCAAGACAAATTCGGCCATCCCGTCAACGCGGGATCGCGCCAATCCTGGAGCCCGACAAGCCCGGTGTTCAAGGAATACGCGCTCACCCTGTGCCGCAAACTGGCCGAACGCTACGGCACCAACCCGTACGTCACCGCATGGCATATGGGCAACGAATACGGCTGGAACAACCGTTATGATTACTCCAACAACGCGCTCGATGCCTTCCGCCTGTGGTGCGAACGCAAATACGGTACCATCGAAAACCTCAACAAGGCGTGGGGCACCACCTTCTGGGGTCAGGAAATGAACGGTTTCCACGAAGTGCTCATCCCGCGTTTCATGGGCGCCGACTCCATGGTGAACCCCGGTCAAAAGCTTGATTTCGAGCGTTTCGGCAACGATATGCTGCTCGACTTCTATAAGGCCGAACGCGACGCCATCGCCGAAATCTGCCCCGACAAGCCGTTCACCACGAACTTCATGGTCTCCACCGACCAGTGCTGCATGGACTACGCCGACTGGGCCGAGGAAGTCGATTTCGTGTCGAACGACCATTACTTCCATGAGGGCGAATCGCATATCGACGAACTGTTCTGCTCCGACGCTTTGATGGATTCCCTCGCGCTCGGCAAGCCGTGGTATGTGATGGAACATTCCACTTCGGCCGTGCAGTGGAAGCCGCTCAACGCACGCAAGCGCAAGGGTGAAACCGTGCGTGACTCCATTGCGCATGTGGCCATGGGTGCCGACGCCATCAACTTCTTCCAGTGGCGTGCCTCCGCATTCGGAGCCGAATCCTTCCACTCCGCACTCGTGCCCCACGCGGGCGAAGACACCAAACTGTTCCGCCAAGTGTGCGAACTGGGCGCAGCGCTGAAAACCCTCGGCGACGCTGGCGTGCAGGGTACCGAACTGGAACAGTCCGATACGACGATCCTGTTCAGCGCGGAATCCGAATGGGCCCACACGCTCCGAAACCCTGCCGAGCATGAAACTCAACCATTGGCACGACGTGCGCGACTGGTACCGTGCGTTCCTCAACGCCGGCACCCGTGCCGACATTGTGCCGTTGAAATACGATTGGAGCGCATACAAGACCGTCGTACTGCCGACCGTGATCATGCTCAGCGCCGAAGATACGCAGCGTTTGGCCGATTTCGCAGCTGCCGGCGGCCGTGTGGTCATCGGTTACGCAACCGGACTAATCGACGAAAACTTCCACACCTGGCTCGGCGGATACCCGGGAGCCGGAGACGGCCTGCTGCGCGAAATGCTGGGTATTCGCGGCGAGGAATTCAACATTCTCGGCGCGGAAGCCGAAGGCGAACCGTCCGAAATTCGTTTGAGCTCCGGTGCGGTCACCCGCCTGTGGCAGAACGATGTGAACGTCGACGGCGAACGCGCGCAGGTATTAGCCACCTACGAAGGTGAAGAAGCCGACGAATGGGAACTCGGCGGCACCGCCGCAATCACCCGCAATCCGTACGGTTCCGGCGAAACATACTTCGTCGGCTGCGATCTCAACGTCGCCGATCTTACGGAATTCGTGCGCGAGAATATCGTGGAAGATTCCGCAAATGTCGCCAATCCGGCCGATTCCGACGTACTGCACACCGTGCGCAAGTCCGCCGACGCAACCTTCGATTTCTATCTGCCGCGCGGCAAGAAAGAAATCGCATTGCAGGGCATCGAAGGCGAACCAATCTACCTGTTCCAAGCGGAAGCAGAGGAACAGACGGGCAGCTACACCGTGCATCGCAACGGCGTACTCGTCGTAAAGCGCGCATAATTCCGCATAATTTCGCGCAATTGATTGCGTAACACAACAATCTCACACAACCTGAGCCCGCCATTCTGAAACTCAAGAATGGCGGGCTTGCCATAACTGGTAAACTTTTTACCGGCATATTCAACAATCACGGAGACGAACATGGGCGAGTCAAAGCCGGAGCCGAAGCCGGACAAAAAAGCGCGTCACCCTACGAGACGTGGCCGAAGAGGCAGGCGTTTCACTCAAAACCGCATCCAACGTGATCAACCATTCCGGCCGTATGACCGACTCCACGCGAGAAAAAGTCCAGGAAGTCATCGACCGACTCGGATACCGCGTGAACGTGTCCGCGCGCAATCTCAACCGCGGCAAAACCGGTTTCATCACACTCGCCGTACCAACATTGACCGCCCCATACCTGTCGGAGCTCGCCAACCGCGTAATCGACGCGGCCCGCGGCTACGGCTACTCCGTATACGTCACCACCTACGCCGAAGGATCCGCACAAGGAGCGCAATCACTCCTGCGCAACTTCAACACCACCGTCTCGGACGGCATGATCCTGTCGATCTCCGAAGTCGAAAACCTTGAAGCGGCGGACTTGGACGTGGACTATCCGCTCGTATGCGTGGGCGCGCGTTCCACGCACGGCAAAGCCGACCATGTTACCCCCGACGATATTCAGGAAGCCCGACTCGCAGCCGAATACCTGTTCGACCATGGCGCAACCCGGCTCGCGGTGGTCGGATCGCGAACCGAACCGGAGCATATCGATTCCGTGCGTGAAGCAGTGGAAGGCAATGCGCAACTGCGACTTCGCGGCGTGCTCGAAGCGTGCGCCGCGCGGGGAGCGGCATTCGATTCCCGACTGGTAATGAGCACTGGGCAGGATTGGACGATTGGTTCCGGCGCTCGCATTACGCAGCAGCTTATTGATTCCGGGATTCCATTCGACGGTATTGTGGCGTTCAATGACCAGCTTGCGTTGGGTGCGCTGTTCACTTTGGCTGCGAACGGCATTTCCGTGCCTGAACAGATGCAGGTGATCGGCTTCGACAATATTGAAGAAGCCGCATATTTCCAGCCTCCGCTGACCACCATGGATTCTTGTCTCGACTGGATTGCGCCGACTGCGGTCAGCCGCATTCTCGACCGGATCGACGGCACGCGTGTGCTGGAGCCGAGTTACATCACCACCCAGTCGCACGTGATCGCCCGCGCCACCACGCGCGTGTAGCTCGCCGTTGGTTTCGTGCCGTCGCCCTTCGAGCCATCGGTTTCGTACCGTTGTCCTTCGTGCCGTTGATTTCGCGCTATCGCCCTTTGTGCTGTTGGTTTCGTATCGTTGGCTTCGCGACGCAGCTCGCGATGTTTGTGCAGACCCGAATCAACCTCGGTGTTCCGGCAATTCCTGCGCGGGCAGCTGCGCCGGTCGACTGGCGGACAACTGCGCGAGGCGGCTGTGCGGACGCAGCTGCGCCGGTCGACTGTGCGGACACCGAAATGGGACCCACATCAGGAACGACCGGAGAGCGTGAGAATTACAAGAATCACGTTAAGTGCGACAATCAGCGAAACAACTACCATATTGATCGCGAATTTCACCGGACCATCCACATAATCGCCCATTAAAGAACGGTCGTGCGTGTATTTCATTAACGGAATAATCGCAAATGGAATGCCGATCGACAGCACAACTTGCCCTATGATCAGCGCTTCCGTCGGATTCTTAGCAAACCACAACACCACCAACGCCGGCACGAGCGTCACCACGCGGCATGCCCACATCGGCGCTTTGATCCGCAGCAGTCCATGCATGATTTCGGCGCCCGCATATGTGCCGACCGACGTGGAACTCAGGCTGGAAGCCAGCAGTCCGACCGAGAAAATCGTGCCGATCACCGGACCTAGCACATGCTGAATGGCCTGTTGCGCACCCTCGATCGTATCCGTGCCGGTCATGCCATGCAATGAATTCGCCGCAAGAATCAATAGTGCAAGATTCACCGATCCAGCAAGTAATAATGCCCAGAACACGTCTATTTTGCTTCCGTGTAGCAGGGTCTTTACGCTCGGTTTGGGCTCTCCTGGCACGTAATGGTCGTTCACCAGCGTGGAATGCAGGTAAATCGCGTGCGGCATCACCGTGGCGCCCAGCATGGAAGTTGCCATCAATACCGTTTCGGTTCCTTTGAAATGCGGAACAAGACCTTGTAAAACTTGCGCAGGATTTGGTGGATCAATAAAAAGGCCTGCAATAAATCCAAAAGTAATCACCAGCAGCAATGCAATAATCAGCTTTTCAAAAATATGATGCGTGGCACTCTTTTGAAAAATAAGCAAGATCGTAGAAATAATGCCGATTATGCAACCACCAATAAAAAGCGGAAGTCCAAATAATAATTTCAGTGCGATTGCGCCGCCAATTACTTCCGCAAGATCAGTCGCTATTGCAATGACTTCCGCTTGCATGAAAAACATGAATCGACCGCCGTCGCCAAGTCGTTCTCCCAGGATTTCGGGAAGACTTTTTCCGGTGACGATACCAAGTTTTGCGGACTGATATTGAATGAGCACGCTCATACAATTGGCGAGTACCAGCACCCACACCAGCAGATATCCGTACCTCGCGCCGGATGTGATATTCGCCGCCACATTGCCGGGATCCACGTAGGCGACGGCCGCCACAAAAGCAGGTCCAAGCATGCCGGCAAGCGCGTGCCCGTGGCGGGAAGAGAAATCGTGATTCGCCCGTGCCGTTTCCCAGCATTCCACGCCATCCGTCGCACCCGCATTGACCATGCCTCCCATGCCGTCCATATCGTTCGCGTCGTCTGTACTGTTCATGTTCGTCGCCCTCTTATCCGAGCAATGTTATAGCGCACGAGACTGCGCGGTTATGTTACGTACGCGCATATCATCTGTCGGCATATGCGCGACTCATGCAACGGCGCGTCCGAACCGTTCCAAGACGCAATGCGAGGCATGTGCCACGAAATATGGCCGAATTGCGGCGACCTGCGGCTAAGCTGGAACAAGCATGAGAACGGTTGAGAATAATCGCCCGAAACACAGCCTTCGAAAGGACAACGCATGGAAACTTTCCATACCCCCATGGTCACATTGAACGACGGCAATCTGATTCCGCAGATCGGCTTGGGCGTGCTGCGCATCGACGATGAGGGCGTTACCTCCGTAGTGGAGAGTGCGCTGGAAGCCGGCTACCGTCATATCGACGGCGCGGCGGGGTACAACAATGAGGCCGGCGTGGGTCGCGCGCTGAACAATGCGGGATTCACGGAAGGTGAGCAGCGCAAAAACCTGTGGGTTACGACGAAACTGCGCGATTCCGAGCAGGGGTATGACAGCGCACGCAAGGCGTTCGACCGCCAGCTTGGCTTGCTGCAGCTCGATTATGTCGACATGTACATGCTGCATTGGCCCACCCCGTTCGACTGGCGTTCCAGCGAAACGTGGAAGGCGTTCCAGGAATTCCGCGCGGAGGGGCGCGTGCGCACGCTGGGTGTGTGCAATTTCCTGCCCGAGCATCTCGACCGCTTGCATGAGGAGACCGGCGAATATCCTGCCGTCAACCAGATTGAGCTGCATCCGACCTGGCAGCAGCGCAAGGTCGTGGACTATTGCAAGGCGCACGGCATTGCCGTGGAAGCATATTCGCCGATGGCTCGCGGTGCTGATTTGAACGCCGGAAACGGTGCGATTGAGCGCATCGCAGCGGAGCATGGGGTTACCCCTGCGCAGGTGATTCTGCGTTGGCATATCGAAAATGGCACGATCATCATCCCCAAGTCGGTGCATGCGGATCGGCAGAAGCAGAATCTCGATTTGTTTGGATTCGTGCTCACCCCTGAAGAACATGCCGCGATCGACGCGCTTGACGGTCCGACGCGCGCCGGACATGATCCGATGACGTTCACGTACGCCTGATACTCCGTAATTCCGTAATTTCGTATTATTTTTAATAATTATGCCTCGAAAGAATAATCGTAATTCTTATAATTATCGGAATATTGAACGCGACGTGCGTGATATCCAGCGGGCCGGCAAGCGGTTCTAAAAAAAGTTGGATCAACGCCGACGGTCCGCTGGAACGTATTCTTATTTTGCTGGTAGTCGTTGCGGTAATCGGCGTCACTATCGGCATGCTGCTGCCGAAAGTCAATCCGACCGTAGGCGAAATCACCGGCGAGTACACGGCAACCGGCACAGCTGCGGAAACGTTGGAAAAACTTACCGTCGACGACAATCCCAGCAAGGCCGGATATGATCGCGATGCGTTCGGATTCCGCGAAACCGACGACGATGGCAACGGTTGCGACGTGCGCGAAGACGTGCTCGCGCGCGATCTGACGGACGTGCAATATAAGAACGGCCGTAGCTGCCAGGTTGCGTCGGGCACGCTTGACGATCCGTATACCGGTCAGACCATCCAATTCGTACGTGGAGTGAAAACGTCTTCGGCGGTGCAGATCGATCATGTGGTCGCGTTGGAAAATGCGTGGCAGTCGGGCGCGAACACGTGGGATCATGCGAAGCTGTACCAATTCGGCAACGACATGTACAATCTGCTGGCCGTGGATGGGCCCGCGAATCAGCAGAAGGGTTCCGCTTCGGCCGCATACTGGCTGCCGACGAACAGTGAATACCGTTGCGATTACGTGGCCCGGCAGATTGGCGTGAAAGACAAGTACGGGCTGACTGTCACTTCGCAGGAAAAGCGGGCGATGCTTTCCGTATTGCACGGTTGCCCAGCGCAGGAATTGCCGGAAAGCTGAAGCTGCTCATTTAGGCGCGGATATTTGCGGGTGCTGGCTGGGAACGGTCGTAGTTGTAGACGGTGAACGTTCCTTTGTTGAATCGTTTGGTTTCGTACAGCGCCAAGTCGGCCTGTGCGACGCATTGGTCGAAATCCACGCTTCCGATCGCGTCTCCATCGGCGCGCCCCGTGCCAAGGCTGGCACCGTCAGCGGCTGCAATGCGGCACACGCCTACGCTGCAATGCACGTCTTGCCCGTGCTGTTCCGAGGTGCGTGCCAACTGTTGGAAGAACATGCCCAGCGTGGTTTCAAGCACCTGTTCGCTGGCGGTGTTTCGGATGAGTGCTATGAATTCGTCGCCGCCGTATCGGCAGATAATGTCATCTTGCCGGTAGATGTGCCGAAGTTGGGATGCGACCTCGCGGATCCAGAAATCGCCGACCGTGTGTCCGTATGTGTCGTTGATGGTTTTGAAATCGTCGATGTCGACGAACATCAGCATCGCTTCGTCGTGCGAATCCATGCGGTCGAAATATTTGCGCATGTGTTTCCATCCCGCTTCCTTGTTCAGCAAACCGGTCATGCCGTCATGTTCGGCTTCGTACCGTGCTTTTTCGTAGGCGGCCTGTTGCGAGTGGAATCGCATGTTCATTTCCACGGTGTCCATGACGAACATAATCTGTGTGGAAATCACGATCGCCAAACATTGCAATGAAAAACTGTATGCCAGTGCTTGGTAGATGGTCGCCAATACTGGTAGCACGAAGAACGACATCATGGAAAGGAAAATAATGCGATCAAGATTCTTGCGATATGAGATCAACATGAAGAGGCATAATGCGATTCCCAAGACCGCAATTGCCTGCGAAAGAAGATAGAAATTACCGCGATGGTAAAGATTGTGGTCATCGAAATAGTAGAAAAGACCAGTGAATTGTGTGATGATAAGTAAGAGAATTCCAATTACGGATAATGCGTAGACAGCACGCAATGCGGCTGGTTTGCGATGCTGATGTTTGCTCACTGTCAACCAAACATAGGTTGCGAAGAAACTCATGAAAATATAGTTGATGCAGAATACTGAGAAATTGCTTATGCGAACCATATAGTATGCGGTTTCGTCTGCATCTACGCGAAAATACCAGCTGAGCGCGTCGGTTCCAAGAAGAAGCATGCAGGCGATCTGCATGAGTATTTTGATGCGAGTTCGTCTGGTTTTGTGCGGGGTTGCAATGAAAATTCCGCCTGCGCAAATCAGGCATATGAAAATACCCCACAACTCCATGCAGATGTGGAACATGGCCCTGACTGTCATTATCCTCCATCCCCCCCCCTCGACGCTGCCTGCGTCGAAAACTTGCCTACCTCTTTCGTGTGCCATGATACCTCTAAATAGGGGAGCGTTACCCCGAAATGACAAAAACAGGAATCCGCAGGCGAATATCCATGCCTCTGTCATACGGGCTATCATATAGTTTGTGCGTTTGAATGTGGAGAAGGTGATTGATGTCAGCGAAACGGAGCATGTCCCGAGCGCTTACTCGAGAGGAATCGTATCAGGACGGTCATTTAACGCGCACGGCGTTTATTTCCATTGCGATTCTTACATTTATTACGTTCGTCGGTAATTTCACGCAATTGCAGTTGAGCGCCGCGTTGCCGACGATCGTCAGTGATTTTGGGTATTTCCGTTACGACCGGTCAGTGGCTGACGTCGATTTTCCAGCTGGTCATGGGCGTGATGGTGCCGCTTACGGCGTACCTTACGAGACGCTTTTTCGACGCGCGAAATCGTGCTTGTTTCCATGGTTGTGTTCACGATCGGTTCACTGTTCGCTTGGCTTGGTCCAACTTTTTTGATGGTGCTGATCGGGCGTTTGCTTGAGGCGGTTGGCACGGGTGTGATGTGGCCGGTGTTGCAGATCACGGTGTTTTCGATTTATCCGCTGTCTCGCCGTGGTTTCGCAATGGGTACGGTTGGTATGGCGATGAGCGTGGCTCCGGCGATCGGCCCGACGCTTGGCGGTGTGCAGACGGACTTGAACGGTTGGCGTTCAATTTTCCTCACGTTGACCATTATCGGCGTGATTTCGCTGCTTCTTGCCTATTTTGGATTGCATAATTTCGGTGAGAACGATAAAACCGCGAAGGCTGACTTTTTTTCCGTTGGACTGTCTATTTTCGGTTTCGGCGGGCTAATGTTCGGCTTTACGAATATTGAATCGTATTCGTTTGTAAATCCTATGGTTTGGCTGCCAATGGTGATTGGCGTTGTGGGAATTATTTGGTTTGTGCTCCGCCAGATTCATGGCGCGCGCAGGCAGATTGAAAATCCTGAAGCGCAGCCGCCACTGTTGAATTTGAGCGTGTTGAAGAATCGTAGTTTTACTGTTGGCACGATCACGGCCGCGCTCTCGTTCTTCGCGTTCAGTTCGATTATGGTGATCATGCCCCTGTACATTCAGGATTGCCGTGGCTATTCTGCTGCGATTAGCGGCCTGGTGATGCTTCCGGGTGCTTTGGGCCAGTGCATTTCGCAGTTTTTCGGTGGTAAGGTGCTTGACCGTTTCGGCGCACGTCCGGTGGCGTTGATAGGCACGATTACTTTGTGTTTCGGCACGGTCATGATGAGTTTGATTTCCATGACTTCGTGGATTTGGTGGGTGTCGATTTGGCAGTTTGTGCGCCAGATCGGCATGGGTTTCGTGTTGATGCCGATCACCACATGGTCACTGAATTGTTTGGAACCGGAAGAGGTGAGCGCCGGATCCGCGGTGACGAATACGGTTCGTCAGATTGCGGGCGCGATTGGCGCTCCGGTGTTGGTGATTTTGATGGAGACGTTCACGTCTCTTCGTTGGGCTGCGCTTGGTGGCACAAAAGCCGTGTATGCGGCTGCCAACGTGTTCGGCATTCAGTGGGCGCTTCGTATCAGTGCAGCAATCTGCTTCGTGATGGTGCTGATGGTGTTCTTCGGCGTGCGCGGCCAGGGTGCCGGTTCCACGCATGAAACCGTGCAACGCGCCCTCAACCGTAGGCGTGCCGCCTGACCGTGCATGCTGCGACGGCTACTCCTCTTCGTTGGGCTTGTATTCCACTACGCTGAGGGCCACCACGCCTGCGCTGGTGTGCACGAACACATTGGCGCTCCCGCCTACGGCTTCCAAGCCTTCCACCAAGTGTGAGATCGGCTCGGAATCGAGCACTGGCAGCACTTGCGCCACGCCGTCTGCGTCGGTGACGGTGAGCGTATCGTCCAAATATCCGGAGGCGAGCGTTTCGTCGATGGCGCTTTCGAATTCGGCCAGCTTGCTGATTTCCTCTTCGGCGGCCTTGTTTGCGGCCACTTCCACAGCTTGTGCCACTTCTTCTCGCATTGCTTCTTCGCTCATGATTGCCTCTTTTGTTAAGCACCGTTTTGCAACCTATAGATTATCGGATGAACGTATCAGAACGATTCCAAATGCCGGAAAGTGTCCATATAGTGGCACTTTTGTGAAAGCGTCACCCTCAATGCACGCGGGAAACATATGCGGGGATGAACGCGGGTAGCGTTCACGAGAAGAGATGTTGTGAGAGATGTTGTGAAAAACGATGCGTAAGACTATCGGTTGCAACATGTGATTGCATACGATTGCGGATTGCGCGGAATAGGAAGTGAAACGGGAAGATGGAATGGGAGAGGAGTGCGCATGACTCGACTTGGCGATGTCCAACGAAGTGAGACGCGTCGTGAAACGCGCGCTTCACTGCTTACGGCGTTGCTGTGGTTCGCATCCGCCGTCATCGTGTTCGCGATGCTTCTGCGCATGCTGCCGAACAGTCTCGATGGCAAACGGTACGTGCCTTTGATTGTCGCACTCATGCCTTGGCTTGGCTTGCTTTCCGTGATTATCGCAATTATTGCAACAGTTTTTCGCACTGTCGGCAAACGAAAACTTTTAGTCGCGTTGAGCGTATTGTGCGTGATCATCCAGATTATCTGGCATTGGGGGTATGTCGTTCCGACCAATGATCGTGCCATACAACCTTCTGCAACAGTGCGTGTCATGACGTTCAATACGAAGCAAGGTTGTGCCGATGCGCAGCAAATCGTGCGAACAATCCAAAGCGAGCATGTTGAAATTCTTGCAATGCAGGAAGTTCCATCAGGATTATTAGATCGGTTGCATGATGCTGGAATTGAGGATTATCTTCCGTATTCCGTTTCCGCGCAACTCACTTGGCACGATAATGGCGGTGTGAACGTACTGTATAGTGCGCATCCTCTGCAGGAAACAACGCAGGATCTCATTCCTATTGAATCCAGTAGTATTCCTGCCGCGACGGTTGATTTCAATGGCAGAAAAGTACGATTTGGGTCGGTTCATCCGTTTTCTCCACGACCAAGCAATCAGGGATTATGGAATAAAAGTTTGGATTCCATAGCGCAATTACAGCATTACGATAATGGGGAATCGTATGTGCTGATGGGGGATTTTAATTCCACGTGGGATCATGCAAGCTTCAGATATTTGTTGGGCGATCGCTTTACGGATGCGGGGGAGAGTGCCGGCGAGGGATTGCATATGACGTATCCTTCGGTATTCCCTATCGCTGAAATCGACCATATCATCTACGACAAGGGTGTGTACGCCAGAAATTTGGAAACCAAGCGGATTCAAGGTTCCGACCACAAGGCATTATTGGCGACGTTGGAATTTCAGTAATGCTGCCGTCGCGGGTCATGCTTGAGTTGTAGCAATACTGGTTTGCAGGTCACGTTTAGGTTGCATCAGTTCTTGCGTTACCGGCAACAGTTGAGCAGTAATACCGCCGTTATTGCCCCGTTTTTGCTCCGTAGGTTTCATCGACTCCCCCTACTATTACACTGGGGAATCCGAAGTGCTTGCAAACAATTAGGGAGCGAAACGGAATATGAACGGCGCGTCTGATCAGCCTGAAGAATTCGGCGTCCAGCCTGAGCAAGGCCGTCAGGAGGAGCCGCAGTCTAATGCCGGTTCAGCCGCCGACGCAACCGCAACCTCCGACGCAACCGCCAGTCCAGAAGATTCCACTTCCAGCGCCCCGCATTCCCGCCGCGTGCGGCGCCGTATGAGCGCCGAGCATATTCGCCAAATCAAGCGCAAACGTCGCCGTCGCAAGATCCTGATCGGCGTACTTGTGGTAATCGCCGCCCTCGCCGTTTTCGCCGGCGCGTTCGTATGGTCGGCGTTGCGCGTGAAAAATCGAGCTGCAGGAGGCGGTGTCGGGCGCACAAGGTCTGCAGCAGACCATCTCCGAAGCGGACACGTCCAAGCTTGAGAAGCAGACAACCGCGTTCTCCGATCACGTAAGCAAGGCCTACAAGCAAACCTCTTCGCCGCTGTGGCAGGTGGCGTCGGTCGTGCCGTATGTGGGCGATGACATTTCCGCCGTACGCACCACGGTGGCCGCCATGGAGAATATTTCGTCGCAGGCGTTGCCGCAACTGGTGAAAGTCGCCGAAAATGTTGATCTGAACAGTATTCACGTGGAAAACGGCACGATCGAAATTTTCCGGATTGGAAGCGTCTCAGCAGCCGCTCCAAATCGCGGACGATACGATCGACAAGGCCACGCGGGAAGTGAAAACCGTGAAAACCCCACATATCGCGCAGATCGCGGACGCCCTGAAAACCGCGGAAACGTATTGCGAAAAACTTGACAGCATGGTGCATTCCTTGAATTCCATCGTGCAGGTGCTGCCAAGCATGTTGGGTACGGAAAGCCATGCGGATGATGCTCCGCGCAATTATTTGATCCTTGCGCAAACGAATGCGGAGGCGCGTCCTTCCGGCGGTCTTACGGGATCGCTCGGCTTGGCCACGGTGCAGGGCGGTCACGTGAGCTTGCAGCCGTTCGTTTCCGATTCGGAAATTCAGAATGCCGACGAGCCGGTTGTGGATTTGACCGCCGAGGAACGTTTGCTGTTCACCGACAAGCTTGGCAAGGATATTCGCGACGTGAATTTCACGCCTGATTTTCCGCGCACCGGCGAGATTGTGAGCGCCATGTGGAATCGCCAGTATGGCGTTGCGGTTGATGGTGTGATCGCCATTGATCCGCTGTTCCTGCAGAACATGCTGGCGGTGACCGGTGGCGTTGCCATGCCTGACGGTTCGACGTTGGATGGCACTAATACCGCCCAAACGTTGCTGCATGACGTGTATGCGCGTATGGCTCCGCAGGAGACGGACGAGTATTTCGCGGTTGCCGCGCAGGCCGCGTTCGACCATATCATGCAGAATGCGGGCGATTTCAAATCGTATGTCAAGGCGCTTTCCACGTCTGTTGAGCAGGGACACGTGATGGTGTGGAGCGCGCATGAGGATGAGCAGAATCTGATTGCCGATTCCGCGATTTCCGGCAAATTGATTACGGAAGGTGCAAAACCGCAGGTCGGCGTGTATATTTCCGACGAAACCGAGTCGAAAATGGACTGGTATTTGCATCGCGAAGTGACCACTGAATTCCAGAAGGTCGCGCGAAACGGCGCGAACCAGTATACGGTGCATATCAAGTTGCAGAACACCATAACGGCGGAAGAAGCGGCTTCCGAGGCTGACTATGTGACCGGTGCCGGAAATATCGTTCCGAAGGGCCAGATCAAGACGGCATTGTTCATTTACGCGCCTGCGAATGGTCGTTTGGTGGATTGGGAATTTCAGAATGCCGACGATTACAAGGGTGTGACTTTGCATAATGGCCTGACCGTAGGCGTGGGCGATGTGACCTTGCAGCCCGGCGAATCCTATGAGATCACCGTGCATGTGCAGTCCGCCCCGGATACGGATGAGCCGCTCACCCTCCGCCAGACCCCGCTGATTGAAGGCCGCTAGACAGTTCCGTAGGCAGCTTAAGCAGCCAAACAGGCGGCCGTCAAACGGCCAAATCGTCAAGCAAGAGTCTAGACAAGTCATCTTGCTACAGGGTGAGTATGGGGGAATATACGGGTATATGCGCATGTAACCTCACATTCACAGAACGGACGTCAACTTTTCATCCGTCCTTGCCACGAACCACGTTTATCGTCGCTCCGATTTTCTTCTCGCAGCAGCGTATCGGTTTGCATGGCAAGCCGTTTACCATGTATAAATTCCGTTCCATGGTTACCAATGCGGAAGAATTGAAGAAGAAACTTGCCGAAGAAAATGGACAGACCGATCGTTTCATCTTCAAAATGAAGGATGATCCGAGAATTACGAAGGTCGGTCGTTTTATTCGTAAGACTTCGTTGGATGAATTCCCCCAGTTCTTCAACGTTTTGAAGGGCGACATGTCTTTGGTTGGTCCTCGCCCGGCTTTGCCGGAAGAGGTTGCCCGCTATGGTTCCCTTTATTCCGCGCGACTGCTGGTTAAGCCTGGTATTACTGGTCCGTGGCAGGTTTCCGGCCGTTCGGATCTTTCGCAGGAGCAGAGCGAATATTTGGACGTTTCCTATATTGAAAATTGGTCTATTGCAGGCGATCTTGCGATTCTCGCAAAAAGCCGTGCTCGTGGTCTTCCGTGGCACCGGATCTTACTAAATTCCGCAGTACTTTTCGCACGAATCGTCGTGCAAATCAGGGCGCTCCCTCCCGGAGCGCTCTTTTGCTTTCCCACGTGGTGCAGATGGGAAATGTGATTTTTGTGTGGTTGCGACCTCGCTTGTTTGATTGTGGGCTCGCTTGTTTCTTGATGGGAAACAATTATTCGTCATATGTATATTTTTGCAGTTATTGGGATACGTTTATTCGTGTTAGGAATATTGTGATACTCATGTGAAACAGGTTTTAACTTATGTGATAAGTTCCACTATAACTAAAGATTGTCTTTTGATATATCTCATATAAGATTTGGATTTTCAAAATATGTAATTTGCTTTCCTTTGCGCATTGTGAGATAATTAATGCAGCATGGCGCCATGATTTCTGTAACGTCATCCCTCACAGCTGAGGGTGGTCCCACGCACTTCGGTGCGGATTGAAATATGCAATAGAACCTATAAAAGGAAATAATCATGCGTAGTCATGAGAAGCGGGTGAATGTGTGCCCGCGAACGCAAGGTAAGTATTTGGTTTCGGTGGTGCTGACCGCTGTTTTCGCGATCGCGTCGCTGTTTGGAACGCTGCCGTTCTCTGCAGATGCAGTTGCCGATGCCGCCGAATCTCAGGCGGTCGCGCAAGTGGGCAACGCAACCTACACGAGCGTACAGGAGGCGATCGGCCATACGTCGATGAAGAACGCGACGGTCACATTGCTGACTGACGTTGCGGAAAGCGTTACGATTACGCCTCTGAAAGGCATGCGAAACGTAACGTTTGACTTGAACGGGCATGTGCTGCAAGCCGATGGATCCGCTGTGATCACTGTGCCTGCAAACATGCAGCTCACCATTGTCGGCCCGGGAACGGTTGCGGGCGGAACACAGCCTGCAGTCGATTGCCGTGGCGCACTACACGTGAAGAGCGGCACATTCACCTCGGACGCAACGCTGATGCGGTTCGCCGAAACGGATGGGACTTCCGCGCAAGGCAGTTTTTCGGATGGAACGTTCATCGCGCCGACGCTATTCAACCTGCTGGATGACGCTAAAAACCTTGGCTATGTTACCGTTCGTGGCGGCGAATACCGGGGTATGATTCCAGCTGGACTGAACACGCTCGCCTTGTTGAGCGGCTCGTTCTCCGACTCGTCGAATCTTGCGCCGTACTTGGCTGACTCGCTTGGGCTGATTCCAGACGGCACTAGCGGTGACGGTACGGGCGACGGAATGTTCCATGTCGGCGATCTGGCGATCTCCAGCAAGCAGACTTCGGTGGAATTGAATCCGGCGAGCGGCCTTCAGCAGCTGAGTGCCGACGACCTACTGACCTTGACGGGAACGCAACTGAACGGCATCGCTGATTACCGTCTTGTGATGGATAGTGACCAGTTGCAGGCGTTGAACGATCAGATCGAGCGCGCAATGCAAGCGGTTGGGAAGAAGAAAGCCTTCGAAGCCGTGAGTCAGAACGTCACCATCACCGCCGTGCGCAACACGTCGGATGATGACTTTACGGACGCAAACGCGGCCCGTTCTTCCGGAATGCCGAATGGAGCTTCCTCGCGTGGCAGTGCCAATGCGAGTGGGGGAGCAGGTATGCAATTGCGCACTTCCGACCACGATGGCATAAGCGCCCAAGTGACGGTAACCATCAAAGCCGTCGCCGAGCCAGAAGAGCCAGAAGAACCTGGCAAACCCAGCAATCCAGAAAAGCCAGAGAAGCCGGAAATGCCTCGCTCCGGATCCGCAGTGCAGGCGCTCGCCATCATTTCGCTGCTACTGGTGATCGCTTCCGCAATCTGCGCATACGCAACGGCCCGTCTGCGGTCGCCGCGTCTGCACAACTAGTATTTTCCGCCCTTTTCTTGAGCTGTATAGACGCAAAACGCTAGTAATGCAGACATGAAACCACACTCCGATCATCGGATCCGAATTTCTTCAATCCGATGATCGGAGTGTTGCTTTGTGATCCGGCTTCTCGAAGTGCTGAGACGCACACCGTTAATCCTTCTCCTTTGGAGGAAGAAGGCTCTTATGTCTCTTATACCTATGGCAAGGCTGGAATAAAGAACAGGATTTGGTGCTGTCGCGCGTGGGTCGGTCCGTTTGTTGACGCCTTCACTGATTCGCTAGGTTCTTCTCTTGGTCTGAAAGAGAGGCACATTTTTTGCGGAGGTTGTGGAGGCGTTTCCGTTGGGTGCATACGGTTTTTCCGTACTTGATGATTGCTGAGGAACCGGAAAACAGCCCCTAATTATGTGACCGGTGACATCAGAACCGTGCTGTTCCTGTATGCTCCGGCGAATGGCCGCTTGATGGATTGGAAGTTCCAGAATTCCGATGATTACCAAGGCGTGACCGTGCATGATGGTCTGGTGCTTGCTGTTGTCAAGGTCGCGTTGAAACCGGGGAGGAGTATGACATCCCCTTGCATGTGCAGTCTGCCCAAAATACTAAAGAACCTCTTATTCCCCGTCAGATACCCCTCATTGAGGGTAGATGAATTTGAGGTAGATGCTCACTTATAGCTTTGTATAGGAGTTCATATATCCTCGTTTATTGCCCCTTGAAATATCCTGGGGGGGGGGTAGTTGTGGAGAGAAGAATGTCCCAAAGCGGTAGTACTGAAACGAATCTGAGAGAAACCTCTCGTAAACGGGTGCTTAGCGTCGCTTATTGGCGATTTTTTCGTCAATGCTCTTTTGATTCTGTGCGACGTGGCTTCATTTATTGTCGCTTCGGCAATCATATATGTGTGGCAGGGCGGGGAAGCGTTGTATTCTGCCCGTTTCCATTTCCATATTGGTTTGTGGCTGTATGCGCTTGCTTGCTCGTTGATTTGGATCTACTGCCTGCATAGTGTTGGCGTGTACCACCGTCATGTGATGGGTGACGGTTACCAGTTGAACGCGCTACTGGTCAAAGGCACGTTTTTCACGGGATTGATGATTTGTGCAATTGATTCTATTCTCAACGTTTATGTACCTTTGCTGCATACCGGCTTGGTGTTGCTGTGCGCATTCCTGATTACCATGCTGGAGCGTTTGATTATCCGCCAGTTTGTGCTGTCCAGCCGTGAAAAGGGCGCATATTCGTATGGCACTGTGGTGGTTGGTTCCCCTGAGGGCATTGAGCATGCGTTGGCGTTCCTGAGCCAGAAGCGCCAGCTGAATTATCATGCTATTGCGGTGTGCCCGATTGGGGTGAACGAGCGGACTGGGTTCGTGGAGGCCGTTGTCGCACCTGCCGATTTCAAGGAACGAATCCGTAAGATCAGTGGTAGGGACATTTCCATGCTGCCGTATTGCAGGAACTTCGCCGAACGTGCCGCTTCGATGGGTGCGCAGACGGTGATGGTCACGGATGTTATGCAGCGCTTCTCGGATAATTTCAACACGTTTGTGCTGAACATGGAAACCATGAATCTGGAGATTGCGGTGGTTACTTCCGCAGTGGACGTGAGTGGCCATGAGACTAATATCCGTGTGATTCAGGGTACGACGGTGATGACGATCAGCTTGTCGCAGTATTCGCCATGGGATATGTTTAAGAAGCGTGTATTCGATATTGTGGTTTCTTTGATCGCCATTGTGCTTTCGTCTCCATTTATGATTATCACGGCTATTGCTATCAAGCTTGAAGACAAGGGACCGGTGTTCTATAAGCAGGAACGTGTTGGTCTGCGTGGCAAGCCATTTAAGATTCATAAGTTCCGTTCGATGTATGTGAATGCGGATGCCAAACTTGCTGAAGTGGCCGCCGCGAATGGTCAGGAGATGGGTGCACGTGTGAAGATCAAGAACGATCCGCGTATCACCAAGGTCGGCCATTTCATCCGTAAGACCAGTATTGATGAGTTGCCGCAGTTCTTCGACTCCTTGATCGGAACGATGAGTGTGGTCGGGCCGCGTCCACAACGTCAGTTTGAGGTGGACGAATATGATCAGGTGTATGCCACTCGTTTGCTGGTAAAGCCTGGTATTACCGGCCCCTGGCAGGTGTCTGGCCGTAACGACCTGAGTGAGGAAGAAAGCCAGCAGCTTGATGTTTCCTACGTGCAGAATTGGTCGGTGTTGGGGGACATTGTGTACATTCTCCGTACTATCGGCACGGCCCTGCACCCCAATGGCGCATATTGAGTTCGGAACGCAGGATAACTTAAAAACAGAAAGTAATGGCAGTTTTCTGGTGTTGGGGAGCTCCGGGAATACAAGGGAAGTTATATATAACATGGGTGATAGCGATACGCGACCTCGTAACACGGATGTCGGCAGGTACAGTGTTCAAAGGCCGATTCGTGTGGCTCAAGTTGTTGGCAAAATGAATGGTGGTGGTGTTGAGGCGGTAGTGATGAACTACTACCGCCACATCGACCGCAGTAAAGTGCAGTTCGATTTCCTTGTCGACGAGGATTCCACGCGTGTTCCTGAAGAGGAAATCACCGCCTTGGGCGGTCGTGTATTCCGTATACCGCCGTACCAGCATCCGATCCGCTACCGTCGTGAGCTGATTCGCTTGATGCGTGAGCAGCAGTGGCCGATTGTGCACAGCAATATCAATACGTTGAGCGTGTTCCCGCTATCGGCGGCGAAGAAGGTTGGGGTGCCTGTTCGTATCGCGCATTCTCATTCGACCATGGGCAAAGGCGAGTTTGCAAAGAACGTGATGAAACTTGTGTTGCGTCCGTTCGCCAATGTGTATCCAACGGCTCGTTTTGCCTGCAGTCACTATGCAGGAAAATGGTTATTTGGCAAGAATGTGGATTTTACCGTGATTCCCAATGCTATCGAATTGGATAAATTCCGTTTTAATGCTGAAACGCGTAAACAAACACGTAGAGAGCTCGGCATTTCGGATGATACGTTCCTGATCGGTCATGTTGGACGTTTCATGCCACAGAAGAATCAGTCGTTTCTGGTTGATGTGCTTGTGGGGCTGCTTCCTAAACGCCCTGACGTCATGCTCGCCTTCGTTGGTGATGGTCCTGACAGGACTGCGGTTCAACAACATGTTGAAGAACTTGGTATCGCTGATCATGTGCTATTCCTCGGTCAACGCTCGGATGTCAATCGTCTATACCAGGCGTTCGATGTGTTCTGTCTTCCCAGTCTTTACGAAGGATTGTGCGTCGTTGGTATTGAAGCACAACGAGCCGGACTTCCATGCCTATTCTCCGACACAATTACGCGAGAAGTTGATGTAACAGGTGCGTCTAGATTCGTGCCTATAACATCGCCTGAAGAATGGATCTCGTTTATATCGGCAATTGAATCGCTGTCAAACTTGCATTCTTCGAAGCGCTCAGATCAAATTAGCGGTGATATCGAAGAATACGATATCCAACGGTGTGCAAACAGCTTGGTAAAAAAATTATGAATCATTTATCTGCAAATAAGAGGAACGGGAAGTAAAGATGAATCCACATGTTGCTGTTATTACTTCCGGTTACTTGCCGGTTCCTAACGTGCTTGGTGGTGCGGTCGAAGCGTTGGACATGATGATGGTCCGAGAGAATGAGAAGACCACGAATTTTGAGTTCACGGTTTTCTCTTCCTGGGCACCTGGTGTTGAAGAAGTTATTCGTGATGGTGCTTTTCAACATACTGATTTTCGCTTTATCAAAACGCCAATGCTAGTAAAGACTGCCGATCGGTGTATCTACTGGGCTGCAAAATATATTCTTCATAAGAAGAAGCTCATGAGCTACCGGTATGTCGCGCAACGTTTGTGGTATATCCGCAAGGTGGCCAAAGCATTGAGTAAAGACGATGCGAGCGGCAAGACACCATTCGATAAGGTCATGATTGAAAATCACGCCACATTGTTCATGACCATGCAGAAGCACCGTAACGCTGAACGTTATGCGGGCGAGGTGTATTACCATCTGCACAATGAAGTGACCAATGACTTTGGTTGCAAGCATGAGATAGCCCAGGTCAAGAAGGTTTTAGGCGTTTCTAATTATATCGTTGAGACGCTTGACAGGTTCCTTCGAGAGCATGGTGAGAGCGGTCTTAAGCCCGAGCAGAAGGCGGTATGGCGCAATGGCGTTGACACCAGTCGTTTCGGATCTGATGAGGCCAAGCGTAAGGCCAAGGATTTCCGTACGAAATACGGAATCAGCGATGATGATATTGTGTTCCTATTCTCTGGACGCCTTACTCCGGAAAAAGGCGCTGAAGAACTGCTGGAGGCTTTTACCCAGGTTGTAGATCAGGTTCCTAATGCGAAGCTGGTTGTTGCCGGTGCATTCTTCTTCAACTCGAACATCAAAAGCCCCTTCGAGCAGAAGCTACATGATCTTGCTTCTCAGCCCCAAGTTGAGGGGAAGATTGTATTCACTGGTTTCGTTGACTACAACGATATGCCTGCTTTGTACGAGATGGCAGACGTATGTGTGCTGCCCAGCATCTGGGATGATCCGGCACCGTTGGCTGTGATTGAAAGCTTGGTTTCTGGTAAACCGTTGATTACTACCAGGTCTGGCGGCATTCCTGAATATGCGAATGACGATTGTGCCATTATTCTTGAACGTGATAATCAACTGGTCGATCATCTCGCACAGGCTATGGTGGAACTCGCTGGTAACTCTGCAAAAAGGGACGTTATGAGTTTGAGTAGCACTAGTATGCGGCCACAGATGAATTCACAGACATATATAAATCAATTGTCGGAATTATTGGCATAATTAGGAGAGTAAGAGAAAAATGTCGATTAAACAATCAATTAAGAATATTACCCCGGAACCTCTTTGGAATGAGTTACGAGGGGTTAAAGAACAAATATCAGGAGGAAAAGCAAGGCGTATACAGTCAAGACGTTTTATGCGTTGGGTCTCTCGCAATTCGTCTACTGATAAAGCTCGTATTGAAACGCGTCTTGCTTTTGGCATACATCGTTTGGAAAAAGGACTCAGTCATGTCCAATTTAGAGATGGTTTTGGCAGGGGAGTACTAGCCGAGATTTCTAGGCGTATGTCTTTGCTGGAAAAGGCTGATTCTGAATATCGGAAGAATCCTCTTTATTTGCAAGGACTGGCTGTCTTGCATGAGTATCAACGGCGACACGAGGCCGATGGCTATGATCTTTCTTCTATAAAAAGTATGTTCCCTGAACATATCTGGAATGCTGCGTGTAAGTATCGATTAGAAGACCACGCCGTTAAGGCTGGATCCTTCATGATGAATGCATCATCGAAAATCGATAATCTAAATAAAGGATTTGTTGAGCTCGCGGAGCACAGGTATTCTGTGCGTGAATATTCCTCGGATGCGGTTTCACAGAAGGTCTTGGATAAAGTATATGCAGTTGCAATGAAGACACCGTCAGTATGCAATCGTCAAGCTACGCGCGTGTATCAGATTACCGATTCTGAAAAAATTGAACGAGCACTAAAAATCCAAGGTGGTTTTGGTGGCTATGCTATGCCTCCAGTATTATTACTAGTCACTTCTGACATTCGTGCTTTTATGAACAGTAATGAACGAAATGAACCGTTTGTTGATGGTGGATTATTCTCTATGTCTCTGTTATATGCATTGGAAGCATATGGCTTAGCAGCATGTCCACTGAACGCAATGTTCAGTTTGTCCCAAGATCAAGCTACACGTAAGCTTTTAAATATTCCAGACTATGAAATGCCAATAATGTATATTACGGTGGGTGGTTTTCCTAATTCTGTGCCAGTATGTTGTTCCGTGCGCCGTTCACCAGAAAGCATTGTTACACGAATTTAGGTATGAGTAATCAAAAGAAATTTGCTAAACCGAATGTTTTTAGAGGTTGAGTTTTTGCTGAAATTATACAGAAAGATTTTGTATAGAGAGGAACTTGTAACAGTATGAGCTCTGCCATTGCTAAAAATTGCAGTATTCCTCTATGGGCTTACATTTTCAAATTATTTTGTTGGATTGTTGCTCTTTCCATATTTATCGAGAGTTTTATCTGTAGAAGGCTTTGGTCTTATTGGTTTCTCCACTTCGTTATGCCTTGTTTTTCAAATGATTGTGGAATATGGTTTCCAAATTTCCACAACTGCTACAGTGTCCGTCAATCGAGATGATAAAGGGCGTGTATCTACTATCGTCTCTTCGATGACCTACGCTAAGATTCTTCTTTCTGCGATTGCTTGTGCGAGTTTTTCCATTTGCGCTTTATTAATGAGCTCAGTGCGTGATCATTTATTGGTCGTATCGATTTTCCTTGCGGATTCGATTGTGAAAGCGCTGCTTCCTGACGCTTATTTCCGCGGTATCGAACGAATGAAAGATATTACAATCCGCGCGTTGACAGCAAAATCAGGCATTCTTATTATTACTTTGCTGTTGGTGAAAAGTGACAAGACACTCATTCTTTATCCGCTTTCTATGTTGTTGTGTGACTCGCTAGCACTGCTCTGGGCTTTCTCTTTGATTAAAAGAGACGGCATTCACGCTACTAAGATTGATGTGCATGAGATTCTTTCCATAATGAAAGAAAGTTTCTGGTTCTTTATATCGCGTATATCGGTAAGTATCAATGGTTCGCTTGGATCTATTTTCCTTGGTACTAAATTTTCTCCTAATTCGGTGGAGATGGGTTTGTATTCCGGAGCTACTCGTATATCGACGGCCGGTGAACAAATGGTTCCTCCCATAGGGGATGCACTTTATCCGGCCATTATGAGGCGTAAAGATTATAGATTGTTCCGCCGTATTTTAATGTTTGGTGGCCTTGCATGGGCAGCTGTATGCGCCTTTGTCGCAATTTTCGCGACTCCTCTGTGTGTATTTATTTTAGGCTCGCAATACCAGCAAGCAGGCCTGTACTTACGTATTCTGATGATTGGCGTATTTGTAGGCTATTTCAGTTACATGTTCGGATATCCTGCTCTTTCCCCCATAGGGAAAGCTTTCTGGGCCAACTTGGCCATCATGGTTGCCGCAGCGATTAATCTGACGGTATGCATTAATTTTGTGGGTGACAAAATAATGTAACGCCACTTACAGTATGTTGTGTCATTTGCCAGTACGAATATCTGGACATTTATCATACGATACACAGCTTTTAGATACTTCAAAAAACTTACTGTCACTGACGATAACAACATTGAGGAGACACGATGACTCAGGCTATTACTTCCTACACAATTACTTGCAGCCGCCCTGCCAACTACGGTGCTGTACTGCAAACCTATGGTCTTAACACTGCGTTACGCAACATGGGAATTGATGCCCGTGTGCTTGATTACAATCCTGACTATTACTGGAAATCGAGTCAGCCGCTGCCCATTCGCCTTATTCGCAATATTGTTCGAACTCCTGATCTATCAAAGGGGCGTAAGGTATTCGGGCGTTTCCTCGAACGGTACATTCCGATGAGTTCCAAAATGTACAAGAACTTTGATGACATTAAGGCCGATATTCCTGCAGCAGATGTGTATATCTGCGGTAGCGACCAGATTTGGAACTGCAAGAACAAGGAGAACGGTAAGGATGATGCCTTCTTCTTGAGCTTTGCTCCACAAGGTGCCAAGAAAGTTGCTTATGCGGCAAGTATTGCCATGCCTGAGATTCCGGAAGATCAGAAAGCTCGGTATAAGCGTCTCATTTCTGATTTTGACGCCGTTTCAGTACGCGAGCCTTCTTCTATTCCGATGCTTGAATCGCTTGGAATTCAGCATGTCAAGTCGGTTGTGGATCCGGTTTTTTTGCTTGAACAGAAAGACTGGAACGTGATTGCCGATGACAGTGATTTTGTTCCAAAAGAAGGCTATGTGCTTGTCTACGGGTATAACCGCCAGAAGAATGTTTATGAATACGCCAGGAAGTTGGCTAATAAGCTGGGAGTGAAGGTATACACCATCGGCACGGCGATAGAAGACTATACGCTCGATCAAGACAAGTATTTCTGGAACGCAACTCCTAATACTTTTGTAAATCTCATCCGTAATGCGAAGGCTGTAGTGACGAATTCCTTCCATGGCACGGTATTCTCCATTGTCTATAACAAGCCATTCCACTTCTTTACAGTTAAGCAGACTACAAATTCGCGCATGCTTGATTTGCTGGATTCTTTGGGACTCGCAAGCAGACATGTCATGGATGATCAACTTCTTGAGAATAGCATTGATTATGCACAGACCAATGAGCGGCTTGAAAAACTTCGGGATGATTCGGCGTCATTTTTTGTTAGATGCTATCGAGAAATAATTCTTTTGCATTGAGGATTATCCAAATGAGTTTTAGTGTTGTAATACTGTTAACAATTTTTTTGTTTTGTGTTTTTCAATTTACGTATTTTATATTTTGCGCAAAAGGCGTGAGCGTTAGGACAAGAGATATGTTTCTTGCGTCTGGGTACATTGCTCTAACGATATGCGTGTCTGTGCTGTACTATCATGTATTTTGTGTTCGTTATGTCGATGCTGATCGTATGTATCAAGAGATGGAAAACGCTCTTTATAAAGGCAATGGGTATTTATTCGAATTATATGGAATTAATCCATTTTCTGCTTTATTAATTCTTTTGCCTGCATTGGTTGGTTTGCCTTACCTGATTAAAAGTATTGCAGCGTTTGTGTATTTTGGATGCATGTTTCTTTTTAGCGTGGAAATTGCTGGTAAAAAAGTTTTCACCAGTTTCTATTTCTTAGCGGTTCATTTTTTATTATGCACTCTTGATCTCTCTTATCCTGCAGATGGAATTAGATTTCCTATGGCATGTATGAATTTTTTGCAGTGCCTTAGTTCTCAATAAATATAACAATTTGTCTAGAATAAATACCACAGTGCTAGTGTTAATCGCATGTCTTTTGCATGTCTCCTTTTGGCCTTTCTTTGTCTTATTTATTATAACCCCTCTTTTGGGTAAGGAAAAATTTGCTTTAGTAGCTTTTTGTTGTCTTTTTTATTTTCCTTTTGTTGTTTCTTTTTCGAGTGTAATAGCGAAATTTAATCCTTCTCTTGGCTGGAAAATGCAATTATACTTTGAAGTTGGTGGACAATATTACCAAGATCTGATTTCAAAAGAACAAATAGCATTTCTTTTGTTTATCTATTTATTTTGCATATTGCTAATAATCTATGGTTTAAAGAAAGGGATTGTTGAATATGATTTATATATAAAATATTGTATCATATTTTCGTCTATAACACTTGGTTCTATTCCGAGTAATGTAATGTTTCCGCGATATGCACCAATTATTATATTGATGGCTTTTCCTCTAGTATCTACTATTTTCTCATATTACACTTCTACAGGTAAAAGAAAAGGAATACTAGTTAAAGACAAGTCTATTCACTTCGTTTTTTTGCTTTCCTTGTTGTAGTGTTTGGTAGCATTATTCTCAGGTGTACCTTCAGCTATGCGGTTTTTTGATGTTGCATAGTTATTGAGGGGGCAGTGATGTTTTGACCTGCACCCGATTGTTGGACTTCTTTGTTCTTGTTTTCCGATTATGTCACGAGGCCGAGCCTGCGTCGCCGGTCCATGATGCTTGCCGTATTCAGTCCTGATTCGCCTGTCCCGGTACCTGACCATGTACTTGTCTAGCATGCCGATGAACCTGTCCACCGAGACACCCGTGAAGCTTCTCTGGTGAAAGAACTCCTGCTTGAGCCGGCCGAAGAACCCCTCCGCGGCCGCCTTGTCTGGACTGCATCTCGATAATCCTTTCATTCAGTCTCCAAGAAAATGTCCGCATTCGCTATAGTTTTTGTATTCATTAATGATAAGGAGTTGTCTCTTGATAAAATTCCCAGTACCGCCGAGGGATAACGATAAGGCCCGAATTTCTGCGCACTTTGTGATTTGAGTTTCCTGGAAGAGGACATGGCCCGTGCCGGGTACGATTTTCAGTCGCTGACACTGGAAAACCGCGATCGGATGGTCGACCCGCCGCTATCTGGACATGTCCCGGCTCGATGACAACCTCGTGGAAGCGAACTGATCATCGCGCCATGGACGGCCATGGTCCAAAGTGCGTAACCTTTCGGGCATTACCGCCGCCGCCCTCCGGCTGCCGTCGACCACGAACCAGCTGGAGGGCGGCGGCGACGCGGTCGTCAAACGGACCCTCGACCACCACCGGGGACTATCCGAAGCGCACATGAGACGCTGCTGCGAATGAACGGTATACATGCTCGCCGAACATCCTCATCCCATGTCGTTCGTCGCGTCCGAGCATTGGAAGCCGACGAGGAAAGGAACAATCGAGCATGACGGGCCCGCGCCCAGCACCATGACCGCAGTGCAGCTACCTACCAACGGCATCAACGCCTACGAGAGCGGGTTCGGCATCAGAACAGGCTGGGCAGGACGCTCACACTAACCCACCAACACGCCAACAACACACCGAATAAGACCCACGTTTCTTTACTTAACCCTACTTTTGACCCTTAACCCGTAGTCGCTATGCGGTTATGCCACATAGCGCGGGAGCCGGCCCCCATGATGCACAGGGAATCCGGCTCCTACTTCCATTTCCTCCTCAGAGGTTGGCTTACTGGTAAGTATATACCATTCGGCTGACGGCCTTAGTGTGATGTCTCCACAGGCTAAATTGCGGCGTGACTTACGCGAGATGGTGCAAATCCAGTTCGCGCATGTCCAGGGTTTTGAGGAATGAGGAGAAGTCTTGGCGGCCGCGTTGCGCATCGCCGATGGCTCCAAGCGCTTGGTCTGCTATCCACAGCCGAGCGTCGGAAAAGCCCGGGGCGAAGTCCACGCGGAGTCGGCTGATGAAACGCCTGCTCCGCAATCCACGGACGAACGCGAGGTCCCTGTCGTCTTGGCTGGTTTCGCGTGATTCTAGAACGAGACGCGAAACCCCGTATTCTTTCTCCAGCGTGGGCAGCAAGAGTTCGAGGCATTTACGTCGGGCGCGTTCGGAGGTGACCGTGCCATCCAAGGGCGTAGCGGCTATGACGATATGGGGCAGTGACAATGCCTCGATGACTGGTATGGATCTGCGTTTCTCCGAAAGCGTCATGTCACGCCAATGCAACTTGGAGACTTTTCGCTTGGTCGCGGAAAGCAGCTGGCTGCGGATATCGCGCTCTCCAAGTCCGCAGATGCAAGCTCCCATGTAGTAGGTGGGGATGACGCCGCCTTGGGTCTGTACGCTTTCGTCGCCCCATGCGATCAGTTCACTCATGCTTCTCCTCCTTTCGTCTCGTGCGTGTGCCGTCTCGAATCTAATGTTTGTTTGTCGAATGGCGGGCAGACATAATATTCGTTCACCGTGGTGATTCCCGTTGGGCTCAGCGGGGCGTCCTTGAGGTGTTGCTCCTTGCGGATCAGGCCAATGCGCTGCAGTTCGCGCAAGCCGCGCTCGGCGGTGTCTGCGGACCATCCGTACCATTCCGGCATGTGTTCTGTTGGAAGCTCGCATGGTGTTCGTTCGCCAAGGACGACGAGGAACATCGCCAAGGCGGGCAGGCTGATGTCCTCATCGAAGCGGCTCTTCCAAAAATCGTGGGACAGTCGTATGTACCGGCTTGCTGGTCGCTGGTATTCCTCGCCCGAGCCGTCCTGCGCGAGTAGCTTGATCTTGATTTTGCGCTCTTTGCCACAACGGGATTTCTCGATCAGGCCACGTTGTTGAAGTCGCAAGAGAATCCTTGTGGCGGCAGCCTTTGCGGTCGCCACGCTACCGGCTGTTTCTGAACATCCAAAGGCACGAGCCCATGTTTGCAGGGGCAGCGATGTGTACCATTCGTTATCCGTGTCGGGGCTGCTTGCGGATGCCGCGATCAGTAAATAGGCCTTCAAGCCCCTGAGATCTCCGTTTGTCACGAACTGGGACAGCACGCTGCTGCGCTCCTTGCTTCCGCGAGGCTGCTGGATGAAGGACTTGCTGATCGGAACGAAAGGACGGTTGGCGTTCTCAAGAATGGCCTCGACCGTCTTCCTCCAATCGATTTGCTCTTCCACCATCGCTTCACCTCATTTCAAGTATCGGTTTCGTCTTGCTACATACTATCGCACTCAAGGGTTTTCTAAAACGAATAAAACTAGGTTGATGATACGCTACAGCGGGTATATGTATATATCTTGGTATATCTAATGCAATACACATGTATATGTCTTGGCATGTCTATGACAAGCAAGCTTTATGGCGGCATCGTAGAAATGCTCGAAGTGAAAGCAGCCTGCACCTGGGGCAAAAATTGACCCTCATTTCGCCATGTAGCGGAAAACTGCGCGAATCTACCATGTTTGCACTAGTGCTGTTCTCAACTGTCATGCGGACTCTCTCATAAAACGTCCGGAAATGTAGCGGAAGAGTCGGCGCTTGGCACATCCCATGATGGAGCTGAGGGAGGCGATTGAGGTGCGGGCTGAGGGATGGCGGGAGCGGCTGGCATTGGGTGGGTGGTGCTGGTTGGATTGGCTACAATGTATTAGACAGTCCGATGAGGGACGAATGACATGAGATTGGAGGCCGACGATGGCCGACCCGAAGCATCCCCGCCACTACGACGAGGCGTTCAAACGGCAGATCGTGCAGCT
>ENA-OQHD01000156-OQHD01000156.1-human-gut-metagenome-genome-assembly--contig:-NODE-156-length-29252-cov-4.822249_pt1 | contig 29252 bp, 26 predicted proteins | sample MGYA00242560_ERZ504711 | MGnify/ENA primary metagenome ERZ504711 (study PRJEB26092, sample SAMD00036198) | human gut metagenome | host: Homo sapiens | study: EMG produced TPA metagenomics assembly of...
ATTCGCCCCATGCCGATGCGTTGCGTTGGCATGGGGCCGAATCGTTTGCAGAAAACAATCGCAAATATTTGCGTTTCATTGCGACAGATTATGCAATCGTATTCACCAATTGTGTATTGTCGGCGCGTTTTGGGGCATGGGGCGAGTTACTATGGCGTTTACCGGTTCGATATACCCACTATGTACCTTGATAGGAGAGGTCGAAGATGATTGAAACTGCACAGGCATTTGGCGTTGACATTGGCGGCTCCGGCATTAAGGCAGCCCCTGGTTAACCTCGAGAAAAGGGCGAGTTCGCCGAACCGCGTCTGAAGATCCTCACCCCCAGGAGGTTTCCACTCCGAAGGCCGTTGGCGAAATCGTTCGCCAGCAGCTCGAGCATTTTGAGGTTCCTGAGTCCGCTCCGGTCGGCATCGCATTCCCCGCTCCGATTCATGTTGGCGAGAAGCTCGGCTATATGGCCAATCTGGACCAGTCTTGGGTTGGCGTGGACGTCACCGAAGTGTTCTCCGAAGCTTGCGGCCGTCCGGTCACCGTGGTGAACGACGCTGATGCGGCCGGTCTTGCCGAACAGCAGTTCGGCGCAGCCAAGGGCCAGGACGGCCTGGTCGTCGCCACCACGCTGGGCACCGGCATCGGCACCGCGCTGATCTTCAACGGCGAGCTCATTCCGAACACTGAGCTCGGCCATTTGGAACTGCTCAAGGGCAAGGGTGACGCCGAGAAGTACGCGGCATCCTCCATTCGTGAAAAGCTCGATATGGGCTACAAGAAGTGGGCCAAGCGTCTGACCAAGTATTATTCCCTGATGGAGTTCTACTTGGATCCGCAGCTGTTCGTCGTCGGCGGTGGCGTGTCCCGCGTGTCCGAGAAGTTCCTGCCGTACATCGACATCAAGACCCCGATCGTCGCAGCCAAGCTGCACAATGAGGCTGGCATCATCGGCGCTGCGTACTACGCAAGCATCAAGCAGAAGTGATGTCGTGAACCATAAAGGTTCCTAACCTTCATATAAGCGAGAGCCGTCCGATTCATCCGTCGGACGGCTCTTGTTATTCCTCTGATGATCGCATGGCGAATGCATCCTTCTTGCTCGATGCAACACTTGCGCAACCCAGAGAGTATGGTGGAGACCATGCGTTTTTCCTCCAGAGTCGATATCAGCGAGCCCAATCCCATCGCCAAAGCCGAAGCGGAAGCCAAAGCAAACGGCATCACACTCGGCAAACTCAACGACTCCAATCCAACCAAACATGCGCTCGCGTCGGAACTATTGCCGGACATCTACGGAGCGGAGCCACGCGGGCAACGATACGCACGCGAAGCGCTGGCCGCATTCCTGCATGAACAAGGCAATACCGCTACCGCCGACGACCTATACATATTGAGCTCGACGTCCGAAGCGTACTCATGGCTGATCAAACTGCTCTGCAATGCAGGTGACGCCGTGCTCGCACCGAAGCCGGGATATCCGCTCATCGAATCGATCGCACGACTCGAATGCGTCGACATGATCGAGTACCAGCAACGTTTCGACGGATCCTGGTACATCGACGTGGCCGAACTACGCGAAGCGCTTGAAGGTGAAGATGGCGGCCGCATCCGCGCGCTGGTGCTCATCAATCCCAACAATCCGACCGGATCGTACGTCAAAGCGTCGGAACGTGAGGCCATTGTGCGGCTTTGTCATGACCATGAGGTGGCCATCATCGCCGATGAGGTGTTCTACGACTATGATCTTGAACCATTCGATGGCAACGCGCGTCTCGCGGGGGAGACCGGCACGCTCACATTCGCATTGGATGGGTTCTCGAAGACGTTGGCCGCGCCACATGCCAAAGTGGGTTGGATCCAAGTGTCCGGCCCGGCGGCTGAAGTGGATGAGGCCAAGCGCAGACTCGACGTGGTCGCCGACGACTATCTGCCAATGAGTGAGATCATCGCCAAACAGATCCCCGCCATGCTGGGCGCCGCAGCCGCGCAGACCGCGCGCGTGCGAGAGCGCGTGCAAACCAACCTCGCAGCCTTGCATACCATGCTGGATGATGACGAGCAGGGCATGGTCAGCGTGTTGCGTGCCGAAGGCGGATGGAATGTGCTTTTGCGCGTGCCCAGCGTGCTTGACGAGAACGAACTGGTGTTGTCCATGATCGAAAAGCACGGAATTTCAGGACAGCCCGGCTATTTCTTCGATATGACGTCGAACGGCTATCTCGCGATCTCGTTATTGCCGGAACCCGACGAATTCAGGCATAACGTTCAGACGGTGCTTGACACCGTCAACACAATGATCGGCTGAAACATGTTGTGGTTCCATCGTCGACACCGATGAAGGAGCCGCAACATGTGGGGAACGGGAATAATCCGTGGGTATGGTCAGGCTTTGGAAGCCTCATATTTAGCGCGGATGAGGTCCGTGTAAAAGGCCACGGCCTCATGCGGGCCACCGTCGAACACCACCTGATGATCGTCGACCACCAGCGTGCGGTCGATCGCATATTCCGCGCGTGTGATCAGCTCCGTGTCATGCGTGGCGAACACTACCTGTTTGTCGTAACTGAACAGAGCTTTCGCCACATGCGCGGACGCCACCTCGTCCAAACCCTTGGTCGGCTCGTCGGCAACGATCACCGCGGGGGAGAAGCTCAATGCGGAAGCGATCGCCAGCAGATGACGTTTCTCGCTATCCAATGCGGAGGCGGGCTCACGTGCGACCGCCGCCAGATCGAAATGCGCGAACAGATTGCCGATGATCGCCTGGCGTTCGCTTTCCGGCACCTTATGCTTCTTCAACGGTTCATCAATCGCCTCGCGAATGGAATCCGCTTTGTAATAACTGTTCGGAATTTCCTCGCGACGAACGCGGCCGATCATCGATTCGATACGTTTCAGATCACGTTTCACCGACGGATCATACGCAGCACCATTCGCGTCGATACGCACCGAACCGGACGTCGCAGACAATGCGCCATCCAACAGCTGCAGCAACGTGGTCTTACCGGAACCATTCAACCCGATCACAGCCACACGTTTGCTTTCCGGAGTGATCGTCAACGATGTCGGCTCCAGACCGACATTGCCATCCTCATACGTGTGGCCTGCCTGATCTAGCGTGAACGTGACGTCATGCGTCGCTTCGGGACGTTTGGATGAAAACAGCGAATCGAAAAAACCCATGGCAACCATTGTACGGGCGTGCCGAACCCATTGCATACGAAACGGGGCCGGAAATCCAAACTCCCACAAGGAGTTTAGATTCCCGGCCCCGTCAAGCCTGCGGACAGGATGTCAGGCGAAATAGAATCCCGAGAAATCGTACTTGTACACGCGGTAGATGTACGCACTGTTCAACGTCATCTTGAACTGCGCCAGCAGATCACCATCCTTGTTGTACTGGCCGAACAGACCCTTCATGCCCGAGTCGATGAGGATCTGGCCATTATCCAATTCCTGCGCGGAACTGACATACGGCGAATATGGCACGTCGAACGATGACACTTCCGTATACGTGCCGGCATTCTCGTTGACCAGATACTTGCGATACCGCGAATTTGCCGTATCGGACGACAATTCGGTCGAAATGCCGTCGATCACCGACCAGTCAAAATTCAGGACGCGTCAACGAAGTGCCGAAATTGTTATCGAACATATACATGTAATACTGGCCGTCAGGCAGCGAATCATCGGCGACATACGTGATGGAATGCTGGCCGCCGGTATCCGAAAAAGTCACCGGACTTCGTCAGGAAACTGCTGGCCTCATCGGTGCCGGCCCACACGGATGGCTCGCCGATCATATAATCAAGCGTCGGATCCGATTCCAAATCATCCACCTTGATGATGGTGGACGTCTCACGGGCGGAGAACAATGCGGAACCGTCATCCAACAATTGAATGGTATTGCAGTGCAGCCAATCCCAACGATTCTTGGCATTCGAATCCGACTCGTCGGTTCCCGCATGCGTGGTGGAGGCCTTATAGTCGGCGAACAGCTCACCGAAATCCACCAAGCGGGTTACACTTCCGGTGGAAGTGCTGAGCTTGATGACCTGATCCTGCACGGCGTTGTCGTCACGGCCGAGCTCGGTGGCCAGCAGCACGATGTCGCCGTTGGAATCCATCGCATAATCATGATGCAGAATGTAGTCGGATCCCAGATCGTAGATCTTCTCCAGCTTGCCGAGACGGTTCATCGCCACCATATGATGCGTGGACGAGGAGAACCACATGAGACCGTCATCATCGAACAGCAGACGGTGCGAACGATAGTAGAGCACCGGAATCTCACCGCGCAGCACGCCGTTCGTATCGTAGTAGAATATGAAATCCTGTTCGTCGGAATCATTGCCGAGAATCGCATACAGGCCGCCGCCCAGATCCTCACCTGAATCGGCTGCGACGGTCTTCTCCGACTGCACCTCCTCATTGCCCAGCAGGGATGCGCCCCTGTGTTCGATGGCATGCGTGCGGGACTTGCCGTCGGCATCGGTCAGCGTGATGGCGACGGTGTTCTTCTCGCCGGGAATGAGGCCGAGCAGCTGGAATTCGTGGGTTTTGCTGTATTGCGATTCCTGATAGGCGTCACGGATGAAATCCGTATAGCCGTCTGCATGCACGGTATAGGAGACGGCAACCGCGTCATCGGTAGTGAAATACACATACAGTGACGTGGTGTTGGTGCCGTACGGATCTTCGGTGACAAACATGTCATCCTCTGTTGCGGAGGACTTGCTTTTTTCCTGCTCGAGCTTGTCGTCGGCCATATCCTGATAGTCGGCTGTGTACACGTTCTCGATACGTGCGTTCAGTCGTTCAATCCTGTTTTGTTTGATGGCCGCATCGACATTGTCGTAGCTGGCGAGGCAGACGCCCAATGCGACGGCTGATGCGACGACGGCCGCGGTCCAGCGTCTTACACGAGGATGGTTCGACAAAAGTGGAAGCGATTTCATGACTGATGTCTCCAACAAGGGTTCATCTCACAGCGAACAGTTACATCGCCACTGTTATCCGGAAAACTCGGAACAAGCCGAATGATTATTGGAAAAATTGTGATAAAACCCTGAAATCAACCCTGAAAACGCCGTAACTTACATCAGGGTGAACCACGACTGCACGTCATGAAACAAACCGGAATTATTACGAATCAACTCGTCGTCGCGGCCGTACAGGAACAACGACAACACCGTCAACGACAACGTGAACAACAGCAGCGCCAACACCAGCACGCGCAACAGCCAGCGAAGCCGCGGACGTTCGCAATCCAGCGCAATAAGCATCAAAGGAAGCGAAGCCAACGCAAACAGCCAGCCGAAATCGGCGATATAACGCCATCCAAGGCCACCCAGCCGCGCGTCAAGAGCCACGATCAGCAAACCCAACAGCAGGAACATCACCAATGTGGGCCACATGCCGGCATGGCCACGAACGCGCATGCGCTTACGTAGGAACGGGCAAGCCAACGCAGCCAAAGCAAGCGGAACCATGACGAACAGGCCTCCGGGCATCGCCTCCGCAAAGCCCCCAATCCTTCAAAGGCGCGGGATCGACGGCAAGGAACGGGAACGTATCCGTCCAACGCAACGGCAGAAACAGGTAATATGCGACCGTCCAAACAAAATTCGACCACGACTGATGGTAACTCGTCATATCCGTAACCGTCAGCTGATACGACGAACCGAAATCGAACGGCGAGGAGAAACGCACCATGTTATAGGCGAACAAGGGCACCACCACAACCAATGCGGGCACCAGCACGGCCAAAGGCGTGCGCAACGCATGCAACACGGTGCGCGCACGCCCACGCACGCCGGAACCAGACGCGATGGCACGCAACTGCCCCACAATCGCACGAATCTGCGGCCAGAACAACGGGAACGCGGCAAACGCCACCACCACAAACGACGGACGGCAACCCACATTCGCGGCAATACACACCGAACCGGCAGCCAAACGAGGCAGCGACAACGATTCGACCGTATTCGCACCACCATCGCCACCGGCACCGGCCGCGTTCGGGTGCGCCGCACCCATCCATAGCCATAAGCCCAACGTGCTCAACAACAAGGACGCCGCAATCGGCACCGAATAAAAATTCGTCCGATACCACAAGTACGGGGCGTTCGACGCCAAAACCACAAACACGCACAACATACTGACCGCAGCCAGCGAAACATGCGGACGCACGCGCTCGATCACGCGAATCGTCAACAGGCACGCGAACACCAAAAAAACAAACATCAGCAGCGGCACCGCAGCGCCAGACGGCATCATCAGACCACCATCAACCCACAACGACGTTATCGCACGATACGGCACGAACAACAGCAACGCCGGCACCACGCCAAAATACGAATACCAACGACCATCAAAAAAGCGCATAATCCCAATACACCGGACTCACACCATCGGCAAGCAATTGCTGACGAGTCGTCACATCATACGGATTATCCGCATCGCGCAACGCGTCGGGCACATCCAAATCAAGCCACGCATGACCATCAAGCAACGCCCGAGCCACATGATCATACTGATCGTAATCATACGTATACATGCCATCCGTATGAAAACTCAACGGCACCGCAGACACCAACTGCCACGCCACCGCCGCAACAGTCACCAACCCAGGAACCGTCAACAACACGCCCAACGTCACACGCTGACGCACACTCGACGTATTCAACGGCACCTTCCACAGGCGCGAGCCCGGACGCCACAACGCCACCAACACCATCACCAACACCAACAACGCCACACGCAACGGACTCACCGAAAACGGCACACGCACATTCGCGCGAACCGCATCAAACGGAATCAATGACCCCTTCGGCTCCACCACCTGCACGCGCACCGTACGACCGGCCGCAGCCCTTACATACAACGAACGAGACGAATCCAACGACACCGAACACAACGAACCAGCCACACGATCCGCATCCGCACGAACACGCACCGTACGCAACACGCGCGAACCGGCAGGCACACCACCCATAACCTCATCGGACACCGGCACGATCCGCACATACTCAGACGAACCATCCGCAGCCACCTGCAAATACGCCTGCGTCGGATCAGTAACCTCCAACAACCCGTCATCACGACGCTCAAGCCCCGGCCCCAACGTGTTATACGCAGCCGCCGAATCACCCGACGCCGCCAACGAGCGGAAAAACGGCACATTACACAACACGCACTCAACCAACACCACCACAACAAAAGCGGCTACAATAGCTGCGCACACACGATGACGCGCCTGAAAACGCTGTTTCGAAAAAGTCACGAACTTTATTCTAAAGGCTGCATGTCGCATTGAATTGAAAGAATGGCCCACATGTCACACCTCACACCAGCATCGCCATCAGCACACCATCCACACCAAGGACGGACCATGCTCAACCACGCCATGCAAGGGGTACGACAACTCATCAACCACAACAAACACCCCCGCAACACCGCCGACGCCAACCCCTTCGGCAAAGCCCTCGACACGCCAGACGACATCGTCGATGAACTCACCCGCAACGCCATCAAACTCAACCCACTCATCAAACGACACATCATCAAAGGCTTCGAAGGCATACCAAGCACACTCCAACTCGGCTGGGCGCAACTGCCACAAACCCAAGGCAAAGCCTTCTCCATCGGACTATTCACCGACAACAACCACTTCGCGCAAATCGCGCTCGCCGACAGCAAAGCACGCGTCTTCGCGGGCACCAATCCCGAAATGGACGTGCAGGATCTGGAACCACGATTCATATTCGTCAAAGAAGAAACCCTCACCCTGCCAGACGGTCCACGATTCGGACACGCGACAAACGGCGCGCCGAAGATGGTGCGCGCGTCGCAAGGCGGTGTCGTGGGACGCATGCCCGGTGGCCGCATGATGTGGCTCGCATCCTGGCTGAAAGTCGGCAACCGCTACACGCTCGAACAGATGCGTGCCAACCTGCCGGAAACCATGCGATTCGATCTGGAATACAGGGATGCCATCACCATCGCATTCTTCGCAGCCTACATGCTGCCGCAAATGAACGGGCTACTCGTGGGATTCGGCACGGGCAACATCTTCCGCAGGCTCAACCGAGAGGCGCCGATGGGCGCGATCCGCCGATCCATCAGAGACACGATGAGCGCACGCTCCCATGGCATGCGCGCATCCGGACTTGAGGATTATTTCGCCGACCTCATGCGCGAGGCAGGCGCCCTTGACAAAGACCAAGGGCTCGAAGCAGTACACGGCGCGGAACCATTGCACCTATACACGTCCAGCTACTCGGGCTGCTATTTCTTCGCTTGGGATTCCACACTGCCGTTCTCGGCATCGCTGCGCGCGCTGAACATCGAAGGCAACCTCAACCGTTTCGCCGCAGTCAGTTCATGGCTGGAACGCAACGCCCGTATCGGCAAGCTGCCCACAGAAGACACCGTAACCCGCGCGGAAGCCGCGCAAATCGACATGGCGCTACTGGAAAATCCGGCGCTGATCGCATTGAAACCGGACGACGAATTCGGCGCGATCCTCGACTCACAGCAGGATGACGGCGTCCAAGCCGTCATGCGCCTGGTGGACATCGCCGCGGAAACCAGACGTTCCATCGCCGAAAACACGAAGGACGGCGAGGATGGTACCGCCTTCGGAGCCGAAGGCGGTTCGGAATGGGTATACCGCCAGACAATGTCGAGACTATTGCGCAGCATGCGCCTGCCATACCGCTTCGACGTGGACTTCCGATGCAGTCTCCGAGACGGCAATATGGCCATCGGTTTCACCTCTGCCGGCGTTTCCATGATGCCATCCACCAAATATGACGTGTCCCGCCACGCATGGGTGGATATGACGGACGCCGAACGCGCCCGCATGAGCGCGGACTACAATCTGCGTGTTGGACTGATGATGGCCGCGTTGAGTTTGGCGCCGATCCGGGCATACAGCGTGTGTCGATGCATATCGATTCGATTGGTTTGGAAGAGGCCGTGGCCGAGCAGGATTCCGCCATCAGCGAGCTGATGAGCGAGGCTTTGGCGGCTTTCGAACGCATTCGTACTGGAGATATGGGTGTTTCTGGGTCCAAGGCCGATCCGAAGGACGGCGATTTCCACGGAGACCCGTCCCGTCCGGTGGCGCCGAGATCCGCCGACATGGGCGTTGATGGCGTCAACTCCGAGGATACGGATGATGCGTTGAACAGCCAATTCGAGGATCTGATGCGGGATATCGACTTCGACGAAGTGACGTTCGCGGTTCCCGACGAGACTGCGAACGATTCCTCTAGCGTGGACGACGGTTCCGCACAGGGCGTGCATGATGGCGCTCTTGACGCGGGACTGATCGGCTTCGGCGATTTCGATGGGAATGGTGATGATCCATTAAGCCAGCTTCGCAAGAATCCGACCGTACGCAATCTGGTGACGGTCACCTTCACCAGAAGCGAATTCATGGAGCGTCTGGGCGAGTGCGGATTGTCTGATCCAACAGGCACATACCGTATGTTCGATGCGGAAATGGATGTGGACGGCCTCGGCGCATTGAAGCCAGTGGACGCCACGTTCGATTTGCGCGATAGTCGTTTCTCCCCATCCGGAAGTCAGGAGGAGCCTGAGCTTTCCGACGCCATATTCGACCATGACACGGCACAGCTGTTCGGCTGCCGTGACATGTCGGGGTTGTCCATTCAGCGCGTCGACCTGCTGCAGCGCGCGGTTGGCGAATTCCACAGAATCGCGCAGGACTCCCATCTGGAATCGGTGGCCAAGGCAAAGCAGGCCATGGACGTCATCAACACCATTGCCGACCCGGAATTGACGTCGTTGGCTCCGCAGATGACGAGTGCGCTCATCGATGGCAAAGACACTCCGGACTTCTCCTTCCGCTTGGCCGACGAGCTTGACGCGGAACGCATCAAGGCGAGAGACCTGCTGTTCTCAGGACAGGTCGACCAAAGCGTGGAACTGGCCGAAGCGGCGTTGGGGCCGAATGGACCGACTGTTCGCTTCGAATCCGGGCGTGCCGCGGTATTTCAACTCGTATGCGGAACGCGTCATCTACAATCGCATGTTCGCCACGGAAGGCGAACGGACCGTGCTGATTCCGGACAATCTGTTCTACGCGCATATGGAACTCGCCGACGTGCTTGCACAGGTCAAAGGCGTGAAGGCCGCGTTGCCGCATCTCAATGCGATGGTGCGATATGCGCCGGCCTACCCGCTTTTCCCATCTCAAGCTGGCGGTTCAATTGGCGCGCGCCGAGGATTGGGATCCGGCCAGAGCGGCTTGCCTCAACGCGTTGCACGTCGCACTTGACCGTGAGGATGCGTCGTTCGCCTATTACAGACTCGCCTATGCGGAATGGATGTGCGACCACTTCGACATCGCGGCCGCCGCGTACATCATGAGCGAGGAGATTCGCCCCCGGGCGAATCGCCATGCTGGAGAGCGAGCTGCAGGAATTGATCGGACGCGCGCAATCGCAATGCATTCCGGTGCCCACCGACGTTCCGGAAGCCATGCACGTGCTTACCCAAGCGGGACTGCCGGTATGGCCCAATACCCAGGTCGCATCCTTGGCACGCAAGGCCGCGCGGGTCTGTGTGGATGAAGGCATGTTCGTGCCGGCACGTACGCTTTCGGTTGCCGCTTCAAGGATGGATGACGAGGAGCGCGACGGTGCCGACGTGGTGCAGATGCAGTTCCTGAGGTCGTTGAACAACTGAACGGCGTGCTTTCCGCAGTGCGCCAAACAGACGTTGGCGATGCAGCAAATCGAACATTTGTGCGATAATGTGTGCATGGCGGCTCTGACCGGCAAAACATTGAAGACAGTGACAAGGCAATGACAATGACAAGGCATGACGATTCCGAACAACTCGCATGGGATTTTGACGCTTCTGAAATGGGCGGCGATACGGGCTCCGCGTCAACCGCTGTGGTTCCCGACGGGGGAGTCAGCTCATATGCGCCGGGCAGTGAACGCTGGATCGCCGCATTGCAGCCAACCGATGCCGACGCCATGCGGTTGACCCGACTTGATGTCTCGTCCATCAGTGCTGAAGCCGCGGCTCGATTGTGGGCGCGTGTGGCGGCGTGGGTGGAATCCGACCAGATCGCATACTACATCGATGACGCGCCGGTCTCGTCCGACGCCGCCTATGATGCGAGAATACGTTGTCTGCAGGCGTTGGAAGCCCAGTTCCCATCCCTCGATTCCGCGCAATCGCCGACGCATCGTGTCGGAGGCACCTTCTCCAATGATTTCGCATCGGTACGCCACCCGTCTCGCATGATGAGTCTTGACGATGTCTTTTCGCTTGAGGAACTGCATGAATGGTACGACGGTGTTATTCGGGGACTTGATTGGCCTGAGACGAAGCCTTTGCCGATGACATGCGAAGTGAAAATCGACGGTCTTGCGCTTAACCTCATCTACCGTAACGGCGTGCTCGAGCAAGGTCTGACCAGAGGTGACGGCGTGATCGGCGAGGATATCACGCTCAATGTGCGCACCATCTCCACCATTCCGCAGAATCTTGCGGGACCGGAAGAAGACATTCCCGAATTCGTGGAGATCCGCGGTGAGGTCTTCATGCGATGGGACGATTTCACACGCTCAACAAGAAAAACGAGGATGCTGGGCGCGCGCCTTTCGCCAATCCACGTAACGCGGCTGCCGGAAGCCTGCGGCAGAAGGATCCGCGCATCACCGCCACCAGAAGGCTGAGCTTCTATGCGCATGGCATTGGAACGCTCCAGTGGGGCGCCAAACGTGGTGCCGACCATGATGCGGTCAACAACCAATCCGAAGCGTATGGGTTGTATAAGAAGTGGGGCATACCCGTTTCGCCACATAACCGTGAGGTCACCACATTCAGCCAGATTCTCGACATGATCGATTACTACGGCGAGCATCGTGGAGACATCGAACACGCGCTCGACGGCATTGTCGTAAAAGTGGATGATTTGGGATTGCAACGATCGTTGGGCGCGACCTCGCGTGCTCCGCGTTGGTCCATCGCCTACAAGTACCCGCCGGAGGAAGTCAATACGGAACTGCTTGACATCACCGTGCAGGTGGGGCGCACCGGCCGTGTGACCCCAGTGGCCATATTGAAGCCCGTATATGTTGCGGGTTCGACGGTGTCGAGAACCACCTTGCACAATCCATTCGAAGTGGAACGCAAGGGTGTGCTCATCGGAGACACCGTTGTGGTGCGTAAGGCGGGCGATGTGATTCCCGAACTCGTAGGTCCTGTGCTGGAACGCAGGGAAGGACACGAAGGCCAGCTGCGCCGTTTCGTGATGCCTTCGCACTGCCCGAGCTGCGGGGCGGAACTCGCTCCGGCCAAAGAGGGGGACAAGGACATCCGCTGCCCGAACGTGGAATCCTGCCCGGCACAGTTGACCGAACGCATCATCAATCTGGCATCCAGGAAAGCGTTCGATATCGAGCATTTAGGCGACCAATCCGCCATCGCTTTGACGAATCCGGAAGAGGACCGTCCCGATTCGACGGCCACCTACGCGCCGAACATCACGGAAATCGTGGTGGAACCGGGCGCGGAGCCCGAACCGTACGAGCCTGTGGAAGGTCTGGAGCTGCCGGCCCGCCAAACACCGGTGCTGTCCAGCGAAGCCGGTCTGTTTTCGTTGACGTCCGCCGATCTGCAGGATGTTCGCGTATGGCGTGAAGCGCCGATCATCGAAATCCACGAAACCATCGGCAAGAACGGCAAACCGAAAAAGATGCGCAAACGCATTGGCGGATCGGGCCTGTGGCATCAGGTTCCGGCGTTCTGGACGGCTCCTACAGTTGCGAGAAAACGTAAGGACTCCGTCGACGAATCCGCGGAATATCCCGAATATGACGTGCCTGAAGATGCCGTGGTCGTTCGCGAGGAAACCAAAGTGTCGCGTTCCGGAACATCCAGTGTGCAGCCGATATATATACGCCCCGCGGAAAACACGAGGAAAATGCTTGACGAAATGGACAAGGCGCGCCATGCCGACCTATGGCGTGTGCTTGTGGCCCTGTCCATTCGGCGGCTCGGTCCTCCCACGGCGCGTACCATCGCCAACACATTCGGTTCGCTCGACGCCATCGAACAAGCCAGCGTGGATGAACTGTCACAGATAGACGGCATCGGTCCGGAAATTGCCGAATCCGTGGTCACCTGGTTTGCTTCGGCCAAGAATCCAGGCGATTGGCGTGGCATGGTGCTGGAAGCATGGAAGGCAGCCGGAGTGGGAGTCGGACAGGCACAGACCAGTGCTCTGCCGCAGACACTGAAAGGCAAGACAGTGGTCGTCACCGGTTCGTTGGTTGATTTCTCGCGTGACTCCGCCAAAGAAGCGATTATCTCCCGCGGCGGAAGAGCCTCAGGATCCGTCAGTAAGAAAACCGATTGGGTGGTCGTCGGCGAAAACGCAGGTGCCAAAGCCGCCAAAGCAGAGGAATTAGGCGTTCCCATGCTAAACGAGGACCAGTTCAAACTGCTGCTGGAAAACGGAACGGTATGACACCGGCACGTCAAATTGGCAACGTAATCACAAGAAGGCTCTGGCATGCCGCGCTTCCAGACGCTAGTCTGGTACGCGGCTAAAGGAGGAACCATGACCGACGAGCGCACCATCGAAGCGCGCATCTATGAGCGACTCAGCAAAGTAATCGACCCGGAACTGGGCCGATCCGTGACCGATCTGGGCATGATCGCAGCCATAGACGCGATACCGGTGGAAGGTAAGGCGAACACCTACGAGGTTCGTGTGGAGGTCGAACTGACGGTGGAAGGCTGTCCACTGTCGCAGACTATCACCAACCAGATCAACGGGGCGGTGTCGTCATATCCGGAAGCGACATTGCTGCCGCGCATCGAAGTCGGGTCCATGAGTCAAGACAAGCTCACCCAACTTGTGGCAGGCCTCAAGGCCGAACGCAAACAGAATCCGTTCAACAAGCCGGGCATCAAAACCCGTATTTTCGCCATAGCATCCGGCAAAGGAGGCGTCGGCAAGTCTTCCGTCACTGCGAATCTTGCTGCCACATTTGCCGCATTGGGGTACGACACGGCCGCCATCGACGCCGACATCTATGGTTTCTCACTGCCGCGACTGTTCGGCGTGCATGCGCAACCCACCAATCTGAACGGCATGCTCATGCCAGTCACCGCATGGGGTGTGAAATTGATTTCCATCGGCATGTTTGCCGGCGCCGATCGTGCGATCCTTTGGCGAGGCCCGCGATTGCAGCGTTCTCTTGAACAATTCCTTTCAGACGTATGGTGGGGCGAGCCTGACGTGCTGCTGCTCGACTTGGCACCAGGTACCGGCGACATGGCGATTTCCGTGGCGCAGGCTCTGCCGAACGCGGAACTGGTGGTGGTCACCACGCCGCAGCCATCCGCCTCGGACATTGCGGTCCGCTCCGGCCTGGTGGCATTGCAGGTGCCGATGAAGGTACGCGGCGTTGTGGAGAACATGAGCTATTACGAGCATCAGGGCGAACGCCTGCGGATTTTCGGCGAAGGTGGGGGGTGCACGTGTGTCGGGGCAGTTGACCGAAAGCCTTGGCTATGATGTTCCTTTGCTCGCACAGCTACCGTTGGAGCCGGAATTGCGTGAGACCGGTGAGGCCGGCCGCCCCGCCGTGTTGGACGAGGATGGCGCGTTGCGCGCCGATGGCATTGGCGAGACGTTCAGGAATCTGGTCGAATCGTTGATGCACAGACCTATGTGATGTGCGGGGCACGTATCCAGGCCGTCATGGCCTGCGGTATGGACAGTGGCCTAATGCGGCTGCGGATTCACAGCTCATCCGGGGAACGTCTGGGTGGAAAACGAAGCGAAATGAAATGACCCTTGTGAAAATCTTGTGCCTTGTGTAGTATCAAGCGCAGACACGGGGGCCGTATGGCTGAGAGGAAGCAAGCGCTTCAACCGTATGAACGTATACCGGGTAATGCCGGCGCACGGACGTCTCTCTTTCCGTGCCTTGACATAGAGAAAGGCACATTCATGACCGTAAATGAATCTTCCGTGGTGAAGAAGCATAACAATAAATGGCGAGTTGTTGACATCGTCGTGGCCGCTATCATCGCGGTTGCGGCTGGCGTGATTTTCTGGGGCTGGGATGTCATCTGCGCCGCTCCGATTACGCTTTTCGAAGCGGTGACGCCGGGCTTCGAAGGCTTGTTGAACGGCATCTGGCTGTTTGCGGGTCCGCTGGCCGCCATCATCGTGCGAAAGCCTGGCGCTGCGTTGTTCGCTGGAACCCTCGCCGGCTTGGGATGCTTCCTGTATAACTGGACCGTGAATCCTGCTTGGGCAGGTTTGCGTATTGTCGTCAGCTGCGTCACTTCCGTTATTTCCGGCGCTCTGGTGGCTGGAGTCCTGATGTATCTGCTGCAGCAGGCCATCGCTAAAACAGGCGTGCTTGACCGTTTCGAATCCGGCCGTGCGAAGGCCTTGGTATGACGATTCGTTAATGAAGTCCCGTATCGCATTCACAGTGGTGGATACGGGACTTCTTTGATGCGTGTTCGTTCTGCAAACGCGGAATGCAAGAGGAATGAAAGAACGATTCATGGGTACTGATGCAGAAAATTCGTTTTCCGCGGCCGGGGTGGTCGCACGCGATTGGGGAATGGCGACACGCCTCACGTAAGGGATTTCGCGTTAAGGCATGTGGATTTCACCATACAGCCAGGGGTAGCGCGTGTTGTTGTTGGGTGCTTCCGGCGCTGGAAAACTCGACGTTGATGTCCGGTCTTGCCGGCGTGCTCGGCGGCGATGACGAAGGCGAGCTTGAAGGAGAGCTGCTGATTGACGGAGTGGACGCCCGTCAGGCACGCGGACGTTCCGGATTGGTGTTGCAGGATCCTGACGCGCAGACGATTCTGGAACGTGTGGGCGATGACACCGCTTTCGGTTGTGAAAATCTGAATCTGCCGAAAGATGAGATCTGGAGCAGGGTCCGTTCCTCGCTCGACATTGTTGGACTCGGCTACATGAAACTTGACCGCTCCACACGCAGACTGTCCGGCGGCCAGCGCCAGCGTCTGGCCTTGGCCGGCGTGCTCGCCATGCATCCCGGACTGCTGCTGCTCGACGAACCGACGGCCAACCTCGATCCGGAGGGCGTCAAGGAAGTGCATGATGCGGTACGCCATGTGCTGGAACAGACCCGTGAAACCTTGGTGGTGGTGGAACACCATATTGACGTATGGCTTGATCTGGTGGATCGGGTTATCGTACTCGGCAAGCCGGAGGCCGACTCGCATGTCAGCGGCGTCATCGCAGACGGCACTCCGGAAGAAGTGTTCGGCAGCATGGCATCGGTGCTCGCAAAGGGCGGCGCATGGGTTCCAGGACGCACCATCGAAAGTCATACCCCCGAATCCAGCCAATCGTCGGGAGATGTTGTTCTGCGAACGGAGGATCTCAGCTTCGGGCGTGACTTCGCGCTTGGCGAGCATGTGAACCTCGTGTTCCATGCTGGCGAGATCACCGCACTGACCGGCAAAAATCGGCGTGGGAAAATCCACGCTCGCGTTGACTTTGGCCGGCTTGCTCAAGCCGATTTCCGGCCGTGTGAGCATGGATGAGACCATGGTTCCCGCACGTAGGGAGAACGACGTCTTCACTTGGAAAAGTCGGGATCTGCTCGGACGGATCGGCATGGTGTTCCAGGAGCCGGAACACCAGTTCGTCGCATCCAGCGTGCGTGACGAAGCGGCGGTCGGCCCCAAATCCATGGGCAAGAGCGAAGAAGAGTCTTACGCTATAGCCGACAACATGCTTGAGCGTATGAATCTTGCTAGATTCGCTCAAGCTAATCCGTTCACATTATCGGGCGGCGGAAAAAAGAAGGCTTTCCGTTGCCTCCATGCTGGCCGCCGCGCCGAAAGTCTTGGTGATGGACGAGCCGACGTTCGGCCAAGACTTCACCACATGGACGGAAATGGTGAAACTGATCGCCGGTGCGCGTGACGCCGGCTGTTCCGTCATCATGGTCACCCATGACGAACCATTGATCGAAACGTTGGGAGCGCGTCGCGTTCTCGTAAGCGAGGGGGAGTGAGATGGAACAGTTGGAAACCATCAGCGTGGTACCGCACAAGGAACGTCATGACGATGCCAAGCCGGCATCGCCGTCATGGTTCGTGGCAAAAATCAATCCGGTCAGCCGTTTCATCGGCGCGCTGATACTATGTATTCCCATGTTCGTGACGCTGGACGTGGTCTCCGCGTCCGTGGCACTCGCATTGGAGGTGTTGTTGCTCTGGATTGGCGGCGTCGCTCCGTGGACGGTGCTTCGTAAAACCTGGCCGGTGTGGATTGCCGCTTCGGGAAGTTTCATTTCCGTGTCGTTGTATGGCAAGACCTCCGGGGCCGTGCTGGTCAATCTCGGTGATGTCGTTGTGATTTCGCAGGGATCGTTGTACTTGGCGTTGGCCACGTTCCTGCGTGTGGCGGCCATTGCCGTTCCCGGCGTGATTCTTGCGCTTGGTCTTGATCCGACTGATTTGGCCGATGGTCTGGTGCAGATTCTGCATTTGCCGTCGCGTTTCGTGTATGGCGGTTTGGCTGGCATGCGCATGTTTACTTTGCTGCAGGATGATTGGCGTGCGCTTGGGCAGTCCCGTCGTTCTCGTGGATTGGGCGACGGCAGCGCCGTCAAACGTGTGTTCTCGCAGGCGTTCAGTCTGCTGGTCGTGTCGATTCGACGCGGCACGAAACTCGCCACCGCCATGGAAGCTCGTGGTTTCGGCGCGGACGCTCCGCGAAGCCAGGCTAGGAAATCGAGCTTACATGCCGTCGATTGGCTGTTTTACGTGATTTGCGTGGCCGTGCCGGTGATTGCGTTGTCTTGCGCTTATTTCACCGGTTACTGGCATTGGGCTTTTACCGGCACTGGCAATTAATCGGAGCAGGGCTGCGCAGTACGAGGTTTGTTGAATGCGCGGCGGATTTGCGAAAGGCGTTTCATTCGTTGTATGGAATGGAACGCCCTTCGCATTTGCCCGTTGTTTTTCTCAAAAATGATATGTGATATCCGCTACTTGGCAAGCTTGTCAAGCAGCAGCGCTTCGGTGATCACATTGTTTTTCAGGCTGGGAAGACTGATGGATTCGTTCGGGCTGTGCGCGTTGGCCTTCGGATCCTCGGGACCGGTGACCAGTACCTGCGCGTCCGGGAAAATACGCTGCAATTCCGGAATGAACGGAATCGAGCCACCTTCGCCCTTATTGACCGGAGCCACGCCAAACGCCTCTTCCATGGCGTCCATGGCGTCTTTGGTAGCCTCGGCATTTGGATCCATGGCCCAACCCATGCCATTATCAAGCTTGTCGACCCACACTTCGGCGCCAAACGGAGCATGCTCGACCATGAACCTGGCAAGTGCTTCCTGAGCCTCTTCCGGACGCTGGTTTGGAGCGGTGCGCAGGCTGAGACGGAACGTCGTTTCAGGGGAGATCACGTTGAACGATCCCTCCACTGGATGAGCATCGAAGCCGATGACGGTCACGCTCGGCTTGGTCCACAGACGTGCGGCCAAAGAACCGGTGCCGGCCAGACGGTAGGAATCGACGATGCCGGCGTCCGTACGCACGGTTGCCTCATCCATATCTCGCTGCAGTCCGCCGATTGGATCTTCTGAGGCGATGCCCGGCACCACCAAATCGCCATGCTCGTCATACATGGAAGCGATCAGCATGGAGGCAAGCGTGTTCGCATCGAGGATCGGTCCGCCGTACTGGCCGGAGTGCACCGGATGATGCAGCGCCTTGACGTGCACGTCAATATCGGTATTGCCTCGCAGCGACGTGGTGAGCGAGGGGATTTCAGCGGACCAATTGCCCGAGTCGGCGACGATGATCACATCGGAATCGAATTCGTCCTTATGCTCCTCGATGAAGGGAATGAAGCTTGGCGATCCCATTTCCTCTTCGCCTTCGATGAAGACTTTGATATTGACCTTCAAATCGTCGCCGAGCGCCTGCAATGCGCCGGAATGAATGGCGATTCCGCCGCCATCATCGGCCGCGCCGCGTCCGTACAGGCGTGTGTCGATTACCGTGCCGACGAATGGGTCGGTGTTCCATACGCTGGCATCGGGCACCGGCTGCACGTCGTGATGCGCGTACAACAGCACGGTTGGAGCGTCGATATCGACGATTTTCGAACCGATGACCTCCCAAGCGCCCGGCGTGCCGTCGGGATTGTGCGACTGCACCACATGCGCATCGACACCTACCTTGTTCAGCTCTTCGGCCACGAATTGCGCGGACTGTTTCATATGATCCGCGGTAATGCCTTTTGCGGAAATGGACTGCAACGCGATTTTCTTGTTCAGCACGTCGACAATGCGGTCAAAATCCGCTTCGACGCGCGCGCGAATCTCATCGGCATGTAAAACTGCCATACTGCTCCTCCTTATATATGCGGCATATACGCATCTTGGAAACGTGCCGCCGCATGCTATCGAATGACCATTGTATCCGTCGAACCAATCACGTCCAATCGTTGACATGAATGAGGCAAGGCGTCGATACGTCAATTTACGCTCTATAGGCATGAGTGTGTTTAATAAGAAGGAAGATGCGGACCAGGAGCCTGTCGGGAAGAAGGCTGCGGAGCCTACTGCCGGCAAGGGGCGTCCGACGCCGAAGCGCAAGGATGCCCAGGCGCAGAATCTCCGTCCGCTGGTTCCCAAGGATCGTGAAGCGAGCCGCAAGGCCGCCAAGGCGCGTATGCGCGAGCGTGAAAACGCCGAATACGATGCCATGCAGAAGGGCGACATCAACCATATGCCGAAGTCCGAGCGTCTGCCGTGGCGTATATACATCCGCGACTACGTCGATGCCCGCTTCAACTTGGGTGAGTTCTTCATTCCGGTCGCCTTCGTCATTTTGATCGGTTCGATTTTCGTGACCTACAAGTGGCCGGCGTTGGCATTGCCGTTGATGCTGCTTATGTACATCTATCTGTTTGCGGTGATCATCGACATCGTGATCATGTGGCGCAAGCTCAAGAAGAAGCTCATTGAAAAGTTCGGCGAGCAGTCCGTGGCCAAGGGCATGCGTTCCGGTTCCTACGCGTGGAGCCGTGCCATCCAGATGCGTCGCTGGCGTCTGCCGAAGCCGCGCTATCAGAAGCGTGGACACTGGCCCGAGTGATCCATTCTGCGAGAATCGCAGTTGCATTTTTCAAGCCGTCGGCGAAAACCGACGGCATTTTCCATTACCATGTAACCAGTTGTAACGCACGAATCAACGAGGGCAGGCATGACTGAACAGCATTTCGACATTGTCATCATCGGAGCGGGGCCAGGAGGATATTCCACGGCATTGCGTGCCGCGCAGCTCGGCAAAACGGTGGCGCTCATCGAACGCGACAAAACGTTGGGAGGCACCTGCCTCAATCGTGGTTGCATTCCGTCGAAGGCGTTGCTGACGGCCGCACACAGTGCGCAGAACATACGCCAGGCGGAACGTATGGGCATCAGTGCCACCTTACAGAGCATTGATTTCGGCAAATTACGTGACTTCCGTACGTCCACGGTGGAGACGATGACGAAGGGGTTGGCGGGATTGCTGTCGCATCGCGGCGTCACGGTGTTCCGCGGCGAGGCTGAGTTGAGGGACGTTCATGATGTGCATGTCGCGCCGGCCGGGGGAGAAGCGCAGGTCATGCGTTCCTTCAAGGCGGGAGTGGAGGAACCCGTCGGGTCGGAGCTTACCATCAAAGGCGAAGATATTGTGCTGGCGACCGGATCGCGACCGTTACCATTGCCGGGCAACCCGTTTTCAGGTGCGTTGATCGATTCGACGCAGGCTTTGGAATTGGATACGTTCCCGTCCAGTGCGGTGATTGTCGGAGCGGGTGCGGTGGCGTTGGAATTCGCTTCGTTGTGGAATGCCGCGGGATGCGAAGTGACGTTGCTGATCCGCAAGGACCGCGTGCTGTCGTCCTGGGAGAAGCGGGCTTCGATGACGTTGACCCGCGAGCTCAAACGTCGCGGCATCAGCGTGGTGACGCGTACGTCGGTGGATCACGTGGATACCGGTGCGAATTTGGGCGCCACCGTGCATTACAGGCAAGGCGGCGGCGAGGAGGAGCGCACCGCATATGGTGAAGTGGTGCTTGCTGCTATCGGACGTATGCCGAACACCGATGCCGGCTGGTTCGCATCCAACGGCATCGAATTGGAGGAACGCGGTTATGTTTCGACCGACGCGTATGGGCGTACGAATGTGGAGGGCGTATGGGCCTTGGGCGACATCACTCCGGGGCATGCTTTGGCTCATCGCGCGTTTGAACAGGGCATCACCATCGCCGAAACCATCGCAGGACTTGACCCCAAGCCGGTATCCGACGAAACCGTGCCGCAAGTCGTGTTCTCTTTCCCTGAAGCGGCAAGCGTCGGTCTTGCACTCGATGATGCGAAATCGTGTGAAACCATCATCAATCCGCAGGAAACCGCATATCCCATGTTGTCCAACTCGCGTATGCTCATGAGTGGGGAAGGCGGATCCATGACCATCGTCAGCGGTGCGCTGGCAGGCGCTCCGGATGTTCCCCTCGTGCTTGGCGTGCATATCGTCAGCCCGATCGCCAGCGATCTGATCGCGGAAGCCGAACAATTGGTCGGCAACCGGGTGCCGCTCGCCGCCGCGGCGAGGCTCATTCACCCGCATCCCACCTTTAGTGAATCGTTCGGCGAGGCGCTGCTTAAGGCGGATGGCAGGCCTCTGCATACCCGATAATCCCCGTCAATCAAGGAAAAACGGCGGAAACCGTGCGATATGGCATGGTTCCTGATAAACTACCGTTCCAGTGTGAGTAACCGCATAACCAAGTGAGGAAGTCGATGGCAGACAAAGAAGAGCCAAAGAAGAAGCAAAGCACCATCAAGCAGATCATTCAGATCTTCAAGTACACCCACGCCGAAGATAAGGCTCTTCCGTGGTTGTGCGGCGGCGTGTTCGTGGCGCCGATCGTTGTGTTCGTGGTGCTTGGCATCGTGTTCAAGTGGTCGGTGATCGGATGGATCACGTCCATGATCCTCGCCATCATGCTTGGCCTGCTGTTCGCCACCATGATGCTCACCAACCGTGCCGACAAAGTCGGATACGCCAAGCTTGAAGGGCGTCAGGGTGCTGCCATCAGCGTGCTCGGCAATATTAACAAGGCCGGCTTCAACTTTCCGCAGGAGCCGGTGTGGGTTGATCCGAAGACCAAAGACGCCATTTGGCGCGGCACCGGTTACAACGGCATCTATCTGCTCGGCGAGGGCGATTACAATCGCGTCAAGCGTGCCATGGACCGTCAGGAGCAGAATATCAAGGGTGTGACCGCCGGTTCCGATATTCCCGTCTACCGTATCTACGTCGGCCAGGGCAAGAATCAGACGAGCCTGAAGAATCTGCGCAAGACCGTGCTCAAGTGCAAGAGCTACCAGCCGACCAGCCACAAGAACAAGCTGATGGCAGCCATCCATCCGAAGAGCCGCTTCATGCTTACCAAGACCGAGCTGAACATCCTCAACGAGCGTCTGCGCACTCTGCAGATGAAGAACGGCATGGGCATTCCGAAGGGCGTCGACCCGATGCACCCGCAGCGCATCAGCCGTCGTGCTATGCGTGGCCGCTGATTTTCCTGGAATCGTAAAGCCGGCTTACATATGGGAACCTCGATGAACACGTTATCGAGGTTCCTTTTTTCCATATCTCCGTTACCTTCCGCTGGCCTGCGCGCATGCGGTAAGGTTTTTGAGAAAGAAATGGACGTCGCAAGCGACATGACGACACGAATGTCCACAAATTGAACGGTTTTGCAGAGGCAAATACGAGCGTTCGTAACAATTGAACCCCAGTTTTTCGCGAAATCATCCTTCGAATATGTCATTACGAAACATTCTCGTAACCCAATTGGCGAGTGAGCGAAACGCGCGTTCCTAGACTAAGAGCCTGTAAGTTACTTATTCGAAAGGAGCGGTCCCGTGACTGCACTTGAAACCAAGGCTGATGCTGAGGCCCTTATCAACAAGGAAGGCATCGAGTATGTCTCCGTTCGCTTCACCGATCTGATCGGTGTTCAGCAGCACTTCACCGTGCCGGCAAGCGAATTCCTGAAGGACGCCTTCACCGACGGCATGCCGTTCGATGGCTCCTCCGTGGAAGGCTTCCAGGCCATCAATGAATCCGATATGAAGCTGGTGCCGGACGTTTCCACCGCATTCATCGATCCGTTCCGCAAGCACAAGACCCTCGACGTGGCATTCTCCATCGTCGACCCGCTGACCGACGAGCCGTACTCCCGCGACCCGCGTCAGGTTGCCGGCAAGGCCGAGGCCTACCTGAAGTCCACCGGCATCGCCGACACCGCTTCCTTCGCTCCGGAAGCCGAGTTCTTCATCTTCGACAAGGTGCGCTTCGAGAACAGCATGCAGCGCTCCTTCTACGAGGTCGACTCCATCGAAGCTCCGTGGAACTCCGGCGTCGACACCGAAGACGACGGCACCCCGAACATCGCATTCAAGAACCGCGTCAAGCGCGGCTACTTCCCGGTTCCGCCGATTGACCACACCCAGGATCTGCGCGACGACATGGTCGCCAACCTGCAGAAGGTCGGCCTGATCCTCGAGCGTTCCCACCACGAGGTCGCCGGCGCTGGCCAGCAGGAGATCAACTACCGCTTCAACTCCCTGCAGCACGCAGGCGATGACCTGATGAAGTACAAGTACGTCGTCCACGAGACCGCCGCTCTGGCCGGCAAGGCTGCGACCTTCATGCCGAAGCCGATCGCAGGCGACAACGGCACCGGCATGCACTGCCACCAGTCCCTGTGGAAGGACGGCAAGCCGCTGTTCTACGATGAGAAGAACTACGGTGGTCTGTCCGACCTCGCCCGCTGGTACATCGGCGGCCTGATCAAGCACTCCTCCTCCGTGCTGGCCTTCACCAACCCGTCCCTGAACTCCTACCACCGTCTGGTTCCCGGGCTTCGAAGCTCCGGTCAACCTGGTGTACTCCGCACGCAACCGCTCCGCCGCCATCCGTATCCCGCTGGCCGGCACCTCCCCGGCTGCAAAGCGCATCGAGTTCCGTGCTCCGGATCCGTCCTGCAACCCGTTCCTCGCCTTCTCTGCACAGCTGATGGCAGGTCTGGACGGCATCCTGAACCACATCGAGCCTCCGGAGCCGGTCGACAAGGATCTGTACGAGCTGCCGCCGGAAGAGCACGCAGGCATCAAGCAGGTTCCGAGCTCCCTGGCAGAGGCCATGGATGCCCTTGAGGAAGATCATGACTTCCTCACCGCAGGCGACGTCTTCACCGACGACCTGATCGAAACCTGGATCGGCATCAAGCGTGGCGAAATCGACCAGGCCCGCCTGGCTCCGACCCCGCTGGAGTACGAGCTGTACTTCCACATCTGAGGCCTATACCCAGTTTCCCTTGAAATCAAGCTGTTTTGGACTCCAAGGGTAATCAGAAGGTAGCCAGATTGGTTATAAGGAGAGCCTCTCCAAATTGGGGAGGCTCTCCTTATTCCTACAGAATTTCTTCCATCCGGGACGGCAAAGACCTTACGGACCGGTCTTCTGACTCCTCGCCTCCACGAACACATCAGACGCATCCAATAAATAACCGTTGATATGAGCCGGACGTGCTTCCACAGGTTCACCGTTAATGTCGTCGTATTCATACAACGCAGGAGCGTTTGTGCCTCTGTCGAATCCGACAATGACGACATGCACGTTCGCATTGTCCGTAGTCTGAGCGTCCCAGCAGAACGTACGGTGAGCGAACCGGATACGCCACCCTCGTTCGACCACATGCTTGAATAGCGGGGCGACTTGTGCTGGCCTTGTGTGATGCTATTCGTGGATACGAACGCGAATTGCGCGGAGGGATTCCCGTCAAGGAAATCAATAGCTTTAAAATACCATCCAGCCACATAATCCAGCGAGCCTCCGGCCTTGCCGCACACCAGTTCCATATCATCCTTGATCTGCTGCGTGTGCTGCTGATGGCCGATGAACGGCGGGTTGCCCATCACATACGAGCATTCATCACCGGGCAGCAGAAGACTGACGAGGTCATAACCATAGTCACTCGCGAACGCTCTCGTTGGCGTCGCGGCATCTTCGAGGATGCCTTCAAGCGCCTCACGAGTCCCCAACGTCCTTCTCTGCATGAATGAACCTCCTTGTATGGCTGGAAGTTATCGTCACAGATGATTTCGTAACCACTTACCTCTGTTCAAGCGCCGCGTTGACCCGTGCCTTGAGTGCAGGCAAGGTCTCGGCCTCGAACCAAGGATTCCTGCTCATCCATAGCTGGTTGCGCGGCGACGGATGCACCAAAGGGAAGAATCCCCGGCCGATATAGGCATCATAATCGCGCACCACGGTTGTAAGGCTGTCCGAATTCTTGAGATGCAGGTACCTGCGGACGGCATATGCGCCCACAAGCACAGTGAGCCGAACATTGGGCATGAGCGCCAAGAGTGCAGGATGCCACTGCTCGGCGAATCCCTTGCGCGGCGGTAGATCGCCCGACCTGCCATGTCCCGGAAAATAAAAGTCCATGGGGAGAAGCGCCACCCGCTCAGGATCATAAAACGTCTCGCGAGAAACACCCAGCCAATCGCGCAGACGCTCTCCTGACTTGTCGTTCCAGGGGATGCGCGTCTCTTCCGCCACCGCGCCTGGTGCCTGCCCGATGACCACGATGCGAGCGCCAGCCCCGACGGAGTAGAGCGGATCGATGCCGCGCTTGGTGTAGTCTGCATTCGCCCCATCAGCCTTTATGGCATTAAAAATCGCAAGGAAATCCTTGTCCATGTCGAAACCATCTCCTTGGTGACATGCGCCGTTCATGCATATTGATTACTCGTTTCCCACAAATATACCTTGCCTTTGCTCTGCAGGGTATATCGTAGGAAATCATCCTCATGTAGTAATTCCCGCATAGCCGCTTATCGTCTTTCAAGATTTTTATTGCCAATGTGCATCACAAAGCACTACGCCTAACTGGATTAAATAAATACTCAGGTTTCAACCGTCTTGCAAGCGTAGCGTTACCGCGAACCACTCTCTATAAGCACCCATGGCGCCCATCGTAGATAACAAGCCGAAAGAAGGAGAACGCGGTCCGGACGACCTATTTCAAGCCTCTAAAGGAGCAATCCTTTCGGGGCTTTTCTATTGTCCGAAAGGAGGCGGCACGCATGCCGAGAAAACCAAGACGCCCCTGCCGCCACCCCGGCTGCCCGAACCTTTGCGAGGACGGCGAGCAATACTGTGAGAAGCATCGCAAGGAAGCGGAGCGGCAGTACAAGCATTTCACGCGCGGCTACTCCGCGGGCAAGCGCTATGGCAGGCAGTGGAAGAAGATCCGCGACCGATAGAAGAACATTGGCATAGTCCTCAAAGTGAAATCCCCTTATGAGGTCAGACACATCTGGCAGCGGGACACCATAGGACGCCGCCACATACGTTAGATATTCACGGAATGTGAAATACTGAAATGACTGATCTTCCGCTGCCCCTAGATCCAGTGCAAATCAGAAAGTAAGGGGTGATCTGCGGTGTACCAGACGCTTAAATGGTTCAAGGAAAGAAGTGCCTTGCTGTCCATTCTGCATTACCTCCGATTGTTTTTGGTCTTTCTCCCAGAGCGAATAGGCGGAGAACAGGAGCACGCCGCCGAGGAAAATGTACAGCAGGACAAACGGGATGTTCATGGTAACGAAACTGTAAATCATGCAGACAATAAAACGCAAATCCATTCTTCGCGTGGCCGACGGATACGGGTTCCATCCGATCAGTAAGTTCGGCAAACGAAGCATCCCGGAGTTGACCGGATGCGCTGCGGGGCATGTGGATGCATGTTGGTTGTGATGGGCCGGTTGGAGGATATTCCGGCCGATTATGAGGGTCGTTTGGGCGTCCCCGTTTTCTTGAAAAACCTGTCGAATAAAAACGACCTTACTGAGCCGCCTATGCCTTGTGCATGGCGATAATATGCTCTATCTCGGCAAGATCCGAAGCGAAATAGATACCATGCTGGCGTTCCCCTGTGGAGAAGCCATCGTCGATCATGCGCTGCAGCAACGCCTTCATGTCATCGTAGAAACCGTTGAGATTGTAGAAAATGCAAGGCTGCGTCAACTGGTCAAGGCAAACCTTCGACACAACCTCACTGATCTCCTCCAACGTTCCCGTGCCGCCGGGGAAGGCGATGAACACGTCGCCAAGCTCGATCATGCGAGTACGCCGTTCGGTGATATTCGGCACGATGGTGAGCTGGGTCAGATTCTTGTGCGCGACACCCTTGTCCACGAACATCTGCGCCTCGATGCCGGTCACCTCGCCACCCTGCTCAAGCACGGTGTCGGCAATCACCGCCATCAGTCCCTCGTCGGAACCGCCATATACCAAGCGGTGCCCGTTTTGGGCGATCCATGTGGCCAGTTCCACCACGGCTTGCTTATATACGGGGTTGTCGCCTTCGTGAGCTCCTAAATACACCGTGACATCCATGCTTGTACCTCCAACATTCATGGGATGATGTCGCACTCCCAACCGCAATCAGACAATAATCAGATAATCAGTGTAACGAACCGATGTTCGCAAACCAATCGAAAGCGGTGAGACACACTCGCAAGCCGTGCATGTCTTTCATGGATGCGCAAAAGCCCCGTACCCGACCTGCCAAATTCATGACATGTCGAATACGGGGCAAGGCGAAGGGTGACGATCCTGCTGTGACAAATCGCTGCCGTTGCACAACACTTTTCCCTCTGTGGGATTCGCAAGCCCGGAAATCAGTAACAGCATAGTGGTTTTGCCAGCGCTGGGGCATCGCTCTGTGCGTTGCCGGACTGCTGCGAATCCGGAGAATTGTTATCGGTATTGGAATCCTGCGAGCCGGCAGAGTCGCTGGAATCATTTGTCGGACCCTGCATATCGCGACCGGACTGCGCCCTCTGGCTGGTCTGCTGCGACTGCTGCTGGAATGAATCTGGAAAGTTTTCTGAATTAAAAACGCGACATGGACGGGGTATTCATTGCGGCAATGGTGTTAGGCTAACGCGTATGCCTATAAAATCCGAAGTCATTGCGAACCCCAAGTCGGAGCGCGTCCGCCGAGTGTCCGAGCTCGCCGATCGAAAAGGGCGGAAACGGTCCGGCCGTTTCATGGTGGAAGGCCCGCAATCGGTGCGCGAGCTGCTGACATGGCATCCAGGACTTGTCGAGGACCTCTACGTTGAGGTCGAGTCGGCACAGCCCGATGCCTCATTTGCGACACCTGCCGTCGCACAGATGGCGGGCAAGGCCATGCAATCCGGCGCGTATGTGCATAAGGTCACTCATGCGGTGATGCACCGTATGAGCGCCGACGCGCAAGGCGTGCTTGCCGTCGCGGACATGCAGGCTTTCCTCGATTCGTCCGCCGCTCCGGACGATTTCGACGAGCATGCGATGGTCGCCGCGTTTTGGCAGGTCCGCGATCCCGGTAACGCCGGAACCGTGATTCGTTCCGCCGACGCGGCCGGCTGCTCCGCCGTGGTATTGGTCGACGACTGCGTGGACATGTTCAATCCGAAAGTGATCCGCTCCACCGTGGGATCACTGTTCCACCTTCCGATTCTGACCATGGGAACGGACGACTTCTTCGCATGGTGCGATACTCACGAGCTGGCAGTGTATGCGGCCGATGTATACGGCACGGATTCCCGACAGCCGGAATCCCTGACGGATGTAATCGCCGCGCCGGAAACGCTTGCCGGCGCCAAAGCGGTGTTGTTCGGCAATGAGGCACGCGGATTGACCAAGGAAGTTTTGGAACGAACCGATAGGATCGTGTCCATACCGCTCTATGGCAAAGCGGAATCCTTGAACCTCGGCACCAGTTCGGCGGTAATGCTGCTGAGCTTGGCTATGTCGAGTCATGTTGAAAGAATGTAAAGTCGGAAAACGTTGAAATTGCGCGGTTTTTTCGCGTAAAACAAACGGGAAATGAGAAAGGTATCTCGTGGCAGAGGGTGCGGTATTCGACGCCCAAGCGGTAACCGATGCGGTTGCCGAGGGCATCGCGAAAATCGAAAACGCCTCCAGCATGGAGGAATTGAAAGCCATCAAGACGCAGTACGCCGGAGCGGAATCCGCGATGACGCAGGCCAGCAAGGCCATCGGCGCGTTGCCGAAGGACCAGAAGAAAGACGCCGGTAAGCTCATGGGCAAGC
>ENA-OQHD01000157-OQHD01000157.1-human-gut-metagenome-genome-assembly--contig:-NODE-157-length-29064-cov-4.214293_pt1 | contig 29064 bp, 35 predicted proteins | sample MGYA00242560_ERZ504711 | MGnify/ENA primary metagenome ERZ504711 (study PRJEB26092, sample SAMD00036198) | human gut metagenome | host: Homo sapiens | study: EMG produced TPA metagenomics assembly of...
ACAGAGGCCGTTGAACTTCTTGAAAAACACAACGATAAATTTGAATACAAAGTAACATGGGGAACAGATCTTCAGACAGAGCACGAAAGATATCTGACAGAAGAAGTCTTCAAACGTCCGGTGTTTGTGACGGACTATCCGAAGGAGATCAAAGCATTCTATATGAAGCTGAATGATGACGGCAAGACGGTTGCGGCAGTAGACTGTCTGGTGCCGGGAATCGGTGAGATTATCGGAGGAAGCCAGAGAGAGGATGACTACGATAAGCTGAAATCAAGAATGGACGAACTGGGACTGAAGGAAGAAGACTACAAGTTCTACATGGATCTTCGTAAATACGGTTCTACAAGACATGCAGGTTTCGGACTTGGATTTGAGAGATGCGTAATGTACCTGACAGGAATGGGTAATATTCGTGACGTGATTCCGTTCCCAAGAACTGTCAATAACTGCGAACTGTAATGGTGGATAACGACACTTGAAAAATCTTATATAAAAAGTATATATGGGGACGGGGGCATTTTTGGAAATCTCCCGTCCCTGTATAGAATCGAGGGCAGTATGAATATATTAGTAGTAGACGATGAAAAGGAAATTGCTGATGTAGTAGAGCTTTATCTTCAGAACGATCAGTACAAAGTATTCAAATTTTATAACGGCCAGGATGCACTGGACTGTATCAATAGTATGAAGATCGACCTCGCGATCCTGGATATCATGCTTCCGGATATTGACGGTTTCCAGATACTGAAGCAGATTAGGCAGAAGTATACATTCCCGGTGATCATGCTGACGGCGAAGACGGAGTACATGGACAAGATCACAGGACTTACGCTGGGAGCGGATGATTACATTCCGAAGCCGTTCAATCCACTGGAATTAGTTGCGAGAGTGAAAGCACAGCTTCGCAGATATACACAATACAACGAAGGAACCAAGGAAGAAGGCGATGTGTTGGACTTCGGAGGATTACTTTTGAACCGTACGTCTCATGAATGTGTATACAATGAAGTGCCGCTGACACTGACTCCGATAGAATTTGACATCCTTTGGCTTCTCTGTGAGAACCGGGGAAAGGTCATAAGCTCGGAAGAGTTATTTGAGAAAGTATGGCATGAGAAATATTATAAGAACAGTAACAACACGGTGATGGTGCATATCCGTCATCTCCGCGAGAAGATGAGTGCACCGACAGGCAAGTCTGATTTTATCAAGACTGTGTGGGGAGTGGGCTATAAGGTTGAAGAATAATTATCGGAAATTGAAATTCAGTATCCTCCTGCAGACAGTGTTGGTTACAGCACTTACCGTTTTGGTAGGAGGGGTACTGCTCAAAATTTGTGATCGATGGAATTTATAATGACAGTTTTGCCAGGATTTTTTGTAGATGCTCTGGTGTTTCTGAATGTAAATGAAAAGACGGCGATCCACCTCTATTGGAAACTGGTCGGAGATAACAAGACATTCTATATGATCGTTGGGTATCTGATCCTTTTTGCGCTTTTCTTTTATGTGGCACTTTCCCAGATGACTAAATATCTGGATCAGATCGATCACGGAATTGAAAATATCATCTCGGAATCAACAGATCCCATCCACCTGATCACAGAATTAAAGCCTATCGAGATCCGGTTAAATGAGATCAAAGCGACATTGAAACGGCAGGAGCTGGAAGCAACGGAAGGTGAAAAGAAGAAAAATGACCTGGTACTTTTTCTGGCACATGATCTGAAGACACCTCTGACTTCCATTGTGGCATATCTTACGATGCTGGAAGATCATCCGGACATGCCGGAAGAAGAACGAGAAGCATATACACATATTGCCCTGGAAAAATCCATCCGGCTGGGTGAACTGATCAACGAATTCTTTGACATCACCAGATATAATCTTCAGAACATTGAATTGGAACCGGTAGAGATTGATCTCACGATGATGCTGGAACAGCTGGCAGACGAGCTGTACGGAGTTCTGCAGGAGAAGAAACTGACCTGTGAAGTGGATGTAGAAGAAGATCTGATGATCTACGGAGATCCGGACAAGCTCGCAAGAGTATTTGATAATATCTTAAGAAACGCAATTGCTTACTGCTATGCAAATACGGAGATCCGGATTGAAGCAAAGATAAAGGACGGGGATATCGAGATCACATTTACCAATGCAGGAGATAAGATTCCGGGTGATATGCTTCAGACAATATTCGAAAAGTTCTACCGTGTGGATGGTTCCAGATCAACGGGAACCGGCGGCGCAGGTCTCGGACTTGCAATCGCCAAACAGATTGTGGAGCTGCATGGGGGCAGAATTCTGGCAAAAAGTGATGACAATCAGACGCAGTTTGTCGTGACATTGCCATCGAAGGAAAAGACAGAACAGAAAGAAGGAAGCAAGGATGAAGTTCATACACATCGCAGACTTGCATTTAGGGGCAAAACCGGACGCGGGAAACGCCTACAGTCAAAATAGAGAACAGGAACTCTGGGACAGCTTTCGGGATATCATAACAATCTGTAACCAGAAGAAGACAGATCTGTTGCTGATTGCCGGAGATCTGTTTCACAGACAACCCCTGTTAAGAGAATTAAAAGAAATGAATTCCATACTGGAGATGCTGGAACATACGGAGGTGGTCATGATTGCCGGCAATCATGACTATATTAAGAAAAATTCTTATTACAGGACATTTTCCTGGGCACCGCATGTGCATATGATCTGTTCGCAGGAGATCGATTGTGTGGAACTTGACCGGATCCAGACGGCTGTCTATGGATGCAGTTATCATTCCAGAGAAATCCATGATCCGGTCTATGATCATGCAGCCCCGGAAGGACGGCAGAAATATGAGATATTGCTTGCACACGGCGGTGATGAGAAACACATTCCGATCAAGAGCAATCAGATTATGACACTTGGCTATGATTATGTGGCATTCGGTCATATTCATAAACCACAGCTGTTGGTGGAAAACAGGATGGCGTATGCCGGTTCGCTGGAACCGACGGATACAGGAGATATCGGGAGGCATGGCTATATCGAGGGAAGAATTACCGGAAAAGGCTGTCAGATCCGGTTTGTACCACATGCGTTGCGGGAATACAGAAACTGCGAGGTAAAGGTGGATAAATCTGTAACCGGTCATGTACTGAGGCAGAAAATTACAGATATGATCGCAGAGCAGGGAATGCAGCATATGTATAAGATCACATTAACCGGATATCGTGATCCGGATATCTGGTATGAGTTGGATCATATGGATCCCTATGGTAATATAGTGGAGATTACGGATCATACAAAGCCGGCGTATGATTTTTACAAAATTAAAAAATGAAAATAAAGGAAATATTCTTGGGCAATACATTGAAAGCCTGGATGGGTATCCGGCGGACAGCCTGGAGTATCAGGCACTCTGTGAGGGAGTACGGGCGTTGATGGAGACAAGAAGAGGCTAGAACCGAAAAATTGCAGATTAATGAATTATTGTTAAAAAACTTTGGAAAATTTCATGACCGGCAGATCAATCTGGAAGAAGGGATCAATCTGATCCATGGGGAAAATGAATCGGGAAAATCTACGATCCATACCTTTATCAAAGGGATGCTCTTCGGAATCGAACGGGGAAGAGGCAGAGCGGCGCAGAATGATACATTCAGCATCTATGAACCGTGGGACAATCCGAATTATTATTCCGGAACACTGAAATTTGCAAGCGGAGGGAAACATTTCCGTATTGAAAGAAATTTTGATAAATATTCCAAAAAAGGCAGAGCTTGTCTGTATAGAGGATGGAGAGGTCCTTTCTGTAGAGGACGGGGATCTGCGGATGCTGCTTGGAGAGATGAATGTTGACCGTTATGAGAATACGGTTTCCATGAGCCAGAGAAATGCACAGATGGGCGAAAGTATGGCGATGGAATTGAAAAAGTTATGCGACAAATTTATTATACTTCAGGACAATGGAGAGATCGATCTGAATGGGGCGTTGGAACAGCTGAAAGGCAGGAAGAAGGTTCTGGAAAATGGATTCGCATGGAGATGTCCAGAAAGCAGCAGAAGCGTGAAAAACTGGAACAGGAAGTCTCGTTTATCTGGCGTGATGTTCATCATCTGGAGGAGGAACTCGACCGGGTGGAGGAAGAACTGGAGTACAGAGCCGGAAAAGAGGAAGAAAAAACGGAAAGAACGGCAGCTGGAAGGAGAACATGGAAAAGGTGTCATGGATGAGATACGTCCGGAAAAATGGAGGATCCATCCGATGGAGATACTGATATTCGCACTGGTTATCGTGGCTGCAGTGATCATACTTTCGAGACCATGGAATTATCTGGTGGCGATTGTACTGTTCCTTGCATTTGGCCTGTATGTATGGAACCGGATGAAAGTCGGAAAGAAACAGGTAAAGACGGAACCGGAGATCATTTTGGAAGAGATCACGCAGGAAGAAGAAAAGGTTCCGATCGAGAAGTTACGGTGGGAAAAGGCCCATATTACAGAAGAACTGAAAGGAAAAAACAATTCAGTATGATAATCTTGGAGAGCAGCTGGCAGAATTGGATGAGATCAATGAACAATCCCGAGAATACGAAATGAAACGCCAGGCAGTTCAGATGGCAGCAGAGCATCTGGAGCAGCTGTCAGGAGCAATGCGAGGGTATTTGAAAAGAGATCTGAATGAGAAGGCTTCTGCGATCATCCGTGAGATCACCGGGGGAAAATATACAAAGCTCGTCACAGATGAAAAACTTCACGTATCGCTTGTGACAGACGAAAAACTGGTGGAGATTGAACAGGTAAGCCGGGGAACAGTAGAACAGATCTATCTGGCATTGCGTATGGCGGTCGGAGAACTGTTGTGCGAAGAAGAGATGCCAGTGATTCTGGATGATGTGTTCGCATATTACGATGAAGAGAGAATGCTGCAGACACTTAAGTGGCTGAAAGCACATAAGAAACAGGTGTTGTTGTTTACCTGTCAGAAGAGAGAAGAACAGGTGATGAATGAAGCGGGAATTGCTTATCATAAAATAGAACTATAACGTGTTGAATTGAAGTAAGATAGAAAATAAAAATGCTGCCGGGAATTTCCAGGCAGCATTTTTAGAATCTTAAACTTCTTCGCCGTTTTTATATTTAGTAACAACATTCTGAATTCTTTCAATCGGATTCAGGATGCTGCTGATAGAACCGTCATGGTTCAGTGTATCAATAACAAGTGCGATATATTTGCTCATGTCACAGTTGATATAATATGGACGTTCCAGAAGTTCCGGTGTCTGATAGATTAAGTTGGTAGTCAGAACAGCATCCAGGATACCTTCTTCATATGCCTGGTCAAATTTCTCCAGTCCGTTTGTGAACAGACCGAATGTAGCGGCACAGAAGATACGTTTTGCCTTGCGCTGTTTTAACTGGCGGGCAACATCTAACATACTGTCACCGGAAGAAATCATATCATCCAGAATGATTACATCTTTTCCTTCTACGGACGATCCGAGGAATTCATGGGCAACGATTGGGTTACGTCCGTCTACCACACGCGAGAAGTCACGACGTTTGTAGAACATACCCATATCAAGATTAAGTACGTTGGCAAGATAGATTGCACGTCCTGTAGCACCTTCATCCGGGCTGATCGCCATCATGTGTTCGCTGTCGATCTGAAGGTCTTTGAATGTACGGAGAAGACCTTTGATGAACTGGTAAGTCGGACGGATTGTCTCGAATCCATTTAATGGAATCGCATTCTGTACACGAGGATCGTGTGCATCAAAAGTAATAATGTTGTCAACACCCATGCGGACAAGCTCCTGAAGAGCAAGTGCACAGTCCAGAGATTCACGGCTGCCTCTCTTGTGCTGACGGCTTTCATATAAGAATGGCATAATGACGTTGATACGACGTCCTTTTCCACCTACTGCAGCAATAATACGTTTCAAGTTCTGAAAATGATCGTCAGGGGACATATGATTTACATTTCCTGTCAGTGAATATGTCAGGCTATAGTTACATACATCGACCATAAGATAAAGGTCTTTACCACGAACAGATTCGTTGATGATACCCTTGGCTTCACCAGAACCAAAACGTGGAACTTTTGCATCAATTAAGTATGTGTCTTTCTCATAGCCTGTGAAAGCAACATCGTTCTTATGAACATGTCCATCTTCTTTTCTCCATTTTACGAGATAGTCATTAACCTTTGCTCCCATCTCTGTACAACCGTCAAGAGCGATCAGTCCAAGTGCTCCTACCGGTATATTCTCAAGATTACGATCGTTACGGCGTAACATCATTAGTACCTCCCAGGTTTAATAATTTTTTTTCGGATACGGATATCATCACCGGTAATACGCAGAATGGTGTAATTACTGCTGATGCGTGAAAATGTCCGTTCCGAGTAAATAGTTTTTATATCATCCAATGCAAGGTTGGTAGATATTATGGTTGATTTCTGTCTCAATATACGTTCATTCAGACAAATGAACAGTTGGGATACAGTGAATGAATTCGGCAGTTCTGTTCCCAAATCATCAATGATCAGTAAGTCACAGTCGTAGATATGTTCGAATACATCAGAATCCTTGTTCTGCCGTTTCCCAAATGTGTTCTCTGCAAGGATATCAAAAAAGTCCGGCTGCTGTAAAGTAGATAACGGAATAAGCTGAATCCATTAACTCCTTTGCAATGCAGTGGGAAAGAAAAGTCTTTCCCACACCGGTGTCTCCATACAATAGTATGTTATGAAATTCTTCAGAGAATGTATCTACGAAGTTGTGACAGACATTTAATGCGGTTTCCATGGATTCCAGAGAAGACCGTCCGGTAAGAGGATCGATATGATTTCTGGAATAATAGGTCAGAGAACAGGTTGAAAAGTTCTCTTTGTCAAGGATATCTTTGAGATTGGATTGTGTGTATAAATAGTCTACAATCGCATTTTTTGAAACAGTGACATTTGTGTGTGCCAATATAACCGGTATCCTTACAGTCGGGACACTGGTAATGCATTTCCAGATAATTGGCGGGCAGACCGTGTGATTTTAACAGTGCAGGTTTTTTGGGCAGAGAGTTCTTCAATCTCTGACTTTAATGAAGATAAAGCAGTCTGGTCTCCGTCCAAAAGCAGCCTTGCCTTTTTTACACTTAAAGAAGAGATGGAATGATCCATTTCCTCCAATTCAGGAATGAGAGCGTATGCCTTCTCATAGCGTTTTCTGAGCTGAAATTCATTATCCAGTTGTTTTTGTTCATAAGTACGCATTAAGTGATCGTACTGAGAATTGGAAAGTGCCATGTAATGGAAACTCCTTCATACCTAAGTATGCAAGAAAAACTGTCAGTGACAGGCTCTCTTGCATTCATATAATAAAATCTGATATGTATAATTTATTGCTGAACCAGGCGGCGTTCCAGATCGTTCATATCATAGGAACGGCCATCGAAGTTATTGAACTTATTATTCTGGCTGCTTACAGGCTTCTGAGCCTGCTGTTGTCTCTTGCGTTCTTTTGCCAGTTCTTTTGCACGTTCTTTCTCTTTGCGGTAGTCAGCATCAACCGCATCGATATCTTTCAACTGACGGACGTTCTTGTCCTTCCAGCGCTTCAGAATGGAATCGGTGTAATCAAAGCTTGGCTGATGAATGGAATTCATCGTGCGGTCGCAGGCTTCAAGGATGACCTCCAAAGCGAATCCATATTCTTCTGACCACTTGCGGATATAAGCAATCTCAGAAGCAGCAGGACCGCGTCCTTTGATACCATATGCATTCAGGACACAATAACAATTTTTATTATAGAGAAATGAACTTGTCTTGGCAAGGTTCACAGTTGTTATGTTTTCTTCATGCCATGATAAGGCCACCTTATTAATATAATGCATACTCTTATGACCATTCTCGACACAATATTCAATCAGATATTCAATAAGTTCAGCTGACATATTCAGTGTATCATAAAAATAAGTAATCTGGTCAATATCAGTAGCAGAAAGTGTCTTTCCGAGGTACTGCTCTGCTACGAACAGTAATTCTTTGAACTCTGCACGTTCTTTGCGGCTGCGGTACTGCTGGATGTTCGTTGTAGACGCCAAAGCTGCAGAGTCAGAGACAGAGTCTGCAGCTTTGGAAGATGTCATATAGCCGGGCTGCACATCGTGTAATCCAGAAGAGGCTGCCGGTGAAGGAGCCGTGCTCTTTGGTGAGGGATCATCCGGAGTGTCATCCAGATAATCGAGCAGTCCTTCGCTTTTCCAGTATCTCAATGCACGAAGGATATCTTTCTCGGTGCATTCAAGAAGATCAGCCAGTTCGGAAACAGAAAGATATCCGGAGGACTGATTCATATGACGGAGAAGCAGGAGATATACTTTGACATACTCTCCATTCGCTCTGACCATATAATGGTCAATAAATTCATTATCCAGTACAGTTGCATTTGTCTGTACATATTTTGTGAGTTTTAATTCCTTCATAATAATTCCCCGTCCTCCCTGGAACCTTTGTATCGTTCGTTTCAGTGTAGACACATTATAGCACCGGGAAGCCGGGGAAAAAAGAAACTTTTTGAGCCAAAATCCGACTTTTTTGTGGATAAAATTGTGTGGATAATGTGGATAACTAGCGGTTAAGCAGGTTTTCCCCAATGTTTACAACGTTTCCAGCTCCCATAGTTATCAACACATCCCCTTTCTGGCATCTGTCCAGACAGAAAGATTCAATCTCTTCGAAGCTTGGGAAATAGTAAGCATCGCATCCCTTTTTTCTTTAATTCTTCTGCGATCATCTCAGAGGACATGCCCAGAGTATCTGTCTCACGGGCTGCATAGATGTCTGCGAGGATCACATGGTCGGCATGTGTCAGGGCATCTACGAACTCAGGGAATAACGCTTTGGTACGTGTATAAGTATGCGGCTGGAAGATACACCAGACTTCTTTGTGCGGATATTCCTTTGCCGCTGTTAACGTAGCGTTGATCTCTGTCGGATGGTGTGCATAATCATCGATGATCGTAAATCCGTTGACTTCACCTTTGTATTCAAAACGACGGTCAGTGCCGTGGAAGGACTTCAGACCTTCTTTGATCTTGCTGAAAGGAACTCCGAGAAGATCAGCGACTGCGATTGCAGACAATGCATTGGATACATTGTGGTCTCCGTTGACAGATAAGGAGATTCGGTCGATAAATTCCCCGGATTTTATCAGGTCAAAGGAAGCTTCACCCTTCTTGTCGTGGAGAATGTTGGTTGCACTGTAGTCAAGGGAGCTGTCGTTGCCGTAACGGATCACACGGCAGTCAAGGTCTGCAGTGATCTCTTCCAGATCAGGAATGTTATCATTGATGACCAGGGTTCCGTCCTTCGGAAGTAATTTAGCGAAACGATGGAAGGAATTACGGATATCAGCCAGATCCTTGAAGAAATCCAGATGATCTTCGTCAATATTCAGGATCACACCGATCTTCGGGAAGAAATGCAGGAAACTGTTCGTGTATTCGCATGCTTCGGTAACAAAGTATTCAGAGTCGCCCACACGGATATTCCGCCGATGCTTCAGGATTCCGCCTACGGAGATCGTAGGTCCAATTCTCCGGCGAGGAGAATGTGTGAAAGCATCGAAGTTGTGGTTGTCTTTCCGTGAGTACCTGAGATTGCGATCGGCATATCATAGTTTGTCATCAACTGTCCGAGTAATTCCGCACGGGTCAGCATAGGAAGCTTCTGTCTTACTGCTTCGGCATATTCTTCGTTATCCGGATGGATAGCTGCTGTGTATACAACTACATCAATACCGGGAATGATATTAGAAGCTTTCTGTCCGTAGAATACCTTTGCACCCATCTGCTCAAGGTGATCTGTAAGGGCAGATTCTTTATTATCGGATCCGGAAATAGTAAAGCCTTCTTTTAAAAGAATCTCTGCAAGACCGCTCATGCTGATTCCGCCGATTCCGATAAAGTGCACGTGTATAGGGGTTTCAAAAGTTAATTTTGATACATAATATACCATCCTTTATGTTCTTTTGGTAAAAATATCATCATAAAAACCTACATGTTCTTCATATTATTATAAACATATATCAAAAAAAATCCAACCCGTAAGTTTTTGTAATAATTTAACAAAAAGATTGCGGAAATGTTTGAAAAATTGTAAAAATTGTTAGCAACATGGGAGGAAGTATGATATAATAAAAAAGGCAAGACTACTGAGAAGGGGTGATGACATGAGGAAAAAGGAAATGATAGCAATGTTGCTGGCAGGAGGACAAGGCAGCAGACTTGGAGTTCTCACAGCAAAAGTTGCAAAGCCTGCCGTTGCATTTGGTGGTAAGTACCGCATTATTGACTTTCCACTCAGCAACTGCATTAATTCGGGAATCGATACGGTAGGTGTATTGACACAGTACCAGCCATTAAGGTTGAATGCACATATAGGGATTGGTATTCCATGGGATCTTGACAGGAATTACGGAGGCGTAACAGTGCTTCCGCCATATGAGAGAAGTGGAAGCAGTGAATGGTACTCCGGAACTGCGAATGCGATCTATCAGAACCTGGATTATATGGAGCAGTTTGATCCGGATTATGTTCTGATCTTATCGGGAGATCATATTTATAAGATGGATTATGAGGTGATGCTGGATTATCATAAGGCACATAATGCCGATGTAACGATTGCGACAATGCCTGTACCGATGGAAGAGGCGAGCCGTTTTGGAATCGTTATCGCAGACGAGGATGGAAGAATTCAGGAGTTCCAGGAAAAGCCGGCAGAGCCGAAGAGTAACCTGGCATCTATGGGAATTTACATTTTCTCATGGAAAGCGTTGAAAGAAGCGCTTGAGACATTGAAGGACGAGCCGGGATGTGATTTTGGAAAACATATCATTCCGTATTGTCACAATAAAGGCGAGAGATTATTTGCATATGAATATAACGGATATTGGAAAGATGTAGGAACATTGGGATCATATTGGGAGGCCAATATGGAACTGATCGATATTATTCCGGAATTTAATTTGTATGAAGAATTCTGGAAGATATATACCAACAGTGAGATCCTGCCGCCACAGTATATTTCCGCACAGTCTGTGATAGAAAGAAGCATTATCTGTAACGGGGCAGAAGTGTATGGAGAGGTACATAACAGTATTATAGGATCCGGCGTTATTATAGGAGAAGGTTCTGTTATCAAGGATTCTATTATTATGAAAGACGCCAGAATTGGAAAGAATTGCGTGGTAGATAAGGCGATCATTGCTGAAAATTGTGTTGTCGGAGATAATGTTACATTTGGTATCGGAAGCGATGTGCCGAACAAATTAAAACCGGCGATCTATTCCTTTGGACTGGTTGCTGTGGGTGAAAAATCCGTGATACCGGATGGCGTACAGATTGGAAAGAATACTGCTGTCAGTGGCGTAACATCCAAAGAAGATTACCCGGATGGAGTACTGGAAAGTGGCGAAACATTGATAAAGGCAGGTGGACAGGCATGAGAGCAGTTGGAATTATTTTAGCAGGTGGTAACAGCAACAAGATGCGTGAACTGACACATAAGAGAGCAGTAGCGGCGATGCCGATCGCAGGAAGCTACAGAGCAATTGACTTTGCACTCAGCAATATGTCAAACTCTCACATTCAGAAGGTGGCAGTTCTGACGCAGTACAATGCACGTTCACTGAATGAACATCTGAATTCCTCAAAATGGTGGGATTTCGGAAGAAAACAAGGGGGGCTTTATGTATTTACCCCGACGATCACAGCGGAGAACGGATACTGGTATCGCGGAACGGCAGATGCGATATACCAGAATCTGGATTTCTTAAAACGTTGTCATGAACCTTATGTTATTATTACATCAGGTGATGCAGTATATAAGATGGATTATAACAAAGTGCTGGAATATCATATTGCAAAGAAAGCAGATATTACAGTTGTTTGTAAAGAACTTGGTCCGAACGAAGATGTGAGCCGTTTCGGAACAATCAAAATGAATGATTCTATGCGCATTGAAGAATTCGAAGAGAAGCCGATGGTGGCACAGTCACAGATTGTATCAACGGGTATCTATGTAATCAGAAGACGCCAGCTGATTGATTTGATCGAACATTGCGCAGAAGATGACAGACATGATTTTGTGACCGATATTCTCATCAGGTATAAGAATCTGAAGAAAATCTACGGTTATAAAATAAAAGATTACTGGAGTAACATTTCAACAGTGGATGCATATTATCAGACAAATATGGATTTCCTGAAGCCAGAAGTACGGGAGTATTTCTTCCGGACACAGCCGAGCATCTATTCCAAGGTCAGTGATCTGCCGCCGGCAAAGTATAATCCGGGAGCTATGGTTAAGAACAGTCTTGTGGCAAGCGGAAGCATTATTAATGGAACAGTCGAGAATTCGATTCTTTTCAAGAAGACATTCGTGGGGAACAACTGTGTCATTAAGAATTCCATTATTTTGAATGATGTCTATCTCGGAGATAATGTATATATTGAGAATTGCATTGTGGAAAGCAGAGATACGATTCGGGCAAATACACGTTATGTTGGTGAAAATGGTGTGAGAGTAGTCGTAGAAAAAAATGAGAGGTATGCACTTTAAGAGAAAATGGTGCAAAGGCTAGAAGAAAGGGGCTAGAAAAATGCAGATTACAGATGTACGCGTGCGTAAAGTAGCAAAGGAGGGCAAGCTGAAAGCTGTCGTTTCCATTACCATGGATGAGGAATTTGTGGTACATGACATTAAGGTGATTGAAGGAGAGAAGGGACTCTTTATTGCAATGCCTAGCAAGAAAGCTATGGATGGGGAATATAGAGATATTGCACATCCGATCAATTCAAGAACAAGAGAGCGCATTCAGAATTTCATCCTTGAGAAATATGAAGAAGCACTGGCAGAGGATGCAGCAGAAGCATAGATGGTATATGTATCGGCGAAAAAAGGAGCAGGAATTTCCTGCTCCTTTTTTGAATGTTGTGTGTCAGAACAAGCTGTCAGCAGTTTGTTTAAAAATGTCTTATGACAGTTATTTTTTATCGGTAAAAAATTACACGGGATCATTTGCTAACTGAAAATGCATAGTCTTATGTGTAATCGGGTGTTTAAAATTTAGTTTATAAGCACACAGCCGGATTGTCTGCCAGCCCGTGGTGTCAGAAAGTTCCTGATTATATTTGGTATCTCCAACAATCGGACAACCGACAGATGCGAGTTGTACACGGATCTGATGATGGCGGCCGGTATCCAGATGGATTTCCAGCTCAGTTCCGTGGAAAGCAGCAGGTGCGGTAAACAGCCAGTCCGTAACAGGAACTGTATCATAATGCAGCCGTGCAATTTTTGATCCGTTTTCCTTCGCAGAACAGATACGGGAAGTGTTTGTTCTGGCATCTTTGACCATATAATTCTCAAGTGTTCCTTCTTTTGTTGAAGGTGTATTGGCAACAAGTGCCCGGTAATATTTCCCGAATCCCTGATTCTGTAATTGTTTATTCAGATCTTTTGCAGCAGCCGGAGTCTTGGCAAAGACAAGGATTCCGGCGACCGGCTGGTCCAGTCTGTGGATGACGGCAAGGTAAGGCTCAGCTGAGCCGGGGTTTCCTGGAACCACTGGATTTCGCCAGATGGTTTTTGATCAGGCTGACCATGTCCGGGTAACGGATACTTTTGCTCTGGGTTGCGATGCCGTGTGGCTTGACACAGACTAAAATTGTGCGGGTCTTCATATAATATATTTAAAGCAGCCATATACTTCTCCTTTGTTAAAACAAATGTTATACTTATTAAATCATGGAGGGGGCAAAAAACTGCAAGAAGTTGGGGAGAAAAGAGGAAATCATAATTGAGCGGGGAAAGTACCGGCAGAAGCAGGGATAATATCTTGACAAAACATACCTCATGGATTAAAATAATTGACAATTCAACAATTTTTTATGGCGATGAAGGGAATTAGTACATGAGAATCCAGCTGCAGAGAGGATATCATATGGTGTGAGATATCTGCTGTTCATCACATGGAACCGGTCCTGGAGCCACTGTATGAAAGTGCAGCGTGTCAGCCGGCGTTAACGGCCAATGAAGAGAGCTGCGAAAGGGTCGCAGTTAACTAGGGTGGTACCGCCGAGCCTTTTCGGTCCCTTTTTCGGGGAGTCGAAAGGCCCGGCGCTTTTTTTGTGCCAGGTTGCGGAACTCCCGGCAAAAAATAACGTGGAATAAGGATTCCACCAAAATTGAAAAGGAGAAGAGAAACATGGCAAAGGAAAAATTAGTCAAAAACATTACATCTCGTGACGAAGATTTCGCACAGTGGTACACAGACGTTGTACGTGAAGCAAATCTTTGTGATTATTCAAGCGTGAAAAGGATGCATGAACTACTTACCGAATGGTTATGCGATCTGGGAACTGATCCAGTCAGATCTGGACAGACGTTTTAAAGAAACAGGAGTTGAGAATGTATACCTGCCAGTACTGATTCCGGAATCACTTCTGGAAAAACGAAGCTGATCACGTAGAAGGATTCGCACCGGAAGTTGCATGGGTAACACATGGTGGAATGGAAAGACTGCAGGAAAGATTATGCGTACGCCCTACATCAGAGACATTGTTCTGTGACCTCTGGGCAAAGACTGTAAAATCATACAGAGATCTTCCAAAGGTATGGAACCAGTGGAACTCCGTTCTCCGTTGGGAGAAGACAACAAGACCATTCCTCCGTTCAAGAGAATTCTTATGGCAGGAAGGTCACACACTTCATGCAACATATGAAGAAGCTGAAGAAAGAACAATCCAGATGTGGGAAGTTTATAAGGATTGCTATAAAGAGACAATGGCTATCCCATTCGTAGCAGGAAGAAAGGCAGAACACGAGAAATTCGCCGGAGCAGAAGACACATACACGATCGAAGCACTGATGCATGACGGAAAAGCACTTCAGTCTGCGACAAGCCATTTCTTCGGAAACGGATTCCCGGATGCATTCGGAATCAAATATGTAGATAAGAACAATGAACTGCACAGTGCGTATGAGACATCATGGGGATGGTCAACAAGAAGTATCGGAGCCCTGATCATGGTTCACGGCGACGATGACGGACTGGTACTGCCACCACACGTAGCACCGGTTGAATGTAGAATCATTCCAATCGCCCAGCACAAAGAAGGTGTACTTGACAGATCTTATGCACTGCTTGACGAACTGAAAAAAGCAGGATACAGAGTGAAGATCGATGATTCTGATAAGAGTACAGGATGGAAATTCTCTGAGCAGGAGATCCTTGGTATCCCAACACGTATCGAGATCGGACCAAAGGATATCGAGAAGAACCAGGTTGTTGTGGTACGTCGTGACAACCGTGAGAAGATCGTTGTATCTCTCGATGAGATTGCAGTAAAACTGCGCGAGATCTTAGAGCAGGAACAGCAGGATATGTACAACAGAGCAGAAGAATTCCTGAACAGTCATATCGATACAGCTACAACAATGGATGAGATGGTTGAGAAGTTCAAAGCCAATCGCGGATTCGTAAAAGCATGTTGGTGTGGAGATCCGGAATGTGAAGGAGAAGTAAAATACAGCACAGGCGGAGCTGCTACAAGATGTCTGATCGAAGATGAAGAATTCATTTCCGATAAATGTATTTATTGCGGAAAACCTGCGAAACACATGGCTTACTGGGGTAAATCATATTAAGAATAAACGGATTATAAAGATGGACGGTGGATTCAAAAAATCCACCGTCTAATTTTCATCCACAGACACAGGCCAAAAATATGGTATGATATAGAATGTTGATAACATGGATAGACGGAGGAGATATTTGTGGATAACTTTAATATAAAATTACCGGATGATGTACAGTTTATCATTCATACCTTACAGTTGCATGGATTTGAAGCATATGCAGTCGGAGGATGTGTCAGAGATTCCATCCTTGGCAGAGAACCGGGCGACTGGGATATTACAACATCGGCGATGCCGGAAGAGACAAAGGCATTATTCGACAAAACATTTGATACCGGAATTGAACATGGGACGATAACTGTACTTCTGAATCATGAGGGTTACGAAGTTACGACGTACAGAATCGATGGAAAATATGAGGACAGCAGACATCCGAAAGAAGTGACATTTACAAGGAATCTGAAGGAAGACCTGCTCAGACGAGACTTTACGATCAATGCTATGGCATACAATGACAAGGATGGGATCGTAGATATCTTTGGAGGAATGCAGGATCTGGAAAAGCATATGATCCGTTGTGTGGGAAATGCCAAGGAACGGTTCTCGGAAGATGCACTCCGGATTTTAAGAGGCGTCAGATTTGCGGCACAGCTTGGATTTGAGATTGATGAGGAGACGAAAGAAGGAATGAAGCTTCTTGCGCCGACACTGGAAAATATCAGTGCGGAGAGGATACAGGTAGAGCTGGTGAAGATGCTGACATCTGACCGGCCGGAACTGATAAGAACTGCCTATGAACTTGGAATTACGAAGATATTTTTGCCGGAATTTGACCGGATGATGGAGACAGAGCAGGAGACACCGCATCATATGTATACCGTCGGGGAACATACCATTCATGCGATGATGAATGTCCGCAATGATAAGATCTTAAGATTGACAATGTTACTGCATGATACAGGAAAACCGGAATACAAAACTATGGATGAAGACGGCGTTGCGCATTTTAAAATGCATGCATTGGGAAGTGAGCGCATTGCGAAAGAAGTACTCCGGAGATTAAAATTCGATAATGATACGCTGCATAAGGTTACAAGACTTGTGCTGAATCATGATTACCGCATGCCGGCCGTGCCGAAGAATGTCAGAAGAGCAATGAATAAGATCGGCGAAGATATTTTCCCATATTATATGGAAGTCAGAAGAGCAGATGTTCTGGCGCAAAGTGAGTACCGGAGGGCAGAAAAATTAAAAAATCTGGATGAAGTAGAACAGACATATGCAGAGATTATAGAAAAAGGGCAGTGTGTATCGTTAAAAGAATTAGCTGTGACCGGCAGAGATCTGATCCGGGCAGGAATGAAGCCGGGAAAAGAGATCGGGGAAAAGTTAAACGAATTATTGAACCTTGTGATCGAGAATCCGGAAATGAATACGAGAGAGACGCTGTTGAATTATATTTCCACGGATAAAGAAGTATAACAGCAGTGAATATTTTTTATATTTCCCACATACATTTAAAAAGAATATCAAGTGTAAAGCGCGGGGAATATAAATGCAGGAATTTGAACAAAAAATACTGGAACAATATGATATAGAAGTAAACAGCACCCGTAAAGTCAGAGGTGCTGTTTTATGCGAAACGAACAAAGGGGTATTCCTTTTGAAGGAAGTTACAACATCCGAAAAAAGAATCCCTGCGTTATGCGAACTTTATACATGGCTTTATGAACAAGGAGAGCATCAGATCGATTATATGATAGCGAACCGGAACGGTGAATATATCTCTTCGTTGGATAATGGTGATCGGTATATGCTGAAAAAATGGTATGCAGGCCGTGAATGCGACATAAAAAAGACCAGGGAAATATTAGAAGCGGCCGGGAATCTGGCGAAATTACATACTGTTATGAGGCATGAACTGGAGTATGGGATTACAGAAGGGATTAAGACCGGTGAAAAATACAGACGGCATAACCGGGAGTTAAAAAAAGTACGGCAGTTTGTCAGAAAAGCTGTCCCGAAAGGGGAATTTGAATTTGCATTTTTGCAGCAGTTTGAACTGATGTATCAGTGGGCAGAAGCAGCGGTATGCGAACTGGAACAGTCGGATTATGAACAATTGTATCAGGAAGAGATGAACCGTTCCGGTATGACGCACGGAGAGTATAATTACCATAATATCATCATGACAAGAGAAGGAATCGCGACAATGAATTTTGAAAAATTCCATCGGGATATTCAGGTAGAGGATCTGTACTATTTTCTCAGAAAAGTAATGGAGAAAAGCGGGTGGAAGCTCCGGCTCGGAGATGGCATGCTGAATGCGTATTCTGCAATCCACCCACTTACCAGAAGCGAAACAGAATATTTGAAAATCCGTCTGATTTATCCGGAAAAGTTCTGGAAAATTGCAAATTCATACTATTGCATGAATAAAGCGTGGATATCGGTAAAAAATACAGAGAAACTAAAGACTGCAATAAAGCAGACAGAAGAGAAAAAAATGTTTTTAAAAGAGCTGTTTGGATTTGAACTCTGAGGGCACCTGAAAATGCCGGAAAACCTTGAAAATACAGGGAAAACAGGGGATTTACCTTGACATTCCGTATGAAAACAGGTATAACAGTACATAAAGGCATGCCATATGACGGGGTATGGACAGTGACTTTGTATAAAAAGAATCGAAATTGTGAATTCTAAATGTAAATAAGAGGAGGATATATCCATGAACAAAACAGAACTGATCGCAGCAATCGCTGACCAGGCAGAATTATCAAAGAAAGATTCCGAGAAAGCTTTAAAAGCATTCGTTGATGTTGTAACAGATGAATTAAAGAAAGAGCATAAAGTACAGGTTGTTGGATTTGGTACTTTTGAAGTAAGCATGAGAGCTGAGAGAGAAGGAAGAAATCCTCAGACAGGCGAGACTATGAAGATTGCAGCTTGCAAAGCACCAAAGTTCAAAGCTGGTAAAGCATTAAAAGATGCTATCAACGAGTAGTCTGAATTTGTAATATTTATCCGAAAGGATTTATGCCGGAGAGTGTCCTGATACTCTTCGGTTTTTTAGCATTATGCGTTCGAAAGAACCGGCTGACAGTAAAGTATACAGGAGAACAGATAGATGAGATTAGACAAATTTTTAAAAGTATCCAGATTGATCAAACGCCGGACGGTTGCGAATGAAGCCTGCGATGCCGGCCGTGTACTGGTAAATGATAAACCGGCCAAGGCGTCTGTAAAAGTTAAACAAGGAGATATCATAGAGATCCAGTTCGGAACAAGAACCGTAAAAGTAGAAGTTCTTGATATTAAAGATACAACGAAAAAAGAAGAGGCAGGAGACCTTTTCAAATATTTATAAACCTTATTAATGGCCGGTGAAAAAGCGGCGGGGATCATCACAACCTTTCTTGCATAATTATGTGAAAAGTCATAATTTCGATTTCCTTTTCATATGATTAGTAAGAAAGGTTGTGATAGTTTTGGAGACGGTAGCAGCACAGGAAAAACCATAAACTGATATTGAATAACCGGAAGGCAGGACTGGTGACAGGTGTTCTGGATGTGCTGTCTTTTAATCTGAATGAGATATTGCTGGAGACAGAGCAGGGAATGCTGATGGTGAGAGGAACGGATCTGCATGTGAACCGTGTGAATCTTGAAAAGGGAGAGATCGATCTGTCGGGAAACATTGACAGTATCTCATATTCGGATATCCATTCGACAGCAAAGCAGGCAGGAAGTCATTTTTGAAAAGTTATTCCGGTGATCTGCCGGAGAACCGGGAATGTCATGAGGAATAAGGAAAATAAGGTGAAATGTAAGATGGGGATAGGAAAAGAACTGTTCATATTTCTGCTGGCGATCCTGGCCGGAGCAATCGTACGTCTTGCATACCGTTGTATCAGCTGCCTGCGGGAAGTGGTACACCATGCTCATTGGGTTATTGAACTGGAGGATCTGATCTATTGGATCGGAACCGCGATTTTTTTGTTTGTGCAGATTTACTACACAAGCAGTGGTAGTGTGCGGTGGTATTTCATACTAGGTGTTGGAATCGGCGGGATCATTATGTCAGTTTTTCTTGCGATTACGGGGAAAATTTGTCGGAAAATTGTACGGCGGCATAGCAGATTTTTTTGACCGAAACACTTGAAAAAACCCGGGGTAAAAAAACGAATAGAATAAAAAATAATTAACAGGTGAGTGAAACGGCAGGGCTGCCGGCAAGGGTGAGTAAATTAATATGAATGATGTAAAGCAGAGAAACCGCAGAAGACGGCAGCGCAAGCGCTCTCAGAATCATAAGAGAAGTGTGTTGGCGATCAGCGCAGTTGTTCTTATGTTGACAGTTATGGTGTCTGCAAACAGTATGACATTAAAGGCAAAGAACAGGGAGTATCAGGCGCAGGAGACGGAATTAAAAGAGCAGATCCAGGCGGAACACGATCGGGAAAAAGAGATTAAAGAACTGGAAAAATACGTTGGAACGGATAAATATGTAGAAGATGTAGCGAAAGAAAAGCTGGGTCTGGTACATGACAACGAGATTGTTTTTAAATCGAAATAAGACTATAAAAGACGAATGATAAGCTTCAGGAAGAGATTCCTGAAGCTTTTTTCCGTCATGTATTCAGAAGAAAGGGGAACGACAAAATTGGCAAAGATAAAGGAACAGGAAATATTTGTAAATCCATATGTGATACAGATGGACAAATTTGCCGATTCATTGCAGCATTTATCCAAAACATTTCTGAATATGGAAGCATACAAAGGAACCTTGTCCAGAGAAGAAATTGATGAAATGTTTGAAAAGGTGACAGGGAATGTCTGTGCAGGCTGTGAACGGCGGGGAGAATGTCTGGGAGAAAAGCACTCGGTGACTTATCAGATGATGTATGAGATCCTGTGTGCGGCAGAAGAATATGGTGCAGAACTGAATATGGAATTAAAACGCAGGCTGAAGAGACAGTGTCTGTTTGCACCACGTTTCTTAAGAGAAAGTCTGGAAGAATTCGAGAATGCCAAGCAGATCCTGATGTGGAATCACAGACTGGTGCAGGCAAGAGAGGGGTATGCAAGACAACTTACGAGATTTTGCTAAAATGATACAGTATACAACCAGAGAACTGGATGCAGGGATCTTCCAGGATGACCATTTAGAGAAGCGTATAAAGGCAGCGCTGCAAAAAAGAAAATGTGAAGCTGCTTTCGGTTGTGTTTTACATGACACAGCAGGGAAAATACGAAGTCCATCTGACGGTAAAAGCCATGAAAGGACGGGTCGTCCTTGCAAAAGATGTTGCGTTTCTGGTGGGAAAATGTATAGGAAGAACGATGATTCCGAGACAGGGGGAAAGGCTTGTGATCGGAGAAGAATATGGCACCATTGCCTGTATGGAGGGAGCAAAGTTTCAGACACTGCAGGGTGTTGCGAGGATCGGAAAAGGACTGGAAGAGATATCGGGAGATACGTTTCTGATGAAGGATCTTCCGGGCGGACGCAAAGGAGTTGCGCTTTCGGATGGCATGGGTTCCGGAGAGGAAGCATTCCGGGACAGTACAATGGTGGTGGAGATGCTGGAAGAGTTGCTGGAAGCGGGATTTCCGGTAGAGACAGCGGTGCAGATGATGAATACGGCGCTGGTTACAGGACGGGAAGAAGTGAAGTTCTGTACATTGGATGTCTGCCTGTTTGATCTGTATCAGGGAAGTTGTGAATTTGTAAAGGCCGGAGCCTCGGCGACTTTTATTAAGAGGAAGAAAGAAGTTGAAAAAATCGAGTCGACGACACTTCCGATCGGTGTTGTACAGAATATAGAACTGGACAGGGAAGAGCGGAATCTGGAATCGGGAGAATATGTGATCATGGTGACAGATGGCGTGATGGATGCCCTGCCTGAAGGTGCACAGGAAGAAAAATTAGTGGAATTCATCCGGGAGACGGATATTGTCAATCCGACGGAATTTGCCCGCGGAATCTTAAGTCAGGTGTTGAAAAGTTCCGGCGGGATGCCGATGGATGATATGACGGTGCTGGTGATTGGAATATGGGGCTTAAGTTGACTTTCTATAAGAAATTTTATATATTTAATTTATATATAGCTTATATATTTGCCATACCGGTGAGTGGAAGGTCAAGGACCGGGCAGGAAGAATTTATACAGACAGAATAAAGGAAAAGGAAGGCCGGAATGTATCAACGGGTGAAAGCATATGTGGGAAAAATACCATATGTTACAGGAGAATGATCATGTAATCACAGGCGTATCTGGAGGCGCAGACTCCGTATGCCTTCTTTTCATGTTAAAAGAATTTAAAAATGAGATGCCATTGGAACTGACGGTGGTGCATATCCATCATGGGATCCGCGGTGACAGTGCAGATGCCGATGAGAGATATGTAAAGGCACTATGCAGACAACTCGGGGTCAGGTATCTGGCATTTCATGAGAATGTGGAGCAGTATGCAAAAGAACAGGGCCTGACGCTGGAAGAGGCGGGCAGGAATATCAGGCGGCAGATATTTGAAAAGGTGTGCAAAGAGAAAAACGGTACAAAGATTGCGCTGGCGCATCACCAAAATGATAATGCGGAGACGCTTTTGTGGAACTTAAGCCGCGGATGCGGCCTGCGTGGACTTGGCGGTATCAGCCCGGCAGAAGGAGATACCGTCCGGTATATCCGTCCGCTTCTCTGTGTGCAGAGATGTGAGATTGAAGCAATTTTTTACAGGAAAAGGGAATCAGTTATTGTACGGATGAGACGAATCTGGAAGATCACTATACGAGAAACCGGATCCGGAATCATGTGATTCCCTATCTCGAACAAGAGGTCAATCCGCAGGCGGTCATGCACATGTCCGAGACGATGGAACAGATGCGTGCAGTGTGGGCGTTTATGGAACAGGAAGTGCAAAAATGCAGGGAGCGATATGTGGAAAAGCGGCCGTGTGGGAGTGCAGAAGATCTGCATGAAGAACGTGAAAACGTTCCGGAACTGCTGATCAAAGAGGAATTATTCCGGGATGTCGATAAGACTGTACGTTCGTTCCTGATTCATGCGCTGCTATGTGAACTGGCGGGGCGCAGAAAAGATATCGAGCAGGTGCATGTAAGACTGATCGAAGATCTGGCACGGCTTCAGACCGGAAGAAAGATCAGCCTTCCTTATAAAATGACTGCGGAAAAATGTTATGATGGAATCCTGCTTGACAGATCGGATCTCAAAACAGGAGAAAAAGAGGACGCCGGCAATGAACCGGGAGTGCATATGCGGATGTTTGAACAAACGGCGGAAACAGGCGCATTTCCTAAAAAAAACCTACACGAAATGGTTTGACTATGATATAATTAAGAGCACTGTAAAAATAAGACATAAAGAGCCCGGTGACTATATCACAATCGACAGAAATGGCGGAACGCAGAGTCTGAAGAAGTATTTTACCAATGCGAAGATCCCGCGGGAAGACAGAGATAAGATCTGGCTGGCAGCAGATGGCAGTCACATTCTGTGGATTATCGGATACAGACAGAACCAGGCGTATCAGATTACAGATAAGACCAAAAGGATTCTGGAAATAGAATTTAACGGAGGAGAAGAAGATGGCAGAGACAGTTAAAGTATTAGTTCCTGAAGAGGATGTTGCAAAGAGGATCAAAGAACTTGGAGAACAGATCAGCAAAGATTATGCGGGAAAGCAGGTGCATCTGATCTGCGTGTTAAAGGGCGGAGTGTTCTTTATGTGTGAACTGGCAAAGAGAATCACCGTTCCGGTATCTATGGATTTTATGAGTGTCAGCAGCTACGGTGACGGAACAAAGTCAAGCGGTGTCGTTAAGATCGCCAAAGACTTAGATGAGACACTGGAAGGAAAAGATGTGCTGATCGTAGAGGATATCATTGATTCAGGAAGAACATTATATTATCTGATGGATATCCTGGCTAAGAGAAAACCAAAGAGTATGAAGCTTTGTACGCTTCTGGACAAACCGGAAAGAAGAGTAAAAGATGTAAAAGTAGATTATGTCGGATTCAATATCCCGGACGAATTTGTTGTGGGATATGGTCTGGATTACGCTCAGAGATATAGAAACCTTCCGTTTATCGGAGTAGTAGAGGGCGTAGAATAGGCGCGTCACAAGAAAGGAGCCTGAAAATTGGATAATAAGAAAGCGAGAGGACTGAACGGTGCTGTATTTCTGGTGTTTGTCATAATTTTTGTTCGCAGCACTATGGTTTACCAATCAGTTCGATCAACGAGAAAAAGAGATTACCTGGAAGAATTTCCAACAGTTGGTTCAGAATGACAAGATCGAGTCGGTAGAAGTGAATCAGAATAAGAGTGTTCCGACAGGACGTGTAGAGATTACGTTGAAGGGAGACGACGATTCCGATAAGATCAGATATCTGTATGTTTCTGATGTTAACGAGATCCAGGATTATCTGAAAGAACAGAATGTGGAGTATACGATGCCGGATATCCCGCAGGACAGCTGGGCAGCAACCACATTTCTGCCGGTTATTCTTACACTGGGCGGAGTTTTCCTGCTCTTCGGTCTGATGAACCGGCAGGGCGGCGGTGCGAATTCGAAAGCAATGAATTTTGGAAAGAGCCGTGCAAGACTGAGTACAGACCGTGACAAGAAAGTGACATTTGCCCAGGTGGCAGGTCTGGAAGAAGAGAAAGAGGAACTGGAGGAGATTGTTGATTTCCTGAAATCTCCGAAGAAATATATCCAGGTGGGAGCAAGAATCCCGAAAGGCGTGTTGCTGGTAGGCCCTCCGGGAACCGGTAAGACACTGCTTGCGAAGGCAGTTGCCGGAGAAGCGGGAGTTCCGTTCTTTACGATCTCCGGTTCGGATTTTGTGGAAATGTTTGTCGGTGTCGGTGCATCCCGTGTCAGAGACCTGTTCGAGGAGGCTAAGAAGAATGCACCTTGTATCATCTTTATCGATGAGATCGATGCAGTTGCAAGACGCCGTGGAACCGGAATGGGCGGCGGACATGACGAGCGTGAGCAGACACTGAACCAGTTACTTGTAGAGATGGATGGTTTTGGTGTCAATGAAGGTATCATCGTGATGGCTGCAACCAACCGAGTAGACATCCTTGATCCGGCAATCCTTCGTCCGGGACGATTCGACCGCAAGGTTATGGTTGGAAGACCTGATATCAAAGGGCGTGAGGAGATCCTTAAGGTTCATGCGAAAGGCAAACCACTGAGTGAGGAGATCAATCTGCAGCAGATCGCACAGACAACAGCAGGATTTACAGGTGCAGATCTGGAAAATCTTCTGAACGAGGCAGCAATTCTTGCAGCGAAGGATAACAGAGTATTCTTAAAACAGGATGATATTAAGAAAGCATTTGTAAAAGTCGGAATCGGTGCAGAGAAGAAGAGCCGTGTCATTTCCGAAAAAGAGAAGAGAATCACAGCATTTCATGAAGCAGGGCATGCAATCCTGTTCCATGTACTCCCGGATGTGGGACCTGTATACAGTGTTTCGATCATCCCGACAGGAAGTGCGGGAGGATATACGATGCCGCTTCCGGAAAAGGATGAGATGTTTAATACAAAAGGAAAGATGCTTCAGGATATTACGGTATCACTCGGTGGACGTGTAGCCGAAGAAGAAGTATTTGATGATATCACAACCGGTGCATCCCAGGATATCAAACAGGCAACCGGTCTGGCAAAATCCATGGTTACAAAGTTCGGTATGTCGGAAGCAGTCGGGCTGATCAACTATGATGATGACAACAATGAGGTGTTCATCGGACGTGATCTGGCGCATACAGCAAGAGGCTACGGAGAGGGTGTGGCTACTGTAATCGACCAGGAAGTAAAGAGAATTATTGATGAATGTTATGACAGAGCAAGACATATCATTAGAAAATATGACGATGTTCTGCATACATGCGCAGACCTTCTGCTGGAAAAAGAAAAGATTTCCCGGGAAGAATTTGAAGCGCTGTTTCCGGAAGATGTATCGGAGGACTAGGAGGAAGAGCTTTCCTTTCCGGAAACAAAAAATGAGAGAGGTGTTAGTTATATGAATAAGGCGGCTTTATTTTGCGATGGAACAGAAGGGTATGTATATCCCCCTGAACCGAAGGAGAATGAACTGGTAACGTTCCGGTTCCGTACGGCGAAGGATGATGCAGACAGAGTAGGGCTTGTGACATCGGCTGACACATATGTAATGGAAAAAGAATGCACACAGGGAGAATTTGATTATTATACGTTTGAAGTGCGTCTGGGGGGCAGAGCCTTTCAGATATTGTTTCGAAGTGCAGTCTGGAACAGAAAAATATTATTATGGACGATGTGGAATCTCTCGCGAGATCCTGGAGTATTATAACTTTGTTGTAGTACCCGGATTTTCCACACCGGACTGGGCAAAGGGAGCGGTTATGTATCAGATATTTACAGACCGCTTTTATAACGGAGATAAGTCAAATGATGTAGAGACGAACGAGTATTACTATATCGGAGATTATTCCCGGAGAGTAACAAACTGGGATAAATATCCGGCGAACATGGGGGTAAGAGAATTCTACGGCGGGGATCTGCAGGGAGTCATGGATAAACTTGATTATCTGCAGGAGCTGGGTGTAGAAGTTGTATATTTTAATCCATTATTTGTGTCACCGTCGAACCATAAATACGATATCCAGGATTATGATTATATTGATCCGCATTATGGGAAGATCGTAGATGACGGAGGTGAGGTGCTTCCGGATGGTGTGACGGACAACAGTCAGGCAACGAAGTATGAAAAAACGCACGACAGGTCTTAAGAACCTGGAAGCAAGTAATGAGTTATTCATTAAGCTGGTAGAAGAATTACACCGTCGTGGTATGAAAGTGATTCTGGACGGCGTATTCAACCATTGCGGTTCTTTCAATAAGTGGATGGACCGTGAGAGAATATACGAAGGCGAAAAAGATTATGAACCGGGTGCTTATATATCGGCAGACAGTCCGTACAGAAGCTACTTCCGTTTCTTCAAAGAAGAACCAGAGAACTGGCCGTATAATGGTAATTATGATGGCTGGTGGGGACATGATACTTTGCCGAAACTGAATTATGAAGATTCTGTAAAGCTGGAAAATTATATCTTATATATCGGGCGGAAATGGGTATCACCGCCGTATAATGTAGATGGATGGCGTCTGGATGTGGCAGCAGATCTGGGACGCAGCAATGAATATAACCATGATTTCTGGAAGAAATTCAGAACAGCCGTGAAAGATGCGAATCCGAGTGCACTGATCCTTGCGGAACATTACGGGGATCCGAGCGACTGGCTTAAAGGTGACGAGTGGGATACCGTCATGAACTATGATGCATTCATGGAGCCGATCACATGGTTTCTGACAGGAATGGAAAAGCACAGTGATGAGGCCAGAGAAGAACTTCTCGGTAACATCGATAACTTTATCGGGTCGATGGCACATCATATGTCGAATATGCTGACCCCTTCACTGCAGGTAGCGATGAACGAACTTTCGAACCATGATCATTCGAGATTCCTTACGAGAACGAACCACATGGTTGGCCGTGTAGAACATCTGGGACCGGAAGCCGCAAATGAATATGTAAATAAAGCGGTTATGCGTGAAGCGGTTGTCATGCAGATGACATGGGTCGGAGCACCGACCATATATTATGGTGATGAGGCGGGCGTTTGTGGATTCACGGATCCGGATAACAGAAGGACCTATCCGTGGGGACGTGAAGACCATGAACTGATTGCGTTTCACAAAGAAGCGATCCGCATCCACAAAGAGCATCCGGCACTTAGAACCGGTTCTCTGAAGATTCTTGGCGGAGAAGAGAATGTCCTGGCTTATGCAAGGTTCAAAGGCAATGACCGGATCGTCATCGTGATCAATAACCGCAGCGAACGTACGGAAGTGAAAGTTCCTGTATGGGAGGCTGAGATTCCGGCGAAATGTCGTATGAAACGTCTGCTGTATTCTTACAAAGACGGATATACAACAGAGTATGAGGAATATCTGGTGGAAGATGGTGAAGTGGTTGCAAATATGGGACCGCATTCGGCATTGGTGCTGGGAATGCGGAATGAAGAGGAGCATGACTGGCTGTATATCCTGTAGAGTGGAGATAAAAAAGATTACCGGAAAAGGAACTGTCCTTTCCGGTAATCTTTTTTAATATCTGAGTATGCAAAAAATGGAGTTGCCTGCGGCAGGTTCTCTGTGTTATTTTGTAAGAACTTCTACTCCGTCTTCTTTGATAAGAACCATATATTCAATCTGGGCAGAAAGACCGTCGTCATCTGTATAAACGGTCCAGCCGTTGTCTTCGTCTACATAGAATTCCGGAGATCCCTGATTGATCATTGGTTCAATCGTGAACATCATACCTGGGACCAGAACCATCTCGCTGCCCTTTGGAGTAACATAACTTACAAATGGTTCCTCATGGAATTCCAGACCGATTCCATGACCGCCGATCTCTTCTACGACAGAATATCCGTTTTTCTGGGCGTGGGAATTGATCGCATAAGCAATGTCTCCGAGATGTCCCCATGGTTTTGCAGCTTTGAGGCCGAGTTCCACGCACTCTTTTGTGACACGGACGATACGTTCTGCTTCCGGAGATACCTCACCGATCGTGAACATACGGGATGCATCGGAAAAATAGCCGTTTAAGATAGTAGATACATCAACATTGATGATATCGCCATCGATCAGGATCTCGTGTTCACTTGGGATGCCGTGGCAGATAACGTTGTTGATAGAAGTGCACACGCTTTTTGGGAATCCTTCATAATTCAGAGGCGCAGGAATCCCGCCATGCTCTGTTGTAAAATCATACACCAGTTTATCGATCTCGGCAGTGCTCATTCCTGCGTGAATATGAGCAGCTACATGATCGAGAACTGCGGTGTTCAACGCTGCACTTTTTTTGAATCATTTCAATCTGTTCCGGTGTTTTCAGTAATGAACGGTCAGGAACGATCTGACCTTTGGACGCAAGTGTCCATAATTTTATATCTAATTTATCCACAATACTACCTGCTTTCTACACAAATTTTCCACATGTATTATAACACGTTTTGGAAAAAGAGACAGGGGAATTTTTGTCAACAGGAGTGAGCCGGATGAAAAAACATCTGTCTCGTATTGTCTCGGCCATAAAATAAGTTATAATTTTACTGGTATTGTATACAGAAAGTGGGTAAGCTCATAGGTAGGACTTTTCTAAACCGGAAATTCTATATGGTGCAGAATAAACGAATACACAGGCAATATAGAAAGGAGCAGATATATGTTAAGAATTGGAATGCTTACAAGTGGCGGCGACTGCCAGGCACTGAATGCAGCAATGAGAGGC
>ENA-OQHD01000158-OQHD01000158.1-human-gut-metagenome-genome-assembly--contig:-NODE-158-length-28906-cov-11.354738_pt1 | contig 28906 bp, 30 predicted proteins | sample MGYA00242560_ERZ504711 | MGnify/ENA primary metagenome ERZ504711 (study PRJEB26092, sample SAMD00036198) | human gut metagenome | host: Homo sapiens | study: EMG produced TPA metagenomics assembly of...
CAGACCGATGCCAGGGCCGATGGCGGCGAGGCCGTAGCCAACGACGTTCAGGTTGCCGGCAACCTCAGCGAGGGTAACGATATCCATGATTGTTTCCTTTCTGGTTATTGCTTGACAAGAAGCAACAATTAAAAAGCCGGCGGTCAGTCGATCTCCGGATAGCTCATATTGATGTATGCGGTGGTCAGGATGGCGAAGATGTAAGCCTGCAGGCAAGCGACCAGCGCTTCGAACAGGAACATGAACATGCCAGCCGCGAAGGTGACGACGCCGAATGGCATGAACACCTTGTTCACCACATCAATGAGGAAGTACTGCGTGGCCGAAAGGCACAGCGCAAGAATCAAGTGGCCCGAAACCATGTTGGCGAACAGTCGGATCGTCAACGAGAACGGACGGATAATCAGCAGCTCAAGCAGCTGAATCGGGGACAGCAGAATGTAGATCGGGGCCGGAACACCCTTCGGGAAGATCTCATCCCTCAGGAAGTGGCCGAGGCCCTTTTCACGAATGCCTGCAATCCAGTATTGGCAGAAGCACCACATGGCGAATACCAGCGGCAGCGTAATGGTTGCGCTTGCCGCGATATTGAAGCCTGGGATGATGCCACACAGATTGAAGACCAACAACGTGCAGAACACGGTGGTGATCATCGGCACATAACGCTTGCCGCGCAGCTCGCCCATCACCTGATAGACGATGTTGTCACGGACGAATTCGATCAACCATTCGACTGCTCCCTGCCAACGGCTGGGGATGAGCTTTGCACGGCTTGCCGTAATTCCGAGAACCAGCAACATGATGACGGTCGCAAGGATGCGAACGAGGATGATGCGGTTGATGGCGAACGGCGTGCCCTGAAAAACGAACGGATCGGGAAGGAAGTCATCGACACTGGGCATTTCGGGACCATCAGCGATGGTCAGCATGCCCTTTCCCAATGCACCAATCATTCACGCCTCCTGCTCTTGTGTCAGCTGTTAGTTTAACCCAACAACCGAGTCGAATGTGACGTTCTGGTTACTTAACCAAAGCGTACTTCGAAGTGCGCGTCGACGCGAACGGAGTCCCGTGCGACGCATTCGACTCCGAATGGCTGGATAGGATTATTAGCCCGTGTCTAGACAACATCCACACACTTGGGCTTTTCCATACTCCCATTTGGTTTTCCCGGCGTTTCGCAGCAAGCTGTACTAACTAGACACAGCTTTGTGAATCGTCGGATAGCCGACGCAACCAATAGTTTGTTTTACGAAAACAGCATATTGATAAAACGTTTCACCAAGTATATCACATATAACACAGGTGCTGCATATAAAGAAAGAGGGGCCGCATACGCAAGCCCCCACCAGTAAACAGCCGTAAAGTCACGCGCCAATCACGGCCGCACGTCAATCACATCAATATGCGGATCAATCCACAAATCAATCGCGAATCACGCCATAACCGTCACGTACGAACGGCGCAAACGCGTCGACACGCGGCGAACCCGGCTGATGACGAATCGAACGATCCGTGCCAAGACGCTTCTGCGCACGAAGCTGCGGAACCTCGCTCAAATCGTATGGCGTGGTCTGATACACCCAATTCAGCCAATTGCGCCACAGGAGATTGGCATGGGCGCGCCACGCGAACACCGGCTCCAACTGCGGATCATCATGCGGGAAATAGTTTTCGGGGAACGGCACATTCGTCATGCCCTTCTTCATATCACGCTCATACTCCTCGGCCAAGGTGTACTTGCCGTACTCCCAATGGCCAAGCGCGAACACTTCCGAAAAATCACGGGTGGCGATCAGCCCAGGACCGGACTTCGGACCCCACGTGAGCACCTGCAACTCCGGATTGCGCGCGATATCACCCTCGTCCACCCCCGCAAGGCGAGAATGCGGCTGCAGGCAAATCTCATCGAAGCCGTTCGTCAAAAAGCAGTATTCATCCTGCAAATACTGCGGAAACACGCCAAAAATCTTCTCTGGCAAATTCTCTTTACGCACGTTATAGCGATAATTGAGCGCACCCATCGCACCCCAGCACAAATACATAGTGGAGAACACATGCGCGGAAGCCCAGTCAAGAATCTGCTTGAACTCATCCCAATAATCGACCTGTTCGAAATCAAGATGCTCAACAGGGGCACCCGTCACCACGAAGCCGTCGTAATAGTTGTCTTGGAACGCCTCAATGGTCTCATAGAACTTCACCAGATGGTCGGCGCTCACATGCGTACCCTCGTGCGTGGAGGTCTTCATGAAATCGATCTCCACCTGCAGCGGACTTTTCGAGATCAAACGCAGCAGCTGCGTTTCCGTCTCGATTTTCTTCGGCATGAGATTTAAGATCACCAGCTTGAGCGGACGCACGCGCTGGCGCTCCGCTTCAGGCTTTTCAAGCGCGAAAATACGCTCGGAGTCGAGAATGTCTCTGGCCGGAAGGCCGCTGGGGATCTTGATAGGCATGCTTCTATTATGGTGCGGGCTCGGATATGGCGCACTTCCCTGCCCCCACGATCAGCCGAAACCGTTATAGGAAAAATGAATAACGCGCTATTTGCAACGCGGTTTTGCATGGCCGGACTGATGCGACACGCCGATTTGACATATTTGGAAGTAATCGTAAAGTTAATAGAGCTGTCTTAAAGACAAGCCGACGCGGGGTGGAGCAGCTCGGTAGCTCGCTGGGCTCATAACCCAGAGGTCCATGGTTCAAATCCATGCCCCGCTACTGATTGACCGCCGTTCCCATCATCTGGGGCGGCGGTTTTTAATATCTGTTCAGCCTTCATGGGCGTAAGATCAGTCCGCACGAGCGTATCAATACCCACATTGAAGAAATCAGCTGCGTTGCACATATCCTCAAAGAACCACGTCTGCTTGTTCTGGAGCATTTTCGACAGGGCCTGAGGAACTTTATCCATGCACTCAGCTAGATCCTTCTTCTTCTTATGAGAGACAGCCAAGAACAGATTAATGTTCGCTACGGCAATCTTCTGCCGCTCTAGTCCATTATTTGTTTTTCTGAGCATTGTATTAACCATGACTTCATTATAAACCATAGGTTTAGTTCTGGCGACACGCGGAATGGTTTAAACATCAGCGCACTTGTGCTTTACTGTTTAACTGTGAGTTTAGTAATTAGCGAACAAAGAGTGATTGCGCGCAGAGTGCGCGGCCTGCTGATGGCCAATCACTTGACACAGCGAAAGTTAGCCGAGTCCATCGGCATGAGTGAACAGGCGATGTCTAACAAGCTTCGAGGCTTGAAGAATTTCACCTTGCGTGATGTGTCTCGCATGTCTTCATACCTTGACGTGTCTCTTGATTACCTCACTGGTAATTCCGATTACACCAAACCTTTGGAGGTGTAGTGATGTTTGGTAGGAAGCGCACGACGGCGTGCGAATATACGCCGGTGCCTGTTGGTTATGTTCCGGTTACATCGTCGGCTGACCTGATCGCCGGTGACGTGGTGACGTATGACGATGGCGGCGGGTTCATCACGGCTGTGGTGATTGCAATTACCGATGACTGTCGTCCGGTATTGCAGAAGGGCGAGTATGGAGTGAGACGTGGCGTTGATGCCTTCGACCTGTTCTTGCCGCGTGATTATTGGCGATTCGTCGGCGCGTATCGGAAGGCCGACCATGCGCTTTGAGATCACGACGGAACCAAGTGAGGTGGCGCAATGATGCGTTTGGTGATTATAGGCGGTTGCAAGATCGCGGCCGTGGCCATAGGCCTGTTGTCGGCGTTGACCGGCCTGTGGTGGCTGGTTGCCGCCGACATCGCTTTGTACGCACTGTGCGTGATCGAGGCGAAGCATGCGCGCCATCTGTAGGACCGTGCTGCGTGGCCTGTGCGTCGTGGCTGTGTTGCCGTCGGTGCTGCTGGCGGTTGGTTTGTGCGCGTTCTGGCGGTGGCTGTGGGACGACGATGACGAGAGGAGTCGGTATGGGTACGGCTACTAGGGTCTGCGTGGATAATTACGAGGCCTATCCGGGTATCTTCCGTGTGTCGTTCGACTCCGGTGATGTTCGCGCGGCGGTGGTGCTGACCCGCCCGCAGTTGGAGCAGTTGCGCTCGTGCGTGACTGATTCGTTGGCTCGTGACGATGCGGTGAGGCGAAGACGCGGCGGCGATCTGTGACGGCTTGCGCCGTCGATAACCGAATATGCCTTTGACCACGCCGACCGTCGGTTGCGTGCGAGGCGGGATAAAGCACCCGGCCGCGCCTTGCCCAGCGCGTTACAAACACACCACGTGTGGCGTGGTGGTTGAAGCGCCCCTAGCGGGGAGGCGTGCGGGTTGCAGCTAAACGCACGTGTCGTGTTCCCAGGGACGAAAGCGGCACCATCGACCCCATGCGTGGGGTGGCACGTGCGTTGACCTTCGTCGCGGCATTGTGCCGCTGACCATATGCGACGGCCTTGGCTCCATGCCGAAATGCTTTGCATGTGGGAACCCTTCGGAAATTCAGGAATCTTCGGATTCTTGTTTTTCCGCTTAGGGTTCCCCGCTCTAACCTTCCACCATCCGAAATCTACAAACGATTCATTCAGAGACTTATCCACTTATCCACAAACGAGATTGGGGGCAACATCATGGGCTATGCGGTTGATTACATTCCTACCAGCGAGCAGAAGCGCAGAAAGGTGAAGAAGAAGTACCGTCGAGAGCATGTGACCAGCAAGGCCATCAGGCGAAGGACATGAAGAAGGCGGTGAAATGGAATCTACCCAAGCTTGAGTACGACACCACCGGAGCGGATACCGTGGATCGTTCCATCGCCATCAGGATTCTCCACTTGGATTGCATCAGCCGTGACACCGACCCGGACGGCGACCATGCCATGCAGCAGTTGGTGAGCGAGGGCATCGTGTCGAAGCCGAAGCGCGTGGGTGGCCGCCAGGTGTTCGGCCGCGCCGACCTGATCCAGTCGTTGAAGGCGTGGACTCGTTGATGGCGGGCAAGTATCTGACCACGGCTCAGGCGGCGGAATACTTGGGAGTGAGCACCCGCACGATGCGCAGGTGGCGAAACCGCAACATCGGTCCCGCGTATGTTAGGTATTCAGACCGCACGTGCAGGTATCCGCTGGGAGGCTTGGAAAGGTTCAGGGCGGATCATGCCGCGCGTTGACCATCGTTTGAGGGTGCCGCCCGCGATAAGCGCGGAAGTGGTGGCACGGTACGGCAACGACTGTTGGCTGGACATGCCGGGATGCACGAAGGTGGGCGACACGTCCGACCATATCGTGCCCCACGTGTTCGGCGGTCCCACTATCGTCAAGAATCTACGGCGGGCGTGCAGGCATTGCAACGGCTTGCGTCGTGAACGCATACTATCCGGTTGGCCTAGCGTGATCCACGCGGTCATCGGTCCGCCATGCGCGGGCAAGACCACGTGGGCGTTGGAGCACATGCAGCCGGGCGACATCATCGTGGATTACGACCGGTTGGCGGACGCGCTCATGCCGGGCATGCCGGACGATACGCCCGTGCCCGACGCGGTGCGTGACCTCGTGGCCGGGGCATGGCAGGGAGCCTATCGCAACGCGGTCACGCTGGCCAAACCCGTGAGCCTGTGGCTGGTCAAGGTCATGCCCGGCACACAGCGAAGCCCGCGCCTATTGGACGAATGGCTGGCGTTGGACTACGACATACACGTGTGTGATCCTGGCAAGCCCGTGGTGGTGGAGCGGCTGGAGGAACTGAAGGCCGGACGGCGTGAGCTGGCCAGCATGCGCCAGTGGTACAGGAGCGGCATCACCCAGGCAGGCATAGACTCAAGGCAGAAGGCGAGGCGCGCGAGGCTCGCGAGCCTTGGCCTACGCGATGGCGAACCAACCACGCCAGTCGTGGCCTCTTCGCCGCCGGTTCGGGCGCGGCCTCGCTGGTAGCCGCCCGTTTTTTAAGCCGCAATGCACCACCGATACCCCGCGCCCACCGTTTTCTTATCCCCACAAACCAAATAAAAAAGCCCGAAAACAGGGACGGAACCCACGATTTCGGACTGATTCGTTAGCCAATTAGGGAATCTACAACAATTTTGGTTTGGAGGCAACAACATGGGTGAGTTCCATGGACTCGACGGCATGGAGGACGCCGGAATCGTCAAGGGGCCGCAGGAAAAAGCGACCGAGAAGTTCATCAACAGGTTCAGGGAAGGCAAGGCGGACAACGCCATGGCCGATTTCCTGTATTCGAGCATGCTGAGCATCGCGCGCAACATCGACGCGCAGAACAACCGTGGCCGCGAGATAAGCCGCAACATGACCTCCCTGCTCGGCTACATCCAACAGCTCGAAACCATCTACCCGTCCACACCTTCCCAGACTGACGACAGGCTGGAGGAACTCATGGCGGCGATGGCGAGATGAGCGTCAAACCCACCCCCAGCCTCAAACCACGCTACGCGACCCCGCGCAACCTTGCGCGTCCGACCGATGGCGCCAAGGAAGCCCGCATAGCCGAAGCGTTGGGCACCCCGTTCTTGCCATGGCAGCGCATGGTTTCCGACGTGTTCGGTGAGATAGACCCCGACACCGGCACCTACTATTACGACACTCTGGTGCTCACCGTACAACGGCAGGCCGGGAAAACCACGCGCGAGCGGGCGACCGAAACCCGCAACGCGTTGTGGGGGCCGAACCGTCGTGTGTGGTATCTGGCGCAGACCGGCAAGGACGCATCCCAGCAGTTCCGCGAGTACATCACCGGTTTCGACAAGTCTCCGCTGGCTCCGTTGGCCGCTTCCAAGCGCATGAGCAACGGCAGCATGTGCCTCACGTTGAAGAACGGCAGCACGATACAGCCGGGCGGCACGACCGACAGTGGCGGCCACGGCTTCCAGGGTGATTCGCTGACGTTGGATGAATGCTGGGCGCTGCCAGCCGACAAGGCCAAGGCGATCCTGGACGGTTTCCTTCCCACGACCACCACGCGTTTGAAGCTTACCGGCGTACGGCCACGGCTCACATTCTGTTCGACCGAGGGCACGGCGGAATCCACGTTTTTCAATCCGAAGCTTGACGAGTTGCGGGCGATGATGGACACGGGCGAACCCATGGGACGAACCTGCTTCTTCGATTTCGGTATACCGTTCGGCAGTGATCCCGAAGACTTGGACAACATTTGGGCGCATCATCCCGGTGCCGGGCATTTGTTCGACTACGACCAGTTGGCCGATTTCCGCCGTCAGTTCAGCCAGGACGCGGCGGGTTGGGCGCGTGCCTTCGGCAACTTGCGGGATTCGGGAATCATCGACCGTGCGATAGACCCGCAACTGTGGCAGTCCACCAGCGCCAACGCTATAGATCCGGCTGAGGCCACCGGGCGCGTGTGTTTCGGCGTGGCCGTGGCCATGGGAGGCATCGGCACCGCGATAGTCGCATGCATCGAGACCGAGACCGTGCCCCTGTTGCAGGTCGTGGACGTGTTGCCGGGAACCGGCAGCGCGCCGGAACGATTGAGGGAATTGCAGGAACGCTATCACACGCCCATCTGCATCGACATGCGTGGGCCGTCCGCGGCGTTGGCCGACCGGTTGCGTTTGAGCTTGGATGAATGGGGCATAGCCCGTTACGAGCTTGTGGATATGAGGGCGGCTGACGCGGTGACCGCGCCGCAGGCGTTCATGAGCGCGTTGGATCAGCACGCGGTGAATCACGCGCCCGATTCAGACATGGATCGTGAGGCGGGTTTGGCCGGTAAGCGCATGAGTGGTGACGCTTGGCTGTGGAACAGGGCTGAGGGCGTGAACGCGCCGACCATCGAGGCCGCGACGCTCGCCCTGTGGGGATTGACGCACATGCCCGACGACACACCGCCCGGAGTGTACTAAAACGTGGCCGACGTGTCCGCTTATGGCCGCTATGGCCGCTTATGGCCGCTATTTTTTGGCGTGGCGCTGCCATGCCGCGCATCATGTCCGGCATGAGCATACGAGAGATGATGGCGAACATGTGGGGCGCGGTGAAGCGTTCCGCCAATCGCGTGTCAAGCGTGGCGACCGCGCCGTTCCGCCGTCCGGCCGGGCGTGACCCGTTGAACATGTCGGTCGTGTTCCGAGGCGTGCAGATATTGCAGACCGCAGTCAGCGGCTTGCCCGTGCGCCAGTTGCGGCATGGCATGGCCGTGGAACCCGCGCGGATCGTGGAACGCCCGGACCCCGACACGTGGCGGGCGGACTTCATCAGCGAAACCGTCATGGGCTTGGCGTTGAACGGCAACGCGTTCTGGCTGAGGTTGAAGGGCGTGGACGGCTCAACCATCGGCTTGCGGAATCTGCCGCCAGCGTTGGTGAGCGTTTCCGACGCTCGCGGCGACATCGCCAACCCCGACAAGCGCTATTGGTACATGGGGCGCGAATACACGTCAAACGACATCATTCATCTCAGATTCTTGAAGGTGCCGGGACGGTTGCGCGGCATGGGGCCCATCGAGGCGGCGCGCGAGGAGATCGAGGGAGCCATCGACGCGCGCGATTACAAATCAAGGTATTTTTCCGAGGGCACGCATCCCACGGGCATCATCAGCACCGCGAAGCCGTTGAACGACGAAGTGGCCGAGAAGGTCAAGGAAAGTTTCAAGCGCAACGTCGATGACGTGAAGGTGCTCACCGGCGACCTGAAATACACCCAGCTGGCGCTGAGTCCCAAGGACATGCAGTTTCTGGAGACGCAGCAGTTCGACACCACGCAGATAGCCCGCCTGTTGGGCATCCCCGCTTCGCTCATGCTCGCGGCGGTGGAAGGCTCGAACCTCACCTACAGCAATATCGAACAGGAATGGATACAGTTCGCGGACTTCACTCTTGAAGCCTACGCGCAGCCCATCGAACTCGCGTTGGGTGAGGTGCTGCCGCGCGGCACCAGCGTGGAACTCGACTGGGACAGCATGCGCCGAAGCGACACGAAGACCAAGGCCGAAACCTACCAGATTCTCATAGCGTGCAACGTGCTCACCGTAGATGAGGCGCGCGCCATGGAAGGCAGGCCACCACTACCCGCCGCACCAACCCCGCAACCATCGAACGACTTGGAGGAAACCGAATGAACGAACGCAAGGAAATCGCCTACCGCGGCCTGAAACTCCGCAAAGCATCAGATGGTGACGGGCGCAGCATCGAGGGCGTGGCCGTCCCGTTCGGTGACATCTACAACGACCCGTGGGACGGGGCGGAAACGTTCGACCGTGACACCGTTTTCGAGAACGCCGACACGGCCAAGCTCTGCTACCAGCACGCCGAACTGATCGGCGCGATCACTTCGGCAGAGAACCGCGACGACGGGCTTCACATCGCCGCACGAATCGCTGACACCCAGCTTGGGCACGATGCGGTGGCATTGATGGACGAAGGCGCGTTGGACTCGCTCAGCGTCGGATTCGTCCCGTTGGAGGACGAACGCGACGAAAACAACGTGACCCACCGCCGCCGCGTGCGCCTCCTGGAAGTGAGTTTGGTGAGCTGGCCCGCATACCAGAACGCCAAGGTGGAGAACCACCGCAACCTCAATACCGAGAACAGCCAGGAAAGGAACCACATGGAAAACGAAACCATCGAAAAGGTGCGCGCGGAACAGGCCGAACAGGCCGACGTGCTGCGCAGCATCCAGGCGAGCCTAGCCACCATGAACAACCATGGCAGCTCGAATCCCGCCGCATCCTACCGCAGCTACGGGCATCTGCTCAAGCAGCTCGCCAAGGGCGACGAACAGGCGCGCAACGACTACGAGCAGATCAGCAAGCGCGACTACACGGGCGGCGTGCTCGCCAACAGCGACCCGCAGCCGGTATGGATCAGCAACACGCTTCGCATCCTCGAACAGCGCCGCCGCATCACCAACCTCGTGTCCCACGCCGCGCTGCCGTCCGAAGGCGAGACGCTGAGCTATCCCATCGTCACCGAGGACACCACCACCGTAGGCAAGCAGGCCAAGGAAGGCGACTACCTCCCCTATGGCGAGATCAAGATCGGGGCACGAACCGCGACCATCGAAACCTACGGCGGCTACACGTCCCTGAGCCGCCAGGCCATCGAACGCGCCAGCGTGCCCTACTTGGACAAAACCCTTGAGGCGTTGGTCAAGGCGTACGCGCGCAACACCGAAGCCGCCACCCGCATCGCCCTCTACGGTGCCATCGGTGACGTGTCCGCCTCGGACAAAATCGACGCGGGCAAGGCATTGACGGCGATGACCCCGAACGACTGGCTCGACATCATCATCGACGCGCGCCTTGAGGTTGAAGACCGCAACACATCATTGGACTATCTCGGCGTTTCCGGCGACGTGTTCAAGGCCATCGCCCACCTGAGCGACGACGGCGACCGTTTCATGGACATCAGCGGCGGCGGCATCGACCGGCTCGGCAGCATCGACACGACCGACATCACCGGTTCACTGCTTCGCGTGCCAGTGGTGCTCATGCCCGGCGCGGCCGCAGGAACCGCCGCGTTCCTCGACAAGGGAGCCGTGACCGTGTGGGAGAACGGCAACAGCCCGTTCCAGCTCCAGGACGACAACGTACTCAACCTCACCAAAGACTTCAGCGTGTACGGCTACGCCGCGTTCGGCGTGACCTTGCCCGAAGGCATCCTGCCCATCAAGTTCGCCAACGCCTGACAGAAAGGAACCCGACCATGGAATGGAAGACCAAACTACCCAACATCCCCGAAGACACGTATGGCCCCGCGTTCGAGCCGACCATCGTCGCCGCGATCAATGAACTCCGCGCAGCCATCGGCGGCACGACGGCACCGGAGGCCACCACCGTTGACACGCTCGGCGGCGCGACCGACATCGGCAAGAACATTCTCAAGGCGCGTGACGCGGCGGCGGTGCGCACCCTGCTGAACGTGGCCGAGAAACCGGCGGCCTGATGGCGGACGACCCACTTCTGAATGAACTCGCAAGGCAGGCCGGAACGCTCGACACCGACGACCGTCCGGCCTTGGCCGCGAGGCTCCGCGCGGCACGCGCCTACCTCTCCCCGCACGTGGATGGCTACGGCATCCCGAAGGACGTGGTGGACGACTGCACGCTGTCGGTTGCTTTGGACTTGTGGCAGGCCAAGGACGCGAGAAACGGCATCGTGGGAATCACGGACGGCGTGGAACCGTTCAGAATCCCCACCGACCCGTTGCGCACCGCTTGGCCGAAGCTCAGGGCGGCGGGCTTGCCCGCAGGATTGGGCATCGCATGAGCCGAGTGGACGAACTCACCGAACAGCTCACGGAACGCATCACCGAAGCCGGGCACGGCCTGATCCTCCAAGTCACCACAGACCCGTCACTGGTCAAACCATCGCCGGGCAAGGTCAGCTTGGTCATCATGCCGCCTGACATCGCTTGGGACGGCTGGGAACTGGAACCAAACGTGACGTTCAAGATTCTCGCGGTGGCGGGAACAGCGAACACGAACAAGCGCGGCTACGACCTGATCCTAGAAGCCATGGACATCATGCACCAGGCGGACGTGAACATGGCCACGGCCACTCCAGTCGGCTTCGACCTCGCGGGCGCGGGAACGCTCGCCGCATACGAAATCACACTCAACCCCATGTAATCGAAAGGACACAATCATGGCGGCAATCAGAACATTGGGACCGGGCAAGCTCACCATCACCGACACGGGTAAGGGGCGCGACTTCAGCGCGCAGGTCACCAAGGTGCAATTGGCGGCGTCGAACAACACCGACGACCCTATCAATTTCCTCGACGGCTCTCAGGACACCAGCACAAGCACCGATTGGACGCTTGAAGGCACCATCGTGGACGACTTCGACGCCGACAACCTCAGCGCGTGGTGCTTCGACCACGCTGGCGAGCAGATGCCGTTCGAGTGGGTGCCGAACAACAAGGGCAAGATCAAGTGGACGGGCAACGTGAATGTGAGCGCCGTGAGCATCGGTGGCGACGTGAAAAGCAAGAACACCAACGATTTCAGTTTCCCCGTCACCAACCTCAGCCACGCGGCCTACAGCGGAACCATCACCGCGCAAGAAGGAAACTAGCATGGCCGCGACAGCCGCCTACGTGGTAGGCCAAAAAACGGTTCGTGTCCACCATGCGCAAGGCGGGCGCGGACATGAAGGAACTCAAGGAAGTCAACCGGCAGGCCGCGAACATCGCATTGCCAGCGGTGCGCAATCTCGCGCCGCGCGGCAAGAACGGCAGGTTGGCTTCATCAATCCGTGTCGGGGCGACACAGAAGGCCGGTGTCATCCGCGCGGGAAGCAAAAGCGTGCCCTATGCGGGCGTCATCAACTACGGGTGGCCAGCCCGGCGCATCAAGCCGCGCCTGTTCGTCAACAACGGCGTGGCCTCGACGGAAGGCGCGTGGCAGCGCGTCTACAGGCAATTCATCGATAAGACACTCAACGAAGTAAAGGGAGCCTAGATCATGCAGATCGTGAAAGTCACCTACGCGGACGGCCGCACCGAGGAAACGCGACTCACGCCGCGCGCCCTGTGCCAGGCCGAGGAACACGCCCAGATCAACAAATGGGCGGCGGGCGACGCCAGCCGAATCCGCCAGTCCTACTATCTCTCGTTCATCGCCATGCGCAACGCCGGTCACACCACGCTCGGCTTCGACGAGTGGATGGACACCGTGGAAGACATCGCGCTCGAACAGAGAGACCAGGAACCAGCAAACCCTACTCTCTGACCGCGTGGCCTGACGACTCGCTAGGCCGTCTCTCTTGCCTGCTGTCCCGCTATTTCGGCGGCACCCCGTGGGAGTGGAGGGAGAAGGCAAGCGAATTTGATTGGGCGACGGCGGTGGAGATATTGCAGGACGAAACCGAACGAATGGAGGAAAACGATGGCTCATAGCGCGATCATGTCCGTGAGAATCACGGGCAACAGCGACGACGCCGTGAAGGCGTTCCAGAAAGCCACCAGCGAGGCCGCCGCGTTCGGCAGCTTCATGGGCGGTGCCGCGTTGAAGGGCGTGACCGAGTTGTGGGACAAGCTCAAGGACTTCGGCGGCGCTGTCATCGACATGAGCGACAGCACCGACAAGTTCGTGCAGACCATGAACTTCGCGGGCATCGACACGTCGAACGTGGAGAAGGCGTCACAGGCGGCGCGCGACTACGCCGACCGCACCGTGTACGACCTCTCAACGATACAGAACACCACCGCCCAGTTGGCCGCGAACGGCATCAGCGACTACACCGGTTTGACCGAGGCGGCGGGCAACCTGAACGCCGTGGCGGGCGGCAACGCCGACACGTTCAAAAGCGTGGCGATGATGCTCACCCAGACGGCTGGCGCGGGCAAGCTCACGACCGAGAACTGGAACCAGTTGGCCGACGCCATCCCCGGCGCTTCGGGCAAACTCCAGGAAGCCATGCTCAAGAACGGCGCGTACACGGACAATTTCCGCGACGCAATGGAAAAGGGCGAGATATCGGCGGACGAGTTCAACAAGGCCATCATGGACTTGGGCATGAGCGACGTCGCCAAGGAAGCCGCATCAAGCACGAAGACCATGGAAGGCGCGTTGGGCAATCTGGAAGCCGCCATAACAGGCGGACTCACAGACGCGTTCAACCTGTTCAAACCCACGGTGACCGGAGCGCTCACCGAAGCCGCCGACAGCGTGAGCGATTTCGCCGCGAAAGCCACCGGAGGATTGAAGCAGTTCACCGACTCCATAAGCAAGACCGGCGCGTTCCAATCCCTCACGGACACCGTGAAGGCCGTGGGCGGCGCGCTCGGCTCGATGGGCCAGGCGTTCTCCGACATCGCCACCACGATAGCGCCCGGACTGCAAGGATTGTCCGACGCGGGAAGCATCGGCACCCAGTTGGGCGACGCGTTCAACGGCGCGGCCGGTATCATCCAGGCGGTGGCCGACAAGCTCACCCAGTTCGGTGATTGGGTCAGCGCGAACGCCGAACCCATCGCGGGCGCGCTGGTGGCCATCGGCGGCGGACTCGCCGCGTTCAAGGTGGCCAGCGCCATCAGCGCCGTGGTGGCCGCGTTGCAGGGCTTCAGCATCGCCGCTGCCGCCGCCGAAGTGGCGCAATGGGCGTTGAACGTCGCCATGAACGCGAACCCAATCATGATCGTGGTCACCGCCATAGGCGCGTTGGTGGCCGCGCTGGCGTGGTTCTTCACCCAAACCGAAACTGGGCGCAACATCTGGAGCCAGTTCACCGCGTTCATGGGCAATTGCGTGAACAACATAATCGGTTTCTTCCAAGCGTTGCCCGGCAGAATCGGCGCGTTCTTCCAGAACGCGGCACAAGGCGCGCAGAACGCATGGAACGGCGTGGTCGGCTTCTTCTCCAGCATCCCAGGCCGTATCCTCTCCGCATTGGGCAACGTGGGCGGCCTGCTCGTGAACGCCGGCAAAAGCATCATCGACGGTTTCCTCAGGGGATTGAAAAGCGCATGGGACGGCGTGACCGGTTTCGTGGGAGGCATAGCCGACTGGATCACCTCGCACAAGGGGCCGATCAGCTACGACCGTCGCCTGCTGATCCCGCACGGCAAAGCCATCATGGCGGGCTTCGCCCAGGGACTTGAAACAGGTTTCCAAGGCAAGGTGAGAACCGCCATCGCATCCGTCAACGCCAACCTAGCGTCAACGAGCATGTCCGCCATGCTCAACGGAACACGGGCGGGCTTGGCGGGCACGACCGTGGTCAACAACTACGAGGTGCACATCGACGGCACCGTGGTGGACCCGGACGGCACCGCCAAGGCCATCGGAAAAACTACTGAACGGCTACGCGAAACGAATGGGGGCCGCGCATGAGACAGCCAACCATGTTCATCGACGCCGGCGACGGCTACGCCAACGTCACCGGCCACGACGGTGACACGGCCGGCCTCGCGGGCTTCACCATCGACTGGGGCACCGACAAGCTGGACGAACAGCCCGACCCCAACGTGCTCCACTTCCAGCTCATGGACCGCACCGGCGAACTGGCAGGCAACGCCACACGCCTCGCCGGCATGCCCGTGCTGATCCAACTATCCCGCATGCCGCTATGGCATGACCTCCGGCAGGAAACCGCATGGCAGAACCTGGAACCGACCACCACATGGGCCGGCTTCCACCAGCTCCACACACCCGACCCGGCCGAGGGACCGGACCCTACGGCACTCACCCTGTTCCTCGGCAACATCACCACGGGCGGCACCATCACCCAGCGCGCCAACGGCACCTACCTGCTCGACCTGTACGCCAACAGCCTAACCGTGCGACTGAAACGCACCACGCAGCAGGGACCCACCGACCCGGCGCTGCCCGACCTGCACTGGACCGGCGACGCGCGCGCCCGCGTGGACGAAATCGGCCGCAGAATCAACGGGCTCGGCTGCCCGCCGCTCGACCCCGACAGCATCGGCTACCTCAAGCAACACGCGCCCTACCCCGCGCCATACGACCTCGACAGCATGCCCGACCTGTCCACCGTGCTCCACAAACTCGCCGCACCGTTGCCGGACGTGGCCCTGTGGTACGAGACCCACCAGCACGGCTCGGAACACATCGCGGCACGCTACGCGGGCAACAAGGCAAGCATCACCCTGCATGGCGACGGCACCCTGAGCGTGGAGGGCGCGGGCATGGAGCAGACGGCGCTCTACGCCTCGGACATCCGCATCAACGAAACCGACATGACCCTGCCCGACCCCGTGGCGCAGGTCACGGTGAAGACCCGCAAGGCCAAATGGGACGACAACGACCAGAAGGTGACGTTCGAGGACGCGGAGGTGACCGTCACCGACCGAGGCCGTTTGCCCCAGAATCTCACCGAAACCATCGAGGCCGTGACGTTCGAGACCGACGCGGTGAGCGTGGACGAAAGCGGCGGCCACTGGCCCGGCACCGTCTGGCAGCCAAGCGACGCGCAGCGCGACCAATGGGCCGACTGGCTCGCCACGCAGACCCTCAAGCCGATACCCGAAGCGCCGACCATCTCCAGCCGGGACATCGACCTCGACCTGTACGAACACACGTTGCAGCCGAGCGCGATCCTGCTGGCCTTCGCCTCCACCAGATACACGAAGCTCTTGGACGCGAACGGATCGCCTGTGACGGCGGGCGCATGGCTCGCCATCGGCGGCACCCTCTCGTTCGCATGGGACGGCGACGAGCCGGACCTCAGCAACGAGTTGACCATCACCCCATTGCCCATGATCCCCAGCGAACTGAGCACATGGGCCGACCTCGACCCCATCAACATCGCGTGGACCACACTGCAACCGTTCACGTGGGGCGAATTCGGACAGATCACATATTTCGAACAATAGGAAGGAAACCCATGGCAGACACCACACGCGCGGAGTTCAACCCCGCAGACATGCCCACCACGCCCAGGCACGGCATCAAATACCCAGGAGCCAACGACCTCGTGCGCTTCGCCTCCCAGCAGTTCCAGGCCATGGCCGAAAGCATCGACGACAACATCGACCAGCTGCCCGACCAGATCACGGCCACGCTGACCGACGCGACCCGTCGCGCCGAAGCCGCCGCGAAAAAGGCTGAACAGGCCGCGGCCAACGCGGGCGGCATGGCAGATGGTGCAGTGGCGGGCTTCGTCAACAAGACCGACAGCGCCACCCGCCAAGCCCTTGACCTGCACTACGTCAAGGTGTTCGAGTCCCCGCACATCGTCACCATCGGCGACAGCTACGCAAGCCCCACGGACGGCCGTAGCTGGGCCGTCCAGCTCGCCAACCTGCTCAACGCGACCCTGCACAACTACGCCATCGCGGGCACCGGCTACCTCACCACCGACGCCACGAAGAACTATCAGGCGCAGGCGGACAAGGCAGTGGCCGATAAATCCTACAACCATAACCGCGTCCAGTACGTCATCGTCGGCGGCAGCCGAAACGACATCGGCGACTACACGGACCACCAGACTGCCATGGCCAGAATCTACGAGACCATGGCCACCAGCTTCCCCAACGCTCGAATCATCTTCGTGCCCATGCTCTGGGACTGGAAACCCGTGGGCGGCTATTGGAGGTCGAACGCCTCCGCGATCATGAGCGGCGTCATGTCTCATGCCCGCGCCGAAGCCATCCCCTACGCATGGACTTGGCTGCTGGGAATGCCGGAACGTTTCAGTGGGACCGATATCCACCCGGACGAAACCGGATCGCTCATCATCGCCCGCTACATCAAGTCGTATCTGGACGGACGCTATACCGGCCGCTACGTGTCACAGGTCGTCAAGGCCCCGAATAACACCGGGCTATGGGCATTGAGTATCACCGCATCAGGCGGGACCATCAGCTACAGCCTTGGAGTCGCCGACAAGGTAGCCATCAGCAACGTGCAGTCATTCCACATCCCGTTGTGGGCAGCTGCATCGAACGACATGACCAACGACGGCTACCCAGGATGGTCCACAGCCATCACCAACAGCGGCAATCAGGCAGCGCTCTTCCACGTGGACCACATCAGCACACAGGACGCAGGCCAAAATCCCGACGGCCTCCGCAGGCATCCAGCCGTTCACAGTGTCCAGCGGACAAGCGCCAGCAGGACGCATGGGTTTGAGCTTCACCAGGGCATGGTGACACCGTGAGCGAACACTGCTAGTCGCCGTCGTGGGTGGCGTCTGTTCCATCGGAGGCGCGGCGCTGGGGCATGATCCGCCTCCACCACCAAAAAGCCTAAGTGGAGGCCCACAGGCTCGCCGCCCAGATGCAGGAAGACAACCAGCTGCTATGGCTCTGGAACCGGCAACTAATAGACCACATTTATAAGCAAGACCCGCCGCCGCCACCGAATCCACCCGAAGGACTCTTCGACCACAACGAGTGAGGAAAGGAGACAAACCATGAGCGTCATCAAGGAACGCATCGTGAACCAAGGCCACGGGGACACTCACCCCGTCCTACTTCTGCGTTCACTCCACGGCGAACCCCGGTGCCACCGCAGCCAACCATGCAAGCCTATGGTCACGCGACTACCCCAACGCCGTGCATCTCGTGTCCGACTGGACCGAAGCGCTGCACTGCGTGCCCTACGACCGACTGTGCTGGCAGGTCGGCAACGGCAACCGATACGTGGAGGGCTTGGAAATCTGCGAGGCCACCAACCAAGCGGACTTCCAACGCGGCATCGAGATAGCCGCGCAGGCCGTCCGTGAACGGCTCGCCGCGCACGGCTGGGGCATCGACCGGCTCATCTGCCACAACGAGGCCAGCGCCAGATGGGGCGGCAGCGACCACACAGACCCTATACCCTACTTCGCCAAGTGGGGATACAGCTGGGAGCAATTCAAACAACTAATAGCCGAAGGAGAAACCGACATGGCAGCGAAAACCGACCCAATCAGCTACGGCGGCATGAACGTCACCGTGGAATATGCGTTGCAAGACCTCAACAACAAGATCACCGCACTCACCAACGCCATCAAGTCCCTGCCCACCGAAATCTGGTATGGCCAATCAAACGGAGACATCAAGCAGACCCCGCTCTACACGTTGCGCAACATCGAGTACGAACTGACCAAGACCGACAAGAAGGACACCAAGGAATGAGCAACACCACCAGCACCCCGGACCATGCCGCCAACACCGGATACACGCCCGTGTTCAACGACACCGTGCGCACCGTCGTCTACATCATCGGACTTGTTGCCGTGATCGTCGGTCTCGGCGTCTCCACGTTCGGCGACCCGGCAGTGGGCGACTACATCACCACGGCCGGCGGTTTGCTCGCCGCCGGCTTCGGCGTCGCCTACAACCCGCTACGTATGGCCGGAAAGTAGCCCAGTATGACGATGGTACACATACGATTACGCGCCCCGACCAACGGAGGCACCCGTGCCGGCGTCGGCATGGTCGTGTTCCAACCATCCGCCCGTCATACCGACGACGCAAGTGTGGTGTTGCCCGACACGTTCACCGTGGTGCTGGACGAAGAAGGCGAAGCCACCGTGGACATCCAGCCCACCGGTCCCGAATGGTGTTGGAAAACCGACGAGCAAGTGCCCTACGGGTCTATTCGCTGGTTCACCGTGCCCGACACGGCCGGCACGCTGGAATACGCGGAACTTACGGACGTGGACCCGCGCACGTTCAAACCGGGACGCAACCTCGCCGCATGGCAGGCCGTCACCGGCGACATCAAAACCATGATCGACAGCATGCCCCGGTTCCTCACCGGGCACGGCTCCCCGACCATCGACGGCAAGCCGGGTGACATCTACCTCGACTTGGACACCATGGACCTCTACACCAACAACCAAGAAAGGAACTAACCATGACATTCGGAAAAATCGGCAGTCTTCGCGGCGAACAGGGACCACAGGGCCCCAGCGGACCCGAGGGACCGCGGGGGCCGAAGGGCGAAACCGGCGCGCAAGGCCCAGCCGGAGCCAGGGGCGAAACCGGCGCGCAAGGCCCCGCCGGTCCGGCGGGTCCGTCGGGTCCGTCGGGTCCGGCGGGTCCGGGCATCGTGTTCACCCAGGGTGCTCCCACCGGCAGCGGCGTGGCCGGCGCGATGTACGTGGACAAAACCACGTTCGATGTGTACGTGTGGAGAGCCGACTAATGGCCTACGACCGCATCGGCAATCTGAAAGGCAGCACGCCCGATGACGCCAAGCTCCGCGCGTTGATTCTCGCGGTGTTGAAGACCGTCACATGGTCGCAACTGTCAGGCTGAGAGCAGCACGGCGGCCATGCCCGCGCGCAGCCGTTCGTCTGGCATTGCCACGTACACCTGTGTCGTTTCCACGCTCGCGTGACCGAGCAGCTTGGACACCAGCAGCAGGTCGTGCGTGGCTTGCCACGTGGCGGTAGCATACCGGTGGCGCAGGCTGTGCGCGGTCCATCCGTCACCGAGCAGGCTCGACAGTCTGTCGCCTATGTAGCTTTCCTCGACGTGCCCGCCGAACCGGCCGGGGAACACGTACCCATCGCACGCGCTTATCAGGTCGGCCAAATCATCCGGCAACGGCACTATGCGCTGTTTGTCGCCCTTGCCATTGACCACCAGCGACCGGCCAACGAGATCGTCAACCACGTCGCCGCTGGACACCCGGCCTATCTCGCCACGCCTTAAACCGCACTCGGCACCGAGCCGCAGCATGATTCTCTCGGACTCGCTGGCACGCCCCAACGCGGCCAATATCACCTTGTCCGGGCACGGGCGCGGATGAGGTCTAGGACGTTTGATTTTAGGCAGTTCCATGCTTGGGTCATCATTGCGCCGGCCGGTCTGCCGCATCCATGCGAAGAAGCTCGACACCGTGTTTCGGTATGATTTGCGTGTTTCCGGTTTCCAATCCTGTGAGGCGAACCACTGTGTCATCATCTCGCAGGTGACCTCATACGGCGAAACGCCAAGACATACGGCCGTGTATGTCAATTTTTCGCCGTCTGGTCAATAGTGTTTGCTCGCTGCGGCCACCGGCCTTCAGTGCCGCGAGCCATCCGGTCAATTCCTCACGCCATAACGGGGGCGCTACCCAATTTTTTTCGTCATGACACATCATGTGTCACGCCGCTAAACTTAGAATAAGCCGGGGCATGGATTTGGACCGTGGACCTCTGGGATACCCAGAGGTCCACGGTTCAAATCCATGCCCCGCTACTGATGAAAGCTAGGAATTGCAACAATTCCTAGCTTTTTTGTTTTCCGTCGAATCTCACCAAAACCAATTTCCGGACAAAATCTCGACAAAATCCGACAAAAACCGGGTATATCAGCCGAGTTCATCAATCGCATGTGCCGAAAGTATGGAGAAAATGCGCCGGATCCGCCAATCGCATGTGCCGAAAGCGAAGATTGCCGCTCAAGGCTGAAAATCCAACGTTCTCCAAGGTTGCACGCGCTACGTTGACCTCGCCAACCACATATCACCAGATATAAGGAGAACAAGGCAATGCATTATATGAATCAAGCGAACGCGCACAACGCGACGCAGGACACCACAATGCAAGACAGCGCAACGCACGATACGGCAACAAAGGCAACGCAGGACACCGCGCCGCTGAAAGGCATCACCGTGATTGACTGGACGCAGGTGCAGTCCGGCCCGTCGTGCACGCAGATGCTCGCATGGATGGGCGCCGACGTCATCAAGGTGGAGAAGGTGCAGGGCGGAGATCCGACACGTAATGAAATGAACGACGTGGATGGCTCGTACTCCCTGTACTTCCTTCAGCTCAATGCCAACAAGAAATCCATCACGCTGAACATGAGAGATCCGGAAGGCAAGAAAATCCTCGCCGAACTCCTGAAGAAAGCCGACGTGTTCGTAGAGAATATCGGCCCGGGAGACGTGGAAAAGCTTGGTTTCGGATGGAATGACGTACATGCGATCAATCCGCGTCTGATCATGGCGTCGCTGAAGGGCTTCAACAAGGGCAGCCGGTTCGAGCATGTCAAGGCGTTCGAGCCGGTCGCGCAGTCCGCGGGCGGTGCCGCTTCCACCACCGGCTGGTATGACGGCGAGCGCAATGTGCCCACGCAGTCCGGCGCCGCATTGGGCGATTCCAACAGCGGAATGCATCTGCTGATCGCCATTCTTTCGGCGCTGTTGCAGCGCGAGCATACCGGTGAGGGTTGCTATGTGTACCAGTCGATGCAGAATGCGGTGCTGAACTTGTGCCGTGTCAAGCTGCGCGACCAGTTGATTCTCGACCGTTTGGGCAAGCTTTCCTACTATGACTGCTACCCGAATTATGAGTGGGGCAAGCAAGGCAAAGCCATTCCGCGCGCAGCGAATGCGGAGGGTGGTTTGGTGCTTGGCTGGTGCTACCGCGCGAAAGGCTGGGAGCATGACCCGAACGCTTACGTATATATAGTGGTTCAACAGTCCAAGAAGGGCTTCGAGAATTTCTGCCATGCGATGGGATTCGAGGATTGGCTGACCGACCCGCGTTTCAATACCGCCAATGCGCGTGACGAGCATAAAACCGAGGTGTACCAGCGTGTTGAGGCGTACACCATGCAGTTCGACAAGTACACGCTGACCAAGGAATTGGGTGCGAAGGGCGTGCCGGTCGGCCCGGTGCTGGATTGGTATGAGTTGGAGAACGATCCTGATTTGAATGGGGATGGCACGATTGTGACCATTGACCAGCAGGATGCGCGCGGCGATTTCAAGACGATCGGCATGCCGTTTACGATGAGTAATTTCGTGCCGGATTACCAGCGTGCGCCGAAGCTGGGCGAGCATAACCGTGAGATTCTGCATGCGTTGGGATATGACGACGATCAGATCGCTTCGCTGCGTGATTCCGGTGTGATCGGCGGTAACGATGGTGTGCAGGCTGATTTGAAGTAACGCACGTTAGCGCGCACTGGCGCACGAATAAGGGCGGATCACAAGATTCGCCCTTATTTGTTATGCGTCACATCCATTGCAGTCCACGCCCCGCACTTCCGCACACAATCCCATGTCTTACGTCTCACGGTTTACCGTCACAAAAAGCGCATGCAGTAACGGAACGTTGGAATTTCAACGTTCCGTTACTATATGCGCTTCGTGAGCTACAGTGAGGATACTGGATCAGCCCACGCAGAAGGGGACGAGCCAGATCCACAGCAGACAGGTGGCCGCGAATGCCACCGTGGCGACGGCCGTGGTCGAGGCGCCTTCTTTTACATAAATGTTGTAACGGCTGGAAATAATGATGCCTGAGAACGCCGGCGGCAACGCGACCGCCATCACCAGCATCGAAATCTTGTTCATGTCACCGCCCATGCCACACAACAGCGCCACGCCAAGGAACACTGCAGGCGTCAGAATCAGGCGGAAGAACGTGTTCCAGATGGTTTCCCAACCGAGCGAGAATTTCACCGTGGAAAGCGCGAGGCCCGCGGAAAGCACGGCCACACCGGAATTCGCTTTGGCGATCAGATCGAAGGTCGGCGCCACCTGGCTTGGCACATGAATGCCCACCAACACTAGGAAAATGGCCAATAACGACGCCCAGCAGATCGGTTGCTTCAGTGCGTCGAGCAACGCCTGCAGATTGCCGTTGCGGTTCTTTCCCGTATTCGACGTGCCATGCACCATAAGTTCGGCGGTTTTGTCGGTTGCGGCATCTCGTGCCGGGTCAAGCGTGATATCGCCTTTTGCATTGGCCTTTGCATTGACCGCGTTTTCGGCCTGTACGCTAAGCTTCGCTCGGTCTTTGGCCTGGCCGAGGTTGATCAGATACATGCCGATCGGAATGGTCACCACGTTGACCACGATGGAAATAATGGCTATGACGAGATTCGTGCTGACGGTGTTGCCGTAAATCGGATCAAGCACAGCGAATCCAAGGAAACCAATCGTCGGAGATCCTGCGATCAGAGCACAGACGGCCGCCTCCTGAATGCTGCGGTGGAACAGCAACCGGCACAGATAATAGCTCACCATAAACATGACGATGACGCCGATGAAACTGATGGCGGTCAATGTTGCGTCTTTCGCAAGCATTGCACGGGTCGATTTGATGATGGACACAAATAACGCCGCAGGAAGCGCGATATTCAACACAAGTTTATTAAGTCCCTGCCGCTGATCGTCATCAAAATAACTGAATTTTCCACAAATATACCCTAATACCATAATGACAATAATTGGCACGATGTCGTCAACAAGTATGTTTATCACTGTCGTTCTTTCTTTATACTTTTTTCTATCTGCAATCTTCTGCAATATTGTTTGATTGCTGATATTGCGGATATTGCAGATACGTTGATCGGATCATTGGTTTTCAGGCAGAAAAAGTGGGCGCACGCATTCCACCGTTCGCACGCCCACATGTCATACCGACAGCCGATGCGCTACATGCGAGCGCCGGTCGCGTAGTCGTACATGGTGACTTCGGAATCAACGAGGGCTCCGACCACCGGCTTCGGATTCAACGCTCCGATATTGCCGGATTCCTTGCCCGCATACTGCGCGATCTGCACATGCACGAAGCTTGGCTTGCCTGATTCGACCGCCTCGCCGACCATGCGTTCGACTTCTTCCGGAGTGGTGGCATAGTAACCTTTACCCCCGAACGCTTCGAGGACCTTCTCGTAATGCGCGTTGTAGGTAAGCGTCAGCGGCGACGGGTCACCGTCCGCTCCAAGGTTTTCGAAGTCGCCGCGGTAGATACCGCCGTTGTTGAGCACCACGAAGGTGATGGGCAGCTGGTAGCGGCAGGCCACCTCCACTTCCATACCATCGAAGCCGAATGCGGAATCGCCGCCGATGTACAGCACTTTCTTGCCAGTGGAAAGCGCCGCGCCAATCGCATAGCCGGTGCCGCAGCCCATCACACCCCACGTGCCGCAGTCCAAACGATGGCGCGGTTCGAGCATGTCGATGATGTTGCGGCAATCATCGAGCGAATTGGCTCCCTCATTGGTGAGAATGAGATCTTCATGGTGTTTGTTGTACACCTTTTTGATGGCTCCCAAGGCGTTGAAATGGCTCATGGGCAGCTGATCGGATTGTTCGCGGGTTTCAAATTTCGCCACGTTTTTCGCGCTGGCTTCCTTCAGCATGTTCAGCCAGGTTTCGTCAGCTTTGAACGGGTATTCTTCCAGAGATCCGTTGAGCAGCGTCATGGCGGAACGAATATCCCCCACGATTGGCACATCGATACTGCGAGTGTTTTCGATTTCTTCCGGATTGATGTCGATTTGGATGAATTTCACATGTTCGTTCCACGTTTTGCCCTGGCCGAACGACAGCATCCAGTTGAGTCGCGCGCCGACCAGCAATACCACGTCGGCGTTGCGTAGCGCGGTGGAACGGCAGCTTGCCGTGCTGTGTGGGTCGGTATCGGGCACTACGCCTTTGGCCATGGACATCGGCTGGAATGGAATATCCGTTTTCTTGACGAATTCGCGGATTTCCTCTTCGGCGCGGGCGATTGCGGCGCCTTTGCCGATCACCATGAGCGGACGTTCGGCCTGCCGCAGCAATGCGAGCGCCGCGTCGATGGATTTGCGTGCCGGCACCATGGCGGGGGCCGGGTCGGTTGCCGTCCACATCAGGCGGTCGGCTTCGCTTTGGCTCAGGGTCTGTGCCACGGTGTCATCGGGGAAATCGATGTACACCGCGCCTGGGCGTCCTGAAGAGGCGATATGCATGGCACGGGCCACCGCGAGCGGAATATCTTCGATGCGGTCGATGCGCAGCGAAGCCTTGCAGAACTGCTTGGCGTAGTTCATCTGGTCGAGGCCTTCGTATTCGCCTTCCTCAAGGTCGACCACATGGCGGGTTGAGGAGCCGCCGATCATGATGACCGGATAGCCGTTCACCGTGGCTTCCAGCAGTGCCGGTAGACCGTTGAGGAATCCCGGAGCGGATACCGTCAACGTGACAGCCGGCCGACCGGTGATGAATCCGTCGGCCGCGGCCGCGTTCACAGCGTCCTCCTCATGGCGCATGCCCACGAATCGCATACCCATGCCCTGCGCGATGCGCGCGAAATCGGTGACGGGAATGCCGACCACGCCATACATGTTTCGTATGCCGTTGGCCATCAGCACCCGCGCCAGATAATGCGGCGCATCGGTGACCTTCCGATCATCGGCTCCCTGCCGTTCGGCATCCGCACGCATGCTCGCGACCATCGTTTCATCTGCATGTTCTTCTGTCATCGCAACCTCCATTCGTATCGACGACGCCATGATTGTAGATACGTGAAAATGGGAGTTCGTCAGCAGAAAAATATGTTCGTCTGCGGCTTAATTTCAACGTTTTCAGCATGATATAGCCGTATTCTCACGCACATGCGGAATATATTGCAGCTGAAATATCGCAACTCTCATCGAGAAGCATCACCTCCGCGAGACGACATCATCGCCGCATATCATCGTCGCCGTACCGCATACAGCATGAACGCCCCGCAGCACATCACGGCAGCCGCCAAACCCAACACCAGCCCCATCGGACTTCCTGTCTGCGGCATTTCCTGCTCGGGGGCATAAAGGTTGTCGACATTGAACGTCAGCAGGCTATCCTCACGTTCCACCACATCGTTCAGCACCATCATTTTCTGCGCGGTGACGGCCTCATCCAATCCCACGGACTGGTATCCGACCTTGATATTGACCTCGCCGGCACCCGTTGCATGCCAATACACGGTGGTTCCCTCCAGTTCGGCCCAGCCGACTGCCGTGGGCTCGTCGTCCTCGTCGAACACGGCCGGACCTTCGATCGTCGCCGTGAATACGCCCTCGATCGGCTGTCCACTCGAATCCAGCAACTGCACGAACAGGCTTCCGGACCGCAATCCCTGCCGATCATCACGCGTCACCCTCGAAGAAACCGGCAGCTTGTTCGCGGCCTCCTTCCAAAGCTCGTTGACCTTGCTTTCCAGCCCGCCCATCACCGAGAAGAGGTATTGCTCATGCCTGACCCACACCTTTTGGTCGTCATAGTTGCGGTGCACCAGCACGCCGATCGCCGCATACGTGAGCACCGGTTCCCCGTCATGTTGATATTCGGACAGCAGCCATGCGAGGCGCCGCGCCGCTTCCGTATTTTCCACGGTGGTGGTTTCGGTGACCTTATAGTCGGTCATGCTTTCGATTTGCCGGCAATAATAGAATTTGCCCGATCTCGATTCCGCGTTCACCCCGATCACATACGGTTTTCCATCGAGAAAATAGTTGTAATGCTTGCCGTTCGCGCGCAGCAGCTGTTCGGCGGCCAGCGCGGCCGGGCAGGTCATTCCCACGATTATGATGCAGGCCGCCAATACCGCGGCCAGAATCGCAAGCGTATGTCGTTTCATCGCATTCATCGCATCGTCCTTTCGATATGCACATCGTTGTTGTCGTCATTCAAAAAGGGCTTGCATACTTGCGATTGCCACATGGCCTTTTTCAAGGGTTGTGGTCGGAGGACGTTCTTTTTGCCGTTTTTGTGGACAACTTCGCTTGTCAGCAAACGTAACTTATCCACAAAAAAGCGTTTTACCAATCGTAGGTAAACAAGTTATCCACAAAGGGTGGAAATCGCTGGTCGGAAGATAGTTCACCCAAATCCACCTTTTCTCCTCTATAATCGGCGGTATGGCAGAAGAAGATAAGAGCGCGGAACCGCGCACCACCGCAACCAAGCAACCAGCCGTCAAGAAGACGACCGCCAAAAGCGCGGCCGCCAAAACGGCATCGGCAACGTCTCAGACGCCTAGCAAGCGCACCGCCGCAGCCAAAAAGTCCACGGCATCCACCGCTCGCAAGCGCACCACCAAAGCGAAGGCCGCCGCACCGCAAACGGTCGGCGAAGCCCCAGCCCCCGTCATCGAACGCACCAGCCCCGAACAGTTCGGCCGCGTGAACGTGCTCGACATCACCCCGAACGTTGAGAACGGCCTGTTCCCGGCACGCGTGGAGCTCGGCGAAGCATTCAACGTCACCGCCCAAGTGTTCATCGAAGGCCGCACCAAGGCAGGAGCGACCGTGTCCGTGCGTAACGCACGCGGCCGCGAGGTTGAACGTTTCGCCATGACCTGCACCAATCCGGGCCTCGACCGCTGGGAAGCCATGGTCAAGATCGGCGAACACAGCGATCTGAAGCCGTGGGATGCCGATTATGCCGCCGTCAAGCGTCAGCTGGGCGAATGGCAGATCGTGGTCGAAGGCTGGGAAGACACCTACCAGTCTTGGCTGCACGACGCCGCCATCAAGGTTGAAGTGAATGACGACGTGGAGAATGCGCTGGAATCCGGCGCACAGCTGCTCGCACGTTGGGCTGACGCGAAGGATTCCAAGCTTTCCGCAGCCGACAAGAAGGTGCTGCGCGACGCCGCCAAGACCATGGAAAACAAGTCGCTGAGCGCCGAAGAGCGTCTCGCCGCAGTCCAGAGCAGCGACATCGAGCAGCTGCACGAAACCAACCCGTTGCGCGACGGCCTGTCCGAATCGAATCCGCAGCGTTTCCGTGTGGAACGCCCGAAGTCCAGCTTCGCCTCCTGGTATCAGTTCTTCCCACGTTCCGAAGGAGCCTACTACGGTGAAGACGGCAAGATCGTTCCCGGCAACCTCAAGACGTCGATCGCCGGCTTGGAACGCGCCGCAGCCGAAGGCTTCAACATTGTGTATTTGCCGCCGATCTTCCCAATTGGCGTGACCAACCGCAAGGGACGCAACAATTCCCTGGTAGCCGGCCCGAACGATCCGGGCTCCCCGTTCGGCATCGGCTCCGAACTGGGTGGCCACGACACCGTTGACCCGCAGCTTGGCACCATGGACGATTTCAAGGCATTCTGCGAGCGCGCCCACGAGCTGGGCTTGGAAATCGCGCTTGATTTCGCTTTGCAGTGCTCGCCTGACCATCCGTGGGTCAAGGCGCATCCGAACTGGTTCCGCACCAAGCCGGACGGCACCATCGCATTCGCAGAGAATCCACCGAAGAAGTATCAGGACATTTACCCGATCGACTTCAATGCCGACATGGAAGGCATCGAAAAGGAAGTCGAACGCATTATGGATCTGTGGGTCAAGGCGGGTGTGACGATCTTCCGCGTTGACAATCCTCACACCAAGCCGGTGCGTTTCTGGCAGGATGTGATTGCCGCCGTTACGAAGAAGCATCCGGAAGTGCTGTTCCTTGCCGAGGCGTTCACCCGCCCGGGCATGATGCGCGCGCTGAGCTATGTGGGCTTCACGCAGTCGCACTGCTACTTCCCGTGGCGTAACACCAAGGAAGAGCTCGAAGAGTACCTCGAAGAGACCAACGGCAATGGCGGCTTCTACCAGCACAACACGTTCTGGCCCACCACTCCGGATATTCTCACCGCCTACGTGCGCGACAACGGCATTGCCGGCCATGCGGTGCGTGCGGTGCTCGCCGCTATGGGCAGCCCGAGCTGGGGATATTTACAACGGCTACGAGCTGATCGAAAACAAGCAGCGTCCGGGCTTCGAAGAGCAGATCGACAACGAGAAGTACGAAGTCAAGGTGCGCGATT
>ENA-OQHD01000160-OQHD01000160.1-human-gut-metagenome-genome-assembly--contig:-NODE-160-length-28626-cov-4.055721_pt1 | contig 28626 bp, 36 predicted proteins | sample MGYA00242560_ERZ504711 | MGnify/ENA primary metagenome ERZ504711 (study PRJEB26092, sample SAMD00036198) | human gut metagenome | host: Homo sapiens | study: EMG produced TPA metagenomics assembly of...
CTTTCTATGGCCACCTCTGCAATTCCTTCTAAGGTTACTTTCTCATTCGCCATTCCGCACTGTACCGCATATACAAATACATCTTTTAAGATATTCCATGCTACTTTTCTGGGATCGATTCCTGGGAATGCCAGCATTAAAATTCCAAAATCACCATCATCATCTACCGCATTCACCGGATTGTTGCAACAGTACACATAAAGGTTCTTTCCATTCATGCTAAACATTTTCGCTTTTACAGCATCAAAGTTGTCCGCACAAAGGAATCTGCACAATTCCGGATCATAATAACGGCTGGCGGTGACATAGAGTTTGGTATCGTCATCGTAGCAGTAAGCACGATAACGGAATGGGTTTAGTTTTCCGATATTTTCTCCGCTGATATCGGTCAGACCAGTCTGTTTTCCCCATGCATCGTAAGAATAGTTTACTACCTGTTTTCCATCGCTGTCAATCAGTCCTATGACATCATTCTGGCTGTTGTACAAGTAATAATACTCTTTTTGCTCCCTTTTTCAGCATCAGCGGGGATTTATCCGCACCGTAAACAAACTGAACCAGTACATCTCCATACTTCGTTCCCATCAGTTTGTTTCCGCACCAGTAGTTCTTATGGCTGATTCCGTTCAGGTCTTTCCACTGGACTCTGTGTCCTTCGCTGTCGTAATGGTAAACTGCTTTCTTTCCGTTTAAGGTCAGACTCTGCAGCAGGCTTCCTCTGTACCAGGTCAGTGTTCTTTCCTGATAAGCTGTAATGTTGCCGACCGCATCATAGGAAATGCTGCTGCCATTATAGGAAATAAGCTGATCTTTCCATCCTGAAGCACGGTAGGTAAGCAGATCTGTCTTTACCGCATTGCCCAGTGTTCCCGTTGTATAGGAATACTCTTTTCTGGACGTCATATTCATTCCGGCATCGTAGGTATACGTAATACTCTTATTTTCCCATGCAGAATCCACACGGGTCAGTTCACTCAAAGCATTATACATATATTTTACTTTCTGAACACCATTCTCGGAAATCGTAACAATATTTCCTACTGCGTCATAAGTAAAGGACAGTTTCTTTCCGTTATTGTTGATTTCTTTGAGAAGCAAGGTTGTAATTCCTGCTTTTCTTCCCGGCACAAAAGTGTACCTGTTCTTTCTGCAATGCAGATCGGCATGGAACTCGCAAAAAGACAGCCTGCTGCCTGATGGATTGACTCCATTCTTAAGGCAGTAGGCTGTCTTTTCCGCTATACCCGCTCCACTAATAGCTGCTGCATCGGTGTGAGTGTTTCGGTTTTCAGTTCATTTAATTCCCTGATCTTATCTGTCGTCGTATAGAATTTCTTTGCGATATCCCACAGTGTATCCCCCGGCTTGACGAAGTAGCAGGTGATGCCCGGGAGGCTCTGCAGTTCTTCCGGATCTCGGTCTTTTTCTTCGACGTACTGCATTACCATCTCTTTTCTGCGGCGGAAGACGAGGGCGTTCAGGTTCAGTACGACTTTGGCTTCGATGTCGCTGCTGTCCGGCATGGTTGTGGAGAGCTGGTCAATGGAGGACTGGAGTTCGTAGCGGCAGTCCGGTCCGATTCCCGGGACTTCGATGGTGTGGCGGAAAGGGAGGGCGGTTTCGGCGGCGTAGAACGGCATTTCGTCGTCACTGACCACGTAGAGCGCCCTGAGTTCCACCACACCGGTTACTTCGATGCCATTTTCTACGTTTCTTTCCTCGTCGATCTTGATTTTGCCGTCGCTGTGGCAGATCTGCAGAATTTTATTTTTCGGCACGCGCATCTGCAGTTTGTCGGTCAGGCGGCATTTGGAGGAATTGCGGATCAGAAGGCTCTCCAAAGTCTCCTCCTGCACTTTTGGAATGCATTCTCGGTGCGGATGGTAAACGTCCTGCAGAAGTGATACGGTTTCTTCCTGATACAGACAGATGTCAAGTTCGAGTACGGCCTCCGCCTGCAGGACCCGCTCCTCGCCGTCGGAATCGGGCTGGATTTCGAGTGTGGTCTGGCCGAGTGTGCTTTCGATCCGCGGGATCATCTCGGAGATGCAGCCCTGGCATTCCACTTCTGCCTGAAACGGGAGCGCCTGCTCCACCCACTGCAGCGGGTGATCCTCCTCGCCGTCGCTGTACAGACAGAAGACAAAGAGTTCTCCCTGCGCACTGACCCGCCCCTCTTCAGAGCGGAGATCGAGACCGCGCACTTCCAGATCCTGCCAGAGAATCTCGTGCAATTCCGGCTTGCCGGACGGAATCGTAAGCTCCTTTTTGACACGCAGCACATCTTTTTTCTGCACTGCAAGCTCAACCACGCGGTATTCTTTCCGCTTCACCGCGACGTCGCTCTCCCCGCGGATTTCCATCGGCACGGCAAGGTCGCACAGTTCCTCGATCCACGCGTGCAGCGTGACGATCGCGCGCACGCCCAGCTTCCGCGAGTTGATGAGATGCAGATTCAGATCTTCCACTTCCCAGGTGATGCAGACCTTGTCGCCGCCGGTCAGACCATCAAGATGAATCGTCTCGTCGATCGGAAGCTCGCCGGAGAGCTGGCAGATCCGCCGCCGTTCACCGTCGGAGACATACAGCAGATGAAAAACGAGACCGCCGAACACGCGCGCCTTCCCTTCTGAAATCTGCACATCGCCGATCGTCACCTCGCCTTTTTTGCTGAATCATCCGCCCCACATCGGGCCGTGCGTCCGGCACATTGTAGTCCTCATCAAACGTAATCTGTGACACCGCTTCGCTTTTTCTGCTGATCTGATGCAGAATCTTTTTTACAAAATCCATAAGGCTCCTCCCACTCTAATCCTCAAATACGACTGAGATTCCCGCCGCCGCTTTCGTTTTCAGCACGACGTAAGGGCAGGAGGCGGCGCCTTTCTGCTCCTCCTTTGCGGCAGGTCCGACGAGTTTTGTCCGCACGAAAACGGCGTTTTCCGATTTCGATACTTCTTCGATCTGTATGGAAAAGCCTCCGCTTTTCTGCTTTCCGTAGCCGCGCAGTATGTAGAGATCGTCCCCGCTCTCGTACGCCATCTGGAACGCGGATTCTTTTTTCTTACGCAAAATCTGATCGATTTCCGGCGGAAAATCGCCCGGCTTTACAATCGCATACGACAGTTCTTTCCGCTCGCCCTCGCTCACATCTGTGATCCGGCACGATGCCAGGAGCATCAGAATCACCGCCGCCAGAAGAACTCTTCCCCGTCTCTTTTTCTTCATCATTCCAAACGCCGCTTCCTGCTCTTTCTATCCATTGTATGACGGGCCGCAGTCTTCTATGACGCAAAATCGTTTTTCTGAAAAAGACGAAAGTTATTGCAACCCGCCCCATATATGACGTATACTGAAAAGTACGCAATAACTGAATATCACTATTTTACCAAGAGGAGAAAAGATTCATGATTCGTTTTATTCTGGTCATTCTGACCGCTTTTCTGTATCTGATTCTGTCGATCCCGGTGCTTCTTGTTCTGCTTCTGATCCGGAAGAAAAATGCCGGAGGTCTGTGACAAGGTAAGCCGCTCCCTGATCCGCTGGAGTTTTTCGCGTAATTCTGCTTTTTTTCCGGCACGAAGATCACCGTAAAAGGTCAGGAAAATATTCCGAAGGACCGGGCTGTTCTATACATCGGCAATCACCGCAGCTATTTCGATATCCTTGTAACCTATACAACGGTTCCGGGTTCCTGCGGATTTGTCGCCAAAAAAGAACTTTCACGCATTCCGCTGTTAAAGAACTGGATGGAACTCATCCACTGCCTGTTTCTCGACCGTTCCGACATCAAGCAGGGTCTGCAGATGATTCTCTCCGGATGTGAGGAGATCAAGAGCGGCACTTCCATCTGTATCTTCCCGGAGGGTACCCGCGGCAAGACGGAGAGCGAGCTGGAGCTCGGCGAGTTCCACAACGGTTCATTCAAGATGGCAACGAAAACCGGCTGCCCGATCATTCCGCTTTCGATTTCCGGATCCAGAGAAATTCTGGAAGCACATTTCCCGAAGATCCGCGGTACCCACGTTACCGTAACGTACGGCAAGCCGATCATTCCGGGCGAGCTTACGAAGGAAGAGAAAAAAGGAGATTGGAAATTATACGAAAAAGCATTCTATTAGAACAATTGAAAGAAAATGCTTGAAAATGCCAGACCCCTGCGATATAATAAATATATAAAAAAGAAAGCACCCACTCCAAAGTGGATGCTCTCGAGAAAACGGGGTTAAATGTTCTTACGAACACCGCCTATCCCGTTTGCCGACGGGGTAGGCATTTTTATTTTCGCTTATTTCTCTTATCGAGAAAGGTAAGCAACGCAATGATGAAGCCTCCGAAGGAAATCAGTAAAGCTAAGATTCCCAGAAAAACCATAATAATTTCGTATGCTGTCATTTACGCCACCTCCCTTCCTATGTATTCATTAGCTCGGGAGGCTACCACCCTGTCATGGGTACTTTCCAGTTTAAAATTTTATCATAATTTCTGTGCTGTTTCAAGCATCTCCACAATCTTTCCATATTCCATAAAATGCGATGCCTTTACCAGAATCTGATCGCCGTCCTGTAAGAGCTTCGGCAGTTCTGCCATCAGGCTCTCGCGGTCTGCAAAGTGGCGTACCTCAAGCTTCGAATCAGCCTCTTTTGCCGCTTTTGCAAGATGCTCGCAGAGCGGTCCCGCACAGTAGAGGGCGTCAATGCCGCAGGTTCCGGCGTGTGTGCCGACTTCGGCGTGAAGTGCTGTCTCATCGGTTCCGAGCTCGCCCATATCGCCGAGCACGGCCACTTTTCTTCCCTTCGCCTCTTTCAGAGCATCGAGAGATGCCTTCATCGAAACCGGGTTTGCGTTGTAGCAGTCATCGACAACGGTGTATTTTCCTGTCTCGATGATGTGGAATCTTCCGCTCACCGACTGCAGTGTCTCGATTCCCTGTTTGATCTGCTCCAGCGTCAGCCCGTACGTGCATCCGACTGCGGTTCCGGCCAGCGCATTGTAAACCATATGGCGTCCCGGAATCGGAATCAGTGCAGAAAAGCTCCCCTGCGGGGTATGAATCCGGCAGGAAATGCCGCGGAAGCCCTGGCTCTCGATCTCATCGGCATAATATTCGTTCTTTTCATCCAATCCGAAATGAACCGGCTTGATGCCGTGAACCGTTCCAACAGTAGACAGCTTATCATCGTCCCCATTGATGATAATGTGCCCGTTCTCACGCAGATGATCAAAGATCTCGGTCTTCGCCTGTAAAATACCGTCTCGCGTCTTCAGATTTTCCAGATGGCACCAGCCGATATTCGTAATGACTGCGGTCTCCGGGCGTGCGATCTTCGCCAGACGGTGCATCTGGCCGAAATCGTCGATTCCCATCTCGAGAACCGCCATCTCATCCTCCTCGCGCAGGCGGAAAACAGTAAGTGACAGTCCCAGCTCATTGTTAAAGTTCGCATCCGTTTTCAGCACACGGTATTTCTGCGCCAGCACCGACGCGATCGTCTCCTTTGTACTGGTCTTTCCAACACTTCCCGTAATGCCGACAACCGGAATATTGAGCTGCTGCATATAGTATTCTGCCATTGCTTTAATGGCCTCCATGGAATCCTTCACGAGGATATACGGGCATGGCGGTGTTTCAAGTTTCTGCTCGGAAATAACAGCAAGTGCGCCCTGGGAAGCCACGTTCGGGATAAATTTATGGCCGTCCACACGCTCACCCGGAATTGCAACGAAGAGGCTTCCCTCTCCCGCTTTCCGGCTGTCCGTCACGATATCCGTGACTTCCGCTGTTTTCTTTTCTTCCGGTCCGAAGTAGATTCCGCCGCACACCTCTGTGATGTGCGCAAGTGTCATATTTTTCATGCGTTGTTACCTCTTTTTCTGAGAGAAAGCTGGATCAGCAGCTCGCAGAGTTCCGGATAGGAAATGCCGAGTACCTGTGCCTCCTGCGGCAGAAGGCTGGTCGGGGTCATGCCCGGAAGGGTGTTTGCCTCGAGGCAGTACATTCTTCCGTCCTTGCGCATCATAAAGTCGAGACGGCAGTAGTTTTCGATACCGAGAGCGGCAGCGCCGTCCTCTGCGTGCTTCTGCATTTCTTTCGTCTGCTCCTCCGTCAGTACGGCCGGGCAGGTATCAACAGTAGCTCCGGCTTTGTATTTGTTCGTGTAATCATAGAAGCCTTCGATCGGTGCAATCTCGATGATCGGGTAAGCCTTTCCGTCTACCACGCCAACGGAGAACTCTCTTCCCTCGATATACTCCTCAACGACAACCTCCGGTTCGTAGGAGAAAGCATCCTTCATAGCCTGCCAGTATTCTTCGTTCGTGTGTGCAATATAGACACCGACACTGGAACCGCCGCAGCACGGTTTTACGACAACCGGAAGCTCCAGGCCAAAGCCGGACAAAGGCTCGCTCTCCTGGCCTTTTTTCAGGGTCACGCCGTTCGGGGTCGGCACATGGTGTGCACGGAAGAACTGTTTTGTGATGGATTTGTCCATTGCGAGGGCGCTGCTTAAATAGCCCGTTCCGGTATACGGAATGCCGAGCAGATCGAACGTAGCCTGTACCTTTCCGTCCTCTCCGTTTGCGCCATGCAGGGCAAGGAAAACAACATCCGCTGCCTCGCAGAGTTCCAGTACGTTCGGTCCGAAAAATCTGCGGCGGGATTCGATCATTTCGTTTAATCCTGCATCAAAGCTGTGCATATATTCTGCTGCTTTGTCTATATCGTACGCCTCCTCTGCAAATACATCTTCCAGGTTCCCCTTCACATCGATACCGCAGAAAACGTCTACCAGAACTGCCTGATGGTTTTTCTCGCGGAGTGCCTTGCAGACCATAGTTCCCGATGTAATGGATACCGAACGTTCCGTGCTGGTTCCTCCAGCTAATACTACTATTTTCATCTATCAAAATCTCCTTTATTTGATGTGCTTCTGCTGTGATGCTTAAGCGTTTTTCCTACAGGCTGTTTTTCTGTGTAGGCTGCGGCCCGGTTACATCATCCAGGCTATAGTATACGATAACCGGGTCACCAATTTCAATAGCATTGAACACTTTTTCTGCTTCTGTGTATGGGGTATTCACACATCCGTGGGATCCGTTCGTCAGATAGATGTCCCCGCCGTACTCGGTACGCCAGCTCGCATCGTGGATTCCGACGTCGCCGTTAAACGGAAGCCAGAACATGACATGGCTCGGATAGAGCTTGAAATCACAGTCACTTTTTTTCCGCATCCACCGCCCAGACACTGCCTGCCGGAGTGTCATAGCCCGTCGCATGATTGCCCGTTGTGACCGGTGTTTCCGTCACCAGAACGCCATCCTTGTAGCACCACATTTTCTGCTGGGAAATGCACACCTCGACGTATGTATTTCCGATATCATTTGCCGAGCGGTCATTGGCCGTATAGAGGTAAACCGGGTCGAGATTTCCCTGTGTTTCGTCCTCGATCGCCTGCAGAAGTGCCTGCATTGTCTCCTCCTTGTCGATGCACCAGCCGTAATCGCCGCCCGCATTCAGGTTAATGGTCGCGCCAAGACTCGTTTTGAAGGTATGCGCCAGCCCGAAGGTGTCCGTCTCATACGCCATATGGCGCACAAAAGCTGCCGCTTCGTCCTGCGAAATCGTGTAGGTTCCATCCTCCCCCTGTACGAGCCAGCTCTGTAAGGTCGCCCGGTCTATGGCATAGCTGTTTTCACCGATTGCATATGTGATCCGCGCCGCTGTCAGGTGGTTCAGTTCCGCCATTTCCCCATTCAGTGCTTCATCATCCTGCGTAATGTCCGGTTTCCGGTAAACATCTTTTTCTTCCAGATCCACGCTCGCCGCTCCGGCATCCAGCGCCTCGATGACAGCCTGCTCCGCCTTCTCATAGTCCACCTGCTCGCCCTCTGTTTCCGGCACAATGACGTACGAGGTTCCGTCATCCGTCAGATACGCATCCGTCGGCGCTTCCTGCTGTTCTTCCTGAAACCCTTCCATCGTCTGCAGTTTTTCCTGCACCATTTCTTTGTCATAGACAGAGTCCGCCGCCACCTGGTTTTCTTTCTCTTTCCAATAGAATGCAGGCCATGCAAGAGTATTCTGGGACTCCAGCAGTTTTTCCACCGCGTGGTCGTCCACATACGTGAGGCCGATCTCCGTGCCGCTTAATGTCTCTGTTTTTCCACCGCGCTCGGTAATGCTGAGTGTATAATCCACAATGTGCTTCTGAATTTCCTCTTTGACCTGCTCTGCGGTCAGCCCTGCGCAGTTCAGTCCGTTGATCGCGGTTTTCGGGAAAAAGTGGGATGCATAGTAATGCCCCACGCCCGCGTAACCGCCTGCGGCCGCAAGGAGTATGATTCCTGCGGCAATTCCTATTACTTTCTTTTCATGTTTTCCTTTCTGTCCCATAGAAAATTTCTTTTTAACTTTCTGATAGAAAAAAGCCGGAACTCCCACACCAGAGTTCACAAAAACTGTGTCCCCGGGAGAATCCGGCTTTTGTATTTTTACTTATCTGTTATTTGCTTTCCAGAATCTTATCCACGCTGACCAGTTTGACACTCAGCACGAATACCTGACCTGCGATTTCCAGCTCTTCCGGTGTCGGGAAGGACGGTGCAATACGGATGTTGGAATCCTGCGGATCGTTGTGATATGGATACGTTGCGCCCGCGCCTGTCATGGTAAGACCGGCCTCTTTTGCCTTTGCAACGATCTTCTTTGCGCATCCCTCCATCGCATCGAAGGAGATGAAGTATCCACCGTTCGGTTTTGTCCAGGAAGCGATGCCAAGGCCGCTCAGCTCCTGATCCATTACCTGCAGAATTGCCTCGAATTTCGGTCCTAAGATCTCAGCATGCTTTTTCATCTGATTCATCACGCCGTCCAGGTTCTGGAAGAATTTTACATGGCGCAGCTGATTCAGTTTATCATGACCGATGATCTGGAAGTTCATGTACTCCTGTGCCTCTTTGAGGTTTGCCTCAGAAGAAATGAGAGCTGCAATTCCGGCTCCCGGATAGCTTACTTTCGAAGTGGATACGAACTCATAGACCATATCCGGATTTCCGGCTTTCTCGCACTCCTCGATGATGTTCAGCAGGTGATCCTGTCTGTCATCATACAGGTGATGGATAATGTATGCATTATCCCAGAAAATACGGAAGTCTTTGGCTGCCGGTTTCAGGTTTGCAAATCTTCTGACGGTCTCATCGGAGTAGGTGTAGCCCTGCGGGTTGGAGTATTTCGGTACACACCAGATTCCCTTGATGGCGTCATCTTCTGCAACGAGTTTTTCTACCATGTCCATGTCCGGTCCTTCCGGCGTCATCTGAACATTGATCATCTCAACGCCGAAGTACTCGGTTACACCGAAGTGACGGTCATAGCCCGGTACCGGACAGAGGAATTTTACTTTGTCCAGCTTGTTCCACGGAGTGCAGCCTGCAACGCCCTTCAGGAACGAACGTGCTACGGTATCAAACATAATGGTAAGGCTGGCGTTTCCGTAAACGATGACGTTTTCCCGCCGGAACCTCACAGATATCTCCGATCAGTTTTCTTGCTTCCGGAATACCGGTCAGCACGCCGTAGTTCCGGCAGTCGGTTCCATCTTCTGCGAAGGTGTCTTCATTTTTCGAGAGAACGGTAAGCATTCCTTCCGTGAGATCTAACTGGGCTGCTGCAGGTTTTCCTCTGGAAATATTCAGATTGAGGCCTTTTGCTTTTACCTCTGCAAATTCCTGCTCCAGTCTGGCTTTCTCGGCAACTAATTCTTCTTTGGTCCATTCGATATACGGTTTCATGAAACGTCCTCCCTTGTACTTTCCTTACCCGTTTTTCAGGTTTCTTGCTCAACTAAAGACCATTTTACCAGATCATGAGTTTCTGTCAAGGAGAACTTGCATGTTTTATACACTTTTCAGCATTTTATCCCACTTTTTGCAGTTTTATACTTCATTTCCTGCAATTTCAGCCAAATGTTTTCGTATGACGGACATACGTCCGCTGCCAAAAGATGTTTTAAACGTTGTCAGACTGCCATCTTCCCGATGCACCGCACGGCAGAACAAGGCCGGTCGACTTGACCGGAAGGCCGATTTCCTGTGCTTCTACGTGGCCTTTGTACTGTTTAATTCCAGGGAAATCATGTACGTCAGGACAGCCGGTGCAAGTCCTGTCGTGTAAGAATTCACAAGGAAGAACAGCGGGTCATCGCTTAAGAGCTGCGTGCAGAGCTTGATGAACGGATGAATCGACTCCTCGATTTTCCAGATCTCGCCCTTTGGTCCTCTTCCGTAGGACGGCGGGTCCATGATGATCGCGTCGTAGTGGTTGCCTCTGCGGATCTCGCGCTCGACAAATTTGGTGCAGTCATCCACAAGCCAGCGGATCGGCTTGTCCGAAAGGCCGGACACGGCAGCGTTCTCTTTTGCCCAGTTGACCATGCCTTTGGATGCATCGACATGTGTGACGCTTGCGCCTGCTGCGGCCGCTGCGAGCGTTGCGCCTCCCGTGTAGGCGAACAGGTTCAGCACTTTAATCGGGCGGTTGGCACGGCGGATCAGATCGCCGAACCAGTCCCAGTTCGTTGCCTGCTCCGGGAAAAGGCCGGTGTGTTTGAAGCTGAACGGTTTCAGGCGGAAGGTCAGGTCTTTATAGTTGATCTCCCACTGCTCCGGCAGATGGAAAAACTCCCATTCTCCGCCGCCCTTGCTGCTTCTGTGATAATGACCGTTTTTCTTTTTCCAGCCCGGATTTTCTTTTTTCGTGTTCCAGATGACCTGCGGGTCTGGTCTTACCAGAAGGTAATCTCCCCACCGCTCCAGTTTTTCTCCGCCGGACGTATCCAGCACTTCATAATCTTTCCATCCATCTGCTATCCACATTTTATTGGTTTCCTTTCTCTTTTATCTCAAAATTTATCGTGTTCTGAATTGTACGTTCCTATGATACCATAAAAGTATTGTTTTTCCAAAACATTTCTTATATCATAGTTCTGGGCATCCGCGCATTTGATCCGGAAATCTGCCCGTGGAAAGGATTTTTCTCATGGAAACCGTACTCTTATATCAGATCAAAGGAACGAAAACAGCTGTGCTTTTAAAGCCGGTTCTCTTAAAGCTCGGTATCCGCGTGCGCATTGTGGAACCGGAACAGTATCTCCAGTCGATCGGATTTCTTGCCGGAAATAAAGCATTTGCAGAATCCCCGAAGCCTATGACGGCGCCGGATTTGATGAACCAATGATGGTCATGGCCGGCTTTTCCGAGCGGAAACTTGATCGTTTTTCTCACCGAAATGCGCCGGCAAAAAAGTGCCGCCGATCGCCCTCAAAGCCATCGTCACAACGCAGAACCAGGCGTGGAATTCGCTGCAGCTCTACAGAGAATTAAAAGAAGAACACGAAAAAATGAAATCGTACCGGAAATAACTGGTCTGGTCAAAAAATCCGGAATTGGAACTTTTTCTTCATGCCACCACTCCCTATAATAGGGTGCAATCAAGGAACGAAAGTTCCAGATACCAAAGGAGTGCGTTGTTATGAAAAATGAAAAAGTCTGGAAAATCGCAATGACAGGTGTCTTTGCAGCCCTTTCCTACGTTGTCTTCACCTTCCTGCAGTTCAAAATCTGGCTGCCAGGCGGAGATGCCACCTCAATCCATTTCGGAAACGCTGTCTGTGTGCTCGGTGCGCTAATTCTCGGCGGTGTTTACGGCGGAATCGGCGGTGCGATCGGCATGACCATCGGAGATCTTCTCGATCCGGTCTATGTGGTATACGCACCAAAGACCTTCATCTTAAAATTCTGCATCGGCCTCATCGCAGGACTGATCGCACACAAAATCGGTAAAATCAACGAGCAGACCGATCAGAAACAGATCTTCAAATGGGCACTGCTTGCAGCCATCGGCGGACTTCTGTTCAATGTGATCTTCGATCCGCTCATCGGTTACTTCTACAAACTGGTTCTTCTTGGAAAACCGGCAGCAGAGGTTACCTTAAGCTGGAACGTAGCGGCAACTTCCATCAACGCCGTACTTTCCACCATCGCTTCCGTTGTCATCTACATGGCACTGCGTCCGGCTCTTCAGAAATCCGGACTGTTTAGCCAGGTAAAGGCAGCAGCGAAATGAAAAAAATAAATTTCATTTACGCGATATCCCAAAAAGTCACCATGTTCTATTTCGAACCGGTGACGTTTTTTCATGCATTTCATTTTTACTTTTTTCAGCGGTGGCTGCTGCCTCTTCTTCCTCGTGCTTCGGGGTCAGCTTCTCGTTGATGAATCCATTTTCTTTCATCTTCTCTTACTCCTCATCTTTTGATTTTTTCTCCGGCGAACCACGCTTTTTCAATCATTTCCAGTTCCCGGATATCAATACAGTTGGGAATGCTTCCTTCTCTTACCGCCTTCTGGCACTCTTTGAGATCCATCCAGCGGACTGCTTCTACTTCCGACTCCTGTAGATGCAGTTTTTCCGCCTCGACCGGCTTCGTGTAAAGATACACGGCGCTGACCTCATGATCGTGGAACGGTTTTCCGTAAAAAATCACCGTGTGATACTTTTTCCAGCAGGCCAAGATCCCTCAGCTCCTCTGCCTCTGCGTGGATGCCGAGCTCCTCGCCGATTTCCCGCAGAGCCCCTTCCAAATATGTATCGCCCGCCGAAAGATGGCCGGCGCTTGAAATATCGTAGCAGCCCGGATTCGAATCTTTCCAGGCACTCCTTTTCTGCAGCAGTACCTCACAGCCGCTCTTCTCATTCGCCCGTGCAATCCAGATATGTGCCGTTCCGTGACACCGTCCCTCACTGTGCGCCACGCCGCGTTCTACGATGGTTCCGGTCGGCGTGCCGTCGCCTGAGCGCTCCTCAAAAAGTTCCATCTGTTTTCCGTTCAGCACCGCTTCTGCGAGCGTGTCGCCCACATACCGCAGCTTCAGGGAGAAAAACGGCTCGTCTTCATTCAGAAGGCGGAAAAAGATTTTGTCTCCCTCCCACAGATTCAGGTGCAGGACGTCCTCTTTTTTCACCCAGGCGAGTTCGCCCTCATCACATGCAATCGGTTCTCCCGTAAATCCGTCTGCCGTGTAGAGACACATATACTCCATGTACTCCACCGTTTTGCTGTTTTCTGCCTCTGTCACAAAGGTAACGAGACCGCGGAAACGCCAGCTCGTCAGCGTGTAGCCGGTTTCCTCTTTTACTTCACGCAGCAGGCATTCCTCCGGGCTTTCGCCAAGTTCCGCATGGCCGCCGACGCCGATCCACTTGTCCTTGTTGACATCGTTCTTTTTCACCGTGCGGTGCATCATCAGATAGCTGTCATCCTTTTCGATGTAGCACAGCGTTGTCATGCAGCCTCTGCCTCTTTCTTCTGTTTTTTCCTCCATCTTTGACTCCCTCCGTCGTGTGCCGGACTTCTTTCCGCTTCTTTTGTTTTTCAGGAAAAATGTATTTCTGCACACACCTTTTTCTCGTTTTCTATTCTACCATACTTTTTCAGAATTCCAGCAACAAATTTCTATCTTTTTGCAGATCTTTCACGAAAAATGTAACGACCATTCCGCATCTTCTTGACTCTCACACAGTACTGTGTTAAAGTGTCTGTAATTGATGTTTTGTCACCCGTAAACAACGTTTCTTATCATTTCTTACATTTGAGGTTTTCATGATGGAAAAACAGACGATAGTTGTGAAAGTCGGCACCAGCTCCCTGACACTCTCAGACGGAACCATGGATGCTGAAAAAATTACGGAACATTACGACCCAGCTTGCCGCGCTGCAGACGGCAGGCCACCATGTGATTCTCGTTTCCTCCGGTGCGATCGCCGCAGGCTTTTTCCCGTCTCGGCTTTGAAAAACGGCCGACGAAAATTGCCGATAAACAGGCTGCCGCTGCTGTCGGCCAAGGGCCTTCTGATGGAGGAATACACGGAAAAATCTGATGGCGTACCAGATTCCGTGTGCGCAGATTCTTTTGAACCGCAGTGACTTTGAGGACCGCCGCCGCTATAAAAACATCTTCGGCTCCCTCTCCGTCCTGCTCGGGCGCGGTGCGATTCCGATCATCAATGAGAACGATACGATCGCGATTGAGGAGCTGAAGGTCGGCGACAACGACACGCTCTCCGCCCAGGTGGCTGCGATGCTGCATGCATCGCTTCTGATTCTGCTGACCGATATCGACGGGCTCTACACTGCCAATCCAAAGAGTGACCCGAATGCGCGCCATATCGACGTGGTAAATGAGATCACGCCGGAGCTCACTGCTGCGGCAGGCGGTGCGGGATCGGGCAACGGAACGGGAGGCATGACAACGAAGCTCTCCGCCGCTTCGCTTGCCACAAGAGCCGGTGTGCCGGTTCTGATCTGCTCCTCGGCGGAGGAAAACAACATTGTGCGTGCGGTGAAAGGAACCGCAAAAGGAACGTACTTTACCGCCAGCGGCCACAACATGAAAACGCGTCTGCAGTGGATGGCATTCTATGCGCCGAGTGCGGGCAACCTCTACGTCGATGAGGGTGCCGCAGAAGCACTTGCTGTTCAGGCAAAGAGCCTGCTTCCCAAAGGCATCGTGGCAGTCGAAGGCGATTTTAAGAAAGGCGATGTCGTCAGCGTCTTCCGGCGCGGCAGCCATGAATATCTCGGAAAGGGCATTGTCAACTATGACCGGCCGGATCTGCAGAAAATCATGAACGAAAGCACCAGCCACACGGAAGCAATCAACCGCGATAACTGGATCGGCGCGGAATAAATGGTGCCGAATAAAGCATTCTTTTGTTTACGAAAATTCCCCTCCGTGTTATAATATTTGTATTCAGCCGGCTGCAGGTTTTTCTTTCAGCGAGGAAAGGAAGCTGCATCCGGTTTTCCATGTGCTTTTGGTTTTACTTCGAGAGCACAGCAAACACAAAGGAGGGTTTTTACCAATGAAATACGATTTTACATCTCTGATGAACCGCAGCGGCCACGATTCGATCGCTGTCGATCAGATCCCGATTCCGGGTGCGGAAGTCAAAGAGGGCTTCTCCCGCATCCCGATGTGGGTGGCCGACATGAACTTCCCGTCTCTTCCGACCATTCAGGAAGCAATTCACGCGAGAGTCAACGAACCGCATTTTGGCTACTTTAATCTGCCGGATGCATATTTTGACAGCATCATCCGCTGGCAGAAAGAGCGCAACGGTGTGGAAGATCTGCCGCGTGAGGCGATCGGCTATGAGAACGGCGTGCTCGGCTGTGTTGCTTCGGCTGCTGCCGCTTTTACATCCCCGGGCGAATCCATTCTTCTGCATTCCCCGACATACATCGGTTTTACCGGTGTTCTTGAGAACTGCGGACGCAATATCGTTCTCTCCGATCTTGTTCAGGATGAGAACGGCGTATGGCGTATGGACTACGCTGATATGGACCGCAAGTTAAAAGAACACAACATTCATTTCGCGATTTTCTGCTCTCCGCACAACCCGACAGGCCGTGTCTGGGAGCGCGAGGAAATTGAAAAGGCGATGGAAATTTACAAAGCAAATGAATGCGTTGTCATCTCCGATGAGATCTGGTCTGACCTGACACTGCCGGGCTTCAAACATATCCCAACGCAGTCCGTTTCGAAGGATGCACGCGAGCGCACCATCGCACTTTATGCACCGTCCAAGACCTTTAACCTGGCTGGCCTTGTAGGCTCCTACCACATCATCTACAACCGCATGCTGCGCGACCGTGTGGAGAAGGCTTCGTCCCTTTCTCACTACAATTCTCCGAACGTACTCTCTGTTCATGCGCTGATCGGCGCTTACCGTCCGGAGGGATACCAGTGGGTGGATGAACTGCGCGAAGTGCTGAAATCGAATGCGGATTATGCGTACAACTACATTCTCGAGCATTTCAAGGGCGTGAAGCTTTCCAAACCAGAAGGAACGTACATGCTGTACCTCGACTGCGAGGAGTGGTGCAAGGAGCATGATACCGATATGGATACACTGCTGAAAGCCGGTGTTGCTGTCGGCGTGATCTGGCAGGACGGACGGCCGTTCCACAGACCGTATGCGATCCGCCTGAATCTGGCACTGCCGCATGTGCTTGTGAAAGAGGCATTTGACCGTATGGATAAGTATGTATTCAATGCGAAATAATTGTATTTTCTAATTTTATAAGCCAAACATAATGAAAGACCGAAACGGACATTTTCCTCTGCCGTTCCGGTCTTTCGCTGTTTTGTGCATCCTGTTTTTTCAGTTTTGCTCCAGCTCCCGCTGTGCCAGCATCTCTTCCACGTTGATGCCGTACTTCTTTAAATTGACGCGGCCGTTTTCCAGCACAATGCCGTCTGCCTCCAGCATATCCGCCTGTTTCCCGGCGCCGCCGAAGACAAATTCCGCGGCCAGTTCGCCTTTGGAGTTTACCACACGGTAGCATGGAATGTGCTCCGGATCTGTGTTTTTATGTAAGGCGTTTCCCACGGCACGCGCCATCTTCGGCTCGCCTGCAAGCGCTGCTATCTGGCCGTATGTCGCCACTTTTCCGCGCGGAATCTGCTTTACCGCCTCATAGATTCTTTTGGTCGGGCTGTCCGTGATGATGTCGTAGCTCTCGGCGATCATGGTACGCACAGCGTCATCGGGTACGGTTCCGTCGAGGAGAATCGTGTTCCAATGTTCTTTGTTCTGATGATATCCCGGGATAACTGACGCGAATGCATCGCGCCAGTAGTCCCGCCATTCCGGGTTTGCTTTTACATTCAGCTGAATGATTCCGTCCTTTTCATAGACCCACAGAAATGCCTTTTTGCTTCCTTTCACGCGGATGAGCTGCCAGTTGTCATCGTGGAACGGTGCTTCCTGATATGTGTCCGGGAAGGAAAGGCCATAGGATAGCGCTTCTTCTCTTGTCTTCATTGCAGACTTCCTTTCTTCCTGTCGCGGGTGTTTTGATGTTTTTTCCGCAAAACACCCGCTTTTTTCTGTATTCGTCCTGCCGCTGCGATTCTGCTTTTTTCTGCGGCATTTTTCTTTATTATATCAGTCCGCCTGCTTCTGCGCAATTTTTTCACCTGCTATTTTTTCATCTTCGGCTGGAAAATCCAGCTTGCAAGATACGCGAAAATTCAACGCCGCTGATGTTCCGACAGCCCCCGCCTTTAATCCGCCCTGGAACAATCCTAAAAATCCGCTTTCTTTTACGGCATCTTTTACTCCCTGAAACAAAAGATGCCCGAACCCGAGCAGCGGCACCGACGCGCCTGCCCCGGCGTATTCTGCAAATGGATCGTAGAGTCCCAGAAAGCTCAACACCGCGCCCGTGCACACAAGCGTTACCATAATTCTTCCCGGCAGCATTTTCGTGCGGTCAAGCAGAATCTGGCACAGGGCACAAATGAGGCCGCCGACCCAGAAGGCATTGAAATATTCCATGAACGTTCCCATTTTACACATCCTCCTCCCTCTCGATTACAACCGCCTGTGCAATACCAGGCACGCTGCTGCCCTCCTGAAAGCTGACCTTCGACATCAGCGCACCAGTCGGTACAAACAGAATCCTCTTCCACTCTCCGTTTTCCAGCTTCGGCAGCAGATACTCCGCCAGCACCGATGCCGCACAGCCGCAGCCGCTTCCGCCCGCACCGGTGTCCTGTTTTGCCGGATCGAAGATCAGCATGCCGCAGTCACTGTGCTGTTCCGAGATATCGTATCCTTTTTTCCTTCAGCAGCTCCAGCAGAATTTCCCGCCCCACAACGCCGAGATCTCCCGTCACAATGCGGTCGTAATCGGCCGGTTCCCGGTTGAAATCGACGAGGTTCTGTGCAATCGTATCGCACGCAGCGGGGGCCATGCAGGCGCCCATGTTCTGGTTGTCTTTCAGCCCGTAATCAATGATTTTTCCCGTCGTAGCGCCCGTGATTTTCACTCTGCTCTTCGTTTTTCCAAGCACACACGCGCCGCTTCCCGTCACCGTCCAGCTCGCGGACGGCGGGCGCTGGTTTCCGTAGGCGAGCGGAAAACGGAACTCCTTCTCCGCCGTTCCAAAATGGCTCGATGTCACCGCCAGCACCCGGTCACCGTATCCTCCTGCGACTGCCATCGCGCCAAGCGAAAGCGCCTCTCCCATCGTCGAGCAGGCACCGAACAGGCCGTAGAGCGGGCAGTTCAGATCCACCAGGCCGAACGATGATGCGATTGACTGTGCCAGAAGATCGCCCGCAAAAATCATGCGGATCTGCTCCGGCCTCACATTGGCTTTCTGCATTGCCAGCTTCGCGGTGGCAAGCTGCAGTTCACTCTCGCCCTCCTCCCAGCTCTCCTGCCCGCACATCGGGTCCGAAAGCGTGTGCGAAAAGTATTCGCCCAGCGGTCCATCCTTTTCCTTTTCTCCTACAATCGCCGCGCTGCCCTCGATATAGACGGCTTTGGCAAACGAGATGCTCTGCTTTCCTGTCATCTGTCTCATCGGCAAATTCCTCCGTTTTCTTATTTTGCGTCTTACCATTTCTGACCTTCAGTATTTCCGTTTTTTCCATTCTTACGCATGATTTTCCTGTTTTAGGGAACTCTGTACGCTGTAGCACAAAATCCTGTTTCAGAAACTTTTAGAGGAATCTTTTTCATGAGTGAAATGCTGTATCTTCAGACGGAGCGGAATATCAAAATCACCAGTCCCGTCGTGACGCTCGGCGATGTGGCGCAGCTTTCCTGTTCAGACGGCGCTGTCCTTGCCCGCAATCAGGTCCGCCGCGTGGCGCATCTTCCCGATGACGGATACGGGCGCTACGTCTGCTCCGCCTCCACCCTCGTCCGCCTCGTCACGGAGGCCGAGGAGCACGTCGATGTCACCCACATCGGCGAGCCGAATTTTATTTTAACGTACGAGGATCCGCGTCAGAAAAACACCTGGATCAGCTGGTGCAAAACGATTCTGGTCGGCATCCTTACGTTTATCGGAACTGCGTTTTCCATTATGACCTTCCACACCGACATCGGCGTCCGCGAGCTGTTTTTGGATGTTTACACCCGTTTTCTCCCGCAGATGACGCCCGGATTTTCGGTGCTGGAAATTTCATATTCCATCGGCATCGGCCTTGGCGTCGTGCTCTATTTCAACCATTTCGGACGGCGGAAATTCACGCAGGACCCGACGCCGCTCGAGGTGGAAATGCGGGTCTACGAGGATGATATCGATACGACCATTATCGAACAGAACGACCGCTCCGGTAAAGGAAAGGAGGCTTTTCATGCGAATCCTGCCAGAGATCCTGCTGATCACAGCCGGTCTTAGCCTTGGCTTTTTCATCGCGAGCGGCCTTGTCGCGCTTGTGATCGGCCTTGGCATCGTGACACGGTACGCCGGCATCACAAAGACAGCAGAGAGCCTGCGTTTTTACGAATGCTGCTGTATGGCCGGGGCGCTGTTCGGCGATCTTTTCTCGCTTGGCACCTTCTCGTTTTCCCTGCCCTCCTGGACGGCCGGTGTGTTCTGGCTTTTTGCGGGCATTTATCTGGGAAGCTGGATCATCGCGCTCGGCGAAGTCGTCAACCTGTTTTCGATCCTCTGCCGCCGGATCGGACTGACGCGCGGACTGCCGTTTGTAATTCTCTGCATGGCGGCAGGGAAAATCGCGGGCTCTCTCTATTATTTTGCAAGTGGATTTCAATAAGAACTGGAGGTAAGATGTGATGCAGAGTTTAAAAAGTGAACGGGCAAAAAAATGAATACGAACAGTTTGTCAAAGAGGTGACGCCAAAGCAGAATCTCTTCTGCAATATGGCAAAAGCCTTTATCGTCGGCGGTCTGATCTGTGTCGTGGGGCAGATTCTGCTCCATATCGGCAAAACGCAGTTCTCGCTCAGCAAAGATGACGCCGGCTCCTGGTGCTCGCTGATTCTGATCCTTAGCAGTGTGATTTTAACCGGCCTCAACATCTATCAGAAAATTCGTCACCTTTGCCGGCTGCGGTGCGCTCGTCCCGATCACCGGCTTTGCCAACTCGGTTGCAGCTCCTGCGATTGAATATAAAAAAGAAGGACAGGTCTTCGGCATCGGTGCGAAAATTTTCACCATCGCCGGACCTGTCATTCTGTACGGTGTCTTTGCAAGCTGGCTGCTCGGCTTTCTCTATTGGCTGTGGACCGCTGCCGGGAACTGGTTTTAAATCAGTTCCGCAGCGCTTCCGCCTCTTCTTTTGTGCAGCCCTCGCGGCTGTAACGGGCTTTTTCATAGCCGTCGTGCAGCCGTCTCATGCCGTCGCCGGAAAGCTCGTTTCTCTCTTCCAGCTCCGCCGGGGTTTCGACTCCGGTCGGCTGGTATTTTCCGGCTTTTTTGATCGTTTTTTTGATACTGCCGGCGGATACGCATATTCGGGGAGAGATAGCCCTCTTTCTTTTCCCGCCGCCACGGCAGATTTTCCCGTTCGTCGTTTCCCTGATGCAGGAAGAGAACTTCGTCCTCCTCATCCTCTGAGAAGGCTTTTCCCGCATTTTTACGCTCTGGTAAATCGCCCGCAGAACCGCGGTTCCGACGGCAACCATCACAAGATACATGACCGCCGTAAAAAGATTCTGGATCCACTGCGGCATCGGTTTGTACTCTTTGTCCCCCAGCATATCGGACAGATCGGCCTGCTCCATGCCCTGCGGCGCCTCGACCTCCGGTGTTTCGATCGTAAGATCGCTTTCCAGCTCTTTCGGCTCATAACCTGCGATCGCCTCCGCAATCGGATCCTTTCCGTAGAGCGCCGATGGGAGCACGAACAGTACCAGAAAGAGTACTGCAATTTTCAGGATCAGTTTTCCCGTCCGCTGCATCGTCTCCACCGGGAGATTGGCGATTTTCTGATGGTCACGGATGAACCCGTGCATGCCGTCGAGGTACTGGCAGAAGAAGCACAGGAATACATCTGCAAAGAAAAACCAGTAGATCAGATGCCAGTAGAACGGCATTTTCATCAGCACACCGATCACATACTGTATCATAAACCAGAGAAAATGAAGGGGCTTTGGCTCATCGAGGAGCGTCGGGATCTCCCACACTTCCATATCCGCCAGCGGCATTGAGCCGGCCGGCAGTTCCTGCGCTGCTTTCTTTAACTGGCCTTTGCGGATTCTGACATAGCCGCGGATCAGGAAAATCACAGCGGCCATAAGACCCGTCATCACGCCGGAAAGGCTCTCCAGAAATGCAGGAGAAATACCGTTCTCAAACTTGTTTTTTCCATCGTTTGCCGCCACAGCCGCTTCAATTACCGCTGCCGCCTGCACACTGAACAGGGAACAGCAAAAAATTTCGCTGCCAGATACGTCACCGCGCAGACCGCAATTCCGCCAAGCAGAAACTGCCAGAGTGCTTTCGTTTTCCGGATCAGAATCCAGCTTGCGGCGGCCGGAATCAGCAGCAATAAGGATATGGCGCAGAAATACAGCGCCTCCCTTCCCGTCAGCTCCAGAAAACCGGCGGCAAAGCCATAGATGCCGGCGAATAAAAGCCAGACATGAAGCCAGGTCAGCGGGATCTGTACCGGTGTCTTTTTTATTTCCATGGTTTCACCTCCCAGCCGATTGCGGTGTACGCACGGTTCTGCTCCGACGGAACTTCTTCGCCCGGCAGATACGGAATCACCCACAGCACCTGGTTCTGCGCACCGGAGAGCAGATGAAGCGCCTCACGGACCTCATCGGTTCTGTTTTTGGATACGACAACGTAGGTGTGGCCGGTGAGCTCTTTTTCCGCCTCTTTGTGCAGAAACTCCGCGCTGCCTGTGAGATTGCCCCCAAGCTGCACGCACGCCAGTTTCCGGTTCAGCTCCGCTGTTTTCCGGCGCCCGCTGCCAGATGGACACGCAGCTCCTCGCCGGTCTCCTCATCTTTCGCATTGCTCTTCACCCACAGATTCATCTTGTTTTTCACCATCCGCGCCGCAAGCGAAGACGTGATGCGGATGCTCTCCTCGACCTGCGCTTCCTCGCGCAGAATGTTGGCGTCCTCGATATCGAGAAGCACCGTAACTTCCACGCTCGTCGTCGCGTCAAACTGGTTGACCATCAGATCTCCCATCCGTGCCGACGATTTCCAGTTGATGCGGTTCATCGGGTCTTCTTTCCGGTAATCGCGGATACCGGAAAATTCAAACGGGTCCTCGTACAGGCGATTCCGTGACAGAACCATGCCCGACACGGCACGGCAGATCATCTGAATCCGTGCAGTATCGACCTGGCGCGGGTAAACGTACATCTGTGTCTGCTGCGGGTAATCGCTGTAAAGACCCTCCCGGAAAAAAAGGATCGTACGCTACGGCATGCGCACCGGTGATCTCGTAGAATCCTCGTTTTTTCCGCCTGAAACGGCAGTGTTCTCGTGACCTGCTGATGAAACAGGAACGAAAAGACATCGCGTTTGTAGCTCTGGTCGGTGATACTTGCGTTTGCTTTTGCCTCGCGGTCGAATTCCAGATTGCGGCTCATCGAAATGCCAAGCTCGAGTGCCGGAATCGGCAGCAGTTTGTCGTTTACGACGACCTCTTTTAACGTACTCTCCTCGCCCTCATAGATCGCAGAATCCTGGAAGCTGACCTGGATTTTCAGATTTTTCTGCCAGTTTTTCTGGTACAGCTTTTTCTGCAGAAACCAGGCAAGCGCCATTCCAAATAGTAATAAAAGAAGCATAGTCCGTTACCTTCCTGACCAGTTTTCGGTCGGCAGACCGATGCGGTTTAAAATTTCCTCGATCACCGATTCTGCGGCTCTTCCGTCGTCTGCGCCGATCTGCATGGTGAGACGGTGTGCGAGTACCGGAACAGCCACGGTCTTGAAGTCCTCCGGCACAACGTAGTTTCGTCCCTGCACCAGCGCGTGGCCCTGTACGGCACGTAAAAATGCGAGTGTTCCACGCGGGCTCACACCGCTTGCAATTTTGCTGTTGACTCTCGTCTCCTGTACGATGCGGACGAGATACTGTACCAGTTCCGGATGCAGATAGACTTCTTTACACGCCTCCTGCAGGGCACGGATTTCTTCTTTTTGGCAGACGGACGACAGCTCGGCGAGCGGCTCCTCGGTCAGAAAACGGGCGATCATCTGTGTCTCTTCCGCCGGGCTTAATGCTTCCATCGAAAGTTTCATTAAAAAACGGTCCATCTGCGCCTCCGGCAGCGGGAAGGTTCCGAGCGTCTCGAGCGGGTTCTGCGTGGCGATGACGAGGAACGGCTCCTCGAGCGGCCGTGTCACACCGTCCACGGTGATCTGGCGCTCAGCCATGCACTCGAGAAGGCTGCTCTGCGTCTTCGGCGTTGCACGGTTGATCTCATCGGCAAGCAGAATGTTGCAGAAGGCAGGGCCTTTCGAAAAGACGAACTCTCCGCTTTTGGCATCAAAATAATTGAGACCGGTAACATCGGACGGCAGTAAGTCCGGTGTGAACTGGATGCGGCCGAACTCTGCCTCGACGGATTTCGCAAGGGATTTCGCCATGACCGTTTTTCCTGTCCCTGGGACATCCTCGAGCAGGATATGACCTTTGGCAACAAGGCAGGTCAGGACAAGCTCGATCGTGCGCTCGTTTCCGATCATGACCTTTGCGATATTTTCTTTTAATTGCTGCAATACATTATTTTCCATGTTTTGCTTCCTCCAATAGTAAGATTTAATAAAAAAATTCCACCCCTCGCTGCTCTGTTTTGTAAGAACAGCACGATAAATTTATTTTACAGCACATATTTTCGGAATACAAGCAGAAAAAGGACGATGCTGTACATACTTTTTCACAGCATCGCCCTTTACGGTTTCTTCTATATCTATATTAGATTTCTCTCCTACAGTGCTTTCCGGTACAGCGCCTCGATGTCCTGCTGACGGGACGCTCTCGGGTTGACGGCGATGTTTCCGCTCTTCATCGCATCTACCGCCATCGGCACGATTTTGCTCTCGATCTCCTCTGCTGTCACTTCTTTTCCCTTTGCCGCCTGGCGGATCGCATCGGTCAGGCTGGCCGGGATTCCGATGGCTGCGGTCAGCTCGCGGATCGCGCCGACCAGCATCATTGGCTCAAATTCATCGGCGTATGCCGGGATTTCGCTGATGTAGTTGTAGATCTTCAGATATCTTCCATGGTCTGCCAGTGCATTGTACTCTGCGATGACCGGAAGCAGAACGGCATTTGCCACGCCGTGCGGCACATCGAAGAAGGCGCTCACAGGATGACTCATTGCATGGACATTTCCAAGTCTTGCGTAGGAAAATGCAATACCCGCGAACAGCGAACCGGTCTGCATCGCCTCTGCGGCTTCGAGATCGGTTCTGCGCGCCACGAAACGGCGGATATTTTTACCGATCAATTCCATCGCTTTTTCTGCCATGGCATCGGAGAACGGAGATGCGGCTGTGGAAATATAAGCCTCCTCCGCATGGATAAAAGCATCAATACCGCACGCTGCCGCAACGGATGCCGGAGCGGAAGTTAAAAGTTCCGGATCGAGAATGGCATACTCCGGCAGAAGTTCATAGCTGAATACGGTCAGCTTGTAATCTCTGCTGTGGTCGGTGATCACGGAAAATGCGGTCACCTCGGAGCCGGTTCCCGCAGTCGTCGGAATGGCAATCAGCGGGACAATTTTTCCCGGCACTTTGTGTGCGCCTTCGTATTCCGTGATGCTTCCGCCGTATTTTGCCGTCACACCGACGGCCTTTGCTACATCCATCGGAGAACCGCCGCCGAGTGCTACGAGAAAGTCTGCGCCGGAAGCAAGATAGCTCTCGGTTGCTTTTTCTACTGTCGTCACAGACGGATTCGCCTCAATATCTGTGAAAATATCGGCTGCGATGCCTGCCGCTTTCAGGCTGTCCGCTGCTTTGTCCACAACGCCCATTTTTTTACAGGGTAGGACCGGAAAGAATCATCGCATGGGTTCCGCCCATCTTCTTGGCACACTCCGGCAGTTTGGCAAGCGTTCCTGCTCCGACAATAATATTCTGTGGAATCGAAAATTCGAATGGATTCATCTTATTTTTCCCCTTTTCTTTCAGAAAGCGTGCCGAAAATTTTTTGCTTTCCGACACGCTTTGTTTTATCCTATCTCAGCTTCAGCCAGCCATTTTGGCAAGAACACGGTCGATCGCTGCATCGATAACAACGTCGAGTTCCGCATCGTCTGCCTCCGGCATCAGGGACGCTGCGTCCTCGTCGGAGATCAGCTCGATCAGGCTGCCGAACTTCTCTTTATATTTGAACTTGCAGACTGCAAAAAATTACAACACCGAGGAGGCTCCAGCCGCCTACCATCAGCCACTCCTGCCATACCAGTGTTCCGCCGGAACCAGGAATGCAGTAAACAAGCACCATACATCCGGACATCAGAACCGCCATCGTTCCAACAAATTTGTATGCCGGAACACGGTACGGACGCGGCATATCCGGTTCTTTCTTCCGCAGGATCAGGAAGGAAAGAGATACCATACAGTAGGCAAGACAGCATCCAAAGTTACCTGCATCACAGATCCACACCATCATGCCTCGTCCTGCAAACGGAGCCAGCATAGTCAGCGCGCCGATCAGGAACAGGGCGTTGATCGGAGTTTTGTGCTGCGGATGAAGCTTTGCGAACATCGGCGGAATCATGTAGGATTCAGCCATAGAGTACAGAGCACGGGAACCGCCGATCATAAAGGAGTTCCAGGATGTGATGATACCGCACATACCGCCGACGATGATGACTTTTGCCATAACCGCTGTACCGAACGCTTTCGCCATCGCATCTGCTGTGACAAGTCCGGTTCCTGCTTCCGAGCTCAGGATTTCGGACGGGTTCAGCACATAGCCGACAGCCAGGATAACACAGGAATAGAAAACAACAGCGAGTACAACGGAGAGAATCATCATTTTACCGATTTTCTTTAACGGAACGTTGATTTCCTCTGCTGCCTGCGGGATAACGTCAAAGCCGATGAAGAAGAACGGGGTAACAACAGCAACTTTGATGATGTTCTGGAACATCGTTCCGGTGCTCTCGCCGACGAACATCTGTCCCTGCAGATTGCTGGAATCTCCGTTGATCACGGATGCCACAATCAGAAGGATACCAGCGCCGCCGATGATACAGGTAAGGACCGTCTGCAGAACGGCTGCTGTTTTTGCGCCCAGCACATTGATCAGTGTGATGAGAAACGCTACAATAACGGCTACGGCTACCCAGGAAGCATAGATATCAAATCCTGCCACGCTGTACATATAGCCTTTCAGGAATCCCGGCCACAGATATGTGATGATGGTTGGGAAGGCGCACGCCTCGAAACACGTAACACTGACGTATCCTAAAATAATCGCCCAGGTACAGATGAACGAACCGTTCGGGCCCATCGCCTTGTAGCTGAAGACGTGCTCGCCGCCGCACTGCGGCATCGCTGCAGTCAGTTCTGCGTAAGTCAGTCCGATGAAGAAGATCATGACACCGCCGATCGCAAACGCAATTGAAGCTCCGACAACGCCGCCTTTCTGAATCCAGCTTCCTGAGGATACGACCCAGCCCCAGCCGATCATGGCTCCGAAAGCGATGACGAGAATATCCCATGCACCTAATACTTTGTCAAATTCTGATTTTTTCCTGTTCCATGGCTTATTCCTCCCCGCTTCCGTATTTCTTCTGAATCAGTTCCTCGAGATATTCCGCTGTGCCCTCCACACCAAGGAATGCACTGTTGATCAGAATGTCTCGGTTATGCCGGTCTCCGCGATTGCTGCCGGTCAGCGCCAGATGACGCTTGTGATACCGTTTGTCCTTCTCGAGCAGCAGAATTTTTGCATCGCTCTCGGAAAGGCTGTGGCTCTTCATGATATTCTGAATGCGGATCTCATCCGGTGCATAGATAAAAGCCCGGAGGAGCTTGATATCTTTGCTGTCCTTTAAGATGTAATCCGCGGATCGTCCGATGATGACGCAGGCCTCTTTTTCTGCCAGTTTCCGGATGATCTGCTTCTGTACATGAATCGCACGCTCGGTCAGGTCCGCATATTTGGAGAAGGATCCACGGACATCGCCCTCGGCTCCTTTTCCGGCAATCGTACCGCCCTCTTCTACACGGTTCATGATGTCTTTCGGAATTCCGACTTCTTCAATAATCTGATCCACCAGATCGCGGTCGTAGAACTTAATTCCGAGATCCTCCGCAATTTTCCTGCCGATGGCATTTCCTTTGGCTCCGTACTCGCAGCCGATTGTGATAACCAGATGTCCCATACCGTTTTCCTCTCACATTTAATTTCTCTGTTTTACCTGTTGTTTCCGATTCACAGGATGAAAAGAAAAACAGGACAGGGGCGAAGCATGGTTCTTTGCTTTTTTGACGTCCTTGTCCTGTTCTTTTCACGCTATGAGATTTTCTTTGTTTCTATAAGAATTCTTTATTTTTCCAGAGCTTTTACGGTTTCTTCGATGATAGCAACTGCCTTGTCGCAGTCCTCCTCGGTTACGATAAGCGGAGGGATCAGACGAATGATGTGCGCTCCGATGGCTGTGATCAGCAGATGGCGGTCAAGGCAGCCATGTTTGACTTCTACGCCGCTGATGGTATCATCAAACTCTACGCCGACCAGCAGTCCCTGATGTCTGACTTCTTTGACATGCGGCAGTTTTGCTAATTTTTCTGCGAAGTAATCACCGACTTTCTTTGCATTTCCGGCAAGGTCGCGGTCGATCAGTTCGTTGACTTCTGCCAGTGCTGCTGCACAGCTGACTGGATGGCCGCCGAAGGTAGTTCCGTGAGATCCCGGGGTAAAGGCTTTTGCTACTTCAGCTGTTGCGCAGATTGCGCCAATCGGCATTCCGCCGCCAAGACCTTTTGCCATGGATACGATATCCGGTTTGATGCCGTAGTTCATGTAAGACATTACCGCACCGGTTCTGCACCAGCCGGTCTGTACTTCATCAATCAGAAGCAGCATGTCGTTCTCATCACAGAACTTCCGGAGTCCCTGCATGAACTCTTTCGTTGCCGGATGAACACCGCCTTCGCCCTGTACCGGCTCAACCATGATGGCGATGGTGTTTTCGGTACATGCATCTTTGAAGGCCTGCAGATCATTGTACGGTGCGTAGGAGAATCCGTAGGTCATCGGTCCGAATCCAACCTGGCATCCGTTGCCCGGCTGACCGGTTGCAGACATGGCACCGAAGGTTCTTCCATGGAAGCCCATCTTTGCGGTTACGATGTGGTAACGGTTCGGGCCGTATTTCTCGATGCCGTACTTTCTTGCCATTTTGATCATGGCCTCGTTCGCCTCGGTACCGGAGTTCTGATAGAAGATCTTGTCCATGCCGATGGTCTCGCAGACTTTCTCAGCAAGCAGTGCCTGCGGGATGGTGTATGGATAGTTGAAGGTATGCATGATATCGTCGAGCTGCTCTTTTGCTGCAGCAACAACTTTCGGGTTTCTGTTTCCGGCGTTGTTTACGGCGATGCCTGCGTAAAAGTCAAGATACGGCGTTCCGTTTTCGTCGTATATGTACATCCCCTCTGCGGTTTCTGCAAGGAAATCGAAACGCTCGTAGGTCTCGATCATGTACTTGTTTACTTTGTCTTTGATGTCCTGAACCGTTAATCCTGTGTCTTTTAATCTCATAGTGTTATCCTCCCATAGCGTTGAAAAGATTTTTTTAAAT
>ENA-OQHD01000161-OQHD01000161.1-human-gut-metagenome-genome-assembly--contig:-NODE-161-length-28550-cov-4.714879_pt1 | contig 28550 bp, 33 predicted proteins | sample MGYA00242560_ERZ504711 | MGnify/ENA primary metagenome ERZ504711 (study PRJEB26092, sample SAMD00036198) | human gut metagenome | host: Homo sapiens | study: EMG produced TPA metagenomics assembly of...
ATCATCTTATTTCATCGAACACAAGTTCTTGTTTCTATTTTTACATATAAAAATCCAAATTAAATTTTAGCATATACCTTCTTTTTTTGCCACCTATAAAGAACAATCCTGATAGCTCTTCAAAGCACAAAGGCTATTGCAGTCTTCATCTGCAACAGCCTCTGTTTATTCTATCTTCCCTCATACACCTTCCACAATCTCTTCTGCTCCGCTCCAATCCTCAATATCTCCTGCAAATCCCTAGCCATAGCCTCAACATTAGCATCCATCTGCTCTACTGTCCCTGTCCGATTACCAGCCTTAATCTCCCACTGAATTGACTCTTTGCTGTAATATTCCTTAGTCTCCACATTCATATATCCATACACCGAATATGAATATCCATTGCTTTTCTCTATGAATACTGGAGCTACTTCACCCTTAGAAGTTTTCCATCTCATAAGCCTTGGAAACCAGCATAATCCTTTTTTTCATCAGTTCCTTGAACGTCTCCAACAGCTTTCCTATCTCATACAATATTCCCCTGAATGAGTTTCCTGCTTCTATCGTCTTATCAGCTTCAACATGATTAGCATATTCTTCTATTGTCGGAGCGAATAATCTGAATGATGATACAAAAGCATTGATCTTGTCAAGCAATTCTACTGCTTCATTTGCTTTGTTCATAACGCTTGCAATCTCTTGTCTTACCGATTGAAGTTCTGAACGCTTTTCATTAAGTTCCTTAGTCTGTCTACGCTCCAATTCCCTATAAGCAATTTGTGAAGCAAACAACTTAATATCTGCATCATTTACCTGTTCCTGTATTTGTTCCAAATGCTCTGTTTCCTGTGCTACTTTATATTCCGCAACTGTCAGATCATAATTACGTCCTTTTGACTTTTCCTTTATCTGTTTTCCAAACCAATCATTGACCTCTTTGTTGGCTACCTCTCTTAGCTCGTCCTGCAGCACTTGCGAAAGCACTTCTTTTGTAAACACTTTCCTCTTTGATACCTGCTTGCTAAGTCCCTTTTTATATCCATCTGCTACTGGAACTCCCACTATATGCATATGAGGACTATCCTCGTCAAGATGAACTACTGCATTTGCCACAACGAATTGTGGAAGTCTCTTTATTAGCTCGCCCAATATAATCTCGTACGAAAGCTTTATATATGACTTCATATCATCAAATTGCCTCCAGAACTCCCTGTCGCCTATCTGAACGATTATTTCAACTGCCATATCCTGTTCCTTACCAGCCACATGTTCAAAATAATCTTCGATTTTCCGGTCTTGTCGTGTCTGCTTTTTATTATATTCTTCTAATGCCTCATCGAATTCTTTATGATATACTGTTTTCACATCATCAATCAGATTTGATGTACCATATATGATGCAAATGTTGTCTTTGCTATAATCTGGTGATTTGTATTTTCTCAGGTTATGCTTTGCAACAGCTGCAAGCTTAGATTTCGATGTAATGGCACTTTTCTTATTGCTCACATGAGCTGTATATGAAATATTTCCCCATTCGCATCTCCTTATCTGTACTACCTTTTTGATCTGTTAAATTTATCGGAGCAGTGCAGTTATCATCTTGGCTCTGCCATAGATGATAACCCCCCTAGCAGTTTTGGCAAGCCATAACTGCCGTGGGCTCTCCGAGGGTTTTATATATTATCTTTACTATTATTAAGAGTTTAATAATCTGTATTTTTTATGATTGCAGACTCTAAACTCTTTCCTAGAATTTAGAATCTGCTTTCCCAAACATCCAGATTGTTAAACTCTTTACTCGGGCATTACCCAAGTCCAGTAAATCGTTCCATCTTCTGCCTTTTCTTTATCTGACGTTATTCCCAGCTTTTTCTTTGCCGATAGAAGAGTATTTCTCTTAATGCTCCTTTTTGCAGCTTCCATCATTATTTCATTAGACGGAATCACCTTATTTGTACCAAAGTATTCTTTGATAAAATTCTCCGCAATGTCGAGCTTCTTTTTTCCTCTTCCTTCATTACCAGATAACAGCTCATCTATTGTGATGTCATATGGTCCTATGCAGACCATTCCATTATCCTCTGTCATTTCAAATCCTATCGCATCCCCTGCCGGAGCTAATGAAGATTTATCATGTGCCATTATCCTGATATTTGGTTTATCACGAAGCCTTGCCACCAGCAGAACACTTCTTACAGTTGCCTGTATATCAATAGAACCAAGTCCTCTGTAAGTTGATTTGCTGCCAGATGCCTTATTCATATGACCGATAAGAATAATTGCACAATTATGCTTTTCTGCTATTATTCCAAGATGCTTTAGCACCGGTCTTATTTCATTTGCCCTGTGCATATCAACTGTAGCTCCGATATATGCCTGAATCGGATCAAGAATGATTAACCTTGCCCCTGTCTCAATTATTGCCTGCTCGAGCCTGTCATCTGTCATTGATAATTCCTTATCTGTCTCATCAATAACCCGAATCATGAAACAATTTGCTCCTGCCTTTTCCAATCTGGGCTTAATCGTATCTTCAATTCCATCTTCTGCTGTCTGATATATGATATGAATAGGCTCATATTCCTTATCATCGTCACATGGGAGCGGCAAGCCCCTACTAAGAGCTGCCGCTAACTTAAGCACCAGAGTTGTCTTTCCTTCTCCCGGATCTCCTTCAATTATTGTTATCTTTCCATATGGTATATATGGATACCATAGCCATTCCACCTCTTTTGAAACTACATCTTCCATATGAATAAGTTTCAATTCAATATTCTGTTTTTCAATCATGTTTATCCTCCTTGCTATACTGCTTCTTTGTTAAAATATCCTGTTTCTTCCCAAACGTTTTTTATCCGGACAATAATAGCTGAACTCATTTGAGCTCCCTACCTTTATTGCCGTTCCAAATTTGAGTAATCCTTGTTGTATTCCCAGCCTTACATACTGTGCGTCCTTCCCTATTGCACTTGCAATCTCTTTTATTGGTACATTTCTCCCTGTAAAAGCTGGTAAATCACCCTGATAGATAACTTCTGGCATCTCTACCACCTCCTCTTTTATATAGAGCACTTCTTGCTCTGTTATGTTTTGCATTATACAGACCTTTATTTGCTCTGTCAATAGTTTAAAATTCAATGTTGACTATTAAATATTGGTGTGTTACATTTACAATCACAGGAGGTTGAAGCAATGAATACAGGTAAAAAGATTAAACTAATACGAACCTTTCGTGGTTTAACCCAGAAAGAACTAGGCGAAGCTTGTGGAATACATGAAGTTGCAATCCGTAAGTATGAGCTAGGAAAGAATCTTCCTAAGCCTGAACAGCTTAGAAAGATTGCAGATGCACTTGGTGTCAATGTTAATTCGTTGATGGAATTTGATATCGAAGCAGATGGTGATGTACTACCATTACTATTTGCTATTGATGAAGCATTTGACATTTCTATCAAGGATTTAGACGGAGAGCCCGGCATATTCTTTTCCAATAAGAATCTTGTCCAATTTCTTAAAGACTGGCAGGCTATGAAAGAATTACTTGATAATGGCAGCCAGACACATGACAATTACGAAATATGGAAGACTATCCGCCCAAGTGTGACAAAGGTAACCCACGAATAACAATCATTTTATCCATTTGCTATCAGCTTTCTAGTAAATAGCGAAAGGATGGTGCTTATGAAGTTACCCAACGGATACGGAAGCGTTGTAAAAAGCTTTCCCGGCAAAAGAAGAAAAGCCTTATCAAGTGAGAAAGACTGTAGGCTGGCACTATGATGAGGTGAAAGACAAACAGGTTCAGGATATGATTACAATTGGATATGCAGCTACCAGAGCTGAAGGCTTGCAAATGCTTGCTGATTACAATAATAATCCATTTGATACCAAGGCTGCTAAGATGACATTTTCAGATGTCTATGAAGAATGGTCAAAGCGTAAGTTTCCTACTATATCTGAATCTAATGTAAAAGGATACACAGCATCCTACAAATCTTGTGAATCTCTTTACAACAAAGTTTTCAAGGATATTAAATTAGTTGATTTACAGACTGTTATTGATACCTGCGGTAAGAATTTTCCTACTCTCAAGAAAATTAAAGTCCTGTTTAACCAGCTATTTGATTATGCTTTGAAAAATGATATTTGCAACAAAGATTATTCAAGCTTCGTTGATATTGTTCAATACAAGGATCGTAACCCTAACAAATACGATAGAAACAAGTTTGAGAAAAATGAAATTGATATTATCTGGGAACAAAAGGAAGATAAATATTATCAGATAGTATTGATGCTCCTATATAGCGGAGTCCGTATCTCTGAAATGCTTGATTTGAAGAAAGAGAATGTTCATCTTGATGAACAGTATTTTGATGTTATCTGTAGTAAAACAGAAAATGGTATCAGAAAAGTTCCAATAGCAGACAAGGTTCTGCCATATTACAAGGCTTGGTACGAATCCTGCCCTGAATGTGAATATTTACTTCATACAGAAGATGGAAAACATTTTGAATACCGAAACTACTACGATAGCTATTTCAAGCCATTGATGGAACAGCTAGGTATTAATCGTACACCGCACTGCTGCAGACACACATGTATCTCAATGTTGGCAGAAGCCGGTATTAACCAGACAATTATCAAAAAGATTGTGGGACACTCAGGTGCAATGACACTCACCGAGAAAGTGTATACCCACTTTGATATAAAGGAGCTTGTAGATGCGATTAATAAGATTTAGAAAACAATCGATGCCATTCGCAGATTGCAAAGCAATCTTGCTCATGTCGCGCTGGCGCGCTATACCATCCAGCAAATATGTTTCGATTGATGCAAGCATCATCTCAACATATTCACTGTCTGTTGCACCGCTTGTAGAAATGCGCAAAAAAGGACATTCCCAGATTCCTCTGAAAATGTCCTATACATATCAATATATTTGTTGCATACCTGCTGCATATGTGTTGCATTCGATGTAAATTCCAGCACATCTGACAGCATTCCACAACTTCTGTAACCCTTGAAAAATGGGCTTTTCTTGATATTCTCGTTTCCGAAAGATTATCTCTTTGTTAACGTTTTGAGAACTGTGGTGCTCTACGAGCTGCTTTGAGACCTGGTTTCTTACGCTCTTTCATACGTGGGTCACGAGTCAGGTAACCTGCTGACTTGAGAACCGGTCTGTAATCTGCGTCTGCCTCAAGGAGTGCTCTAGCGATTCCGTGACGGATGGCTCCAGCCTGTCCTGTGTATCCACCACCACATACATTAACGATTACATCGAACTTGTCAGCTGTCTCTGTAGCCACGAGCGGCTGGCGAACAACAACTTTCAGAGTTTCAAGTCCAAGATACTCGTCGATATCTCTTTTATTGATTGTGATCTTTCCTGTTCCAGGTACAAGATATACTCTTGCGATAGATTTTTTTCCTTCTTCCTGTTCCGTAATATTTTGCGTTAGCCACTGTTATTTCCTCCTTCTACCTAAAATGTAAGAACTTCCGGCTTCTGAGCCTGATTTGCATGCTCTGGTCCAGCGTATACATGAAGCTTCTTGATCATGTCTCTTCCCATAGGTCCTTTCGGAAGCATTCCCTTAACAGCAAGCTCGATCACCTTCTCTGGCTTCTTAGCAAGAAGCTCAGCAAGTGTAGTCTCTTTCATTCCTCCAACATAATCAGAGTGATTGTAGTAGATCTTCTGCTGTAATTTCTTTCCTGTTACTTTAACTTTCTCTGCATTAACAACGATTACATAATCTCCTGTATCGATGTGCGGAGTATATTCCGGTTTGTTCTTTCCTCTGAGTACCTTTGCGATCTCAGATGCAAGACGTCCAAGTGTAGCGCCTTCAGCGTCAACCACATACCATTTTCTTTCAATCTTATCAGGGTTAGCCATATAAGTTTTCATGGGTGTTCCTCCTATAAATAATCATTATATACTATTGCTTATTTATTTGAAATCAGCATACTCCGGGGCTTTGGTGCATACTGTTTCTCCTTATGTCATACCTTGCTATTATATGTTGATTTATGTTCTGTGTCAAGTGATTTTTTGACGAAATTGCAATACTTTTTTTACACAGAAATGCCTGTCCCCGACTATCTCCAGAACAGCCATCACTCATTTATTCAAAATGTACTGTTACCACCATGATCTCACTGTCCGTGCCCACACGGATATTCGGTCCATAGACACCTACTCCTGAAGTAACAATGCTGTACATATCACCTATCTTTTTGAACTCCCCAGTAGTTTTTTCCACGCAAAGGGCTGAACAATCGTCAGTGGAAAGAATTGTCCTGCATGAGTGTGCCCTGAGAATAAGACATCCACACTTGCTTTATCATACTCTCTCAATTCATCCGGCTCATGATTCATTACAAACAGTGGCTTTGTCTGATCTAAATCTGCTGTCAGTTCTTCGATGGACTTTCGTTTTGAAGTGCCTCGCCCATTCTTTTCTCCGTCCAACCTTCCAACCAAATAAAACTTCTGATCAATCAGTTCTGATTCATCCTCCAGCACTGTGATTCCGGCTTTTTCCATGAATTCATCCATTCTCGGATCGCGGAGTGCTTTCTTAGACGCGCCGATTGAGAATCCCGCAACCAATGTCTCTTTCACATCATGATTCCCATACACTGCATATGTTCCGTACTTACTTTGAATCTGATGTAATGTCTCTGACAAGTGTTTTGGATCATCTAATGCCTCATATTCATTATCAAAAATGTCTCCAGCCAGGACAACCAGGTCCGGATCCTGCTTGTTAATCCTATCAACCATTTTCTGCATGTCTTTGCTGCCGACACTATATCCTAAATGCAGATCTGCGATCAATACAACCTTCATTTCCTTCAAATCATCTACCTGCTTATTGATCGTAATATCATGAAATGATGTCTTGATTTTCTTCGCATGCACTGCTCCGTATAACGTAGACAGAAAACTGCCTCCCAGAACCAAAACTGCCAGTAGAGTTACACCTGTTTTGGTTCGGATCAGTGGTCCGCCCATCCAGGACCATTTGAAAGCGAGAAGAGAACGTAACAGCCAAATCAAATCACAAACCAGGATAAAGGAAATAACATAAATCAGAAATCCAATCCAATAGTTTCCAAATTGAAGAATTTTAAGCTGTATTTCACTCTGTGGAAGAAATTCCCCTAGAAATATTGAAGAGGCAAGTAATAGAAGTAAGAAGGCAATTCCTATACTTACTATTTTCCAATGCGGAATCTCCATCCACTTTCTCCAACGAAACCATCCCGTAAAAACATAGGAACACAGTACAATATAAACAAATAACATAAACCATTTAAACATTCCGTTGCCTTGCGTCCTTCCGCTTATTTTCTTACTAAATCTACTTCTGCTTTCATTCATTTCTCTACAAAATGTTCTATCTCAGCACGAAATTTCTCTTTCTCCTCATCGTCGCTCAGGCTTTCAATCAGTTCTGCTACAACTTCCGGGATCTCCGGTCTGAATTTCATATACCAGTCAAGCGTCTCGCGGATGTATTTCTTGCGAAACTTCTCATTTGCACAGAATGCACTCTGCAGATTATGAAGACGATCTGCCCCTTTCACTGCATATGCCATAGAATTTGTCTTAATCCCTGCAATATAGGTCTCCATACAATATTCTTTTTCCTTCGTCACCAGCTTCACTGCTTTTAAGACATCTTCTCCCCCGATTTCTACAATCTCCTGTTCTGAAGCATCTGTATCCTCTAAAAGATCATGAAATACTGCCGCAACCCGATATTCAACCTGCTTACCATCCTGCCGAAGAATCTCTGAAACTGCAATCGGATGTACAATAAAAGGAGCTCCACCTATCCGAAACTGTCCTTCATGCTTCTTCTTCGCATACTCCAGTGCTTTCTGGTATATCTCTTCTCCCATGATATCCTCCTTTGAATCTTCCATATTTCTGTATCATCCGGCCAGTATCTTCCTGTTGTTTCGATAATTTTAGTATACGTTGTATTTCTCGTAAATGCAATTCTATCTCTTTAAACTTTTTCACCAAACCGCTCAACTTATGTTATAATTAGAAATAGGTTTTAAGAGATTTTTATATCTCTGACTCTTTATCGAAATCCGATAAAAATCCGAATCAAGAAAGTGGGTAACAACTATGTGGGCTTACAATGAAACTTTTTATCAAATCTACCCGATCGGATTCTGCGGTGCTCCGGTACATAATGACGGAGTAACAGAACACCGGATTCTTAAAATTGGTGAATGGGCAGAATATCTTGGTGATCTTGGAATCGGTTCAATCATCTTGAATCCGATTTTCGAATCAGACAACCATGGGTATGACACAAGAGATTTCCGCAAGATCGACTGTCGTCTTGGAACGAACGAAGACTTTAAAGAAGTCTGTGAAAAGCTGCATGATAACAATGTAAAGATCATGCTGGACGGAGTATTCAATCATGTTGGACGTGGCTTCTGGGCCTTTAAAGATGTGCAGGAGAAGAAATGGGACTCTCCGTATAAAGACTGGTTCCATATCAGCTTCGACGGAAACAGTGCGTATAACGATGGTTTCTGGTATGAAGGATGGGAAGGTCATTTTGAACTTGTCAAATTAAATCTGCAGAATCCTGCAGTTGTCGACTATCTGCTTGACTGTGTCAAGATGTGGATTGAAGAGTTCGGCATAGACGGACTGCGTCTGGATGTAGCTTATTGCCTGGATCATAATTTCATGCGCCGTCTGCGCAGCTTCTGTGAGGAACTGAAACCGGGATTTGCACTGATCGGTGAAGTTCTCTTCGGTGACTACAACCTGATCGTAAATGATGAGATGCTTCACAGCTGTACAAACTACGAGTGCTACAAAGGAATTTTCTCCAGCTTCAACTGCATGAACATGTTTGAGATCGCACATTCCCTGAATCGCCAGTTCGGACCGGAGCAGTGGTGTATTTATCGTGGAAAGCATTTGATGACATTTGTAGATAATCATGATGTCACACGTATCGCAAGTATCCTGACGAACAAGAATCATCTTCCGCTTGCTTACGGTCTTCTCTTTGGTATGCCGGGTATTCCGTGTATCTATTATGGAAGTGAATGGGGCGAGGAAGGTGTGAAAGCACCGGATAATGACTATGCACTTCGTCCATGCTTCGAAGAGCCGAAGCCGAATGAACTGACTGATTTCATCAAAGAATTGATTGAAGTTCGCAGAAACAGTGATGCTCTTTGCAATGGTTCTTACCGAAATGTTGTCATTACAAATCATCAGCTGATCTTTGAACGCCGCACTGATAATGAACGTGTTCTCGTTGCGATCAATGCCAGCGATTCAGAATTTACTGCCGGAAATGGTGAACTGCAGGGCACTTTCACAGAACTGCTTGTAAATACAGACGAAGCAGAAACTGTAACTTTAAACGGACAGCTGACAATGCCAGCTTACAGCGTACAGTTCCTGAAAGCTGTATAAGATTTTACTGATTAAGTCATTAGAAAAAGGATGAGTGGTAATGTATCTCACATTTACCATTCATCCTTTTCTTTTTATAACTTCTTCACAAAAAGGTGTACGCATCGCATTGAGTATTGCAAGTACCATAACTCCCACATCTGCAAAGATTGCGAGCCACATATTTGCAATCCCAAGTGCTCCGAGAATCAGGCACACACCCTTTACTGCGAGAGCAAATACAATATTCTGATATACGATTCCGAGACATTTCTTAGAAATTCGGATTGCCTTAACAATCTTCAACGGATCATCATCCATCAGGACAACATCTGCTGCCTCAATTGCCGCATCGGATCCCATTGCCCCCATCGCAATACCGATATCCGCTCTTCCAAGAACCGGTGCATCGTTAATACCGTCTCCGACAAATGCCAGGTTTGCCTTCGCCGGCTTCTCAGCCAGAAGTCTTTCTACCTGCTCCACCTTATCTCCAGGAAGCAGTTCGCTGTGAACCTCATCAATACCAAGATCTGCTGCCACCTGGTCTGCCACCTGTTTCGCATCTCCCGTCAACATGATTGTCTTCTGAATTCCTGCCTGTTTCAGTTTCGCGATTGCTTCTTTAGAAGTCGGTTTCTCAACATCCGAAATCACAATGTGTCCTGCATATTCGCCATCAATTGCCATATGTATGATTGTTCCTACCTTATGGCATGTCTTATATGGAATACCAAGACGATCCATCAGCTTTGTATTTCCTGCTGCAACGCTTTTTCCATCTACCTTCGCTGTAATTCCATTTCCACTAATCTCTTCAATCTCGCTAACACGCGAACGATCCAGTTCTTTTCCGTAAGCCCTCTGAATACTCTTGCTGATTGGATGGGACGAAGCACTCTCTGCGAGTGCCGCATACTCTAAGAGTTGCTTTTCTTCCATCTGATTATGATGTACTCCGACCACTTCAAAAATCCCCTGTGTCAAAGTTCCTGTCTTGTCAAAAACAACATATTTTGTCTTGGACAGTGCCTCGAGATAATTGGATCCTTTCACCAGAATTCCCTCATGGCTTGCCCCGCCGATTCCTGCGAAAAAGCTAAGTGGGATGCTGATAACCAGCGCGCACGGACAGCTGATTACAAGAAATGTCAGTGCTCTGTAGATCCAGTCATTCCACTGCGGTGCAGCTCCCATTGCAAACATCCTCACAAGTGGTGGAAGCACTGCAAGTGCAAGTGCGCCATAGCATACCGCCGGTGTATAATATTTTGCAAATTTAGAAATAAAGTTCTCTGATCTTGATTTTCTGGATGTAGATTCTTCTACCAGTTCCAGTACCTTGGATACCGTTGATTCTCCGAACTCTTTTGTTGTACGGATCTTCAACACACCTGTCAGATTGATACAGCCACTGATGATCTCATCTCCGGCCTTCGCTTCTCTCGGAACGCTTTCACCGGTCAACGCACTTGTATTCAGTGTAGAGGTTCCCTCTACAACCACACCGTCGATTGGCACTTTTTCTCCCGGCTGAACAATAATCACTGTTCCGATCTCAACTTCATCCGGATCCACCTGTTCAAGACTTCCATCCTGCTCTATGTTTGCATAATCCGGACGGATATCCATCAATTCACTGATATTTCTGCGGCTCTTTCCAACTGCATAGCTCTGGAAAAGTTCACCGATCTGATAAAACAGCATAACAGCAACCGCTTCATTAAAGTCTCCGGACTTCTCATAAAATGCAATTGCAATCGCACCGACCGTGGCGACTGCCATCAGGAAATTCTCATCAAATACCTGACGGTTTAAGATTCCCTTCCATGCTTTCTTCAAAATATCGTAACCAACGATCAGATATGGAATCAAAAATAATACAAATCTGATAATTCCTGTTACCGGAAGGAAATTCAATAGAATCAGGAGCACCGCCGCAACGATGATCCTTGTCAGCATCTTCTTCTGCTTCTTCGTCATTCTTCTCACCCTCTTACAGGTAGATCTCGCAATCGTCTTCTACCTTCTTACAGTTCTTCAGAACGTCTTTCATAACACTCTTTGCATCCTGTCCCTCTTCAAACTCAACGATCATCTTCTGTGTCATGAAATTCACTGTTGCATTCTGAACACCTGCTGTGTTCTTTGCTGCATCTTCCATCTTGTTTGCACAGTTTGCACAGTCCACTTCAATCTTATACGTCTTTTTCATCTTTCTTCTCCTTTAATCTTCTTTGATTTTTGATCCTTGACTTTCATCAAATTTCTTAGATCTTCTCCTATTTTTTATTAAACAATTAAGCAGTTGTTTAATCTTTATATTTACATTATAGCTCTCCAAATGAAAAAGTCAATACATTTGGCCATTTTTGTGTTACAATACGTTTATGATTAAAGAGATACTGAAGGTATTCTTGAATTGTAACTGTTCAGAGCCAAGCAAAATTTCATAAAACAGGTGTAAAATGCTTGCATTTTTAGACCGTTTTTGAAATTTTATTTGGCGGATACGCCACACCGACGAAATGCGTAGCATTTTGGAGGTTGGCTCTGAACAGTTACTATAATATTTTTTAAAGGAGAATTGTTTATGGCTGACCATACTTTACCGCATAATCACGGTGAACATCTGAATACTGAACTTCTTATAGATAATATTGCAAAGACGGAGGATTTCCAGATTGTTGCTGACTTGTTCAAGGTCCTCGGAGATAACAGCAGGGTACGCATTTTCTGGCTTCTCTGCCACTGCGAAGAATGTGTGATCAACATTTCTTCCATGATGGACATGAGTAGCCCGGCTGTCTCTCACCATCTCCGCCAGCTGAAATCTTACGGACTGATCACAAGCCGCAGAGAGGGGAAAGAAGTTTACTACAAAGCAGCCGACACAAACCAGGCACAGCTGCTGCATCATATGATCGAGCAGGTGATCAAAATCACATGTCCCGAAGCTTAACTGTTATTACTGCAATATCACGCAATTAAACAAGTATATCAAAACGGAAAGATATGAATTTCTCAGAGATATTCACATCTTTCCGTTTTCTTACTGAATTTATTCACATTTTGTAACTGTTCATAAGAAAGTTTTACACTTCACCATTTTTAAACTTAATGATCATTTCATTCGTCAAACTGTCTCTGCTCGGCTCCACCGGAATCTCATCCCTTTGAAACCATTCTGCCAGTGCCAGTTCTTCCCGATCTAATGTAATTTCTTCCTCTCCATCCAGGTCGCAATAGAACCCCATCAGGATCGTATCACTGAAAGACCACGGCTGGCTCTTATAATAACGTATGTTCTTGACTTTCAGCCCGACTTCTTCCATTACTTCACGCTGAACAGTCTCCTCGATTGTTTCTCCAATCTCGGTAAATCCTGCAAGAAGTGCATAATTTTTTGTATGCTCTTCCGGCATATTTTGACATCAGGATCTTATCTCCGTCAGTCACTCCGATGATTACAGCCGGGCAGATCTTCGGAAATTCCATATTACCGCAATGGTCACAACGCATCATACGTTCTTTCTCATCGTGTCTCATCCGATGTCCGCAACGCCCACAGAATTTGCGGTCACGATACCAGTTATTCAGCTGATAGCCTGTTATTCCGGCAAACGCAAGATACTGCGGTTCTGCATAACGGAAAGATTCTTTATTCTCCATTGTAAACTCTGACAACCGTTCACGACTAATATTCTGTACCAGATAAAAGCGTTCCTCGTCAATCGTAAACAGATAAACTGCTTCTTCATAAATCTCTTCATTAAGCCGTTCCAAATCACGAAATCTTGGAAATTCAATTCCATCTTTCCTTTTCTTCAGCAGTGCACTTTGTCCTTCGTAATACAATGCATAGCTCTGTGCATCCGGAGGGCATGGTCTGTACTGGTTATCAAACTGATGTGGCTGTATATCCTGAATCATAATTCTGTTCCTTCTTTCTTAAACATAGAACCAAGAACCCAGAGTACTCCGCCTGCTCCGATTGCAAAGTCTCCCAGGTTATATGTTACTTGATCCAACTTTTCCTTTCCTGTCTTAACTCCGATGTAATCAACCACCTTATCTTTATGATAACGGTCTGCCAGATTACTCCACGCACCCGCTGCCGCAAGTGTGATTCCGGTTTTTCTTAAAATATTGCTGTTCCCTAGAAGTGTCAGCATCTGTATCACTGTCACAATACCTGTTCCCACTTCTGTAAGCTTTTTCACTTTCTTTGGATTATTCGCAAAAACTCCCAGGCAGATTCCCGGATTATGGACACGCCGGAGTTCCAGCTTCTCTGCCAGCTTCCTCTTCTCTCCCATCTTCAAGTTCTTTTCTACATAGTGCTTTGCCCATTGATCCACAAGGAATACCGTGGTTCCACCCAACGGATAGAATTTATTTTTCTTCACGCTATCATCTCCCAGTCATTTCATATTACAATTCAAAGTACTTGTTCCCGGCAACATTTTCTCTACAGCATTTCCAGAAAATCTTTTCTGAAATAATCGGAATTCCGAGATCTCTTGCCTTTTTATTTTTCGAAGATGTTGAATTTACGTCATTGTTGATCAAATAATTTGTCTTTGATGTGACACTTCCTGTCACTTTACCGCCACGTTTTTCAATCTCAGCCTTTACCTCTGCACGATTTGCAAAATGTTCAACACTTCCGGTAATAACAAAGTTCACTCCGGCAAATTTCTGACTGTCTTCTGTTACTTCCTCTTCTTCTAATTCCACTTCGTCAAGAAGTCGCTTATAGATTTCCTGATGCTCTTCCTCTTTAAAATAATTTACATAGCTTTTCGCCATGACTGCTCCGACACCCTGGATCTCAACCAGTTCTGCCTCTTCTGCCTGAAGCACGCGTTGCGAATCATTTCCAAGTGCCCGGCAGATTACCTTAGCATTCGCACTTCCGATTCCCGGGATTCCGAGACCATAAACCAGTCTTGCAAGTGTTGTCTTTCTTGCCTTTCAATACTGCTCTGCAGTTTCAGGAAAGATTTTTCGCCAAAGCCATCCATTGTCATGATCTCATCTCTGTAGTTATCAAGATGGAAGAGATCTGTAAAGTCTTTTACATAACCGTGGAAAATGAATTTCTCCAGTGTCGCCTCTGAAAGGCCTTCAATATTCATCGCATCTCTGCTCACAAAAAGTGCAAAGGACTTCACATGCTTTGCCTGACACTTCGGATTGGTACAATACAGCGTCTTTGTCTCATTTTCCATAGAGATTTTCGTCTCACCTCCACAGACCGGACAAACTTTTGGAATATCTTTCACTCCGCTTCTTGTCAGATTCTCCGCAATCTGCGGAATGATCATGTTCGCCTTGTATACCTGGATCTCATCTCCAACACCAAGTTCAAGTTCTTCCATGATGCTGATATTATGGACGCTTGCACGGCTGACTGTCGTTCCTTCAAGCTCTACCGGCTCAAAAACCGCCACCGGATTGATCAAACCTGTTCGTGACGGACTCCACTCAATCTCAAGCAGCTTTGTATTGCGGATCTCATCTGCCCATTTGAAGGCAAAGGAATCTCTTGGGAACTTCGCTGTTGTTCCAAGTGACTGTCCGTAAGCAATATCATCATACACAAGCACAAGACCGTCTGATGGAACTTCGTTGTGCTCAATCTCACGGGCAAACCATGCCACTTCCTCTTCAATCGTATCTCTTGTCACTTCATGGTTCTCCACAACATCAAATCCCTGGTTTTCAAGCCACTGCATCTGATATTTTCTGGAATTCTGGAAGTCCACGCCTTCTGCACGAACGAGTGTAAATGCGTAGAATCTTATATTTCTCTTTGCAGTGATTTCATTATTCAGCTGACGAACAGAACCGCTGCAAAGATTTCGTGGATTCTTATATTTCGCATCTACATCCTCAATCTCTTCATTGATCTTCTCGAAATCTTTATAGGAAATAACTGCCTCTCCTCGCAGTACAAGTTCTCCCTGATATGGAATCTTAAGCGGTACATTTTTAAAAGTACTTTCGCATTGTTTGTAATGACCTCACCGATCACTCCGTTTCCTCTGGTGACTGCCTTCGCAAGTTCTCCGTTCTGATAGGTCAGAACAACAGTAAGTCCGTCCAGTTTCCAGGAGATTAATGCTTTTTTGTCCACCCAGGAATTCCTTCAGCCTTTCTACATCTTTCGTTTTGTCCAGAGAAAGCATCGGACGCTCATGACGTTCTTTCGGGAGCTCACTGAGTACTTCATATCCAACATTTACCGTCGGACTGTTTGCCATTCTCGTACCAAGCTTCTCTTCCAACTCCTGCAGTTCATCATAGAGCTTGTCATACTCGTAGTTGCTCATGATCTCTGTATTTTCCTGCTCATAAGAACGTCTCGCTCTGTTCAGAAGTTCCACCAGTTCTCGCATGTGATTCATTTCTTTCTGCTCATCCATCATCACTTCTTCCCTTTCCCATGTCTCGTTCTATTATCTTGTGTTGCTGCCCACTGTTCCTGATATTTTCCACCGGGCAATGCAGAAGAATCTTTCAGCTGATCATATAATTCGTTCAATTCCTGATCTGTTAGTTTTCTGTACTGTCCATCCTTCAATCCATCCAGTGTGATATTCATCACGCGGACGCGTAAAAGATCCTTCACTTCATATCCAAGAGCCTCACACATTCTGCGGATCTGACGGTTCAACCCTTGAGTCAGGATAATGGAAAATGTATACTTTCCAATCTTTTTTACAGTACACGGACGGGTCACAGTATCAAGGATCGGAACTCCAGATGCCATCTTCTTCAGGAAATCTTCTGTGATTTCTTTATCTACAGTTACTTTATACTCTTTCTCATGTTTATTGGCTGCACGCATCATTTTGTTGATGATATCACCATTATTTGTCATCAACAACAGTCCATGAGAATCCTTATCGAGTCGTCCGATATAAGTCACACGCACCGGATAATTCAGGAAACGCACGATGCTGTCCCTTTCTCTGCGTTCTTCTGTACAGACAATCCCGCGCGGCTTATTCACTGCCAGCACGATCATCTCATCCTGTTTTGAGACAACTTTATTTCCAACTTTCACGACCTGTCCCGGCACGATACGCATACCGGTCTGCGCACGCTGTCCATCAACTGTCACGCGTCCAGTCTCAATGAGGCGGTCTGCCTCCCTTCTGGAACACACGCCCGCCTCGCTCAAATATTTATTCAGCCTTACCGGCTCACTCTTCTGTAAAAATTCTTCTTTGATTCGATTACTCAACTGTAAACACTCCACTTATATTATTGTCTTTGAAAAACTGTATTTCCACTGTATAAAAACAAGAACCTCTGAGATTCTGTAGGAATCCATAAGATCATTGATTGTTCCGCTGTAATATCTCGGATCCACAACTACGATTTCTCTGTAGTACGGCGTCAAAAATCGGAATAAATGAATTTGCGAAGGAATCTTTCACAAGGAGAAGACGCTTTGTGCTTGTAGAAACTGTACGGATATCAAGAAGGGTATGAATTTCCTCCTAGAAATACCGTATACTGATCTTTCTCCTTTAATTTAGAAGAATCATATAAAGATGTGGAACGCTTTCCTTCATCCACGTAATCCACAATCAAGTCTGTATCTTCTTCTGTCGGCACATAGATATCAATCTGTTCCTTCTCTCCAAGATTCACTCCGCTTTTTGACGCCAACATTCCGTTGAAACTGTCAGAAACTGTGTAGGAAACATATTTTCCTGAAAGATCCCCATCAATCCCAAGGGATGGTGCTGCCGCCTGAAATGCATAAAATGCACCAAGTGTCGTCCAGTGATGATCTGTTTTGTAATAAATCTTCTCTGTCTTATGTTTATTCAATTCCGTTGACACGTCAATCCACTCAACGCTATCTCCAAGATCCTTACGAACCATACTGAACATTTGTGTCTGATCCTCCGGCTTCGCAAGTGCCGGAAGGGAATGATTCAATACATTTGCTGCATCCGGAACAAGCATCATACGAACCGGAATCTTGGACTGACTCTCTGAAAATGATTTGATTGCCTTAATATTTGCGGCAAGATGATTCTCATCTGCAACTTCAATCTGTTCTAAAAGCTGCCCATTCGTTCCGATATAGACACCGTTTTCCAGACGACTTCCACCAATCCGGTCCACCGCAACTTTCAGCTTTCTCCACATGTCTCTTCCAACAAACTGATCATCCATATAAGCTTCAAATTTTTCATCATAATCTCCGCTTATCAGACTGCTCAGGCGAAACTTTGGCTTCGTTGCAAGCATACGGTTCTCCTGCACTGATTTTTTCTCTGTCAGGCACAATAACATTTATAATAAGGAATAGAAACAAGGTCAGAATAAATATAATACCAACCAATTTCTCCTGTACTTTTCTCTGTCTATCTTTCTTCATCTTTTCACCTTAATTGTTGTCGTTCACTGTTTTCTATAACTCTCTAGAATCTAAAGTACAAAAACGGATTGTACGTATCTGCGATCAGATAAGCAACTGATATTGCCAGCATTCCAAAGAAAACAACCAGTGTGATTACAGTCCGTACTGTATGATTCTCAGACACATTCAGGATTGCACGGAGCATTCTTGATCCAAGTGTTGTTGATCCAATTACTGCCAACAAGTAGAACAACCAGTGTGTCAGGATCACAAAGAATACTTCTTTACTGGCAAATCCTGCTCCGCCGCCAACCATTGCAAAGAGGTAACGAAGTGCTGCTCCAAGGCTTGGACTAAAGAAAAACACCCAGCCAACCAGCACCAGTACTAATGCATAAATATGCTGCAATACACTTGGCCACCGATCCACGATTGCCCCCAGACATATTTCTCCAGTACGAGAACTACTCCATAATAGATTCCCCATACAATAAAATTCCATGCAGCTCCGTGCCACATTCCGGTCAGCATCCAGACAATCAAAAGGTTTACAATATTTCTTGAAATCGTCACATGATTTCCACCAAGCGGAATATATACGTATTCACGGAACCAGGAGCTCAAAGAAATGTGCCATCTGCGCCAGAATTCTGTAATACTTTTAGAAATATACGGCACATCAAAGTTCTTCTTAAACTCAAAACCGAACATTCTTCCAAGTCCGATTGCCATATCTGAATAGCCGCTGAAATCAAAATAAATCTGGAATGCATAAGTAATACATCCAAGCCATGCCATCAGAACTGTCAGGTTACTTGCTGATGTCGATGAGATTTCTTCAAAAATCTTTCCCAACGTATTTGCAAGCACTGCTTTCTTCGAAAGTCCAATAATAAAGAGCATCGCGCCCTGTCCCAACTTTCTTCCGGAGATTTTCCTTGCGGTAAGCTGCTTCTCAATATCTCCATAACAGACGATTGGTCCGGCAACCAGCTGCGGAAACATGGATACATACAGCGCATACTTCACCAGACTCTGCTGTGCTTTTACCTTGCCTCGATATACATCTACAATATAGGAAATTTCCTGAAATGTGTAAAAAGAAATTCCAATCGGTAATGCCAGTTCCCTGTATGGAATACTGATTCCGAACAACGTATTCGTACTCTCTACCAAAAATCCAAAATATTTAAAGAACACAAGCAGCACAATATTTACTGTTATTGCAAAGACCAGTGACCGCTTTGCTTTCGCCTCATTCTCACTCTTATTCTCAATATCCATTCCGCAAAAATTAGTTTAACAAAATACTGAGTATCATCAGAATGATATAAACCGGTTCACCCCAGGCATAGAAGATCAGACTGCCTGCAAGCAGCAGGAGATTCTTCCATTGCGGCGGTGCAATATAATAAACTGCCAGCATGATCGGCAGAAATAAAACAAAATGTAATACTACTAAATAACATCTGCTCCCCCTTCTACAGACTCTTGTCAAATGCGCTGCGATATTCAGAAGCTTTCGAAGATACTGCAAAAAATGATATATCTTCCACGAATACTTTCCTGTGAGTCCTCTAAAAGCTTCACCTGTTCCGGCAGGTAAGAATCAAAATCTTCTATTCTCTGTGCTTTTCTCTGTGCGATCGCATTTGTCACATTTTCTATCTGTGCATCAATTTTTCACCTGTATCACCAGAACTTCCGCTGCTGAAATACTGGACGGAGAAGAATAATACAAAACACCCTTGTAATCTGCACTGTTCAGTCCATAATTTCTCTTGAGCATCTGGTCATCCATCTGCACAAGTTCTTTACTGTCCAATACACTGCTCACAGCCTTTGATACTTCTGAAAAAGTCCGCTTACTTCCACTTGCATATAGCATCAATATCACAAGATATCCCACAATAATTACTAAAAGTATATATTTCATCGCAGAGATCATTCGCTGTCTTTTCTCTGTCATAGCGTTGCCACCTCCGCCATCTTTTCTGCCCAGATTGGATAGAAATTCGCTTTAAAATGAATTCCATCCTCTTCATAATACTCATCTTCTATAATATCTGAATTATCAATGTATCCGATCTGCTTCTTTTCACACATCGCTTCTAAATTTTTCATTGTAATCTGCGATATTTGCAAGTGCCGGCTCCTTCTCTACCGCACTTTCCTGCACCGGAAAAACAGCATTCACAAAAATGTGCGCATCCGGCATAGCCTTCTGAATCTTCTTAATCACATCTGAATAATCCTTGATAAACTTGTCTACATCTCCGTTTGTCTTAATTACATCATTCATCCCATATGCCAGAAAAACAATCTGCGGATCCAGTTGTTTTGCCTGCTCGATCTGATCATCCAGTTCGCTGAAATGAATTCCAATTTTCGCAACAACACTTGATGTATTCAGTACATCATACTCTGTAAAGCTCGCCGCAATGGAATCGCCCATCACAACAGCACCGGAAAAGCGTTCCTTCATGCTTCTTGTATCGGATGAATCTCCTGTTCCATCTTTCTTTTCCAACTGATTAATCTTCTGCTCAATCGTCTTCGCATCTGCAGATTCTTTGCCTTTTATATATGCAATTCCTTCACTGGTGTCGACTGGCTTCTTTGTCAGATTGCTAACACCCTGCACTGCCAGGAGTATCACTGTAATGACCAACGCACATCCGACCCCGATCCGGATTCCCAGTTTTTGCTTTCTTTTATTGTTTCTTCATATATCTATATTCTTTCTGTTTTTTAATATACTGTATAGAATCCCATACTGTTTTAATAGTACATTTTTTTAGCAATAAAAGTCAACAAATCTGCGCTTGTATCTCGCCATTCCTTTTAGTACAATGATAGGTAGACGATTAAGAACTTAAACAGCTGCGGAGGTATCTGATTTCTATGATTTCACTGACTTTAACAAATGTAAAAAACTTCATGTCTCACCTTCTGTTAAAAGAGACATTTGACAATTTCTCTTTTATTGAAGGAGAGATTATTACGTTTAATACCTTTCGGATTGACGGGTATATACAGAAAGATTTCTTTGATTCCGAAGAAGAGATTCCGGAATATTCTCTTTGGAAAAATCTGCGTGAATTTTGTTTTTCCTTAATTAAGGGAAAGAAAACACCGCTCGGTTTTCATTTTATCTTCAGCCTGAATTCAAAGAATATTTCCCGTCTGATTGAACAGAAAGAACTGGGACTTAATCCTGCTGACGTGCAGGGACTATATTTGAATATACGTTACGATGGAACACATCTCACCTGCGTGACAGGAACTTCCTTCAAGAGTTTTATGATGGATAAGACCCTGGAACGCGAATGGGATGAGATGGTAAAGAAGTTCCTTTTTGAAAAAAAGAGATTGAAATTTGAGTTGATGTAAATTTAAAAATCCATTAGCAATGTGTGCCGCAAGGCGCACATAATAACAGCCGCCTCACGGTCAAATAATCGTGAAGCGGCTGCTATTATCACCATAAATGATGAGAAACTCATGGAACGTGTTTCTCATCATTTTACTTTATTATTTTGTCAGAAGCATCATAATATCATTGCTTCTCTTAACGAATGCTGTCATCTCTTCCGGACTTAATGGCTTATGAGCAAGCATTGCAAGATCATACAGCTGTTTGCAGATGATTGACACGTTCTCGCTGTCTTTGTTCGCTACAAGGAACTGAACAAGTGGATGGTTAGCATTGAGTACCAGTGTTGCCTGGCTTCCGAACATGGATGCATCCATGCCTCCCATACCATACATCTTCATCATCTCCTGCATTCTTCTGTTCTCCTCAGAAAGAACTGCCATAGATGCTACATTCTCATCTTTGAGCTTTTCAACTTTAACATCAAGCTTCTCATTGCCAAGCTCTTTGCGGAAGATTTCAACAAGGCTGTCTGTTGTCTTCTGGAATTCTTCCTTCTCATCTTCTGCAACTTCATCCTTCAGAGAATCATGTACATCTGCATCAATTCTCAAGAACTGAACTTCCTGATGTTTCTGCTCAAGGTATGTGATAAATGCAGAATCAATGTTATGTGTCAGAATGATTGCATCCTGTCCCTGGGCCTTGAACATGTTGATGTACTGGCTCTGCTGCACTTCATCTGTTACATAGAAGATTCTTGTTTTCTCTTCTTCCTTCGCATCTGCGTCCTTAGACTCTTCTGCGTCTGTTTTTGTTTCTTCTGCCTTAGCTTCCTCTGTCTTGGCTGCGTCAGCTTCTTCGCCTTTGGCTTCTTTGATGATATCTTCGAGAGTCATGTATTTATGATCAAGATTCTTGTAAAGCATAGAATTCTTCATTTTCTCGCCGAATTTCTCATCTTTCAGGCAGCCGAACTTGATGAATGGACTGATGTCATCCCAATATTTCTCGTAGTTTTCACGGTCTGTCTTGAACATTCCGTTCAACTTGTCAGCAACCTTCTTGGAAATGTAATCAGCAACTTTATTTACAAATCCATCGTTCTGCAGTGCACTACGTGATACATTCAACGGCAGATCCGGACAGTCGATCACTCCCTTAAGTACCATAAGGAACTCTGGGATTACTTCTTTAATATTATCTGCGATAAATACCTGGTTATTGTAAAGTTTAATCTTTCCTTCGATGGAATCATACTCTGTATTGATCTTCGGGAAGTAAAGGATTCCCTTTAAGTTAAACGGATAATCCATGTTCAGGTGGATCCAGAACAGTGGCTCTTTGTAATCCATGAACACCTTGCGGTAAAAGTCAATATAGTCTTCCTTTGTACACTCACTTGGATTCTTTGTCCAAAGCGGGTGTGTATCACTGATAGATACCGGACGTCTTACGATCTTCGCTTTCTTCTTCGGCTCTCCTTCTTCGCCTTCCTTTGGTTCCTCTGTGATATGCTCTACAACAGTATCTGTGTCAAGAACATCATCCTCGTCGATTGTGTCATACTCAGGCTCTGCATTTGCCTTGGAGAGGAAGATCTCTACCGGCATGAAAGAACAATATCTCTCAAGCACTTCTCTTGCACGGTACTCGTTTGCAAATTCAAGACTATCCTCATTCAGGAACAGTGTAATCTCACTTCCAACTGTTGTCTTATTTCCTTCCTGCATCTCATACTCTGTACCGCCCTGACTTGCCCAGTGTACCGGCTTTGCGCCTTCTTTATAAGAAAGAGTATCAATCTGAACTTCGTCTGCTACCATGAATGCAGAATAGAATCCAAGTCCGAAGTGTCCAATCATCTCATCGTCTGTTGTCTTGTCTTTATATTTCTCAAGGAACTGTGTTGCACCGGAAAATGCGATCTGAGTAATATACTCCTCAACTTCCTCAGCTGTCATACCAAGTCCGTTATCGATAAACTTCATTGTTTTCTCTTCTGGATTGACAATTACTTCAATCTTCGGTTTATAATCTTCCGGAAGTTCATATTCTCCCATCATATCCAGCTTTTTCAGCTTAGTAATCGCATCACATCCGTTGGATACGAGTTCACGTACAAAGATATCATGATCGGAATAAACCCATTTCTTGATAATAGGAAAAATGTTTTCGCTGTCAATTGATAAAGTACCGTTTTTTAACTGCCATTTTACTGCACTCCTTTTTATTTATAATCTATCCGTAACTGCTCAGTTACGTTTCTTTTAATATCGGCTGTCAATCAGCTTTTTCGCTGATATCGATAGTATATTTGCCTGCCTAATGGACATTCTAGTACAGCGAAAATTTAAAAGTCAATAGAAAATTAGCACTCCTTTCAAAAGAGTGCTAATAATTTCGTTAAAAGTATAAAGTTTTTATGAACTATACTGTTTCCGGCTCCGGATAATCCTCTCCGAATGTCTCAACAGTAACTTTCTTCATTACCTGTTTCTCAAGCGGGCGGTCGCTGTAGTCTGTTGCTGTCTCAGCAATCTTGTTCACTACATCCATTCCTTCTGTGATCTTACCAAATGCAGCATAAGCTCCGTCAAGATGTGGTGCTTTCTTGTGCATGATAAAGAACTGGCTTCCTGCTGAATCCGGGTGCATTGCACGTGCCATGGAGAGAACTCCTGCGTCATGTGCAAGGTTGTTCGCCACACCATTCTGTGCAAACTCTCCTTTGATTGAATATCCAGGACCACCGATTCCTGTTCCTTCCGGATCTCCTCCCTGGATCATGAATCCACTGATTACGCGGTGGAAGATCAATCCGTCATAGAATCCTTTCTTTACAAGGGACACAAAGTTGTTCACTGTATTCGGTGCTACTTCCGGATACAGTTCTGCTTTCATGATATCGCCATTTTCCATTTCGAATGTAACTACTGGATTTGTCATGTTTAATTCCTCTTTTCTTTTTCTCAGGTTTTCTGTAAAAGCAATAAGATAATTCGCTTTTACAGATGCACTCTAGTGATATTGTAGCGAATCTGCTTTAAAACTGCAAGCTGTATAGGGAATTTTTTCTTTAATGCATCTGATTATAAATAAATGCACACCAAAAATCTGAAAAACATACAGCCTCTTTGTCCCCTGTATCATCGTGTTTCCATGCTACAAGACAATGGTAGGAACTCCAGCACCACGCATCTCTGGTAAATCCGCCGTCTACCCGTTCCAGCTCTTCCTCGTTTAATTCTTTAGAAGCTATCTGATACAAACAGCAAAGATTCCTTCGTTAGACTTTGATGTTCTTAAATCTGCCTGCTGCGGCTTTGTCGCAACACCTTTCAGGCTTTCCCAATTTACAAGATCTTTACTTCTGGAAATGGCAATTATAGTCTCAATATCTGGATGATATTCTCACATCACAGGAACTTGCATTACTCAATTCCTGCAATTTTTAACAGTTCTTCAAAGTTCTGGATCTTATAGTCTGATTTTTCATATCCTGCTGCATCTCCGATACCAACTGCCTCCATGCCTGCTGCCTTTGCTGCATCAATTCCTGCATAAGCATCCTCTACAACAACACAGTCTTCCGGTTTTTGCTCCAAGAAATTCTGCTGCTTTCAGGAATACTTCCGGATGTGGTTTGGAATGTGTGATATTGTTTCCATCTGAAATTTCATCAAATGTATCTAGCAATTCTACTTTCTCAAGAATAAATTTTTGGCATTTTTACTGGAAGAACCAAGTGCCAGCTTGAACCCTGCCTTGTGGAGCTTTTTCCAATGTATTGCGCACCTGATCTGTTACATCATCTCTTGTCATTGTCTTGAGAAGTTCTCTATAAGTATTGTTCTTCTCTTCCATCAGCTCTGCTTTCTTTTCTGCTGAAAGTGGTTCTCCCTCGTATCTTTCAAGAATAATCTCCAGGCTGTCTGCACGGCTTACTCCACGGAGTCTGTTATTGATCTTCTCATCAAAGTAGATTCCCATCTCATCTGCCATCTTCTTCCATGCCTGATAATGGAATTTATCTGTAAATACGATTACCCCGGTCAAGGTCAAAATAAATGCCTTCATTTTCTTTATCTCCTTCATTTAAAACTCATACACTGCACATTTTACAGTTCTTATAACTCTATTTTCAATGTACTGTATATAACTTCTCCATGTAGGTTCTTTCAGAAAAAGTCCGGCATTTTTTTAATATTTTGCTATTTGTTATTTAATTCATCCAGCTTTGTGGGAGTTACGCAATAATTATACTTCAACCGTAAGATCAGATATCTCCCCAATTGCCGTCTCAAGTGCAGCCGGATCAAATGGAAGAAATCCTATATGTGACAGTTCTTCTAATGAATTAGATCCCATCTCAGGATCCCCGGATGCTGCGATTCCTGCAAGTGCCGGTGTATATTTTCCAAGAATTCCCATTGCCTGTCCGTTTTTTGCAATTCTTGCAAGAGTTGTATGTCTTCCATAAGGTTTCCTCAGATCCTTTTCCGGCTGATATATGAAGTCATAATTTCCTGCTGCCAGTGTCATCACTTCTTTTTCATATCCCGGCAACTTTACTTCTGCTTCACAGTTAAACGGTATTTCAATATGGACACGGAATTTTCCGTCTTTCTCAATCTTCCAGTTGCATACATAACGTCCGCTGACTGAATCATAGCTACATGCGATTTCAGGAATACGGACATCCGGATGTGGTGCGATCACAGCTTTTCGGAATCCTTCCTCTGCCGGTCTGATTCCTGCTGCATAAGCATAAACAAATTCCATAACCGAACCATATGCATAATGGTTCAATGAATTCATTCCGGTATCACTGATCGTACCATCCGGCATCACAGAATTCCAGCGCTCCCATACCGTCGTTGCTCCTAAATTCACACTATAAAGCCAGCTTGGGAATCCTTCTTTTAACAGGAAATCATAAGCAAGTTCATACTCCCCTGCCTCTGCAAGTACGGTACAGAGAAGCGGTGCGCCAACGAATCCGCACTTGATCTGATACATATCCTGTTTTAATCTTCCTTTAAATTGCTCTACAATACGGCTGCGATCACGATATACCTGGAACTTCAATGCAATCACATAAGCTGCCTGCGTATCGATTGCAAGTCTTCCTGAAGGTGTAAAGAATTCATTTAATACGGCTTCTTTGATTTTCTCTTCCAACTCCAGGTAATGAGCTGCATCCTCTGCCTTATTCAGACGTTCTGCCATCTGACGTACGATCTGTGCTGAACGGTAATAGTAAACAGAAGAAACAAATGTATCGTTTGTGCTTCCTTTAAAGCTTGTCGGTGTCGGTCCGTCCAATGCAAGCCAGTCGCCGAATGTATCAAGGAAATCAAAGAGATAAGTCTTCTCTCCTCTTGCCGCATCTCCACGGTCGATAAAGTCTACCCAGTCTTTCATCAGTGGATAACAATATTCCATCTCTTCCGTATTTCCATAATAAGTATACAGTGTATTTGGTAAAAATGTTGCAATATCTCCCCATACACTTCCGGCTTTCTCTGTATGCCCGATATTCGGCAGGAAGTTCGGCATACCGCCGTCTAACATCTTCTGCTCATCCCGAAGATCTTTTGCGAATTTATGGAAGAATGCCCTTGTGTCCATATGATAACTTGCTGTCGGGGCAAATACCTGGGCATCTCCTGTCCATCCAAGACGTTCACTTCTCTGTGGACAGTCTATCGGCATATCAATAAAGTTTGACTTTTCTCCCCAGACTGTATTCTGATAGAGGCGGTTGATTTTCTCATTTGAAGTTTCAATCAGACCTGTCCTGCGAAGATCAGAATAAATCACTTTTCCAACGAAATTCTCTTTCTCCAGTTCTCCCGGCCAGCCTGTCACACGGACATAGCGGAATCCAAAGAACGTAAAGTGTGGACGGACAATCTCTTCTCTTCCATCAGAAATATAGACAAACTGTGATTTTGCATCACGGTAATTTTTATTATAGAAATTTCCCTGCTGTAAGATTTCGCCAAAATCAAGAATAATCTTCGTTCCTTTCGGGAAGTTTGCTTTAAACTCAACAAATCCCGCAAAGTTCTGTCCCATATCCAGTACAATTTCTTCTGCCGGTGTATAGATGATTTTCTTTACCTGGACTGTCTCTTTCTCAATCACCGGAAGGCTCAGACGATCCTGCAATTTTTCTACTGAAAGGTTTCTTGTTCCATCCTGTTCTTCCAGATTTTCTAATACTTCAACCTGTTTCTTTGCATTTTCTTTTCCATCCCAGAGCTGATGATTCAGAATCTCTCCAAGATAAATTCCCGAATCTTCGATATCGGATCCATAGTATTCCCAACTGTCATTCGTTGCAACAACTTCCACTGTTCCATCCTCATATTCCAGATGGAGTTCACCGATCGCCGCCATTCTGTCTCCGAAATTCTTGTCTTTCATTCCAAGACCGAAAGTACCCATGTACCATCCATTTTCCAAGCAGAATGGAAAGTGTGTATTCTTTTTCTTCTTCCAACGATTTTCTATTGGAAATGTCAAGACCTGAATTCCTGATTCATAATCGTTAATATATGGTGCAAGATATTCCTCTCCTAATTTCTTTCCATCCAGATATGTTTCGAACATACCTACACCTGTCAGGTACAGTCTTGCACGCTTGACTGCTTTTTCTATTGCAAATGTCTTCTCTAATACAGGATGAAAGGTATCTTCTTTCGCTGGTGAAATCCATTTTCCAATCCACGGTTCCTCCATCTTTCCTGTCTCAAACAGAGCAGTTTCACTTGTTGCGCATTCTCCTCCATCTGTGAAAACAGTTATCCGATAGTAGTAAGTTGTACGTGGTTTTAATTCCACTTCCAGCTTCTCACCATTCTGTTTCAGGTCTGCAGCTTCTTTTTTATATAAAATATCTGTGAAATCTTCTGAGTCACTGACTTCGATTATTGCGTTAGTCTGTTTCTTTCCCTTTGCTTCTTCCACATTCCATGAACAAAGCAGATAATCATATGCAAATCCAACCGGGTTCTCAATTCCATTGATTCTTACATTTGTAATCTTCAAATTATTTTTCCTCCTGTTATCTGATATTTAGGAGCAAATTCCCCTAACATCCTTATACTTATGATTTATTATATGTGCTTCTGATTTTTTTACGTCTATGTATGTATTTTTGCTATCTATCCGATTCATATTTTCGCATATTTTACTTGTTGCAATTCACGTTTTTTATCGTTATTTTTCTTCTACTCTTGATATTTTTTTCGAATATTTCAAAGGAGAAATTCCATGATAAGTCAGTTGAACATCGCTGATAAAAATGGTCTTCACTATTGTATCCTATTTTTCTGATA
>ENA-OQHD01000163-OQHD01000163.1-human-gut-metagenome-genome-assembly--contig:-NODE-163-length-28385-cov-3.014368_pt1 | contig 28385 bp, 24 predicted proteins | sample MGYA00242560_ERZ504711 | MGnify/ENA primary metagenome ERZ504711 (study PRJEB26092, sample SAMD00036198) | human gut metagenome | host: Homo sapiens | study: EMG produced TPA metagenomics assembly of...
AAAATTGCTATTCCATAGAAGGAAGCTCTTCACGGGAAACAACAAATTCCTGGCTCATAGCATCCTTCCACCATGCTTCATCAGCATGGACTACCGGGCTACCATCCTCATTTGTCCCGTCATACCACGGCATGAACCAACTCCAACGTGCACCAGATGCCCATTGTTCGGAAATAAGTCCGACCGTACCACATTCACTCAGCGAAACAATCTTGTTTCCATAATTTTCGGCAATGGAAGTATATTCTGAAACACAATCTGCAGTTTCCTTATTATAAACATCACGTCCCACGATGTCTACATATTGATCTCCCGGATACCAATCGGCATCATTGCCCTCGGTAGTCCAAACCCAGATAAGATTATCCAATCCTTCAGTCTTGAAGTAATTGAACATAGCAATCCACAGAGATTTAAAGCTGGCAGCATCCTTACCCCACCAGAACCAGCCACCGGCTGCCTCGTGGAATGGACGCCACAATACCGGAATATCCGCATCTCTCAATAGCTTCAAGTAAGCGGCAGCATTTTTCAAATCTTCGGTAAACACCTTGTTTTCCCAAGTGCCTTCCACTGTGGCATTGGTAGCATCAAACTCCGTATCTGCCTTATAAAAGGCATAATCCTTATTCGGGTCGAGAGCTGTACCGTTATTTTCAAGATAAACAGCAACTGCTGTATAATCATGTCCACCAATGATGAGACCACCTTCTTGCAGGGATTTCAAAACATCTTCGGTAATCACCAATGTATAGTCCCCGGATATGTCAAAATAATCAGTTCCTGAAGCAATCTCGCTCCAACCACTGTTTTTGAACGAACCTTGTGCACCCGCTGCCACATCCTTCACAGCCACGCGTATCACCTGACCCACTTGTGCATCAGCAAAGACAGCTTTTGCAGCATCATCCGTCATCTGTACATTTCCACTCCAATCACCCGGCATTACTGTCTCTCCTTCCCATATTTGGGTAGAAGAAGCTTCGCCTACAGCTTTCTTGGGTACATTCCAATGCCACATGGCAGCTACGATGCCACCTTTGTCAGACCAATCCTTAACAGGAGTAATGTCACCGTAATTAATCCAGTCTGCTCCAGCTACAGATGCCGGCAGATGAACATAGTCGAAACAGTTGATAGCCGGATATTTTCCAGTCCATCCATACACCTTTTCGGACATTTCCGTATTCCAGGCAACATTGGCCATCATAGCTGAAAGTGTCTTCGTCTCGAAGTTATCCAATAGATAATTGTACAGTTTCACAGCTTTGGCCGAACTAGCGGCAACCAGTGCCTTGTCCAAAGCGACAGTAGAGAACTGAACCGATACAGCCGGAGCAGGCATCTGGTTCGGTCCGGTTACTATTCCCTCGGGGATAGAGAGAGAACAAGCCGTCTCTCTCCCGGGAACATTCACTTTTACAGTCAGTATATTGCTTGCGCCAAGTACATCGGCACTTATCAGTTCACCACCGGTAAACTTGATTTCGCTCAGATTGTCTGTTGCAAAGAATATATTCTTGTCATATTTCACCTCAATAGTGATTTCTCCCGTTTTCACTTTGGCTGCTCCACTTTCAGGAGTAGTAGACACCAATACCGGTGTATCCACTGCTGGGATATCATGATCGACATCAGTATCGCAGGAGGCAAAAGTAAAAGCTGCTATCAACGAAAGCATCCATTTTATATTCAGTTTCTTCATCTTAATTATGATTTTATTTCATTCTTAATCAGGGCATCCATAGTCACATTCTTCAAGCCACAATTCATCAATTTACAATCGTTATTTTTGTAAACGTCAAATCACTGCCCTGAATAATGATACCTACATTTGTCTGGTCTTCACAATCTCCTTGTTTAGCTTGAATATTATCAAGTATCTCCTGAGTCAACGTCAACTCCATCACACGGCTCTCGAAACTCCATCCGTAAATGTCTGTCGGTACCATAGTCGTATCAAACAAAGAGAAAGCTATGCCACTCCAATCGCCATAGTTAAACTGAGCCTGTGCCCAAGTCTGGTCTTTCTGATCAAAATAGACTTTCATGACAGTGCCTGCCGTTACCTTGGCAAAAGATACAGCCGGTACCAACACACGTCCTCCATCACCCCAACTAATATCAAGCGGACCAGCCCAAACTGTTTCTTCATTGGCAACTACAAGAACATCATAAGCAATTTCACCATTTGAAGAAATCAGTTTTAGGCTATAAGTTCCATCCAGCTCAGCCGGTACATTCAACATCAATACCCCTTTAGCTGCATCATTGATATACTGAACAGCAGCCTCATTCAGCAATACATTTGTCAGCTTATCAGCATTAACAATCTCAAGTTCCACAATTCGTCCCCGAACCAATTTGTCAGGCAATGCCGGCAAATAGGCACATACCGGTTTCTCTATTGTCAAAGACGGTGCTTCCACAGATTCACCATTGGCCATCTTCAAGAGTAAGGCCCCGGTTTCAGCAGTTGTGGGTACAGTCAAGGAAATGGCAGTAGCGGTGGCATCGGATACGGTAACCTCCACATTACCACTGAATACAACAGCCGAAACTACATCCATATTTACTCCTTTGACAGTCAAAGCCTCTCCTGCCGGGACCGTCGCCGCACTATAAGAAATGTTTTCCGGCTTTGCCGTTGCAATAGATACGGCAGTTGCTTTTCCACTATTTGTATTCAATTGCAAATCACCACTAATAGCCGCAGCCGGCATCAAGACCTTTATTTCAGTCGAGTTTTGTGATTCCAATCCTACTGCTTCTTCTACACCAGGGAACGTTACATCAGTCACCAAATCCATATTGGTACCTTTCAAGGTAATCATATCTCCACCACGCAAGTTTACAGCAGGAACAGCCACTACGTTCGAAGGCGTAGCTACTACAACAGTAGCGACCACAACTTTTACATCCGAAGCAGGAAGTACCGTAACTTCTCCGTCCGAGACATTATCCGGCAATGTAAAAGTAAGTTCATCTCCTTCGGAAGAGGCAGTCATCGTAAATTCAACTTCATCCCCATTCGGCATCTGCACTTTCTTCACCAAATCAAAGTTTTCACCAGAAACTCGAATGACATCCCCCGGCTTCTTATCTACCAGGTCGAGTGGAGCCTCTACCGATGGCAAAGTAACCTCCAGTTCCCCTTCAGAATAAATCCAATTGGGGATTTCAGCTCCATCAGACAAGATGAACTTACCGGTCTGAGCAGAATCAGGAACAATAACTTTAATCTCCTGACGGCTTTGACTGACAAACTCATCAGCAGGCACTGTTACCTCGTCAGCAAATATCACTTCTTTAATCAAATTCAAATATTCACCAGTAATGGTCAATTCACTACCAGGCTTTACTTCTGCCGGTGCAAAAGCCTCCAAAGCAATCGGCTCCAGTAAATGTCAACTCGGTTTTTTGTTGTAATATCCCCTTTCGGAGTCTTCAAGACAACCAACCCCGGCTGGGCTGTCTGAGGTACAGTGACACGGATTTCCGTATCACTGACTACTTCGATGTCTGTTATATCGTCGCAACCGGGAATAGCGACCGCAGTCACCTTATCCATGCCACTGCCTAGGAAACGGAGTACACCGCCGCGGGATACGGGACTCGGTCCGAATACATTCAGACTGATTCCCCCTTTATATTGGTTGGTATCTTCATCATCCCCATTGTCGCAGGCCGTAAACGTCAAGCAACTGAAGAGCATCAGGCACATCATCCACAGTGCCGGAAATTTATATGTTTTATTCATATCAGTATTCTATTTAAAAGGTTATTCAATAGGTACCACACGGATGTTGTCAATCATAATCACCGGATTGCAATCCTTACCTTCCACACCACCTGCCCAGACAAAGAATGTCAATCCGGTCAGCATAGTCTTGTCAAAAGTTCTATCACACTTATTACCTTCATGCGTCTTGTTGAACTCGGACAGATTCATGGAAACGGTTGTCCATTTACCACCCGTATCATACGAACCCGTATTCTTCCAAGGCAACCACAAACCACGCGGCACATTCGTATCACTAAAATAAGCATTAGTTCCCGTCGCATAAGTCACCACATCATTACCCGTAAACATCACTTGTAGAGCGCAAGACTGCCACGGATTGGAAGAAGGAATATTCACCTCGAATTTCAGTTGCAAGCCATTGACGCCATACTCCTCGAGCAGTTCTGCAAACTCAGGACGTGCAGAAAGTTCGGGATAACCGGCAGACGGTTCCGGCCAATAGTTGAACGAGAACTCATCTTCTGCCCAAGTAGCTCCGATAGCACCGTCAAGTGCTCCGGTGAGACAGATATAAGCACCGTCAATACTGTTTTCATCGGCTTCTCTCAACACCTTGCTACCATCACGCCAACCGTGGGCAATAGCCATACCGCCATGAGAACCGTCCCAGTCAAAGAGAATGTTACGTGTATCATAATAGCGGAACTTGGAACGTCCGGTACCATAAATGGACTTCACGTTGATATAGCCTGCAGGAGCATTGTCCGGAAGAATAAAGCTGACCGCAGTCTTGGTTATGTTCGTAATATTAGTCACTTCCACATTACCGGCCATCGTAATGGTCAGCGGCACATTCGGGTCATCAATGAAATAGTCACCAATCAGTGTCACCTCACTACCCGGCTTTGCAAACTCACAAGAAATGGAGTTCACGGTAGGAGCCGGAACCAACACCTTGAAATCATAATCTATGGTATCCTTTGCTTTGGTCACCATATAAATCTTATCAGTCACTACCGAAGGAATCTCTTTCGGAACATCTACCATAAGTGTATGGTCAGTGATGTAACTGGTATTAAGTATCGCCTTCTGGTCATTGAAATAGAGCTCGTAAACACTCCGCAGATTCTCACCGACCAGACAAATCGTATTCGCCATATAAGCCCCCGTCAGCAAAGAGTCTGCCGCTGCCGGATCAGGGACACGAACATATTTCAAGGTAGGCTTTCCCCCTGCCACTTCATATTTATCCGGTTCATCCTCACAAGCCGCCATGGAAAAGCCTGCTACAACAACAGCTGCCGCGAAGAACCAATTCGTATATCTATTATTTTTCATCTTTTCAAGCATTAAATTAATAACTGAATTCAGAACGTACATCTACGTGTACCGGGTCTTTCATCAAATTAGGATTGAACACCACGTCTTCTGTCGGGAACGGCAATGTAAAGCTGGAGACTGTCACATTCGGCGCCTTTGCATCCGGATTGTAACGGGTCTCGTCCGGATTCACCGTCCAACTGCCGTTTTCATAATAAGCCTTATAAGTAGTACCCAGACTATAATAAACATCACGGCGCTGTGCCTTCAGCTCATTGATAGCACGCTGGGAATCATAATATGCCAAACGTACATAATCATACCAACGGTCGCCTTCGCAAGCCAGTTCCAGCCGGCGTTCCTTCCAGACGTCCTCCCAAGTAATGGAGGTTTTCGGAGTAACTCCCGGAATGGCACGGCCACGTACTGCATTGAAAGCATCCAGTGCACTCTGGTCTGTAGTAGAGGTAGCCAGTCCCACTTTCGCCTCGGCATATACCAGATAGATATCGGACAGGCGCAGGATATGGGTTGCCAGGCCGCTGTACATATTACCAGCCGATACGCCCAAGCCCAATACATGGTCATTATTGTTACCATAGAGATGCTTCACGTGATTGGCACCGGTAGGAGACTGGTAATCGCCATTAGGTCCTCCCTTCCCATATTCGGCATCATAAATAAACCGCAGATAATCAAATCCGCCCTTGTCCTGCCAGAAATAATCGTATACATCACCTGCCATCATCATAGTAGCCTTACGACGGGTATCCGTATCCGAACGCGTCTCAGGACTTTCCAAAGCGGAAATTCCAAATGCATCCTGCAAATCAACCGACGGACCTGCATAGCCGCCCCAGCAATCACCAAATTCATCGAATCCCACCATTGCCAAGTCCGACTGCAACGTATTCTGCTGTGTCCAGGGGTCACGTCCTGCCGACCAGTGCCAGGAGAAGAGACACTCTTCATTCTTGTTGTTTGCCAAACGGAAAACATCGGAATAGTTAGCCAGCAAGTTACGGCCGGAATTATTAATTACATCCTTGGAATATTCTGCCGCTTTCGCCAAATCATCCGCATTGCGGGTACCGGAAAGGCCACTCTTAGTTAGATACACCTTAGCCAAAAGACCTTCGGCACAATAGCGGTCAATACGTCCCGTTTCACCTCTGGCCGGAAGCAACTCCATAGCTTTCTCCAGAGTCATAATGATATATTCGTACACATCTGCTGCCTCCACTTTGAATTTGGAGTTATAATTACCGGAATTCAATTCGTCCGTATTATCATGGATAATGGGTACTGCGCCAAAACTACGTACCAAATAGAAGTAAGCCATGGCTTTCCATGCCAGACACTCGCCCATACACTGATTTTTCACTGCTTCTGACGCATTTGCCGTCTTCAAACGAGTATATACAGTATTGGCATGGCCAATCACTGCCCATAGAGAATAGGACATGTTCACAAGGTTTTCATCCGTACCATTCACCGTAAAATTCAAGTAAGGGCTGTTTCCCTCGTATACGTTTCCAGACAAGATTTCACCGACTTTAATAAAACCGCGCTGAAAGTCATACCAAGGTGAGTTATAAAGATAATTAACCCCCTGCACACATTGTTCGTCATTCTGATAGAAGTTCGATTCGTTATAATTGTCTTCGGTAGGACGGTTCAGGAAATCCTCGCATGAAACTGTTCCCATACCGAGTACAGCTGCAAACGCCCAATATTTAATATATCTGATTTTCATGTTTTCTTCAATTTAAAGTGTTAGAATGAAACGTTCAAGCCGAATGAATAAACTGTAGGAGACGGATAACGTCCGTTGTCCAAACCATAGACATTGACGCTTGAAGTGCTGGCACCAATTTCAGGGTCATAGCCGTCATAACCGGTAATGGTCAGCAGGTTCTGGATATTGGCATAGATACGCAAGTTGCTCAGTCCCAGTTTATCAATCGTCATTTTTCGGGAAAGTATATCCCAAAGAGATGTTCTTCAGACGGATATAAGAACCATCTTCAATATAACGGTCACTGATACGGTCGTTGTCATTCGGGTCATTGATAGTGGCGCGTGGAATGGAAGCTCCCGGGTTTGCCACCATGACGTTAGACACATCATTATACCACATCGTTCCATCTTCGTAGACCTTGTTCGGATTGATAGGAACAAGCTGTGCACGTCCGTTTACAGCATTCAGCTGGTTAGTCCAGGGAGAGTTCATATGTGTCAGCTTCATGGAAAGGTAGTTATACACCTTGTTGCCATAGGAACCGTTGATGAAAACGGACAAGTCGAAGTTCTTGTAACGGAAAGTATTGGTCCAGCCAAAAGTAAACTTAGGCATCGGAGAACCGATATTGGTCTTGTCATAGTCGTCAATAACGCCATCGGGCACACCGTCAGGACCACTGATATCCTTATATTTCACATCACCCACCCATACGGTATTGGTACGGTCGAATACACCGTTTGCCGGGTACTTGCAGGTTTCGGAGAAGTCTGAAGGTCCTCCAGGTCCTTGTAAACACCATCACAAACAAATCCATAGAAGTTATAAAGTGATTCGCCTACACTGGATACACTGACTACATCGGTCCACTGTCCGTAACCCACAATCTGCGCATTGGCTGTACCAGCCAATCCTTTCAGTTTGTTCTTGTTGAAAGAAATCTGGAAGTCAGAATCCCATTCAAACTTACCCGTAATAGGATGTGTGTTCAGAGAGATTTCGAAAACCGGTATTCTCTATGTCACCATAGTTACCTTTCGGAGCAGCCAATGCAGAAGAGGCATTACCGGAAGTACCCATATAAGAAGGCAACTGCAACGGCATCAACATATCACTGGAAGTTTTCTTGTACCACTCTACCGTCAGGTTGATACGGTCGTGCAGGAATCCCAAATCCACACCGACGTTCCATTGCTCCTGGGACTCCCATTTGATGGAAGTATTCGGTATATTGGAGGGGCGATACCCCATACCCAGACCGGAAGGCATACGACTCATAGATGTACCCCAAGCATAACCACCGATGTTGGCATTACCAGTTTGTCCCCATCCCAGACGCAACTTACCGTTACTGATGACCTTCTTCAACGGTTCAAAGAACGTTTCGTTGGAAAAGCGCCAGGAAGTAGCCAATGAATGGAAGCCTGCCCAACGGTTCTCGGGACCGAAGTTTGAAGAGCCGTCATAACGATAGGTATAAGTACCCAGATAACGGTCGGCATAGTTATAAGTCAGACGTGTAAAGAAAGATGCCATAGACGAGCTTCCAAAACCTGCATTGATAGTCGGGGTTCCCGTACCCAAGGCAGGATTGTGCACTTCATCCGAAGGCAGACCGCTATTGAACACACTCGTGAAGTCATAGCTGGACTCCCAGCACTCCTGACCCACCATGGCTGTATAATGATGCTTGTCGCCTATGTTTCCGGAATAGGTCACATAGTTCTTCAATTGCCAGAATGTACTGCTGTTTTTCTGGATATTGCTTTCATTACTGGAACGTACCCATCCACCCAAATCAACCATCGGCTTGTAGCGCTCACCTTTGCTGGAACTGATGTCATAACCCAATTCGGCATGCCATACCAGATTTTTAAATCGGAGTAACCTCAAAGAAAATATTACCCGTCAGTTTCTGACGGTCCAGCAGAATGTCATCCATCATGGCAAGGGCAATCGGGTTAGGATTCGTGTAGCCTTCGCGAACAACGGTGGCATAGCTGCCATCCAGATTATAGATAGGTATATCAGGAAGAGTGGTCAACGAGTAGTTAATCAAACCTTCATCACTGTCTGCCAGTTTCAGGTCATCACCCGTTGCTGTATAGGTGGCGGTCAAACCGAGTTTCAACCACTTCTTCAGTTGGGCATCCAAGTTGGCACGGAAGCTGTAACGGTTAAAGTTTGAACCGATGATGGTACCGTCCTGATCCATATAGGAAGCTGATACGTAGTATTGTATCTTCTCTGTACCACCTTGTGCCGAAATCTGGTGCTGATGCTGCAAAGCAGTCTGGAAGATGGCGTCCTGCCAGTTTGTACCTACTCCCAGCAGAGAAGGATCGGCATAATAATTACTAGGGTCAGAGATTTCACCCATGTTTGCCAAATCATTATAATAAGTGGCATACTCACGCAGATTCATCATATCCAGACGCTTTGTCTGGCGTTGAACGGCAAACATACCGTCATAAGTAAACTTAGCCTCACCCGCCTTACCACGTTTGGTCGTAATCAAAACCACACCATTGGAACCTTGCGCACCGTAAATGGCGGTTGCCGAAGCATCTTTCAGAATTTCCATACTGACGATATCAGCAGGGTTGATGGTGGAAAGCGGAGAAATGGTGGAAACCGAGCCATTACCCAGTGCATCGCCCAAACCATAAGATGAACCGCTTTGTCCCTGACTCTGTACAATCACACCGTCAATTACATACAACGGCTCGGCATTAGCATTGATAGTGGCCTGACCACGTACGCGGATAGAGGAGGAAGAACCCGGAGCACCGGAAGTGCTGACTGCCGTCACACCGGCAGCACGCCCTTGAAGGGACTGGTCGAGATTGGTGATAATAGAACCCTTAATCTTGTCTTCACTCATGGAAACGGAAGCACCGGAAAGGTCGCTTTTCTTCATCGTACCGTACCCCACAACCACCACTTCGTCCAACATCTCGGAGTCTTCCTTCAGCGTGATGTTCACTGTTGTCTGGTTCGTTATCTTTATTTCCTGGCTGACATAGCCTATAAAGGAGACTACAATGGTAGCTCCCGGTTTCACATTCAAGGCAAAGTTACCGTCAATGTCGGTAATTACACCATTCGTTGTACCTTTTTGCCAATACATTGGCACCGATAATAGGGCCCATAGCATCACTGACGACACCCGTAATTTTCTTTGTTTGCTGCACTGCCTCAACGGTATCCGTCGATGATACTGCGAAAAGCTGAGGAGCATAACCCAGACTGAACACCGAGCATATCCCCGCAAGCAGCGCTGTCTTTCTAAAATTCAAATTCATACTGTATTTCTTAGATTTAAACAACACAAACCTCCCAAAGAGATTTTTTAGTTAACAAATGAGAGTAAGTCAAGAAACCGTGACATGCAATCAAGGCGTTGACACTTAAAATTACTTCCAAACAATTCATGTTTTCACAGCATCATTCTTCTTTTCTTCCATAAGCACAATTCCTTTTTTCTTAATTATTAATGGTTAAATCATATTGCTTTTTAAAGGGCTAATTTTTTCAGTGTCGTCAATTCGTCACGAACCATTCTCCCCCACTCTTTCATGTCTGCATCTTTCCAGTTTCCCTCGGAAGAAGCCGACGGATAAAGCATGGAACAAGTCTCGTCTTTGTCCGACAAGGACCAAGCCACCCAACTGATGGAATGCCGCTGCATCCACTCCAGCCAATTCCCCCACTCTTCTTTACTGATGGGGCCGTCCCCACTTGCCTCCATACCGGCGCATTCGGAAACGAAAATCGGCAAGCCCTTGCCCAGAGCATAGTCGGCGCGGTCGCGCAGCCACTGTCCGTGGGTGTTGGCATAAAAGTGGAGTGTATACATTATATTGCTATATCCGGTAATAGGATCGTCCGCTGCCAAATGGATGTCCTGGTCCCAATGCGGACAACCAACGAGGATAACGGCATCCGGTTCTATGGCACGAATCGTCTTGATAACCTCCACAGAGTATGACTTCACCTGCTCCCAACTGTCTTCCACCGGTTCGTTGAAAACCTCATAGATGACATTAGGAACCCCTTTGTAACGGGTAGCCATTTGGGTGAAGAACTCCTTTGCTTCTTCCTGCCGCAGGTTGTGGCTATGCCAGTCGATGATGACGTAAACGCCGTTCTCGATAGCAGCATCCACCACCTTTGTAACACACTCAATACCGAACTCGGGCTTGTTCACATAGCAGGCGCTATCCAAATCCACTCCCATAGAGGCCCGAAGTACCTGTGCGCCCCAGTCATTGACCAGATAAGCAACCGAAGAGGCATTGTAGAAACGGGGCCAGAACTGATGCCAGCCATAGCTGACACCGTGCAATACCACCGTGTCTCCTTCGGTATTCATCAACTGCGTACCATTGACCACCAATGCCGGTAGCGTTTCCTTTACATTTTCATTCTTCGACGGGTTTGTTCCACAACCAATGGTCATACCTAGGCAACAAACCGCCAACATAACTTTCCATATGCTTTTCATATCATACTTAGTATTTAGAGTAATAATCTTTCTTATATAACGGTACAAACGCTTTGTACACGCTTACATTCTAATTTTCAGGCAGGGATTACACGGAAAAGCACGGATAGGTTCAATTTTGCAGCTTCCGGTTTTCCGCTTTAATTATTTCAATAGTGCTGTCTGTGGCAAAGACAGAGTTCAGTCCTTGTTGTTCTTGAGCCGGGTCACCGGTATAGTCATCTCCCTTTTCCCAGAATACATGGTCGGGATTTTGTCCGGCAAAACCACCCCATGCCCAGAAGTTGCATCCGGCAAAGAGTCCGCCGCTCTCACGGTCCTGGCGGATGAGGTCGAATACATAACGGTAATATTCATCGCGGGCAGTGGTCGGTGCCTCTTTGGAAAAGCTGAAACCGTCACGGGGAAAACCGAACTCCTCCAAAACAATCGGCTTGCTGTACTTCCGAGCAATGCCCATGTGGTCATCTATATACTTCTTAGTATTTTCCTTGGCACGCGGAAGAAGTTCCTTCAGGCTGTCCGCCTTCACCCAACTCCAGTTGTAAGGCCAGATGTGGATATTCAGATAATTGATGTTGGGGTCGGCATGAATCTTCTCGAAAAGATTCATATCCATTTCGCATCCCCACGAGCCCTCACTGCCGGAAGACACCATGTGGTTCGGGTCAAGTGACTTGATTTGTGCAGCCACATCGGCCATCCAGCGGGCAAACGGTTCCTTGTTCTCGTCAGAGAAAGCGCGAGGCTCGTTACCAATCTGCCAAGACATAATAGTGGGGTCATCCACATATTTTATCTGATTATACCTATTGGTGCGTGAAACAATATAATTGACATGATTGGCAAACAAGGCCTTCGCGCTGTCCGATTGGGGGAACTGCTTGACATACTCCATATAGGCGGGCCATCCGTCTACGGCAGGTACCACGGCATCACCGTGTCCGGACCATTGCAGGTAAACGGAATAGCCACCGCTCCATTCCCAGGAATTGTTCAAATAGAGGACAGCTGTCATATCACGTTCACGCAGTTCATTCATAAAATAATCCAATCCGGCTAAAATAGTATCATTATAGACGCCCGGTGCCACTTGTAAAGAGGGCTCTACCCGCGTCTTTATGCCATTTTCACCGTCAGCACCCACCAATACGCGCAGGTTGTTGATGCCAATACTTTTCAGAAAGTCCAGCTCCTTATGCAACCGTTCACGATTGCCGCCTTCACCTTCGGAACCAAGAATGGCACCGTACCAGAAATTGGCACCTACAAAATAATAGGGTTTTCCGTCGCGAACGAACTGTCCATCGGCATTGACCTTAATAAACGAATGCTCCGCAGGCTTAGGGGCACATGCTCCCAAAAGGAATAAAAGTACTGTCAGTAAAAGGAATTGTTTCTTCATATTATCAGTTTTTAAGCGATACACAAAGATACGCGGATCATATCATAAAAAAATTGATACTATATTATCAGATTAATATGCCAATGTGATTAATCACATTGGCACATTAAGTTGTCTCCGTATCCAGTCCAGCCATTCATCCCACTGTTCCTGATACCAATAATGCCCGGTTTCCAGATAAGGATGCAATTCCTTCGGAGAAGCAATCACATTGTAGGCTGCATACATGGAAGTGGGAGGACAGACCTCATCGTTATACCCCCAACTGAACCAACCAGGCACATTCAGCAGGCGGGCAAAGTTTGCCGTATCATAATAGCGTACCGTTTCAAGCTGCTTTTCATCGGGAGCACCGTAATAATAGAAATAATGGGGCCAGCCGCAAGCACGCTTCTTGAAGAATGCTTCGTGGTCGCATAAGGCAGGATGAACAGCCGCCAGGAAAGTAACGCGCGAATCAAGAGCCGCCGTAATCACAGACAAGGCACCGCCCTGGCTGGAGCCCGTAACGCCCAGCGCCTTCCCGTTGTACTGCGGCAGCGAACAGATCAAAATCCACAGCACGCAAAGCGCCTACCACCACACGGTTATAGTAAGAAGCATCCCGGCTGTCGCGGCCGAACGTCCAGTAATTGCTCAGCGCCCCACCTGCCAGCGCATCATATACAGACTGCTGCATCGTGACGGGAATGCCGTGGATACCCACCTCCAATGTAATCACCTTTCCAGGAGCCGTATACGTATCTCCCGCATAAGGGCGGACACCCGCACCGGGCACACGCAGCAAAGCCGGATACTTCCCTTCTTTCTTGGGAATACTGAGAATACCGTAAAAACGTCCTCCCCAAGCTTTTGTCTGGAAGCTGACCTGATATACATTATCCGTTTCCGTACAGCGTTCGGGAAGCAGCGTCATAAGGGGATTCAACGGAGTCTTGCGCGCCTCTTCCAAGGTCTTGGCCCAATAATCCCGAAAATCGGCAGGAAGTTTCGTCACAGGTTGCAGCTGCTCGGGAGCATAGGCCGATGTAGCCAGCCCTTCATAAGTCCGGCCGTCCACATGCGCCTTGACCTTGCAACGCAAGAAGCCTGCAGTCTTCATCGTGCCTTGCAACTTCAAGGTACCATCTTTCAGCACCACGTCTTTCTTTACTTCAGTAGGATACATCTCGGGGCCCAGTTCATAGTCAATCTTGACATCGGACAAGAGGTTCTGTGCCTTCAGCACCCGGACGGTAAACGTACACTTCTCATTCAGACGATACACCCAATCGCTATGGTCGGGTGAAACGACTACACGGATTTCATTGCCGCGTATCTGCGCCGTCACAGCACATACACACAGCAGACATAAAATAAGGTAAAAACTCTTTTCATGATATCAGATATTAGTATTAATCATGGTGCGAAAATAGGCACTTTCAATGAAGAATACCAATACATTTTTTATCATATCACCAGCTTCCTTTTTCCGATAATTCTCACGGAATTCCTTCGGCGAGCATCCCTTCTTCCGCTTGAACATACGATTGCAAATTGGACAGATTGTTGAAGCCGCAGTCATAGCACACCTCTGCAATAGTACGCGTGGAATCTACCAACATACGCGTGGCAAAGCCCAGACGGATATCAATAATGTAGTCGGAAAGCGTCTTGCCGGTGCGCAGGCGAAAGAAACGGCTGAAAGAGACCGGGGTCATGCCCACCATATCGGCCAATGAAGCCAACCGGATATCCTCCTGATAATGGGTGGAAATGTATTTCTGCACCTTCTGTACCCGGCGGCTGTCAGAGAAAGTCTCTATCTTGGCAAACGAAGAACTGGACAACACCCGAGCATTGTCATAGAGGGAAAGTTCGTAAAGGATACGGAGAAAGTTCATCACGGCATAAAAGCCCTGCTCCTCGGAAGCCAGCTTATCCAGCCAGTTGTACACCTTCATGATGGCCTGCATGGGGAAACTAAGTCCGCACTGTGCACGCTCCAGCATCCGGCGGATACTGTCGAACTGGTTCTTGTTGACAACGTTCCCGAAGAACAAGTCGGGAGAGAACTGGATGGTAATCTCCCGAATATCCCCGGAGGTACATTCATGTTGCTCCCATACATGCTCCAACTCCTTACCGGTTATCAGTACCAGGTCATAATCACCGATAATCTCGGCAGAATCGCCCACCACACGACGTACGCCGGAAGCATGTTCCGTGAAGTTCAGTTCATACTCTGCGTGACAATGGATGGGGTAGGTAAATTCTGTTTTGTGACGATCGGCAATATAGAAACAGTCACGTTCCGACAGAGGGGTTATCTCCCTCATGATATAGTTCTGGTTTTCCATAGGCATTGGTTAAAAAAATTATCATGCCACAAATATACTCATTCTTTTTAATCCCACAACAGTACCATTTGTTACATTTAGAGGTAATAATTGTTATATATGAGCAGATACCCGGGAAAGTCCCGCCCGGAAAAGCAAAACTTCCGTTCTTCTCCCCCTCAGGCTCTAATGTAAGGATGTATGAGATGCACATCTCGCACACTTACACACTATAGTTTGAGGAAGAAAGAAGCGGAGATCCCTCTCTTGCCCCATAGACAAAAGAAAGGTCTCCGCTTCGCCGGATGATATGAATGATAAGCTGCTTACTTCTGCAGCTTCAAAACGCAGGAAGTTTCCGGCAGGTTTTCCGAAACGACCGTCAGTGTGGCTTCTCCCGCTTCGCCGGTACTTTGCAACAGCACCTGTGCAAGTCCGTTGAATGCCTTTACCTGATAGGTGCGGGCATCAGCGTCGGCCGGACGTTCCGTAGCCTGATAAGCGGGGTCTCCATTCCCCACCCCAAGGATGCGTACCGGACCGGAGACGGTTATCGTCAAGTCGTTGCAGGCAGTGGGGACAAAACGTTTCTTCTTGTCCTGCAACTCAATGTTACACACTGTCACATCCCGATTGTCTGCCTGAATGACGGGACGGTCTGCCGTCAGGGAGATACGGGCAGGAGCACCGGTAGTCTCCACAGTACGGGCCAATATTTTTTGCCGTTCTTATAGCCTACAGCCTTCACTGCACCGGGCTGGAAAACGGCTTTCCAGGAAAGATGGCCGTTTCGGGGCATCGGTTTGCGATCCAGTTTCTTGCCGTTCACAGTCAATTCCACTTCATCGCAGTTGCTGTATACCCAAATATCGATGCTATCACCTTCGTGACCTTGCAGATTCCAGTGAGGAAGGATGTGCAGCACCGGCTCATCCGTCCACCAGGACTTCAGATACCAGGCTTCGTCCTTGGGGAAACCGCAGTAGTCCAGAATGCCGAATTGTGAGCCCGTAGCCGGGAACTTCATGGGGTTGGGCTCGCCGCGGTAGTCGAAACCCGTCCAATAGAAAGACCCGCCAGATAGGGACGTTCGTCATAGAATTTCCAGCCACGCTCGATGCAGTTCAGCAGGCTGTCAGGTCCGTTCGGCTTGCGGTTGTGCGCCACCATGTGGCCTTTGTCGTGGGCATCGAAGTAGATGCCGCGCGTACCACAGCCCGTAGTCTCTTCCGAACCGAGCGCACGGCGGCCGGGATAATCCTTGCGGTGCTGCTCCACAGGGTTCTGAAGGATGTAGTTATAACCAGCCACGTCTGCGGGAATCAAGATGGCAGGGCCACTGCTCGAAGCAACGGTCATGAGGCGCGTAGGGTCGAAACGGTGGCAATATTCGCGCATCGTGGCAGCAATGCGTGTACCGCTTTCTTTCCACTCGATGCCCCACTCCTCGTTGCCTACACTCCAAAGGATAATGCACGGATGGTTGCGGTCGCGGTCTATCATGCGTTTCAGCAGGCGAGTATGTTCCTCGTTGACACCCGTCAGACGGTTTTCTTCTATCACAAGGATGCCGAGGCTGTCGCAGGCATCGAGCATTTCGGGAGTCATCGGGTTATGGGAAGAACGGTAGGCATTGCAGCCGAACTTCTTCAGTTCCTTCAGTCGGTACACTTGCAAGGCATCGGGAATGCCGGCACCTACTCCGGGGTGGTCTTGGTGCATGTTCACACCTTTCAGTTTCAGAGGCTGTCCGTTCAAGAGGAAGCCCTTGTCGGCATCGAAGCGGATGTCACGAATACCCGTAGTAGTGGTATAAGCATCCACCAGCTTGCCATGCTGATAGACTTCCGTAAGCAGTGTATATAGATAAGGTGTATCCACACTCCAAAGATGAGGTTTGTCCAGCGCTATTTCACCGACGGTGAGCTGGCGGTCTTTCGGCAGTACCGGCTTACCGGCCGTTTCGCAGCGTGCCACTTCCTTGCCGTCGGCATCCCGGAGGATATGGCAGAGGCGGTAATCCTCCGTTTGCAGACCGGAGTTTTCAACAGTGGTCTCTATCGTCAGCTTGGCCTTGTCAAAAGGTGCGGCCAGCGTGCTGTGCACAAAGGTTCCGAAAGGAGCTACATGTAACGGCGCCGTCTTGTTCAGCCATACATGGCGGTAGATGCCCGCACCCTCGTAAAACCAGCCCTCCTCGAGCGTGGCATCCGCACGGACGCAGATAAGATTCTCTTCTCCGTAATTCAAGTATTCCGTAATGTCATACACCTGCGTGGCATAGCCGCTCGGTTCGTGTCCCAGGTAGAAACCGTTTATCCAGATACGGGCATCACGGAAGATACCGTCGAACTGAAGATAAAGATGTTTGCCGAGGTCCTCTTGTGGCACGGTGATGGTCTTTCGGTACCATCCCACAGAGTTTTCGGGGAATTTATAGCCGACGGCTTTATAGCCATGACTGTGGCTCGCTTCTTTGGCATAAGGCAAATCAACCACCCAGTCATGCGGAAGATTGACCGTCTTCCAGTCCACACCCCACTTCTCCGGATTGAACTTAGGGGAGTAAGGGCCCTCATTATGGATAGAGGCTGCCTTGGTCAGATAGTTGAAGTACTCCGTTCCGCAGCCGAAGTCGTTTCTCCGGTGAGGAAGCATTGCCAAAAGCAAACTGCCAGCCGTCGTCCAGCAAAATACGTTCGCGGACGGATTGGGCAGAAAGAGAAAAGGTAATTCCAAGAAGGACAGAAATGCGAATAAGTGTTTCATATCGGTTAATCATAAAATGTGTTTACAAAGATAGAGCGAAAAAGATTCGTGCGGTGATACATTTTGTATCAGTTTTCCGGTACTTCATGTTTCCGATGGGGGAAAAAACACGCCGGGCAAACAAGGGTGATAGGAGAAAAGCTTTTTAAATTTGAAGCGTGCTTCCGGGAAAATGGCCGGATGGCACAACTAATGAAGAATGTATCAAACTAAATACAAGAAATAATATGCAAGACAAAAGATTCGGATATTTCGATGACGACAACCGCGAATACGTCATTACCGACCCCAAGACACCTTGGCCATGGATTAACTACCTGGGCAATGAAGATTTCTTCTCACTCATCTCCAATACTGCCGGAGGCTATTCCTTCTACAAGGACGCCAAGTTCCGCCGCATCACCCGCTACCGCTACAACAACGTGCCGATGGACAACGGGGGACGCTACTTTTACATCAATGAAGGCGGCAACGTATGGTCTCCCACCTGGAAGCCCTGCAAGACTGCACTCGACAGTTACGAGTGTCGCCACGGCATGAGCTACACCCGCATCACCGGATCCAAAGACGGCATCGAAGCCAGCCTGCTCTTCTTCGTCCCACTGAAGACCTGGGGAGAGGTGCAGAAGCTGACCTTGCGGAATACTTCTGCCAAAGTGAGAAAACTCAAACTATTCTCCTTTGCCGAATGGTGCTTGTGGAATGCCGCTACGGACATGGAGAACTTCCAGCGTAACTTCTCCACGGGAGAGGTGGAAGTGGACGGGTCTGTCATCTACCACAAGACGGAATACAAGGAACGCCGCAATCACTACGCCTTCTACAGTGTCAATACACCCGTAGACGGTTTCGATACCGACCGCGAAACATTCGTGGGACTCTACAACGAGTTTGCCGACCCGGAACGGGTAGTAGAAGGCAGACCGGGCAACAGCATTGCCCACGGTTGGAGTCCCATCGCCTCGCACTATCTGGAAGTAGAACTGCAACCCGGCGAAAGCCGCGACTTCATCTTCCTGCTGGGCTATGTGGAAAACAAGCAGGAGGCAAAGTTCGAGGAACGTGAAGCATCTCTGCATGAAGCGTTCAAGCAGAGTGTACCCTCTTCACCTATTATAAATAAGGTAAAGGCTAAGGCGATGATTTCGGCCTTCGACACTACCGCCAAAGTAGATGCTGCCTTTGCCGAACTGAAAGCCTACTGGGACCGCCTGCTGGACATCTACGTCGTGAAGACCGACGAAGAAAAACTGGACCGCATGGTGAACATCTGGAACCAGTATCAGTGCATGATTACCTTCAACATGTCCCGTTCCGCCTCTTTCTTCGAGAGCGGCATCGGTCGTGGAATGGGTTTCCGCGACTCCAACCAGGACCTCGTGGGCTTCGTGCATCAGATACCGGAACGAGCCCGCGAACGAATCATCGACATAGCTTCTACCCAATTCCCCGACGGAGGATGCTACCACCAATACCAACCGCTGACCAAACGCGGCAACAACGACATCGGCGGCGGCTTCAACGATGACCCCATGTGGCTTATCTTCGGTACGGTGGCATACATCAAGGAATCGGGAGACTTCAGTATCCTGGATGAGCCCGTCCCCTTCGACAACAAAGAAGGTTCGGAAGTGTCTCTGTTCGAGCACCTGCGCGTCTCCTTCAACCACGTCATCGAGAACCTCGGCCCCCACATGTTGCCCCTCATCGGCCGTGCCGACTGGAACGACTGCCTGAACCTGAACTGCTTCTCCTGGGATCCGAATGAATCCTTCCAGACCACGGAAAACCAGACGGAAGGCAGCCAGGCAGAATCGCTGATGATTGCCGGCTTGTTCGTGGTATGCGGACGCGACTACGTGGAGCTGTGCCGCCGCCTGGGTAAAGACGACGAAGCAAACAGAGCGCAAACCTACATAGACAATATGGTGGAAGCCGTCAAAAAAACACGGCTGGGACGGAGACTGGTATCTGCGCGCCTACGATTACTTCGGCCACAAGGTAGGCTCCAAAGAGAACGAAGAAGGACAAATCTTCATCGAATCGCAAGGCTGGTGCACCATGGCAGGCATCGGACTGGAAGAAGGCATGGTAAAAAAATGCGCTGGACTCCGTAAAGGAACGCCTGGACTGCGAGCACGGTATTGTACTCAACAATCCACCCTTCACCCGCTATGTTGTGGAGTATGGAGAAATCTCCACCTATCCCGCCGGCTACAAGGAAAATGCGGGTATCTTCTGCCACAACAACCCGTGGGTCATCATCGGAGAAACCGTACTGGGACGGGGTGACCGTTCCTGGGAGTATTTCCGCAAGATATGCCCGTCGTACACCGAAGAGCACAGTGCCCTGCATAAAGTAGAACCTTACGTATGCTGCCAGATGGTGGCCGGCAAGGACGCCGCCCGCCCTGGTGAAGGCAAGAACAGCTGGCTGACTGGAACGGCTGCCTGGATGTGGTATGCCATCACGCAATTCATACTCGGCATCAAGCCTTCGTATGAAGGTCTGGAAATCAATCCTTGTATCCCGGCAGGCTGGAAAGGCTTCAACGTGAAGCGTAGGTTCCGCGGGGCAGAATATCATATTACCGTGAAGAATCCCGATGGTGTGTGCAAAGGCATCAAGTCCGTCACAGTAGACGGCCAGCCGATAGAAGGCAATGTGGTGAACCATCTGCCGGGCACGCATACAGTAGAAGTAATAATGGGATAACCCACAAAATACAATATCATGATAAACCCTATTTATTCTCCAGCGCCCGAACGCTATGACAACGGCATGAAATTCCGCCGTTGCGGGCAAAGCGGCATCCTGCTGCCGGAAATATCACTCGGATTGTGGCACAACTTCGGCGACGTGAACACATTTGCCAATTCCCAGGCCATGGCGCACTATGCCTTCGACCGTGGAATCACGCATTTCGACCTCGCCAACAATTACGGTCCTTCCTACGGTTCCGCCGAAGAGACTTTCGGAATGATTATGAAGAAATCCTTCATGCCCTATCGGGACGAACTATTCATCTCCACCAAGGCCGGACACGACATGTGGCCCGGCCCCTACGGGGAGTGGGGCTCACGCAAGTACCTGATGAGCAGCCTCAACCAAAGTCTGAAACGGATGAACCTGGAGTATGTGGACATCTTCTACTCCCACCGCTACGACCCGGATACTCCGCTTGAAGAGCCCCTGCAAGCACTGGTTGATATCGTACGGCAAGGCAAAGCACTCTATGTAGGAATCTCCAAATATCCCAAAGAGGCGGCCGAGTTTGCCTGCAAATACCTGGAAGAACGGGATGTACACTGCCTGCTCTATCAAGGCAGATACAATCTCTTCAACCGCGAACCGGAAGAAGAAGGTATCCTGCAGCAAGCCAAAGGGAACGGAACCGGCTTCATCGCCTTCTCCCCGCTGGCGCAGGGCCTGCTGACCAACCGCTACCTGAATGGTATTCCCGAAGATTCGCGCATGGCAAAGGGAGCTTTCCTGAAGAAAGAAACACTGACCAACGAGACGCTGCAAAAAATCAAGGCTCTTAATGAAGTGGCCGGCACGCGCGGACAAACCCTTGCCGAGATGTCACTTGCCTGGCTGTTGAAGGACGACCTGGTGACAAGTGTCATCATCGGAGCGAGCTCCGTTGCCCAACTGGCAGATAACTTGAAAGCGACTGAAAATACAGACTTCTCTGCCGAGGAACTGGAGAAGATAAAGAAAATCATTCAAAAATAAATCAACATGAAAAGCCTCCTTATTCAAACCTTTTGTTTATTATTCCTTTGCTTGGGCACGGTCCGTGCACAGCAATACCAACTTGTATCACCCAACGGAAAACTATCCGTTACGGTAGATGCCGGAGAAGCCCTCACCTGGCAGATTGCACACGACGGCACCACAGTGCTGCAACCCTCTGTCATCGCCCTGCAAGGCAGAGATGAAAAATCAGCCAAGAAAGCAATAACTTTCGGTAAAAATGTAAAAGTAATCCGTGCAGAACGCAAGTCTGTGGAGTCCTCCTTCCCCACTCCCCTCTACAAAAAGGCAAGTGTGGAGGATGTCTACAACCAGCTGACACTGAAATGCCGAGGAGGCTACAGCGTACAGTTCCGCGCATACGATGACGGCGCTGCCTACCGCTTCATTTCCGAACAGAACAAGCCGTTTATCGTCCTCAACGAAACTGCGGACTTCAATTTCGACAAGGATTACCAGGCATTTGTACCTTACATAAACGACAACCGCAACGGTGAGCGCTATTGCTTCTCCTTCGAGTCTTACTACGACGAAGCCCCGTTGTCCAAAATGCACACCGACTCACTCTCCATCACCCCACTGATGGTTTGCCTGGACGGAGGAAAGAAAGCCGTTATCATGGAAGCCGGATTGGAAAACTATCCCGGCATGTTGCCTCACTGTAAATCCCCAGACACGTCAAGGAGTGCAGGCAGCATTTGCCCCCTATCCGCTGGAAGAAATAATCGGCGGACACAACCGGCTGAACCTGATACCGACCAAGCGTGCAGACTACATCGCCCGTTGTGCCAAGCAGGAGCTCCCCTGGCGTGTGGTGCTCGTCACCGAAAAGGACACGCAGCTTGCCGACAACGACATGGCACAGCGTCTTGCCCCCGCCTGCCGCATCAAAGACATTTCCTGGATTAAACCCGGCAAAGTGGCTTGGGACTGGTGGAACACCTGCAACCTGACTGGAGTAGACTTCAAAGCCGGCATGAACACTCCGACTTATAAGGCATTCATCGACTTTGCCGCCGACAACAACCTGGAATATATCATCATCGATGACGGCTGGAGCGGAAACGAATCCTTATTGAAAGACCTGAATCCGGATATCGATTTAAAGGAACTGGTAGCCTACGGAACCAGAAGGGCGTCGGCATCATTCTCTGGGCAAGCTGGCGAAATTCTGCCAAAGATACGGAAGCCGCATTCAGCCACTATGCACAGATGGGTATCAAAGGCTTCAAGATAGACTTCTTCGACCGTGACGACCAGCCACTGGTACAGTCCGTAGAACGCATTGTAGCCTGCGCCGCCGAGCACCGCCTGGTATTAGACCTGCATGGACTCAAGCCATACGGTATACAGCGCACCTATCCCAACGTCCTAAACTTTGAAGGTGTAAAGGGACTGGAGAACGCCAAATGGGAACCGATAGTGAACGGAGCCCCCATCCACAACTTCCCGCGCTATGACGTGACTGCTCCCTACCTGCGCATGCTTATAGGTCCGATGGACTACACACCGGGAGCCATGATGAACGCAACCCGCGAAACCTTCCGTGCCGTCAACGACCATCCGATGAGCCAGGGTACACGCGTCCACCAGATGGCGATGTACACCCTCTTCGAAGCCCCGCTGCAAATGCTTGCCGACAGCCCCAGCAAATATATGAAGGAGCAGGAATGCACGGACTTCATTGCCAAAGTGCCTACCGTTTTCGACGAGACCGTGGCACTGGACGGTGAAGTAGGCGAATACCTTACACTGGCACGCCGCAAGGGAGACGTCTGGTATATCGTCTCCATGACCGACTGGACACCACGCGACTGTACCATCGACCTTTCCTTCCTTGGAGAAGGAAGTTACGAAGCCGAAATCTTTTCCGACGGCATCAATGCCGACCGGGAAGCAACCGACTACAAAAAGAAGTACGCACCGTGACCTCGGGGGACAAGCTGAACATACACATGGCACCCGGAGGAGGATGGACAGCACGGATATGGAAAAGATGATAGGGTGATAAAGTAATGACATGATAAGTGCAATAGGGTGACAGTTACGTTAAAAGTGCTGTCACCCTATTCCTTTATTACTCCATCCCCTATCGCCCTATCACTTTTATGCCCTTTATCACTTTTAACATACCTCTACGTGAACCTTTTATATCCTATCTTGATTTTTTCTCACAAAAGCCTAAGGTACCATAGGGCAGGAATTTATATTAAACCTAAACAATTATAAAAGTATGAAGAAATTTATTCCCCTATTATTAGCGGTCTTTGCAGTGACGCTTGCATCTTGCGAAAAAGACCCTGACATGGATAAGCTGGACAATAATTATCTGGTTTATACCAACTATGACAAGAAGGCGGATTTCAAAACCTTCGAAACTTATTACTTGCCGGACAGCATTCTGGTTATCGGTGATAAGGAAAACGCCGAATACTGGAAAGATGAGAATGCCCAGGAAATTCTCAGCGCTTATGTTGCTAACATGAACAGCCGCGGCTACACCCGTGTGGAGGACCGGGAAGAAGCCGACCTTGGCTTGCAGGTAAGCTATGTCAGAAGTACCTATTACTTCACCGACTACGGACGTCCCGAATGGTGGTGGAACTATCCAGGCTACTGGGATGCTCCTTACTGGGGCAACTGGGGCGGATGGTATTATCCCTATGCCGTGAACTATTCCTACAGCACCGGTTCCTTTATCAGCGAATTGTTGAATCTGGAGGCGCCGCAAGGCCAGAGCGAGAAACTTCCTGTTCTGTGGACCAGCTATATGAGCGGCTTGCTGAGTGGTTCTACTTCTGTCAATACCAAACTTGCCGTGCAAGGTGTGAACCAAGCTTTCACTCAATCAACTTACCTGACTAACAAGTAGTGACAAGCTACGAGCTATAAGTGACAAATGACGGGTTACCCAATATTAAGGTAACAAGAATAATACGGCAGCATCCTTTCCGGACTGGGAAGTTGCCATTGAACCAAAAAATCAAGAACAAAGTATGAAAACAATAAAATATCTTTCCTTGAGAGTATTTGCGGTTGCCGCTCTTGCTCTCGTCTTCGCCCTACCGACGAAGGCACAGATGACCGATAACGGCTATGCCAATATCGACTGGCAATATAACTTTCCTCTCAGCAACAACTTCGCCGACAAATCAAGCGGCTGGGGTATGAATTTTGAAGGCGGTTACTTCCTGACAGACAATTTTGCATTGGGAGCTTTCTTGAACTACCATAGCAACCATGAGTATTTCGGTCGCCAGACACTTCCCGTAGGCGAAGGCGGCAGTCTGAATACCGACCAGCAGCACACTGCATTCCAGTTGCCTTTCGGTCTGGCCTCCCGCTATGTATGGAACCGTGGAGGTGCATTCCAGCCGTATGCCGGTGTAAAACTGGGTGCTGAATATGCACAGTTGAAGTCAACTTTCAACGTATTCGAAGCCAACAAAGATACATGGGGTTTCTATGTATCTCCTGAAATTGGTTTCAATGTGTATCCTTGGGCTTATGGACCGGGCTTGCATTTCGCAGCCTATTACAGCTACGGTACGAACAAAGGTGACCTCTTTACGTACAGCGTAGACGGTTTGAGCAATTTCGGTCTGCGCGTAGGTATTGCGTTCTGATAAGACACACACTTAAAGCTTAACAGATAGAATTTAATTGTTTCAAAATTGAAGAAGAAAAGAGCCTTTCCTGCGTGAGCAAGGGAGGCTCGTTTTTAATTCTACCAGTTACTTTTTTTCCTCCCAGCATCGCCTTATATACAGCTTCCTGAATCCTCGTCCTTATATCCAGCCTCATCAACTTGTTATTCCACACATCCGGATAGGTGCGGTTGCTCAAAAAGACATAAACCAAGCCGTTCTCCGGGTCTGTCCAGGCGCAAGTACCCGTGAAACCGGTATGACCATAGACAGAAGCAGGGGCAGACTCTGCGCAGGGACTCTTCTGGGGATTATGCCGGTCGGGCTTATCAAATCCCAGCCCCCGGCGGCTTATCCTTGAGACAGTGGTAGTAAATACCCTGCAGGTCTCCTTGCTCAAATAGCGTTTACCGTCCAGTTCACCCCCATTCAGCAACATCTGATAGACTTTTGCTACTTCTTCGGCAGTGGAGAACAGCCCGGCATTACCGGAAACGCCACCCTGAAAAGCTGCAGATTCATCATGTACAAATCCTTGCAAGGTAGTCTTACGCAAGAAAGGGTCTGTTGATGAAGGTACAATATCTTCCTTCTTCAAGAAGCGCAGAGGAAGATACCCCGTACGCTCCAATCCCATCGGAGTATAGAATTCCTTGGCCAAATATTCGTCCATAGACATGCCGGTGCGCGCCTCGACCAACTGCTGCAACAAGATAAAGCCCACACAACTATAACGGTAACGTTTATCTCTAAGCGGAGTATCCACAATCTTCTGCAAGTACTCCTGCTTGAAAGAACGGTTCAGCCAAAGGCTGTCGGACACTTGCATCGTATATTCCGGTGTCTGCACCTTCGACGTCAGTCCCTGACGGAAGCGGAACTTAGGGTTCGCCCAAGTCTGCCGTCCGATGCGTGCGGAATGCCGGGCATCGGACGTGCCTTGAACAAAGTGCCGGTGTAGCTCTCTTCATCAATCGCCTCTTGATAGAACAACAAGGTAGAAGGTAGACCGGATTCATGCATCAGCAGTTCGCGTACCGTAATATTCTTCTTGTCCGTATCCTGTAGGAAAGGCAGATAATCCGACACCCGGTCTGTAAGATTGAGGCGTCCGCCATCGTACAACTTCATCACAGCAAGCAGCGTGGCTGTGGTCTTTGTCAGCGAGGCGATGTCGTACACATCCGTCTTCTTCACGGGAAGCGCCTTGCTTCCGGCCTCGTTCCAGACGTGGGTACCGAAAGCTTTATTATACATCTCCCTGCCATCCTTCAGCACCACCACCTGGCAACCGGGGTAAGCCCCTTCACGAATGCCTTCTTCGGCTATCTTGTCTATTTCAGCCAGCAGACGGGAATTCATACCATACTCTTCGGGCACAAAGCGGGGGGCGCTTTGAGGAGTCAGCGTCACTCCCGCACCGGCAGCAAACCGACTACCGATACTGGCAGACAAGCGTCCCTCTGAACAAGCGCTGCCATAAACAATCCGGGCAACCTGCCGCTGTACCTCCTCGTTGGAGGAGTGTGCCAAAATCACCGCTTCAGCAGCAGCGTCCCCTTGTTTTATCTGCAATACCTGCTTGCCAGGAATAAAGAACAGATAAACCACCGGTACGTCAGGAGCGAACTTTGCAAAGAAATTCTGATAGGGCGTCAAACGGTGTTCGGTGACACAGACCAGAATACGTTTGTACTTGGCCAGCGCATTTCTCAAACGGTTCCCGTCAGCCTCCGGCAGATTCTTGCCCAAACGGAACTCCACAGGACGGGTATACTGCGACAGTTCCTTGAGGAACGGCTGGATTTCCTGCGCTTCTCCCACATTGAGCACGGCAACTTCACCGATGGAAGGGTCCAGCGGAAGTACCTCGTCCCGGTTATCCAGCACAGTGATGGCCGCCAAGTTCAGCCGGCGCATCAAATCACGCGTTTTCGGAGTATTGATGCGGGTCCCCAAACCTGAAAGCTGTACATGGGGTTTCTTTTCCAACCCAAGGGCATATTTATATTTCAGTACTTTACGGCATTTCGCCTCTATCTCTTTCTCTGTCAGCTCCCCTTTTTTCACAGCGGCAAGCACAGCCTCCACTTCTTCCTTAATACGCCGGGGGACAAGCAGCAAATCATTGCCGGCTTTCAGCGCCTGCAAACAGATGCTTTCATTGCCCGATACCCCTTTCATGGCAAGGGCATCTGTAAAGACAAGCCCCTGAAAGCCGAGGTCATTCACCAACAGACCGGAAACTACCTTACGCGAAAGCGAAGACGGGAGCCCCTTTTGCGGCTCTATGGTAGGCACCTCCAAGTGCCCCACCATCATTCCTCCCAATCCGGCACGAATGGCTTTTCTGAAAGGATAAAGCTCTATACTGTCCAGACGGGCACGGGTAAAAGGCAGCACGGGCAACGCCTTATGAGAATCCACATCCGTATCCCCATGTCCCGGAAAGTGCTTGCTGACAGAAAGCACACCACCATCCTCCAACCCTTTGGAGTAGGCAACAACCTTGTTCGCCACATTGAACGGACTTTCACCGAAGGAACGGGTATTGATAACCGGATTCTTGGGATTGATATTCACATCCGCTACGGGAGCAAAATTCACTTGCACCCCCAGTTCACGGCATTGGCGGGCCACCTCGCGCCCATATTCATAAATCAGTGTATCGTTCTGTATGCAGCCCAGCACCATGTTTCGCGGAAAGTTCGGAGTACCGCGAAGGCGCATAGCCAGCCCCCATTCACCGTCAAAGGTAATCATCAGCGGAACTTCCGCCATCCGCTGCGCCTCATTGGTCAACATCACCTGGTTCTGCATCAATCCGCCGGAGAATAACAGACCGCCTACCTTATAGTCCTCCACCACCTTACGCAGCAGTTCCTTGTTGGCCTTGTCCTGCTGGGGGGCAATCGTATAGATGAACAGTTGTCCGATGCGTTCTTTCAGAGTCAGACGCTGCATGACGGAATCCACCCACTGCCTGCACCGCACGTCACTGTTCAAGAGACGTACAAGCGAAGGGTCGTTCGGCGGCACCGGAGTAAACGGCATCGGGCCAAGCTGCGCTTTCAGAAGCGGACAAAGACAACACAATATAGTGATATAGGCAAGCAGGGTATATTTCTCTTCATTCCTTATAGTATAGATTGTTTTTAGGGGATTTGCGGAAT
>ENA-OQHD01000164-OQHD01000164.1-human-gut-metagenome-genome-assembly--contig:-NODE-164-length-28343-cov-4.594875_pt1 | contig 28343 bp, 46 predicted proteins | sample MGYA00242560_ERZ504711 | MGnify/ENA primary metagenome ERZ504711 (study PRJEB26092, sample SAMD00036198) | human gut metagenome | host: Homo sapiens | study: EMG produced TPA metagenomics assembly of...
GCGGAAATGCAATGATGGAACAGTTATCGAAAGAACTGGAATTTCCCATTTCAGAGAGTTGGGTTCGCTGGATAATTTGTCTGAGAGAAGAAGATATGGATGAAATTTGCAGGTGTTATACGACAGAGGAGTGGCAAATGGCGTGCCGGGACTTCAGATCCTGAACAGAGAAGAAGTGCTCGAAATGGAGCCGAATATTGTAGATAATGTATATGCAGCACTTTATGCACCATCAGCCGGAATCGTATGTCCAATTTGGATTGAATATTGCGATGGCAGAAAATGCCTGTGAAAATGGTGTGGAATTCAAATTTGATACAAAAGTACAGAGATTGGCAAAAAAAGGATGATATCTGGGAAATTCACACGAATCAGGGTGTATTCAAGACGAAATATGTGGTGAATGCGGCCGGTGTTTATGCAGACAAATTCCACAATATGGTCAGTGAAAAGAAGATACACATCACACCAAGAAGAGGTGACTATTGTCTGTTGGATAAAACAGCAGGCGCACATGTGAGCAAGACAATATTTGCTCTGCCAAATGAATTCGGAAAAGGAATTCTGGTTACACCGACTGCACACGGCAATCTCCTTCTTGGACCGACAGCGATCGATATAGAAGAAAAAGAAGGAACGAATACGACAAGAGAAGGACTGGATCAGGTACTTACAAAAGCAGGACAGAATGTAAAAGATATACCGATGCGTCAGGTAATTACTTCATTTGCAGGACTTCGTGCACATGAAGAAGGACATGAATTTATCATAGAAGAAGTAGAAAATGCGAAAGGATTTATTGACTGTGCAGGAATTGAATCTCCGGGACTTACCAGTAGTCCGGCAATCGGTGAGATGGTTGCGGGAATTTTGAAAGAAAAGCTTCATTTGGAAGAAAAATGAAAATTTCATTGCAACAAGAAAAGGAATCCTGGATCCAAACACTCTGACTAAAGAAGAAAGAGTGACATTGATCAAAGAGAAACCGGCATACGGTAATATTATCTGCCGATGTGAGATGATCACAGAAGGTGAGATTATCGATGCAATCCATAGACCACTTGGAGCAAAGTCATTAGACGGCGTAAAGCGCAGAACCAGAGCAGGTATGGGGCGGTGCCAGGCCGGTTTCTGTTCCCCTAGAACGATGGAGATACTGGCAAGAGAACTGAATATTCCGATGTCAGAGATCACGAAATCCGGCGGAAAATTCCCAAATTATCACAGGAACGAATAAGGATCAGCTGTAATAGAAAAAGGGAAGATAGATTATGAAAACATACGATATAGTAATTATTGGCGGAGGTCCGGCAGGACTTGCGGCGGCCGTATCAGCAAGAGAAAATGGGATTCAGGATATTCTGATCCTGGAAAGAGATAAAGAACTGGGTGGAATTCTGAATCAGTGTATTCATAATGGTTTCGGTCTTCATACATTTAAAGAGGAACTGACAGGACCGGAATATGCCGGAAGATTCATCAAACAGGTAACGGATCTTGGAATCGAATACAAATTACATACGATGGTTATGGACATCAGCTCAGATAAAATTTGTAACAGCGATGAACCGGGAAGAAGGATTATTTGAAATACAGGCAGGTGCAGTCATCCTGGCTATGGGATGCCGTGAGCGTTCCAGAGGTGCATTGAACATTCCGGGGTATCGTCCGGCAGGCATTTATTCAGCAGGAACAGCGCAGCGGCTGGTCAATATGGAAGGGTATATGCCGGGAAGAGAAGTTGTAATCTTAGGCTCTGGCGATATCGGGCTGATCATGGCAAGACGTATGACACTGGAAGGTGCAAAGGTCAAAGTTGTAGCAGAACTGATGCCGTATTCCGGTGGTTTAAAGCGTAATATTGTACAGTGCCTGAATGACTATGATATTCCTTTGAAATTAAGCCACACGGTTGTAGATATCAAAGGAAAAGAAAGAGTTGAAGGAATCACACTGGCAGAAGTGGACGGTAAAGGAAAGCCGGTTCCGGGAACAGAAGAAGAATACACTTGTGATACGTTATTACTTTCCTGCGGACTGATTCCGGAAAATGAGATATCCAGAGGTATGGGCGTAGATATGAATCCTGTGACATCCGGACCGAAAGTCAATGAAAGCCTGGAGACAAATATCGAAGGTGTATTTGCGTGTGGAAATGTACTGCATGTACATGATCTGGTGGATTTCGTGTCGGAAGAAGCGAAGACTGCGGGAAGAAATGTAGCAGAATATGTGAAGAACTTACAGGCAGATACAGACGATAAGGATAAGCAGAGCGGGGAAGAAGAAACGGAGATTGTACTGAATCCGGTAGAAGGTGTACGTTATACAGTTCCAAGTACCATTAATCCGGTTCATATGGATGAGAATCTTACGGTGCGCTTCCGTGTGGGTGGTGTATACAAGAACTGTTATGTAAGTGTATATTTTGATGAAGAACGTGTGATACATAAGAAACGTCCGGTTGTTGCACCGGGAGAGATGGAGCAGATTAAACTTACGAAAGAACAGCTTATGAAGTATCCGGGTCTGAAGACAATTACAGTAAAGATAGAGGAGGCGTAGAGGATGGGAACAGTAACAACGAGAGAACTGACATGTATCGGCTGTCCGATGGGCTGCCCTCTGATCGTGACAATGGAAGCCGGCGAAGTGATCAGTGTAACAGGAAATACCTGCAAACGAGGAGACGTATATGCAAGAAAAGAAGTGACCAATCCGACCAGAATCGTAACTTCTACGGTAAGAGTATCCGGCGGTGATGCGGATATGGTATCGGTGAAGACAAAGGAGGATATTCCGAAAGGAAAAATCTTCGAATGTGTGAAAGCACTGAAGAGTGTGGAAGTTCCGGCACCGGTACATATCGGAGATGTACTGGTGAAGAATGTGGCCGGTACCGGTGTGGATATTGTGGCGACGAAAAATGTAGAATCTATATAAAATTTACAACCGCTACAAAATACATAATGGATATGAAATATACAAAATATGTGAAAATTTGCTATAATGGGTTCAGATTTAAAAAGATAAAAATGGAGAGATGATCGTGGAACCATATTATTATAGCAAGATGAACAAAGTACAGCAGGCAGCCTATCATGCCATCCGGCAGGGACTGCTTGAAATCTCAGATTCAATACAGATTCCAGGAAATGGAGGCGGAGGAACTTTATAATGTATTCTTCCGCCTGCGTCTGGATCATCCGGAAATCTTCTGGGCAACCGGGTATAAGTACAAGTATTATCCGGATTCGCCCAATTTCATTTTTATCCCGGAATATTTATTTGATAAAAACAAAATAAAGGAACATCAGAAAGCACTGAAGTCCAGAGTAGAAAAGCTTGCAAGACCGGTAAAAGATAAATCCGAATGGGAAAAGGAAAAATATGTACATGATTTCATCTGTGAAAATGTACACTATGATAAATTAAAAAAGCCATATTCCCATGAGATCATCGGACCGCTCGGACAGGGTGTCGGGGTCTGTGAAGGAATTGCAAAATCAGTGAAAGTGCTGTGCGATGCACTCGGGATCTGGTGTATGATCGCAGTCTGCGGTAACAATCCGGAGAAAGGGATCAAATACCGTCATACTTGGAACATTGTGAGAATTGGTGGAAATTATTATCATCTGGATGCGACATTTGACAATACACTCGGAAATGACAAAAAAGAAATCCGCTACGACTATTTCAACCTGGATGATAAAAGCATTTTCAGAGATCATGAGCCGCTGATCGCTCCGGCACCAAAGTGCGAAGAAGGGGACCATTTCTATTATAAAGAGAAGAAACTGTCGTTTACAAAGACAGAAGATGTATATAGAAGAGCATTACAGACCGCAAAAAAAGGAAGAGTATTTACGTTTCACTGGCGGGGCGGTTATCTGACGAAAGCTGTTTTGGAAGAACTTCTGGAGCTGATTCAGAAAGCCGGAAAAGAAAATGCAGAAGAATGCAAGGATCAGTTTGAACTGGCCGCAGGCGGTATTGCGATTTGATTATGTAGAAGATCATGGGGAAGTGGAACCGGAAGTTGTGGTTGAAGAGGCGAATGAAGGAGAGAAAGAATAGTGGATGCATTTGTAATGCTGCAAGAGCTTCTGGAACAGGAACAGTTTGAGCTGAATTTTTCCGGAGCGATCAATTTCAGGGCAATCGGATATCCGACTGGTATATCTGATGAATGATGCGGTGGAAAGCTTTCTTGTATTTCACAATGCCAGAATGACAGGGGAATACAGACCGGACTATGAAGGAGAGATATCGGCATCGATGAGTTTTGAAGATATGGAGTACATTCTTGTGGTCCATCAGGGAGATTCAGTCGTCACGATATTTTTCGAAGATCTGCTGACAGATGTCCATCTGTATAATTATGGGGAGATCGGACATTTCTGGATGAAGGATTATGAATATCTGCGGCAGCTGGAATACCGTCTGGCAATCATGAGAGACAAGTATGATTATCTGGGAGGGGAATACTGTACACCAGAGGAACGAAAGCTTGCGATGCTGGTGGATTTTCAGCCGCTTAATTACTGCTGTTATCCTGCAGTGCCGGAACAATACAGCAATTGCAAAAGGAAGGAAAAGATTCTGTTATTTTAAGAGAAGAACCATTCGAGATTGCAAAAGACAGTATCGGTTATCAGATTCATCTGATGATCTGGGAGAAGGGAATCTTAAATAGGAAAGTGAAAATAGAGAGTTATTCGCTGGAAAAGAATAAAGAATAGCAGATGCTTGTCCGTATGCCAGTAATTTCAAAAAATGGGCATCCACACCGGATGCCCCAAAAAGGGAAAAAAAGTTATGAAAAAGTAAAAAATGATATATATAAACTCGGTTGTTAGCTTTTATTAAATAACCGAAGGAATTTTTTAGGCGAAGCCAGATCAGATAAAAGCTGCTTCATATTTCTGATACCTGAGTGACTTCTTTGTTGTTGATGATTATATAATACATGGCAAATGTTTCTAATTTGTGTTATAAGGCTAAAGAAAATATGAAAAATCTTAAGATAATCTGTAGGAAATCTAAAGTGAGCAATAAGACTTCCGATAGAAGAGGTTGAGAAGGTGTTAGCACAGTAAAATCCAAAAAAATTATCCCTGTGTAACTGCTGCTCTGCTGAGTTTATTCAGCTTTTTGATAGATCAGGCGGCTATCACCGCTTTTCAATGTAGTATGCCCACAGCATATGAAGCCTAATTTGGCGAGCAGATGCTGCATCGGGATATTATCATCGTGTGTATCAATCTTAATATTCGGAAACTGTTCATAAGCCCAGTTCAGGCAGAAGGTGGCAATGCCTTTCGTGTCCGGTGCTGTGGCAACTCTGTGAACAACGGCATAAGGGAAGGAATTCAACCAGGAACCGTCAATGTTCAGATAATCGGGATCTTCTTCCGGATGAAAATAGAATACACCGCCAATCCGTTCCCGGTCATTTGCCCGGATGATACAGACATGTAAGCAGCCGGAACGGATGTCCTGTGTAGTCAGTTCTAACGGAGGATAGTTGTCCTTCCACTGGTCAGGGTTTCCATGTTCTTTCATATATTCCCGGGCATAGGTATAGATTGCAAGGATATCCGGGAGGTCATTCATTGTCGCTTTTCTGATCTGCATAAAAATCTCCTTTATATATAAAGCGTTCGTTTATTTTCGTAATTGTGGGAATATCTCGATACTCCGTTCCAGAATTCCCTTCATGTATGCAATCGCAGTGCCATAATTTGTGATCGGGATATCTGCATCATCGGCACATTTCAGGCGGTATTTCATCTCACGCTCGTTCAGCATACATCCACCACAATGGATGATCATCTTATAGCGGGTCAGATCCAGAGGAAATTCGGTTCCGCTAGTAAATTCAAAGGACACGTCTTTTCCGGTATATTCGCATACCCAGCGAGGCAGTTTGACAGTACCGATATCGTCACACTGACGATGGTGGGTGCAGCCTTCGCTGATCAGAATGGTATCTCCGTCTTCCAATGTGTCTAATGCACGTGCGCCTCTGACAACGGTTTCCAGATTCCCCTTGTATCTTGCAAAAGGATAGAAAATGAAGTTAAAAGGATATCAGAAGGTGTATCTTTGTCAACTTCTTTAAATGCCTGACTGTCGGTGATCACAAGCGCAGGTTTTTTGCCCAGTGAGTCCAGAGTGCTCTTAAGTTCCGTCTCTTTTACCACAATGGCAGTTGTACCGGCATCGAGAAGATCACGGATTGTCTGCTGTTGCGGAAGAATCAGTCTTCCCTTTGGTGCCGCCGAGTCGATCGGAACCACCAGCACGACAAAATCCCCGGGTTTTACAAGATCACGCACAATGAATCTGGAAGAATCCTCAGAAGGAACCAGAGATCCGAGCCGTTCCTTCAGTTCATGAATATGAAGATGTTCTGTGGTATTGGTCCACAGAATATTTTCCAAAGGAATCTTATATTTCAGGTGTGTGGATACGATCATTTCCTGGTGTACATGTTCGGATACCAGATCAGCTTTATTGAGGACGAGCAGGAGAGGGATTTTTTTATCCTGTATACGTGTAAGAATTGCATTGTCCTGTGGGGTGATTCCGGTGGTTCCATCAACTACAAGTACAGCAATATCTGTCTTGTTCAAGACCTGATAGGCTTTCTGGATACGAAGTTTTCCGAGTTCTCCTGTGTCATCGAGACCTGGAGTGTCAATCATGACAACCGGACCAAGCGGAAGTAGTTCCATGGCTTTGAACACCGGATCGGTCGTGGTTCCGCGTACATCGGATACGATTGCCAGATTCTGTCCGGTAAGTGCATTGATCAGGCTTGATTTTCCGGCATTACGCCTGCCAAAGATTCCGATATGTGTACGTTCTGAAGAGGGGGTGTTGTTTAAACTCATGATGTATTCCTCGCTTTCTGACAGCTATGTGTAAAGCTGACCATATAAAAATGTTAAAACTGTATGAATCTGCGGTATCGTTTCAATGATTAAATATTCAGGGAATCTCCACGGTCTGTTACAACCTGATATCCAACGGATTTCATCCGCATTTCCAGACAATGTCTGCACTGGGCGGATTCATCTCCGGTACAGATCTTATTATCATATAGAAGATAATCTTTCCGGACTTCCGTCGGTGAGAGATTTGGCATTACGACATTGGCTCCGGCAAGGATTCCGAGTTCACGTCCTTTCGGATGGATGGTTCCAAGTGCAGTTGTGGCCGGAAGCAGAACCTTTGGAATCATCAGACGAATCAGACCAAGCATATATAAGGTAAGCTCCAGTGTTCCCGCAGCTTCTCCGGCAAATGGGGTATCATGGTGTGGGATGAACGGACCGATTCCAATCATGTGTGGATTCAGTTCTTTCATGAAAAGCATATCTTCCGCCAGATGTTCCGGTGTCTGATAAGGCGATCCCACCATGAATCCGCAGCCGACCTGATAACCGATGTCCTTTAAGTTACGCAGACACTGCTGTCTGTGGCCGGGACTAAGGTTTGATGGATGAAGCTGTCTGTAATGTTCGTGATTATAAGTTTCATGACGCAGAAGATAACGGTCGGCGCCTGCATCGAAGTAGGCCTGGCAACTTTCTTTTGATTTTTCACCGATGGAGAGGGTGATGGCGCAGTCGGGATATTGCTCTTTGATCATTCGGATCAGATGGATGATGCGTTCATCTGTATAATATCCGTCTTCTCCACCCTGCAAGACAAAGGTACGGAAGCCAAGGTCATATCCTTCTTTACAACAATTCAGGATGTCTTCTTCTGACAGACGATACCGGTGTGCGTTTTCATTGCTTTTCCGTATGCCGCAGTAGAGACAGTCATTTTTACAATAGTTGGTAAATTCGATCAGTCCGCGCACGTAGACGTCGTGTCCGTAATAGCGGTGGCGCTCTTTGCGTGCCAGGGAAAAGAGATATTCGGAAAGTTCCGGAGTGCGTCCCTCGATCAGTGTGATCCATTCTTCTTTGGTAAGTGTATGTTCCTTGTGTAATTTATCAATGAAACTTTTTTGATTTTGGTTATCTGTATTCATTTATAGTTGTCCTTTAATTGCTGGTTGTTGATAATCATCTCCATATAGTATATCATACTAATTAATAAGAGTAGACAATAAATTCATTGGAAACTTTGGAATGTAGTGTGGCAGCATAAATAAAAAGGAAAGGAAATAAATTATGGGAATCGGCAAAAGAATATTAAATGTACTGATCGGACTGTTGTTTATCATAAGTGTAACGGTATTGGGATCAAGTTTTCTGGCGGAAAAAGGTATTGGTGGATGCAATCAGTCAGGCAGGAGTCGATACTGCAATTTCACACCGGATGATGGATGCTGTATTCGGTTATGCAGGAGCGGATGATACGGAATGGATCGCAAAGATACAGAACAAGATCGAGGAAAAACGGAGAAGTACAGGCAATTACACAAAAGGTCATGAACGAGATAACAGAGGATCTTTCCAGCGGAAAAGCGTACAAAGACGTAGATGTAACAAAAGAACTGAATCGGATTCTGGATGACAGTATGCAGGAAATTAAGGATACGAATCCGGAATTAAATGACGATATGCTGGCAATGATGAAACAGCAATTGAAAGAAGAACTGGTTGATGTGCAGGATGTGCTGAACAGCTATGCTTCAAACCTGTATGATAATATGAACGATACCAGTACGGTGCAGGGAAAAGTTGCAAAGCTTTATACCATATTATTGTCTATGCCGTGCCGTGTGGCAGCGGGAGCAGCAATCCTGATTCTTGCGGTTCTGACGATTCTGCTGGGCTATCCAAGATACAGAGGTCTCTTTTCACTTGGTGTAGAAGGTCTGATCTGCGGTGTTATCTTTGCGCCGGGAATCGGACTTATGGGAAATAAGGTACTCAGCTTACTGACGGACAGAATACTTGGACGTACGATTGATGTGAATCTGAAGGCATTCCTTTGGATGGGATGTATCTCTGCCGGAGCAGGAGTGGTATTCCTGCTTGCAGGGCTGATCGTGAGCTGGAAAGATGACAGATAAAAAGCTAAAAGATTGAAGACAGGAGCTGATTCAGACATGGAAACACAACATATCATCCACAATTTCGAACCAATCTACAATGAACATTCCAAAATCCTGATGCTCGGAACCATGCCGTCTCCGAAATCCCGTGAAGTCGGCTTTTACTACGGCCATCCAAGAAACAGATTCTGGAAAGTTGTATCGGATGTCTGTGGAGAAGCGTATCCGGAGACAAGAGAAGATAAGATTACATTTGCATTAAGAAATGGTATTGCAGTATGGGATGTGTTGGCGGGATGTGATATCAAAGGGGCAGATGACAGCAGTATCCGCAATCCACAGCCGAATGATATGAGCAGGATACTTGAATGTGCTGATATCAAAGCGATCTTTACGACGGGAACGAAAGCGTTCCAATTATATAAGAAGTTCTGTTATCCGAAGACTGGGATTATGGCAATCGGGTTACCATCCACCAGTCCGGCAAACTGCAGAACATCGTATGAGCAGCTCTATGAAGCATATTTTGAAATCAGAAAATATCTGGAATAAGGAGTCAGATATTTTCTGATATCAAAGCAAGAGAGGATATAGTATAATGGACAGTCTGGTGTTTAGTTTAAATGCAACAGTTCCCATTTTCTTAATGATGGTATTGGGACTGTTTTTCAATAAGATCGGGTGGATGGACGAAGAGTTTGCCAATAAGATAAACAAATTCGTCTTCCGGATACCACTGCCGGTATTATTATTCGGCGATCTGGCGGTCGTAGATATCAAGGAAGCGTGGGATACGAAATTCGTAATTTTCTGTTTTATTATTACATTGATCAGTATCACGATCGCAATTGGAATCTCCTGCCTGTTGAAAGACAGAAGCATCCAGGGAGAATTTATCCAGGCGGCTTACCGGAGCAGTGCGGCGCTTCTTGGAATTGCATTTATCCAGAATATCTATGGTAATTCCGGACAGGCACCACTTATGATCATAGGAAGTGTACCGCTTTATAATATTATGGCGGTGGTTGTGCTGTCATTTTTTCAAGCCGGGACAAAATGGTATGGATAAAGCACTGCTCCAAAAAAACATTGACCGGTATCATTACGAATCCGATCATCATCGGTATTGCAGCAGGTCTGTTATGGTCAGCGCTGAAACTTCCGATGCCTGTGATCTTACATAAGGCGGTCAGCAGTATCGGCGGCGTAGCAACACCGATGGGACTGATGGCAATGGGAGCAACCTTTGATATTAAGAAAGCGTTTGGCAAGATCAAACCGACCGTGATCGCCACATTTATCAAATTAGTGGGATTTGTAGCAGTGTTCATGCCGCTTGCGGTAGTAATCGGATTCAGGAGAGAGAAACTGATCGCAATCTTAGTCATGCTTGGTTCAGCAACCACGGTCAGCAGTTATGTCATGGCTAAGAATATGGGACATGAAGGTGTCGTGTCATCAAGTGTAGTTATGCTGACGACGATGTGCAGTGCATTTACGTTAACGGGATGGCTTTTCATCATGAAATGTTTCGGTCTGGTGTAACTCCTTAAGAGTTTCTGAAAAATCCCTAAAATCCTTGACAAATGGGGATTCGATGGCTATCATATTCAGTAGTTTATACGTAAAGGCATTGATGAAGAGGAGTACACGTAAGTTCGTCCATACCAGAGAGAGTGATCCATCGGCTGAGAGACACTTAAGGAATACGAGACGTAGGAAGGTAGCTTCGGAGCCGGATGAGTGAACCTGAGATATATGATAAGACGGTAGTAGTTCATCCCGGAGTCGTTCCCGTTAAAGAATAAGATGAGATATATGGGAAAGAGTTTTCCTGTATAATGAAGGTGGTACCGCGACTACAATCGCCCTTTACGTAATGTAAAGGGTTTTTTCCATGTAATAAAAAATTGTGAAAAAAGGTGTGAAATGAGGAGGAAACTATGAGCGAAAACCTGGAAAAGACTTACAATCCCAAAGCGATTGAAGCAAAGTTATATGAAAAATGGTGTGATAACAAATATTTCCACGCCGAAGTTGACAGAAGTAAGAAACCATTTACCACAGTAATGCCGCCACCGAACATTACAGGTAAGCTTCATATGGGACATGCCCTTGATAATACACTGCAGGATATTCTGATCCGTTATAAGAGAATGCAGGGATACAATGCACTCTGGATTCCGGGAACAGACCATGCAGCTATCTCGACAGAAGTTAAGGTTACAAACCAGTTAAAAGAAGAAGGAATTGACAAGAAAGAATTAGGAAGAGAGAAATTCCTGGAAAGAACATGGCAGTGGAAAGAAGAATATGCCGGAACGATCGAGGGACAGCTTGAAAAAATTAGGTGTATCCTGCGACTGGGACAGAGAGCGTTTTACAATGGACGAAGGATGTTCCAAGGCGGTAGAAGAAGTATTCATCAAATTATATAACGAAGGATATATTTACAAAGGTTCCAGAATCATCAACTGGTGTCCGGTATGTAAGACTTCTCTTTCTGATGCAGAGGTTGAACATGAGGAGCAGGACGGATTCTTCTGGCATATCAAGTATCCAATCGTTGGAACAGATGACTATCTGGAGATCGCAACGACACGTCCGGAGACATTGCTTGGAGATACTGCGATCGCAGTTCATCCGGATGATGAAAGATACAAAGACATCGTAGGAAAGATGTGTAAACTGCCTCTGACAGACAGAGAAATCCCAATCGTTGCCGATTACTATGTAGACAAAGAGTTCGGAACAGGTGCGGTTAAGATTACACCGGCACATGACCCGAACGACTTCGAAGTTGGAAAACGTCACAACCTGCCAGAGATTAACATCATGAACGATGATGCAACGATCAACGAGCAGTACGGTGGAAAATACGCCGGAATGGAACGCTACGAAGCAAGAAAAGCGATGGTAGCTGATCTGGAAGAGCAGGGATACCTGGTAAAAGTGGTTCCACATTCACATAATGTAGGAACACATGACCGCTGCCACACAACCGTAGAGCCAATGATCAAGCAGCAGTGGTTCGTTAAGATGGAAGACCTTGCAAAACCAGCGATTGAAGCGATCAAGAACGGCGACTTAAGATTCGTTCCGGAACGTTTCAATAAGATCTACCTGCACTGGCTTGAGAATATCCGTGACTGGTGTATTTCCCGTCAGATCTGGTGGGGACACAGAATTCCGGCTTATTACTGCGACGAGTGTGGTGAAGTAGTAGTTGGACACGGCGCACCGGAGAAATGCCCGAAATGCGGATGCACACATTTTACACAGGATGAAGATACACTGGATACATGGTTCAGTTCAGCACTGTGGCCATTCTCAACACTCGGATGGCCGGATAAGACAGAGGATCTGGATTACTTCTATCCGACAGATGTTCTGGTAACAGGCTATGATATTATCTTCTTCTGGGTAATCCGTATGGTATTCTCAGGATATGCACATACTGGAAAAGCACCGTTCCATACAGTATTTATCCATGGTCTGGTCCGTGACTCACAGGGACGCAAGATGAGTAAATCCCTTGGAAATGGTATCGATCCGTTGGAGATCATCGATCAGTATGGTGCAGATGCACTTCGTATGACATTAATGACAGGTAATGCACCTGGTAATGATATGCGTTTCTATAATGAACGTGTAGAAGCAAGCCGTAACTTTGCAAATAAAGTATGGAATGCTTCCAGATTTATTATGATGAATCTGGGCGATAAAGAACTGCAAAAAACCGGCTGACTTTACTGTCCGTCCGGCTGACAGATGGATCATGTCCAAGTGCAACAACCTTGTAAAAGATGTAACAGAAAATATGGACAAGTTCGAACTTGGTATCGCACTTTCCAAGATATACGACTTCTTATGGGATGAGTTCTGTGACTGGTACATTGAGATTGCAAAATACCGTATCTATCATGCAGAGGAAGATCCACAGGGGGGCAAACGATGCATTATGGACATTAAAAGAAGTATTGAAAAAATCATTGAAACTGCTTCATCCATATATGCCGTTCGTTACAGAAGAAATATACAGCAAATTGGTACCGGAAGAAGAGTCACTGATGATGTCTGACTGGCCGGTATATGGAAAAAGACTGGAACTTCCCAATTGCAGAGAACATTGTTGATCACTACAAAGAGATCATCCGCAGTATCCGTAATGTACGTGCAGAGATGAATGTTCCAAATTCAAGAAAAGCAACTGCTTATGTTGTATGTGAAGATGAACAGCTCGGATCAGGACTTGCAATGTTAAGTAATGCAGCTCAGAATATGGCAGCATTGAACAAACTGGTACTTCAGAAGACGACAGAAGGAATTGCGGAAGACGCAGTATCTATTGTAGTTCCGGATGCAACGGTATATCTTCCACTGGAAGAGCTGATCGACTTTGAACAGGAGATCGAACGTCTGACAAAAGAAGAGGAAAGACTGACAAAAGAGATCGCACGTTCAAACGGAATGCTGAACAACGAAAAATTTGTAAGTAAAGCACCGGCTGCAAAGGTTCAGGAAGAAAGAGTAAAAACTGGAAACTTATCAGCAGATGATGGCTCAGGTAAAAGAAAGGCTGGAAGGATTAAAAGCAAAACAGTCTTAAGAGAAGAAAGTTATAAATATCAAAACCTATAGACAACCATATATTTCCGCAGTTATCGGTAACAGGATAGCTGCGGATTAGATATCAAAGGGGATTATATGCAAAAAATTTCAGTTAAAGAAACCGGATATCAAGGGCAAAAATCCGCAAAATAAGAAATTTGAAGAAAGAGGATGTCATTGCATACTGGAAAGGCAGACATGAACGACGCGAGAGAATACTGGAAGCAAGACGTAACAGTGCATTTGCAAAGAAGATGCAGCCGGTCTATGCATTCATGAACCGATTCTCTTTGATATTTCATGCACTGCTTGCGTGCATCATTAACTTTACAATAGAAGCAATTTCCAGACATTCGCTCGCTGCTGCCTGGAACTATATGACAGGAACACCGTTGGTATTTTTGTACAATGCGTTTATGATCTTCGTAACCTTTTCTATTGTATATCTGTTCAAGCGAAGGATATTCGTCCGTATCATTATCAGCGCATTGTGGATTATCCTCGGAATTGCCAACGGATATATTCTGCTAAAGAGGGTCACACCGTTTAATGCACAGGATCTTAAGATCGCAGGAGACGGAATCGCGCTGATCAATAACTATTGTAATGGCTTTGAAGTCGTTGTGATCGCTATCGGAGCAGCTGCGCTTGTGGTCTGGCTGGTCTCGATGTGGAGACGCGGCGGACAGTATACAGGAAAGGTACACCACGTAGCATCGCTGCTGGGAATTGTTGTGTGCTGCATACTTTACACATTTGTCACGAATGCGGCAATAGATAAAAGAGTAGTATCTACGTATTTTGGAAATATTGCATTTGCCTATGAAGATTACGGTCTTCCATATTGTTTTTCGGCGAGTCTGTTCAATACCGGAATCAGTGAGCCAAACGGGTACACAAAGAAAAAAAGTGGCAAAGATCAATAAAAACGAAGAGCTGAATAAGAGCACAACAAGCCGTTCTTCCGATGAACTTCCGAATATTATTGTAGTACAGCTGGAGTCATATTTTGATGTGGCAAATGCAGAGTTCTTTACCACATCTGAAGATGCGTGTCCAAACCTGCATAATTTATACCAGAATTATTCATCCGGATATTTCAAGGTACCGTCGGTGGGAGCCGGTACGGCAAATACAGAGTTTGAAGTACTGACAGGAATGAATCTCCGTTACTTCGGACCGGGAGAATATCCATATAAGACATACTCGAAGAAACATCCGACAGAGAGTGCTGCAACCGCACTTGCCGCACTTGGATACGGGACACATGCATTGCATGATAATACAGGTAACTTCTATAGCCGTGCCAATGTCTTTAACAATATGGGATTTGATACATTTACCAGTAAGGAGTTCATGAATGTCCTTCAGACGACAGAGAACGGCTGGGCGAAGGATGAGATCCTGACACAGCATATCATGGAAGCCATGGATACATCAGATCAGGAAGACTTTGTATTCACTGTCAGTGTCCAGGGACATGGAAACTATCCGGAGACGCAGGTGATCGAAAATCCAAAGATCAAGGTTGAAGGAATTGAAGATGAAGCACTCAAAAAATAAATGGGAATATTATGTGAATCAGGTCTATGAGATGGATCAGTTTGTTGGTGATCTGATCAAGGCAGTGGAAGCAAGAAAGGAACCGTCTGTAGTTGTATTTTATGGGGATCATCTTCCAACCATGGGACTGAAAGCAGAAGACTTAAAGAGCCGTTATTTATATAATACAAATTATGTGATCTGGGACAATGTCGGACTTCAGAAACAGGACAAGAATATTCCTGCTTACCAGCTGATGTCAGAGGTCCTGAACAGACTGGATATTCATTCCGGTACAGTGTTCAATTACCATCAGCAGAGAAAAGGAACGAAGAATTATCTTTCAGACCTGGAACTTTTGCAGTATGATATCCTGTATGGAAAGCAGTACGTTTATAACAATCATCCTCCGATCACGGAAGGGCATATGGTAATGGGAATCCGTGATGTGTCATTGAGCAGTATTGTTCCGCAGCTTAGCAGCGGATATAGTCTGTACGGCGAGAACTTTACAAAATACAGCCGCGTATATGTGAATGGAGAAAAGCAGAAGAGCAGTTTCCTGAATAATACACGTATTAATCTATCAGAGACAGAATTGCAAGACGGAGATGTAATACAGGTCGGACAGGTTGGTTCCAGTGATACAATCTTCCGGATGTCCGATAAATATATTTATCAGAACGGACAGCTTGTAAAACAGGAAGGTACAGCAACCGATAAGGACAAATCTTGGGTGGATCAGGAATATGATGTTAAATAAAAAAGAACCAGAAGTGTTCACATATGAAGAGGCAGCCGCGTATATCGAAGAAATTCCGAAATTTACAAAAAAACATACGCTGGAGCACACAAAATTGTTTTTAAAAAGATTAGGGAATCCGGCAGTGGACAGGAAAATCGTCCACGTTGCCGGAACCAATGGAAAAGGGTCTGTATGTGCATACTTACAGGCCATACTTATGGCAGAGGGGAAGAGAACCGGGTTCTTTACATCCCCTCATCTTGTATCTGTAAATGAAAGGATACGGATGGATAATGTACAGATAGATAATAAGACATTTCTTGAAGTATTCCGCAAGGTTTTAAAAACAGTCCGCCGGATGGTGGAAGATGGAATCGAACATCCGTCTTATTTTGAATTTTTATTCGGAATGGGGATGACTGCATTTGCAGAAACAGATGTAGAATATATTATCCTGGAGACCGGACTGGGCGGAAGACTGGATGCAACAAATGCGGTTGAGAAGCCGGCACTGTCCATCATTACGTCTATCAGTCTGGATCATACGGCGATTCTTGGTGATACGATCAGGAAGATCGCAGTTGCAAAAAAGCCGGAATCATTAAGCCAAAAGTTCCGGTATTCTTTGACGGAAGTAATAAAGAAGCGGCAGAAGTAATCCGGACAAAGGGAGAAGAACTGGGCGTATATTGTAGAGAAGTCACGAATCATGCGTATGAAATCCAGGAAGTTCACCGGAAATATATTGCATTTTCTAGACGGAGTGCGTATGATAAAGATGTTATCTTTCAGGTGCCGATGTGCGGATGCTATCAGGCGATGAATGCAGAACTTGCACTGGAAGCGTCGGAATATCTGCTTGCGGGAGAAGAGATACATATGGATCGGTGGAAACAGGTACTTGCACAGCTTCACTGGGAAGGACGTATGGAACGGATCGGAGCACATATCACGGTAGACGGTGCGCATAATCCGGGTGCAATGCAAGCGTTTGTAGAAAGCGTAAAGGCACTGGATGAGTCTGAACGCGGTGAGATGATATTATTATTTTCCGCAGTATCGGATAAGAAGTACGATGAGATGATAGAATACCTGTGCGGGAATCTGGATGTGAAAGCATATATCGTCACACAGATCGAAGACGAGAGAGGTGTTCCGGTTGAGGAACTTGCAGATATCTTCCGCCGGTATACAGACAGACCGGTGTATTGTAAAGAACGATTGGAAGATGCCGTCAGAACGGCACTGGATAAACGGGGGGAGTCAGGAGAGATATACTGTCTTGGCTCATTATACCTTGTAGGGATGATCAAAAAAGTTACTGGCAGGAGGTGCCATAGATGCTTGATTTTGAAGAAGAATTAAAGAAATTCCAGCCTAGTCTGGAAGTAGAGGAACTGGGAGATGCGATTTACCAGGATGATCTGACAGATATGACAGATCTTTTAAGAGAAGTGATCGAACAGACGAAGCAGGACGATCCACAGTAAACTGCGGCAAAGAAAAGCGGTTACAGTTCACAGGGAAGAATTCCGGAATGGAAAGTCTCAGCGCTGTATGAACAGTAACGGAAATATAGAGGGAAGTATATGGATTATACAACAAAATTGGCGTATCAGTCGAACTACTGGTATAATGACGGGCTTAAAAGAGCGAACATCCGGGATCTGACCGGAGCAATCACATCGCTGAAAAAGAGTTTACAATATAACAGAGATAACATCGCATCGAGAAATCTTCTGGGACTTGTCTATTACGGAAGAGGTGATGTGGTAGAAGCACTGACGGAATGGGTGTTAAGCAAGAATCTCCAGCCGAAAGAGAACATTGCCAATTATTATATTATAAAGATAAAAGAGAAAAAAGACGAGTTGGATCAGATCAATCAGGCGATCAAAAGATACAATCAGGCACTGGATTACTGTTATCAGCGCTGTGAGGATCTGGCTGTACTCCAGCTTAAGAAAGCAATTGAGATGCATCCGACATATGTGAAAGCATATCAGCTTCTGGCACTGCTTTACATTATGGATGAACAGTATTCCGAGGCGAGAAAGAATATCCGGATCGCACACAAGCTGGACAAGACAGATGATATCACCATGCGTTACATGCATGAACTGAATCAGGTGCGGAAGTCAAGGAATGTGCGCCTGGTCGATGATAAAGATACGGGAAAGAAGAAAAAAAATGAAGACAGACGGTAACTTATAATATCGGAAATGAAACGATCATCCAGCCTGTCGCATCCGGTCTTAAGGATAATGTCGGATTGCATACAATGATAAATATTGCAATTGGTGTAGCTGTCGGAGTTGCGGTTATGGCTTTCCTGGTCATGCCGGCAGTATCTGCATCCAGACAGAGCAAGGTGAACAAGCAGACGGTGAAGTTCAGTGATCAGATTGCGACGCAGAAGTCACAGATCAGTGCACTGAAAAAATGAACTGGAAACATACCGTACAGATACCAAAGCTGCAGAGGAACAGAAACAGACTGCGGAGGTGACAAAGTCAAGTTATGAGTCACTGATGACGGTTGTATCGCATTATTCAACCGGAGATATGAGTAATTCTGCGCTGGCAGAAGAACTGCTGAAGATTAATGCAGGTACACTTGGCACATCTGGAAAAGAAGAATATGACAGTTTAACAGAGAAGATTTATCCAAAAGTCTGTGAAAGCCTGTATGCAACATCCCAGAAGAATTATCAAGTGGCAAATTATGACACGGCGGTAACAAATCTGGAGCAGGTGGTACAGATGGATGAGGGATACCAGGATGGAGAAGCCATGCTTTTGCTTGCGCAGTCTTATGAAAAACAGGGTGAGCAGGATAAGGCGAATGCGTATTATCAGAAGATTATAGAAGAGCATGAGGGAACACAGGCTGCGACCGATGCACAGGAAGCACTTGATACGCAGAATGCACAGAAGAGTAAGAAGAATAATAACTAGGATATGGATTGTCCTGGTATAGAAATGGCAGAAATACAAAAAGAGAAGGATATACACGTAAGAGGTGTATGTCCTTTTTTGGTTTATGCACTATGCAAAATAATAGAAAGATGTAAATGGGGAGTTATAACATGAAGTATCAGGTACAGGAGAATTATCTGACTATATTTTTACCGGGGGAACTGGATCATCACAATGCGGAAGAGATAAGAAAGGAATCCGATCATCTGATTGAACATAATCATATCCGGTATGTGATTTTTGATTTTGCAGATACAAAATTCTGTGACAGTTCGGGAATCGGAGTGATCATGGGACGTTACCGTAAAATCTATATGCTGGGCGGCGAAGTCTGTGCGGTACATACCAGCGAACGGATCCGTAAGATCCTGACTATGTCAGGGGTAACCAAAAATCATGCAGATATATGAGGAGGAGAAATAAAATGGAAAATACCAATGAAATGCAGATTATTTTTGACAGTTATTCCTCGAATGAATCATTTGCCAGAGTTGCCGTTGCAGCATTTATGACATCACTGAATCCGACAGTTGAGGAAATTGCAGATGTAAAAAACAGCTGTGTCGGAGGCTGTGACGAATGCGGTGATTCATGGCTATGAATGCCGGGTGGAGAAGATATTCCTCCGATGTACAACCTGTGAAGACACATTGGAGATAGAAGTGGAAGACCATGGAAAAGGAATCGAAGATGTGACAAAAGCGATGGAGCCGTTATTTACCACCAGGCCGGAACTTGACCGGTCAGGAATGGGATTTTCTTTTATGACAGCATTCATGGATCAGGTTGAAGTGAGTTCCGAACCGGGAAAAGGAACCATTGTGAAAATGAAAAAGACAATCGGAAAAGGACGAAAGATATGGACCACACAATCGCTTTAATTCAGAAATCTCACGAAGGGGATGACGAAGCAAGAGCACAGATTGTGGAGGAAAATACGGGACTGGTCTGGTGTATCGTAAGACGCTTTGCAGGGCGCGGAACAGAAATGGAAGACCTGTTCCAGATCGGAACGATCGGGCTGCTGAAAGCAATTGACAAGTTCGATCTGAGTTTTGAAGTGAAATTCTCAACTTATGCAGTCCCGCTGATCAGCGGTGAAATCAAGCGGTTCCTGAGAGATGACGGAATGATCAAGGTCAGCCGTTCACTGAAAGAACTGTCATACAAAGCGTATCAGACGCAGGAAAGGCTCGGAAAAGAGCTGGGAAGAGAGCCGTCGGTTGCAGAGATTGCAGAAGATTTAAAGGTCGCACCGGAAGAACTGACGATGGCAATGGATGCATGTACGGATGTGGAATCACTGCACAGACCTGTCTGTAAAAAAGAAGGACAGGAAATGTCATTGATGGAGAAAGTCGGTCAGGCTGATGCGGCAGAAGAAAGAGTTGTAGATCATCTGCTATTGAAAGAACTGCTGAAAAATCTGGATAAGGACGAGAGAAAGCTGATCTATCTACGATAATTTTTCGGAAAAGACACAGACACAGGTAGGAAAAGAACTTGGAATTTCACAGGTTCAGGTATCCAGAATGGAAAAGAAGATATTGAAAAAATTTAAGAGAGAAGTTATAACAGGCACGTCAGGGATCGATTCTATGTATGGAATCCATGCATAGAATTGTCAGAATCCGGCATACTAACTCATGAGATCCGGTAAAAGAAAGCATGGGAAGAAAGGGTGAGAATGTTGGAAGAAGGCAGAAAGAAGATCAGGATGTGCCTGATCTTTGTTATTACAGCAGCAGTGATCATAGGATTTATTTATTATTTTCATGATGTAAAAGGCAGTCACGGAGTAAATGAAGGAACGTTGGTAAAGAAGACGGTATACTATCAGGATGAAAAAACGGAGGTGAAGAAAGATGGCAGGGAAGGCAGGCACTGTATATATAAAGGCAGACCGGAATGTTGAGGTGGCAAAGGCATCCGTGATGATCGGTGATGTGCTGAAGATAGAGTGTACAGACCCGGCAATGCTTGCCAGGATCCGGAGCATTCATCTGCTGACCTTTCATCATCCGGATGATAAGAGACAGCGTAGAACAGTGGTATCACTTCTGAAAGTGATACAGAAGATCCATGAGATATATCCGGATGCAGCAGTAGAAAATATCGGAGAAACGGATTTTATCGTGACGTATGAGGAACAGGATGGAAAAGGCGGGATCATCCATGGCGTTAAGATTGTGGCTGTAGTACTGATCAGTTTCTTTGGCGCAGCATTTTCAACAATGGCATTCAATAATGATGTAGGTGTGACCAGAATGTTTGGACAGGTATATGAACTTTTAACCGGTACAAAGTCAGATGGATTTACAATCCTGGAGTTCACATACTGTATTGGTATTGTGATAGGAATTCTGACATTCTTCAATCATTTCGGAAAAAAATCGATTGTCGGTAGATCCGACACCGATGGAGGTGGAGATGCGTCTTTACGAGAATGATATACAGACAACGCTGGTAGAGACATATTCCAGAAAGGAGAAAGAACTGGATGTTGGCGAAAAACATATGTCTGGCACTACTGGGATTTAGTGCAGGGATTACGGCGGCAGGCGGACTTTTTTCTTTTATCATAGGCCTGGGTGTGATATCGGACTTTGCCGACCGGACACATACAGGAGAACAGGTTATGTTATATGAAGATGCGGTTGCAGCCGGAGGAAGCCTGGGCGCCGTTATTTCTGTGTATCATCCGGCGGTTCCGTTCGCAGGCTGTCTGCTTCCGGTCATGGGACTGTTCGGAGGAATCTTTGTGGGCTGCTGGGCAATGGCTTTGGCGGAAATGCTGGATCTGTTTCCGATCTTTATCCGGAGAATCCGTATGGTAAGAGGGATTGCAGCGGTGATGATTGGAATCGCATTTGGAAAAGGTCTGGGCGCATTATTGTTTTTCTGGAAGAGGTGGTGATGATATGGAGAAGAAAGAACAACAACAGTCATATGAAAATTATGTCAGGCAGAAAACACCGGTGCATAATCTGCCGGTAAATATGGCGAAAGCATTCGTTACAGGCGGTGTCATCTGTGTGATCGGGCAAGGCATTCTGAATATCTGCGAGAAAGCGGGACTGGGCAGGGATATGAGTGGAAGCTGGTGTTCGATGCTTTTGGTGCTTCTGAGTGCAGTGCTTACCGGATGCAATCTGTATCCGCAGATCGCAAAGTGGGGCGGTGCAGGAGCGCTGGTACCGATTACGGGATTTGCCAATTCAGTGGCAGCACCGGCGATTGAATACAAGAAAGAAGGACAGGTTATAGGAATCGGGTGCAAGATATTTACCATTGCCGGACCGGTGATCCTGTATGGGATATTTACAAGCTGGCTGCTTGGACTGTTCTATTGGCTGCTAAAAGCGGCAGGAGTTGCGGGATAATCTGTATGGAAATATAGCAGGAGGATATAAGAATATGATAAAAGGAAAGCAGAGTATAGCATTTAAGGCATCTCCGTATATTGAGGAAAGTGCATCTGTCGTCGGGAAGAAAGAAGGGGAAGGCCCACTTGGCAGCAGGTTTGATATGGTGGGGCTGGATGATATGTTCGGGGAGGACACCTGGGAAAAAGCGGAAAGCAGTATGCAGAAAGAAGCCTGTCAGCTGGCACTTGGTAAAGCACATCTGACGGCAGGGGCCATCCGGTATCTGTTCGGAGGCGATCTGCTAAGGCAGGGAGTGGCAACATCACTTGGAGTTGAACAGCTGCAGATACCGATGTTTGGTCTGTACGGTGCATGTTCAACGTCAGGGGAAGCACTCGCCTTGGCATCGATGTGTGTGGCGGCAGGATACGGAGAGCGGATGCTCGTAGTGACATCCAGCCATTTCGGAAGTGCAGAAAAGGAATTCCGTTTTCCGCTCAGTTATGCGAATCAGAGACCGCTGTCTGCACAATGGACGGTGACCGGAAGTGGAGCATTTATTGTTGGAAAGAACAGGAGTCATGTGAGAATCACCGGAGTGACGGTCGGTAAGATTGTGGATTATGGCTTGAAGGATTCGCAGAATATGGGCGCATGTATGGCTCCGGCAGCCTGCGATACGATCATCCGGAATCTGGAAGATTTTGAAAGAAAAGAAGAAGATTATGACCGGATTATTACCGGAGATCTCGGATATGTGGGACAGAGTATATTATTTGATCTTATGCGGGAAAAAGAATACGATATCAAAGAAAGACATATGGATTGTGGGATGACAATATTTGATCAGAGCAGGCAGGATACCCATGCGGGAGGAAGTGGCTGCGGATGTGCTGCAGCAACGTTATCGGCGTATATCTTGCCTGCCATTGCAAGCGGTGAGTGGAAGAGGGTACTGTTCGTTCCGACAGGAGCACTGATGTCGACGGTCAGTTACAATGAGGGAGCAAGTGTTCCGGGAATTGCACATGGAATCGTGCTGGAACACTGTTAGACAAAAACATACAGGGAGGAAACATAATATGGATTATATCAATGCATTCTGGGTGGGAGGTCTGATTTGTGCACTGACACAGATATTGCTGGACCGGACAAAGCTGATGCCGGGAAGGATTATGGTGCTTTTGGTGTGCAGCGGCTCTGTATTAGGAGCACTGAAGATATATCCGGTGATTCAGGAATATGCAGGAGCCGGTGCCAGCGTACCATTATTGGGATTCGGTAATCTTTTGTGGAAAGGTGTCAAAGAAGCTGTAGATAAAGAAGGATTCATCGGGATATTTATGGGCGGATTTAAGGCAAGTGCCGTTGGAATATCTGCAGCACTTATCTTTGGCTATCTGGCATCGCTTGTCTTTGAGCCGAAGATGAAGAAATAATGTTCAAAGGTAGTTCATGTATTGTAATAAAACTCCCGCAGAAGCTGTCAGAGTGGCAGTCCCGGCGGGAGTATTTATACTAAAATATGCAAGAGAAACTGCCGGTGGCAGATCCTCTGCATTGCTACCTGATCAGATGATCGAGAAAACGGCAAGGAGTTCGTTATCTCTGAATACAGGGGAATTAAGCAAGTTCTTCACCTGTGATCATCTTGTAGCACTGAAGATATTTGTCAATTGTTTTCTGGACAATATCATCCGGAAGGTTCCAGTCATTATCCGGGTGAGAAGTCAGCCAGTCACGTGCAAACTGTTTGTCGAACGACGGCTGTCCGTGTCCCGGTTCATAACCTTCTACAGGCCAGAAACGAGAGCTGTCCGGTGTCAGCATCTCATCACCGATAACCATATTACCATTTTCATCAAGACCAAATTCGAATTTGGTATCTGCGATAATGATACCACGGCTTAATGCATAGTCTGCACATTTTTTTATAGAGAGCGATCGTACAGTCACGAAGCTTGGCTGCATATTCTTCGCCTTTACCAGGGAAATATTTCTCAAGGTGGGCAATGCTCTGCTCGTAAGAAATATTTTCATCATGATCTCCGATCTCAGCTTTTGTAGATGGTGTATAGATTGGCTCTGGAAGCTTATCCGATTCTTTTAATCCTTCCGGAAGCTTGATGCCGCATACAGTACCATTTTCCTGATAACTCTTCCATCCGCTTCCTGTGATGTAACCACGTACGATACATTCGATTGGAAGCATCTCAAGCTTTTTGGCACATCATGCTGTTACCGTCATATTCTGGTTTCTGGAAGAATTCAGGCATATCTTTCACATCAGTAGAGATCATGTGGTTTGGAAGAATGTCTTTTGTCAGGTCGAACCAGAATTTAGACATCTGCGTCAGAACAGTTCCTTTCTTGGAAACAATATTCTTAAGAATTACGTCAAAACAACTGATACGATCAGTGGCAACCATAATCAGGCTGTCTCCGTTATCATAAATTTCACGGACTTTACCTTCTTTTATTGGTTTCATAACAATACCTCGCTTATTTATTAATTTTTTTAATATGTCCTCACTAATAGTCAAACAGAATTTTTCAGGCAAAAAACAATAGTAAATTGCAAAATTATGCAAAAAAAGTACAAAATATAAATTATGATGTATAATAAGAATATCGTGAAAAAAGAATACTGATAAGTAATGGTAATAGTGACTGATAACGACAGATAATAAGGAAAGAAATTATGAAACATATTACAATTGGAATTCTGGCTCACGTAGATGCCGGGGAAAACAACATTATCGGAATGTATGCTTTACTTAAGTGGGCAGATCAGAAAGCTCGGAAGAGTGGATCATAAGGATGCACTTTTTGGATACATACGAGCTGGAGCGGGAAAGAGGAATCACGATCATTTTCCAAACAGGCAGAATTAAAGATGGGTAATCTGGGGATAACTCTTCTGGATACACCGGGACATGTGGAATTTTTCGGCAGAGATGGAACGTACCTTACAGGTGCTGGATTATGCAATCCTGGTGATCAACGGCGCAGACGGGGTACAGGGACACACGCGTACGCTTTGGAGACTGCTCAAAAGATATCAGATACCGACGTTCATATTCATCAATAAGATGGATCAGTTGGGAACGGATAAGGCAAAGGTACTGGCAGATCTGCAGAACAGACTGGATGAAGGATGTATCGATTTTTCGGAGATAACGGAAGAAACGTATGACAGTCTTGCCATGTGTGATGAGAAAGCGATGGAAGAGTATCTGGAGTCAGAGAAAATAGAAGAGGATACAATTGCTGAGATAATCGGTAACAGGAAAGTATATCCGTGTTAATTTTGGTTCGGCGCTGAAGATGGAAGGCGTACAGGAATTCATGGATGGGATGACTGCTTATGTTGAAAAGAATGAACAGATAAATAGCACAGATACTAATACAAGTAATTTTGGCGCGAAAGTTTTCAAGATATCCAGAGATCCAGCTGGCAGCCGGTTGACGTATCTGAAAGTGACATCCGGAACTTTGAAGGTAAAAGATACATTGACCGGAATAGCAGGAAAGCAGCAGAGTAAGAAGGAATCCGACCTTGCACAAGATAGATCTGAGACAGTTATGAACAGCTGGGAAGAAAAGGTCAATCAGATCCGCATTTATTCCGGTGAAAAATATGAGATGGTACAGGAAGCGAAAAGCGGCATGGTATGTGCAGTAACCGGATTGAATTATACTTATCCAGGTGAAGGCCTTGGCATAGAATGCGATTCCGAAGCACCGGCACTGGAGCCTGTCTTAAGCTACAAGATCGAACTCCCGGAGGGGTGTGACGTCCACAAAATGCTCGGGAATTTGCGCATACTCGAAGAAGAGGACCCAATGCTTAAGATCGTATGGAATGAAGAACTGGGAGAGATTCATGCAAAACTTATGGGAGCAGTCCAGATCGAGATATTAAAAAGTCTGATCAAAGACAGGTTTGGTGTAGATGTGGAATTCGATACGGGAAATATCGTATATAAAGAGACCATCCAGAATACAGTGGAAGGTGTGGGGCATTTCGAACCGCTCCGGCATTATGCGGAAGTACATCTGAAGATGGAACCGGGAGAAAGAGGCAGCGGTATTGTGATCGGAACGGATTGTAGTGAGGATATGTTAGACAAGAACTGGCAGCGTCTGATCCTTACCCATCTTCTGGAAAAAGAACACAGGGGTGTGCTGACAGGTTCTGTGATCACGGATATGAAGATCACACTGACGGCAGGACGGGCACATCTGAAACATACCGAAGGCGGGGATTTCCGGCAGGCGACCTACCGTGCGGTGCGCCAAGGACTGATGCAGGCCGAAAGTATGCTGCTGGAACCGTATTATGATTTTCAGCTGGAAATTCCATCGGGAATGATCGGACGGGCACTTACAGATATTCAGCGGATGAATGGGGAGACCGGTACACCGCAGACAGAAGGAGAGATGACGACGATCGAGGGATATGCACCGGTTATAGGTATGCGGGATTATCAGATGGAAGTGAATTCCTATACAAGAGGACAGGGACATCTGACCTGTACGTTCCGCGGCTATGAACCTTGCCGGAATGTAGAGGCAGTGATCGAAGAAATTGGTTATGATCCGGAGCGCGACATCGAGAATCCGACCGGTTCCGTATTCTGTTCTCATGGTGCAGGATTTAACGTTCCATGGAATCAAGTGCCAGAGTACATGCATTTGGAGAATCAGCTTGAAAAAGAACAGGCATTAGAAGAAGCAAAGAGGCAGTCAGAGCAGGCAGCAAGACAGGTACCGAGAGCGGCCAGAACACCGGGAATCTATTCTAAAGCAGCAGAAAAAGAACTGGAAGAAATCTTTATCCGCACATATGGAAAAGTAGAAAGAAAAGGTGGACTGACACCAAAAACTTACGAAAGTGAGTATGCGAAAAAGCAGCGCAAAAAAGAAGAGGCTATGCAGGAATACCTGCTGGTTGACGGATACAATGTTATTTTCGCATGGGAAGAGCTGAAAGAACTGGCAAAAGTCAGCATCGAGGCTGCCAGAGACAAACTGATGGATATCCTGTGTAATTATCAGGGGTATAAGAAATGTGTCCTGATTCTGGTATTTGACGCATACAAGGTAGAAGGCTATGCACTGGAGATCCAGAAGTATCATAATATCCATGTCGTATATACCAAAGAAGCCGAAACTGCCGATCAGTACATTGAAAAGGTCGTTCATCATATCGGAAGAAAGTATCATGTGACAGTCGTGACTTCCGATGGGGTAGAGCAGGTAATCACGATGGGGCAGGGTGGAACCCGTATTTCTTCCAGAGATTTCTTAGAAGAAATTGAATATACAAAGAAATTGATTGAAGAAGATAATGAAAAACAACGGGTCAGTGACAGGAACTATCTGTTTGACCATGCGGATGAGGAATTTGTGAAGAAAATGGGAAAAAATCAGGCTTGGAAGAGAAAGTGAATAAGGATAAGTGAAAAAATAAGCACATAGAAAAAATCTTAAAGATCCGATTTTTCTGTGTGCTTTGTATTGTTATCCGGTAAAAGCGGGGATTTGATGAAAGTATGCATATATAGAAATAATATATAAATGATGAAAACATATCAATAAACACAATTAGACAGATGGATTATTTATTGGTAAAATAATATTTAATGATAGCATGCAAGTCATGAATGAAAGGGGGGAATATATGAAAAAGAAAAATGATTGGATAAAAAAGGGAACCCTGATTATAGTTTTACTGGTATGCATTGCTGCATATTTATGGGTACCGGAGATACATAAGACAATGAGCCGGATATTTAAGATGTTTGCAAGCGGAGACTTTACAGTTGTAAGAGATTTTGTTGCGTCATATGGGGTATATGCGGCACTGATATCGTTCTTGTTGATGATTTTTCAGTCAATCGCAGCACCTCTTCCGGCATTTTTAATTACATTTGCCAATGCCAGCCTGTTTGGATGGTGGAAAGGTGCGATTCTTTCATGGAGCAGTGCAATGGCGGGAGCAGCCATATGCTTTTATATTGCAAAAATTATTAGGACGTGACGTGGCGGAAAAAATTTAACAAGCAAAATCA
>ENA-OQHD01000165-OQHD01000165.1-human-gut-metagenome-genome-assembly--contig:-NODE-165-length-28150-cov-16.969347_pt1 | contig 28150 bp, 23 predicted proteins | sample MGYA00242560_ERZ504711 | MGnify/ENA primary metagenome ERZ504711 (study PRJEB26092, sample SAMD00036198) | human gut metagenome | host: Homo sapiens | study: EMG produced TPA metagenomics assembly of...
GCGCAACGACATCAACACGTTCACGATGACCATCACCAAGCAGCGCACGATGGCGCAACAGTTCACCGGGCGACGTGGTCAAGGCGATTATGACCGTACTGGAGCGGCATTCGGCCATGAGCGTCAAGGAGATCATGCGCGAACTGCAGTTGACGCCGCTGGCCGCCACATCCGGTATGCGCGAGCTGATGAAGGAAGGGCGGGTCGCCGAGTCAAGTTCGCCGACGACCCGGCACAGCGGTATCGGTTGAAAGGCTGATTCTCACTCGGCCAGCTGCGTGGTGGCGGCGCGGCCAGGGCGGGGCGGATCGGCGGAAGCGGCCGGCGGCCAGGCCGATGCAGATGAACATCACACCGAACAGTGCGACCAATCCCAGCGAGCCGGACCAGCCGGCGACGCTTATGCCGGTTTCCGCCGCCGTGCCGAAGCCGAGCGCGTTGTCGATCGCGGTGCAATACCACCAGCCGGGCAGGAACTTGGCTATGGTCACCATCACGCCGGGCATCATGTCAATCGGCAATGCGACACCCGACGTGAACATGATGAGCAGGCCGAAGATGTTGGCGAACCCGTTGGCCGCCTGTTCCGAGAGCCCGAACTCGCTGAGCATGAATCCGCAGGCGACGGTCATCAGCGCGTACACGCAGGTCGCGCCGAACGTCATCAGCACTCCCCCGACGCTCAGGTGCAACGGATCGAGCCCCGCCGCCATCATCAGACCGATTGACAGCACCAAATAGCCGACGCATACGACGAGCGCGAATCCGCCCAACGTCAGCAACCGCTGGAGTCCCATCAGGACCATGCGTCGGGGCGAGGCGGTGAGACGCCGCCGCACCTCGCCGGTGGTGAACGCGCCCAGGATCATCGATCCGCAGATGGTCATCGCCAGGGACAGCGGGTACAGCGCGGTTTTCATGGTGCCGCCGAATCCGCCGACCGCCGTATCCGCAGCGCTTGCCGACTCCTCGGTCGGCGTATCGACCACGGCGATCTGATGGTTCACGTCTGTATCGCTGGCCGATTCGGCGGCCATTTTGGCGGCCTGGGACAGATCCTTGATATCCGGCTTGTCGACTTGCCCTTCCGGCAGCGAGTCCAGCATGTCTTGGTCCAGACTCGCGCCATCAAAACCGGCGGCCCCTCCTGTAGCGTTCATCATGCCGGCGAGCGCCGCCTGGTCGACCCTCGTCTGCGCGCCGATCAGTGCGGTGCGGGTGAGCGAGAGGAACCCGCCGACGTTCATCCGCGCCATCGACCCGGAGCCGGATGCGTAGCTGGTAACCGTGTCCACGTTCGGCGGATTGTCGCCGTCCGCCGCCGCGGCGACATAATCGTCAGCGAATCCGTCGGGAATGATGACGATCAGGTCCACCCAGTTCGAGGCGACGGCCTGTTGCAGCGTTTCGCTGGTGTCGTCGAGGTCCACCAGTTCGCTGGAATCGCGCAGGTAGGCGCGCATCGACGTGGCGATATCACCCCGGTCGGAGTCGCGGTCGATGATGGCGACGCGCGTCTTGGTCGATTCGAACACCGCGGACATGGAGCCGGATGCGGAGGTCAGCATCGCCCAGCTGATGGACATCATCAGGATGCCTATGAATACGAGGTAGATCATCAGGTAGACCCGGTGCGCGAACAGCACGCGCAGCGTGGCTTTACAGGTGTTCATAACGTTGCCTCCTCAGCATTGCGATGCCGGCCAAGAGGAATACCGCGCTCATCGCCAGCAGAATGATGCAGGTGGTGATGAACGGCCGGTAGCTGTCGTAGTACAGGATGTCGTAGAACAGGTTCGTCACCTGCTGTGCGGGGTTGATGGTGCCGAGTATGGGCGCGTTGCGGGCTATCCAGTCGCTGATCTGCATGGCAAACCCGCCGTACAGTCCGGTGAACAGCGACAGCGTGCAGGAGATGCCGGTCGACAGCCCGTATTTCGTGTTGTACGAGAGCTTCGGCACCGCACCGAGCAGGGTGCCTGCTGAGCTGGTCATGAACGAGGCGATGATGACCGCGAGGATCGCCGCCGGTTCGCGTCCGCCGAGCGAGACGTTGCAGGCGAGCCGGATATAGGCCAATGCGATGGACAGGGCGACCGACGAGCACAGCCAGCAGGAGAGGAAGCCCGCGACGAGCTGTTTGGCCCGGCTCAGCGGCGCTACGGTCCGCCGTATGCCCAGCGCGGACAGGTTCGCCTGTGCGGCGGCGACTGTGCTGATGGAGTATCCCATGGCCATCATGCAGGACATGGCCAGCAGCGCGTAATAGTATCGGGCGATCTCGTCAGGCTGGAAATGCGTGAGCGTCGTCTCATGGGTCATGTCGACGTTCTGCCCGACGCTGTTCCAGAAGTTCCGGCTGAGCGCGGCCTGTGGATTGTCGGCGATGGTCTGCCGGGTAACGGCGTCGGTGCGGTTGTACAGGTCGATGACGCTGCGCAGGGCCGCGAGGCTAATGTCCAGTCCGCTGTTTTGCGTGGAGTCCTTGGCTGTGACGGCGGTTTCCCGGCTCACGGTCATCGCCAATCGGCCGTTATTGTCGGCGGTCAGATAGCCGTTGGCAGTGCCGTCGGCGAGCCGTTGTTCGGCCTCCTTCACGGTGTCGACTGTGGTGATGGTCAGCAGCTTTTGGTCGATTTCGGCGTAGGTCGTGTCGTCTGAGGCCGATTCCGTTTCCCCGGCCAGCGCGTCTACGAAGGTGCGGGCACCGTCCGCCTGCTGCCAACGGGTGTCTTCGATGACGGCCATCGGCACCGGCTTGAGTTCGTATGCTTCGGCCAGCCCGCCGAACAGTCCGTTGAACATGGTCGCCAGCACAATCGGGAACACGGTCATCCAGAACAACGCCGACCGGTTACGCAAGTTCGCTTTCAATGCGACCAGAAATGTGGTCCACATGATGTCTCCTTACTCAGGAACTCCCCTCAGTCACCTTTGGCGACAGCTCCCCTCGGAGAGGGGAGCCAAGTTATTTGCTTGCCGACTGAGGGGAGCATGGTCAGTCCCTCAGTGCTTTGCCGGTGAGTTCGAGGAACACGTCGTTGAGGGTGGGCGGGCGACTGGTCAGGTGGCCGATGTTGGCGCCGGAGCGTTTCACCGCGTCGAGCACGTCGGTCAGGTTGTGTTCGCCGCGACGGCATCGCACGTCGAGTTCCTTGCCGTCGTAGGTGGCTTCGATCACGCACGGCAGCGCACGGACCTCGGCCATCGCCGAATCCGCCAGATCGAGCGTTTCGATGGTGATGCGCTCGCCCGTGTCGATCATGTTCTTGAGCTCGTCGGCGGTTCCGAGCGCCAGGTGCCGGCCGTGGTCCATGATGAGGATGCGGTCGCAGATCTGTTCGACCTCCTCCATGTAGTGGCTGGTGTAGATCACCGTGGCGCCGGCCTGGTTGAGCCGCTGGATGCCTTCCAGAATCGAATTGCGGCTTTGCGGGTCGACGGCGACCGTGGGTTCGTCGAAGAAGATCAGGTTAGGCTTGTGCGCGATGCCGCAGGCGATGTTCAGGCGTCGCAGCAGACCGCCGGACAGTTTGCCGGGCCGGAACTTGCGGAAGTCCTGGAGTCCGACGAATTCGATGGACTCCTCGACCAGCGGCGCGCGGTCGGTTTTCTTCGGCACGTACAGCGAGCAGAAGTAGTCGATGTTTTCGGTGACGGTCAGTTCGTTGAACACGGCCACGTTCTGCGGCACGATGCCGATACGACGTTTCAGCGCGTAGGAGGTCGGCGTCATCGGCTGGCCGAACACGCGAATCGTGCCCGAATCGTAGGTGAGCAGCGCGAGGATGCAGTTGATCGCGGTGGTTTTGCCGGACCCGTTCGGTCCAAGCAGCCCGAAAATCTCGCCCTGGTTCACGTCAAGGTCAAAATAGTCGAGCGCCACCATGTCGCCGTAGCGTTTGACCAGTTGGCTGACGTGCACGGCCAGAGCCGGGTTGGTTGTCGAGTCGTGTTCGGAAGCTCTGTTGTCGGTTGTCATAGTCACTCCCTTCCTTGGCGATTCCATCATCCCAAGAAGGGGCCGGACGCCGCCACAGGCAAACGTCACGACTTGGCCGTACAGGCGTGACATTTGTCATTACAGTCCTTCGGCGTCGGTCTGCATGGCCTTGTACACCTTATCGACCGGCATCAGGCTGATCTCGTCCATCGAATAGTTGGACGCCCTGTGGCTTTGCGTAATCATCGGTATCATCCCTTTACGGTTGTGTCGACGACATCCGACGCTTGTGCCTCATCTATTCGGGAAGTGTAAGCCCGTTGTCTTGGACCGTCATGCGGGTAATTCCGCACGCCCGTCAAGTTCGTCGTGTTCCGCACACCGCTAGACTGGTGGTGGAAGAGCGTCGAGCCGGGGAGGTGCCATGCGCGTGTTGGCCGAGATGGGCTTGCTACTCGTGTTGGGCCTGGCTTTGGCCTGGCTTGTCGGGCTACGGTCCGATGGCGTGTTCATCGCCGGCCTGCTGTTGGCCGTTTCCGTCGCCGGATTGGTGGAATGGCTGCGTCCCGCGCAATGGTCTTGGGTCTTGTGTACGGCGTATCTCGTCATCGCCGTGGCGGTGCCTTCATGGTGCGCGTTCATGCCGCTCATCGCCTACGATACTGCACGGCTGCCGGCCCTCGCCTCGACCGGAGCCCGGGCTGGGGCACGGACTGCGGCAAGTGGCCGCTCCCCCAGTGTCTCGCGGACCGCGGCCTCTCGCCGTTCCCTTGCCGATGCAATGCGTTCGGCCCCGTGGCTTTCGGCCGCCGCGCGCTGGATATGGGTGTTGCCGCTGATCGCGCTCTGGTTCGCCCGTGGCACCGACCGTCTCCAGACGCTGGTGATGACGCTGGTCGCCCTGCTTGGATTCGTTCTGGGCCGGGCCCGCGCCTCCTCGGACGAGGCGCGGCGCGCGTTGCTGCACGCGCAGGACAGGGCGCGCGAATCCTCGCGGGCCACTCGTTCGCGCATCGCCGACATCGATGAGGAACGCGCCCAGTCGATTCGCATGGCGACCCTCGGCGAGCGCACGCGTATCGCCCGGGAGATCCACGACAATGTGGGCCATCTGCTGACCCGCGCGATCATGCAGGCGCAGGCCGGCAAAACGGTGGCCAAGGCGACGAACGATACGGTCGCTGCGCAAGGGTTCGCCACGTTGGGTGCGACGTTGGATGATGCGATGACGATGGTGCGCCGTTCGGTGCATGATCTTGAGGATGATGGCACTGATTTCGCCGCGCAGATCGATGATGCCGTCACGTCGTTCGACGGCATCTCCCCCGGTTTCGCCGTGACGCTGGCCAACGATATCGCCAAGGCGCCTGCGCCGGTCTCGCGCTGTTTCGCGACCGTGATTCGCGAGGCATTGTCGAACGTGGTGCATCACAGCGCGGCGCGCGAGGCGAGCGTGACGTTGCGTGACTTCCCCGCGTTCTGGCAGTTGGTCATTCAGGATCCGGGGCCGGCCGTGTCCGAGTCCGATGGGTCCCGGACGGCCGCTGCCCGCCCGCGTGCGATGCGCGCCACGCACGTCGGCTCGCGACTCGCCGCCGACGGCGTTGCCGATATGCGTGGTTCGGCCGATGAGCTGATGCGCGGCATGGGTTTGGCGGATATCGAATCGCGCGTGCGCGCCCTTGGCGGCACCGCGGTCTGCGGGCCGTATGAGGACGGCTGGCGTGTGTTCGTATCCGTGCCGAAGAAGCGTTGGACCATGGAATCGAGGGATTGATGAGAATCGCAATCGTGGATGATGATCCGATCGTCTGCCAGTCGTTGGAGACGATTCTGACGGCCACCGGCACGGCCGAGGTGCTATGGATGGCAAATGACGGAGACGCCGCCGTGCGCCGTTATTTCGAGACACCGGCGAGCCGACCGGACGTGCTGCTGATCGATATTCAGATGCCCGGCACCAGCGGTTTGGATGCCGCGCGCGAGATTCTGGCCACGGACCCGGCCGCGCGCATACTGTTCCTGACCACGTTTGCGGACCAGTCGTATATCGCGCAGGCGATGGGACTTGGCGCCAAGGGCTATCTCATCAAACAGGATGTGGCGGCGGTCGGGCCCGCGCTGCAGGCGGTGATGGCCGGTCAGGTGGTGCTCGGCGCGGAAGTGCTCGGCAAGCTCACCGAACGAACTCCGGATCCTGCCGATTCCGACGATTCCAGAGATACCGCCGATTCCATCGAGGGCCTGCTTGGCGAGCGCGAACGTGAGATCACCGCGCTGGTCGCCGAGGGCCTCGATAACCGCGACATCGCCGCCAGACTGTTCCTGAGCGAAGGCACGGTCCGCAATCGCATCAGCGCGATACTGGACAAGCTCGGCCTGACCAATCGCACCCAACTCGCCATCCTCTGGCTCAACGCCCATAGGTGAGGGGGCTTTTGGTCAAGTAGGCCTCTCCCTCCGACATCGCTTCGCGATGCCACCTCGAACGCGATTCAGGACAGCTTGCAGCTGACCTCTTATTCGCTCGTTGTCACTCACCCTCGCCTAAAAATCGCCTCCGGCGTTTTCTTCACGGCTCGGCTCATCAGAGGGAGGTTGTGAAAAACCAACCTCAGCTGTTTTTCATGACGATACTGTCGATGGTGTTGGCCACGCGCTCGCAGTCGTCGGAGCACTGTTCGAGGTGACGGTAGACGTCATGCCAGGCGAACACCTGCAGCGGATCGGTGCAGGTGGTGTGCAGCGTGCGCATCGACTCGATGAACAGGTGGTCGGCGTCCGTTTCGATCGTGTTGATGGCGAACACCAGTTCGCGCAACGTCTTGGAATGCCGGAATCGCGGCAGTTCGTTGACCAGCTCGCAGATGCTTTCCGTGGCGCGCACCACCATATCCGACATCTGGACCGCGTCGTCGCGCATGTCGGTCACGTTGTCGTAGTACATGCGGTTGAGCACGCCTTCGATGCTGTCGGTCACGTCGTCGAGCACGTGGCCGAGCTCGTCGATGTCCTCGCGGTCGAACGGCGTGATGAACGCGGTCACCAGTTCGTCCATCATGTCGTGGCGCACCTCGTCCGCTGACTTCTCAATCGCGTGCATGCTGTCCATGCGTTCGCGCAGCTGGCCCGGATTGAAGTCGTGCATGACCTCGGACAGCAGCTTCGCGGCCTGGCATGCGTAGTCCGCGCTGCGGCGGAATCCGTCGAAGTAGAACGTGTCTTTTTGTCTCGCCATGATGGGTGGATTCCTTTCTAGAACACGACCATGAACAGTTTGGCCATTACGAAGCTGATGAGACCGCAACCAGGGAAGGTGAACACCCAGGTGAGCATCATGTCGCGCACCACGCCGAAGTTGATGGCGGAGAGGCGGCGTACCGCGCCCACGCCCATGATGGCGCTGGTCTTGGTGTGCGTGGTGGAGACGGGGATGCCGAGCACGGTCATGACGAGCAGGCACAGCGCGCTTGACAGATCAGCCGAGAAGCCTTGGTATTTCTCGAGTTTCACCATGTCCTGGCCCACGGATTTGATGATGCGTTCACCGCCGACGGACGTGCCCACGCCCATGATGGTGCTGCACAGAATCATGAGCCAGATCGGAATCATCACACCGGTCACGCTGGGTTGGCCATTGCAGAACGCCATGCCGAGGAACAGCACGCCGATGAACTTCTGGCCGTCCTGCGCGCCGTGCATGAAGCTCATGGCCGCCGCGCCCACGATCTGCGCGTAGGTGAAGAACCCGTTGGTGCGGCGGCGGTCCATGCCAGCGCAAATCAGGGTCACGGCCTTGCATACCAACCAGCCGACGGCGAAGCCGAACAGGAGGCTTGCGACCAGACCGTAGAGCACCTTGACCCATTCTCCCATGTTGATGCCGCCGATGCCGCCTTGGATGGCGATGGCCGCTCCGGACAGGCCGGCGATCAGGCTGTGGCTTTCGGAGGTGGGTATGCCGAGCAGCGAGGCGCCCACGCTGTATACGACGATGGAGAACAGCGCCGCGCATAGGGCGATGAGCGCCGCGTTCGTGTCGCCGCCGAAATCGACCATGTTGCTGATGGTGGAGGCCACGGAGGCGTTGAGCTGCGTCATGATGAAGACGCCGAGGAAGTTGAAGATGGCCGCCATGATGACGGCGGAGCGTACGCGCATGCATCGTGTGGTCACGCAGGTGGCGATGGCGTTGGGTGCGTCGGTCCAGCCGTTGACGAAGATGACTCCCAGCGTCAGCAACGTTGTGACGGTCAGAGCCGGGTTGGAAAGCACTTGTTGGAGGAAATGCGCCAGTGAGACGTCCAAGGGGAATTAACACCTTCTTCTTCGGGGGCGGAAGCCGTCACACTGATTGTAACGGAAGAATGGCTACGTAGTTCCCATGGCGCGCGGGTTTTATGGTGTTGTTATGCTATTGCGGCCTGTCAGCAGCAACAACTGGTATTGGGGTGGAGACGGTCGTATTCCTCGCGGGCGCGAATGAATTCGACCTCGCTCATCGGTGTTTCGCCGGGATGCTCGGCCGCGAAATGCTCAAGATAATGGTCGTAGCGGGCCTCGCCGCTGATCTCACGCAGATACCAGACGATGCCGTGCCATACGGCAACGAGTTTGCCGAGCATTTTGTCTCCTTTCGCTGATTATTGGCTCCCCTTGAAAAAAAAGGGGAGCCAATGACGCACTACGCTGCAACCTGCCCGTTCCGCACAAGCTCATGCAGCTTGGCGCTGTATTCGCGCTGCACCTTCTTCTCAAGCGCGGTGGCGACCAGGCTGGAGGGCGCGAACCACTGGGATTCCACGAACGGCTCCTCGGACGTCGTTTCGGCACCGTACTTGCCAGCGGCGAACGTGCGCGCCACGACCACGATGCCGACTACCACGAAGACGCCCATCATGACCAGGAAGAACACGGAGAGCACGCCGTCCAGATACGCGTTGGACAGCGCGGCCTTGGCGTTGGTCAGCGCCTCGCCGGTCAGCTCGCCGGAGTCGATCTGCGCCTGATACTTGGAGGCGGTGGTGAAGTAGCTCAGCGGCCCGAAGATCTTCTGGAAGTCGGCGGTGAAGGTCACGGCGATGTCCCACACGAGCGGTACCACCGGTATCCACAGGTGCTTCCAGTAGCCCATCTTGGCCACACACACGGTGATCAGCACGAAGCAGGCGGCGGCGAGCAGCTGGTTGGAGATGCCGAAGATAGGCACCATCGCGTTGATGCCGCCGTTCGCGTCGGACACGCCCATCCACAGCAGTCCGCCCCACAGCGCGGTGGCGATCAACGTGGTGATGATGTTGCCGGGCTTCCAGGTCGGGTCGGCGAACTTCTTGAGCTTGCGCACGTTGCCGAGCATTTCGCCGATCTGGTAGCGGGCCACGCGGGTGCCGTTGTCCACGGTGGTCAGGATGAACAGGGCTTCGAACATGATGGCGAAGTGGTACCAGAAGGCCATCGAGTCGTGGCCGCCCAGGTAGGACTTGAGGAAGTTGGCCATGCCCATGGCGAACGTGGTGGCGCCACCGGTGCGGGAGACGATGGAGGTCTCGCCGATGTCGGCGGCGGCCTGCTCAAGCGCCGCGGCGCCTTCGTAGGTCTTGGCCGCGCCGTTCTCGTCCACGGAATCCCAGGTGACCTGCATCTGGTTGCCTTCGATGTCGGAGACCTTCATCGACTCCACGGCCTTGACGGCGGCATCGGCCTGTTCGCCCGGCGTGGAGGTGGCGGAGATGCTCACGCCGGATGCGGCGGTGATCTGTGCGGCGGACATGTTGGTGGAGAAGTACACGCCCTGCGAGATGGTGATCGCGGCGATCAGCGCGATGACGGCGGTGAACGATTCGACGAGCATCGAACCGTAGCCGATCATGCGAATCTGGTTCTCCTTCTCCACGGCCTTCGGGGTCAGGCCGGAGCTCACCGCGCCGTGGAAGCCGGAGAGGGCGCCGCAGGCGATGGTGATGAACAGGAACGGGAATAGGTTGCCGGAGAAGGTCGGGCCGGTGGAGGTGGAGGCCAGTTCGGTCAGACCCGGCACCTTGACGGACGGGTTGGCGATGATGATGCCGATGACGAGCAGCACGAGCGTGCCGATCTTCATCAGCGTGGACAGGTAGTCGCGCGGGGTGACGAGCAGCCAGTGCGGCAGCGCGGCGGCGGCGAACGAGTAGATCACCAGGGCGATGACGAGCTGCTTGGCGTCCAGTGTGAACACGGCGGCCACGGCCGGGATAGAGGCGATCCATCCGCCGGCGACGATGTCGAGCACGAGCAGCACGAAACCGAGCAGCGTGGTCTCAATGACACGGCCGGGGCGCAGGAAACGCTGGTAGCAGCCCATGATCAGGGCGATCGGGATGGTCATACCGATGGAGAACACGGCCCACGGCGAGGCGGCCATGGCCTTGATGGCCACGAGCGCCAGGAATGCCATGGCGATGGCGGTCATCACCACGAGGAAGATGGATAGGATCATACCGCCGAACTTACCCATTTCATCAGTGGCCATCTGGCCCAGAGAGCGACCGCGGCGCTTGGCGGAGATCCACAGCACCAGCATGTCCTGCACGGCGCCGGCGAAAATCACGCCGAGGATGATCCACAGAGTGGAGGGCAGGTAGCCCATCTGCGCGGCCAGGATCGGGCCGACGAGCGGTCCGGCGCCGGAGATGCCGGCAAAGTGCTGGCCGAAGAGCACGCGGCGGTCGGTGCGTTCGAAGTTCGCGCCGTCATGCACGCGCTCGGCCGGGGTGGCGTTCGCGTCGTCGGTGCGCATGATCTTGATCTGGATGTAATAGGCATAGAAGCGGTAGGCGATGGCGTAGGAGCTCAGCGCCACGACCAGGAACCAGATGGCGGAGATCTGCTCACCGCGCGAGACGGCCAGAATCGCCCATCCGCAGGCACATACGATGGCGATGGCGGCCCACAGCAGGGCCTTCTTCCATGTCCATACCATTTTGGGACGCACGCCTACGGGCAGTCCCTTCGAATTGCGAATCACACGTTCGGCTTCGTCCGGCGTGTAATCGTCCTTGAATTCCAACTTGCCAGGTGCCGGGGCCTGGGCTGCGGCGGTGGTCATAATAACCCTCTGTTCCTCTTCAATAACCTTTGCGGGAAAGGTTCTCTTCATTGCGACCCTTTTGGGGTATCTCTCGTCTGCTTATGGCACTGGTTGGAAGCGTAGCCACGGCATGTCGCGCCTCAGGAAAATGTCCCAATATGTGAGCTTGGCCACATGTTCACGGACTGCGTTTCATGCCGATTACCCGGGATTCGCACCGCGATGTGCGAAAATGGACACGGTGTCAATCAGGAGGTGCACAGTGGTTGTAAGCATGGATTCGAGCCGCACAATGCCCGATTGGGTGAAGTACGGGGTGTTCTGGCACGTGTATCCGCTGGGCTTCTGCGGTGCCGATATCAGGCCCGCCGGCCCGCGCCAGTTCCATGGCCGCGGCCTTGACGCGATAATTCCCTGGCTGGAGTACGTGCGCGATCTAGGCGCGTCCGGCCTGCTGCTGGGTCCGGTGTTCGAGTCGGCGACGCATGGATACGACACGCTCGACCATATGCATATCGATGTGCGATTGGGCGGGGATGCCGCGTTCGATCAGCTTGTCGCGGCCTGCCGGGACATGGGATTGCAGGTGATGCTGGATGGCGTGTTCAATCATGTGAGCCGCAATCATCCGGCCGTTCAGACGGCGCTTGACGAGACCGCCGGACGCTTGAATCCGGCCGACAACCCGTGGCATGGTCTGGTCCGCGCGCATGTCGGTGATAATGGCGAACCCGCTTTGGATGTGTTCGAGGGGCACGGGGATCTGGTGGCGCTGGACCATTCGGCTGACGAGACCGTTGACTATGTGGCCCATGTGATGAGCCATTGGCTGGATCGCGGAGCCGCCGGCTGGCGCCTCGACGCCGCGTATGCCGTGCCGAGCCCGTTCTGGGCGCGCGTGTTGCCGCAAGTCAAAGCCGCACACCCGTATTCGTGGATTTTCGGCGAGGTGATCCATGGCGATTACCCGCGCATCATCGAGGAATCCACGATGGATTCGATCACGCAATACGAGCTATGGAAGTCGATCCAGCATGCGCTGGAGACGGAGAACTTCTTCGAGCTGGATTGGAACTTGAAGCGGCACAACGCGTTCCTGGATTCCTTCGTGCCGCAGACGTTCATCGGCAACCATGACGTGACGCGTATCGCATCGCAGATTGGCCCGGCCAAGGCGGCGTTGGCATTGGCGGTGCTCATGACGGTCGGCGGCGTGCCAAGCATCTATTACGGCGACGAACAGGGCTATGTGGGCGTCAAGCAGGAGCGTTTCGGCGGCGATGACGACGTACGTCCGAAGTTCCCCGGCTCCCCTGCCGAACTGTCCACGCTGGGAGAGCCGACATACCGGCTGCATCAGGCGCTGATCGCGCTGCGCCGTCGCAACCCATGGCTGCTGGATGCGCGTACCGAGGCCGTGAAGCTGGAAAACAAGCACTTCGTCTATCGTTCGACGAGCGCCGACGCCCAGCATTCCCTGACCGTGGACCTCAACATCGAGCAATCCCCCACTTTCACCATCCGCAACGCCGATGGCAGTACAGCGTATCAATGGTGAGCTCCCTCATCAGAGGGAGCTAACTCATTCACCTCTGAATGCCTCGGATCAGCAGGTCGAGCAGGTAACCGTACGACCGGTCGACCCGCTCGCGGCCGCGTGTGCGGGGTTGTGCGGAACGCAGTTCGAATTGGATGAACCCGTGTATGGACACCCAGATGGAGGATGCGATTAGATGGGGGTCATCGCCGCGGAATACAGATGCTGCCTGGCCGTATCGAATGATCTGCGTGATGGCGTCCAGGCAGTGCTGGGCCGAGTCCGACGCCTGCCCCATCCAGACCAGCGCGTAAATGCCGGGGGCGTCCAGCGCGTGTTCACGGTAGATTATGCCCGCCCTGCGCAGGCGCAGCACGGGGTCGGATTCGTCAATGGCGATGAGCTGTTCGCGCAGATCGGTGAAGTATGTGTCGATGAGCGCATCGCACACCGCCTGCTTGCCGCCGATGTGCTGGTAGATGCTGGTGGGCGACACATCGGCCTGTGCGGACAGCGCACGGATGGTCAGACCATCCACACCGTCCCGTTCCACGATCCGCCTTGCCGCGTCAAGGATTCTCCCGTGGATTTCAAGGGTGGGCGTGCGTTTGGATCGGGGCTGCGATTGCGTCATATCCGTTATTCTAGGGTGCGTACAGGCCATTACCGCCGTTTCGGCATGGCCACGATCACAACGACTGCGGCGATAAGTGCAATCGTCATGGCCGCTAGGCAGGCGAACAGGCATCCGCATCGCAAACACCGGCCTATAACACAATCAGGCCCGACGACCATCAAAGGTCGTCGGGCCTGATTCATACGCGCTGTCGGACTAACGGCGTCCAGACTTCATACGGAATGGCGCATTGTGGCGATTCTTCTTGGAATGACGGCGGTTCGGTCCTTCCGTGTTGCCGTATTTGGCGATCATGCGGCGTTCGTGACGCTTGGCACCTTCTGAACGCTCGTCGCGTACGATGCGGTTCTCGTTCTTGCGATGGATGCGCTTGCCGCCTTCGCCCTGACGGGTGTTGCGCATGGACTGCCTGCGGCCGTCATGGGAGCGCTCGTCATAGGAGAAGCCGTAATCCTCGTGGCTGCGTTCATTGCGGCGAGGCTTGCGCGGACGCTCGAAATCGCGGGAATCGGACCGTTCGAAATCACGGCCCGCATTGTGCCTGCGGCTGCCGAAATCATCGTTGCGACCGTATCCGGCCCTGTCGCGCTTATCGAACTTGTCGCCCTTGCCGTACCGATCATTGCGACGGTTCTTGCCGTACTGGCCGCGGCCATTGTCCTGACGCTCGTCGTACCGGTTCTTGCCGTATCCGTCGCGACGGTCGCCCTTGCGGCGCTCCTCGCGGCGGTCATCGCCATGCTCGAACAGATAGTCGCGGCGCTCGGCCTCGGGGTTGCTCATGCCTGCACGGCGTTCCGCACGGTTGCGGTTCTTCTTCACGGCCTTCTTGCTGGCCTTGTCGCCGTGCTTGCGCTGCGGCTCGCCTTCGGCAACAAACTCGCCGCCTGCGTTCTCGTGCTGGAACTCGGTCTCGGCAACGTTCTGCTCGTCACGGTCGCGATTGCGATTGTGCTTGCGCTTGCCGCCGCGGCCGGACTCGTCGCCCGCCGCGTTCTTGGCGCCCCTGTTCTTGCCCTTGCGCGGGTTGCCCACGGGCTGCGACTTGTCGAGGCTCCAACCATCCACGCGCTCGGCGCGGTCGCCCACAAGCTCAAGCACTTCGGGCGAATCGTGGGTCACTTCGATCATCTTGGTCTTGATGCCGGCCTGGTTCAGCAAGCGGCGCGTCTCGCGGCGCTGCTCGGGCAGCACGAGGGTGACCACGTCGCCCGCCTTGCCGGCGCGGGCGGTACGACCGGAGCGGTGCACAAAGGACTTCGGGTCGGCCGGCGGCTCGACCTGCACCACGAGCTCCACGCCGCCGACGTCTATGCCACGGGCGGCCACGTCGGTGGCCACCATGACACGCACATCGCCGGAATCGAACGCAGCGAGGTTGCGATCGCGCTGGTTCTGGTTCAGGTTGCCGTGCAGCTCGGCGGCCGGAATGCCGTTCTGCGTCAGGTTCTTGGCGAGCTTCTTGGCCTGGAACTTGGTGCGGGTGAACAGGATGCGGCGGCCTTCGCCCGAGGCGAGCATGCGCACGAGTTCGTGCTTGTCGCCGCGCGTGGTTTCGAACACGTGGTGGGTCATCAGGTCGGGTTCGGCGGTGGCCGAATCGACCTCGTGCACCTTGGGATCGTGCAGGAAGGTGTTCACCACTTCATCCACGCCGTGATCGAGCGTGGCGGAGAACAGCATGTGCTGGGCGTCGGGCGAAATCTGCTCAAGCAGTCGCTTGACCGGTGGCAGGAAGCCCATATCGGCCATTTCGTCGGCCTCATCGATGACCACGACTTCGACGGACGAGAGCGTGAGCGCCTGCTGGCGCAGCAGGTCCTCAAGGCGGCCCGGGCAGGCGACCACGATATCGGCGCCGGCCTTCAGATCGCGGATCTGGTGGATGTACTTGACGCCGCCGTACACCGTGGTGGTGTTCATGCCGAACGTGTGGGCCAGCGGCATCAGCACGTCGTTGATCTGGTTCGCGAGCTCGCGGGTGGGGGCCAGCACCAGGCCGCGCGGGTGCGGTAGGAAGTCGTCGGCGCGGCGCTCTTCCAGGCTGGCCTTCTTGCGGCGCTTGATTTCCTTGCGGAACTCCTCCATCGCGATTTCGCCGAACGAATCGTAGGAACCGAGGCGGGTGACCAGCGGAATGGAGAATGCGAGGGTTTTGCCGGAGCCGGTGCGACCTCGGCCGAGAATGTCGCGGCCGGCCAGTGAATCGGGCAGGGTGTCGGCCTGAATGGGGAATGCGGTCTTCTTGTCATCTGCCGCAAGCACGCGCACCAGCGGTCCGGGTACGCCAAGTTCGCCAAAGGTAAGGGGGCGGGATTCCGCGCTGTCGTTCATCTGGAAATCAGCGGAATCGTCACGATCATCGAAATTATTACGGGGCACAGTGGCCTTTCATATCAAAGGTTACGCAAATTACGCAAGCTTTCCGAGCTTAGCGTAAGCCCCCTACTTTGCTTGGTGCTCGCCACACTGTCATCCCACTCTTTACTTATGACCCCATGGGGCGGTAACTCGCCCATGGGGCGGCAACTTGCCCATGGGGCGGTTTGAAGAAATTGTGAAACCGCAGAATAAAGCCATTTTCACCTACCGCCCCATGAGGGTTTTACCACCCCATGGGATATTTGCCGCCCCATGGGTTTTACCACCACGTAAGGCGAGCACCGCTCCATGGAACACGCAAATGGCCCCCACCCGTGAAGGTAGGGGCCATTGTGCAAAAGGGCTGAGCCAAGATACAGCCCAGTAGCCCTAAAACACACTACAAAATATCCGGATCGTCTTTGGCAATAGTGCCGGTTGCCTTGCCAATGGCCTTCAGGCCGTGGTAGGCCACAAGAATCACGATCGTGCCAATGGCAATGCCGTTGAAGGAAATGCCACCAACAGTGAACGCGAATTGGCCGATGGCAATGATCATGGTGATGGCTGCCACCATGATATTCAGCGGCTTGTCGAAGTTGACCTTGTTCTCCACCCAGATGCGGATACCGATCATGCCGATCATGCCATACAGCAGCGTGGTCACGCCACCGAGCACGCCGGCGGGGATCGTGTTGATCACGGCACCGAACTTCGGGCACAGGCTCAGGATCAGGGCGAAGGCGGCGGCGCACCAGTAGGCGGCGGTGGAGTACACCTTGGTGGCGGCCATCACACCGATGTTCTCGCCGTAGGTGGTGGTGCCGGAGCCGCCGCCGAAGCCGGCGAGCGTGGTGCCCAGGCCGTCGGCCATGAGGGCGGTGCCGATCTGATTGTCGTAGTCGCGGCCGGTCATTTGGGCCACGGACTTGACATGGCCAACGTTCTCAGCCACAAGCACAAGCACAACAGGGATGAACATGGGAAGGATGGAGAAATCGGCCTGCGGCAGGTGGAACTTCGGGAAGCCGATCCATGCGGCGTCGCCGATGGCGGAGAAGTCGACCTGACCACGGATGCAGGCATATACATAGCCGATGATCACGCCGACCAAAATATTGAGGCGACCCAGCAAGCCCTTGAACAGCACGGCCACGAGCAGCACGGCCAACAGGGTAACCAGTGCGGTGTCGGGCGCGGCTTGGAAGTTGGTCCACACGGAAGGTGCCAGATTGAAGCCGATGATGGCCACGATCGCGCCGTTGACCACGGGCGGCATGATGATGTCGATCCATTTGGAGCCGGCGTAATGCACGAGCACGCCAACCAGGGCCAGCAGAATACCGGTGACCATGATGCCGAAGCTGGCGACCGCAATGCCCTTGTTGGCGGTGGTGACCGCGGTGATCGGTGCAATGAAGCCGAAGGACGAGCCCAAATAGCTCGGCAGCACGTTCCTGTTGATAAGCAGGAACAGTGCGGTGGACATAGCCGTGAAGAACAGGGTGGTGGACGGGTCGAAGCCCGTCAGAATCGGCACCAGGAAGGTGGCACCGAACATGGCGATGACGTGCTGTGCGCCGATACCGGCGGTGCGCACCCAAGTCAGACGTTCATCGGGCTCGACTACCTCGCCGGGCGCCAGCGTCTTGCCGTCGCCATGCAATTGCCATTGGAAGATATTGGACATTACTACTCTCCTCGCTCTCGCTTGGGGCACGGCATTCACAACCAGCCGCACCACGCACCATTCTAGCTCACGAAGATTTTGTGAAGTCTCTCTTCCGGGAAAGGCTATTTGCCGTAATACTCCAGCAGGTGTGGGTCGACGGCCTGCACCACATCCACCAAATCGCCATTGGAGAGATACGGGCGCTTGAATTCGCGCCACGGCTCCACCTTGACCTCCAGCGGCCGGTCGTCTCGTCGAGCACGGGCCGGGCGGTCTGCTCCCAGCGCACACGCTTGGAGGTGCGGCCGGTTTCCGGGTCGCGGCGTGTATAGTGCAGGCAGGTGCAGTTGGTGATCTTCCAGTCGTCCGAGTCGGCGCGATGCAGGAATTCCTCGTCGGCCAGATCCTCGATGGTGAGCATCAGGGCGAGCATGAAGTCGCCGTGGGTGACCATGACCACGGATTCCGAATCGGATTTGCGGCTCAGCGAGGTCAGGATGTTGTGCACACGGTCCTCGGCCACATCGGCAATCGACTCGCCTGCCGGCGGACGCCAGTACAGCGGATCGGTGTTCTTGAAGTTCCAGTTGCGTGCGTAGTTGTTTTTGAATTCGTCCTTGGTGATGGTGTTGATTTCACCCCAGGAACGTTCGCGCAGCACACGGTTCTCCTCCCATTTGGCCTTGGGCAGGGCCATGGTGGCTGCGGTTTCGCGGGTGCGCACGTATGGCGAGACCATGTAACGGTCGAACAGCTGCTGCTGGCTGACCAGCCAACGACCGATGCAGTCGGCCTGCTTGCGTCCGGTGGCGGTGAGTCTCCAGGAGCGGTCGGGTACGGTGACGTTGTCCTGCGTGTACAGGGAGTTGTCGCCCTGTTCGCCCGCCTGGACGATGACGTTCGCTTCGGATTCGCCATGCCGGATTACGTATAGATCGAGCGGCATGCTCATATGGATTCCTCTTTCGTTATTGGTTACGTTGTGTTGTTTTCTGCTGTTTCCTACTTGACTTGCGTGATGGTGTTCCCCTTGACCATGAACGCATGCCGGGCCATGTCGATCATCGGCTGGTCGAACTTCGAGTCGGTGTAGAACTCGTCGACGACGGCGTCCGGACCGTACAGCTCGCGGAACCTCCTGGCCTTGTTGGTGTTGAAGTTGAGGTACGTGACCTTCATCGTCTCCACATCCACCTCGCTGGCCACGAGATTCCTCACGCCGAGTCTGCGGCAGGCCTTCCCCACCGTCAGATCGAAGGATGCGGTGAGGATCACATCGTCCGACTCAGGCTGGTACCAAGGCTTGATACGTGCGTAATATCGGTCCCAGAAATCGTCCACGAGCTGTTCGACGCTCGCCACCCGTTTGGATCGGCTCAGTTCCGTGAGATAGCCTTCGGTCATCTTGCCCACGCCGTATTCCATTTGTTCAAGCGTGGCCCGGCCAAGCTTGTATTTGACCGCGTACCGCAGCACGGGGGCGATATAGCGGAACACTTTCGGGTCGTGGCGGGCGGAATACAGGTACAAGTCGAACAGGCTTTCGCCATCATAGATGGTTCCGTCGAAATCGAATACGCGCATACCTTCTGCTTCTACTCTGTTATTCCTTGTCTAAGGCTAATCTCGGTAAGCCGGCGAAAGCGCAAATACGCAGTGAATTTCACATGAACACTGTTTTTTGGATTGATTTCGGTACAGGTAACGTACACTGGTGACAGCGTGGAAGGAGGTGCGTAATGGCGGCGTCTGAAATCGAACAATGGTGGATTGATAAGTTTCAGGAGAACCTGGGTCCGATTCGCAAGGTAGCCGGATGGACGACTCAGCAACTGGCCGACGAGCTGGGAGTCGCGCGACAGACGGTGTCTAACTTGGAGACCGGCAAAAGCCCGATGACCAAACTGCAGTATCTCGCTTTACGTACGGTGTTCAGCGCCGAGATCGCACGTCGTGAAGACCGCGATCTGGCACGCATCATCAAGACTTTGGTCGACGATCCCATTGAGCAACGCATTCGCGAACGGCGCGCCCAAGAGCAGGACGGCGAGGCCGTTGCCGACAATGCCCCAGTCAATACGGACGGTGGCAACGTTGCCGACAACGCCGCCACCGAGAAACGCAAGCCCAGTGCCGCCACATTGAAGGCTTCAAAGACTGCCGCAACGGGCAAGCCCACGCTCAGCACGGCGATGCAGGCTCTCGCCGTCATCACCGGCGCATTGGCCAGTGGAACCGCCGCCGGCATCATCACCTACTTGATGTTCCCGGACGGCGGCCCGAACAAGCGCTGAGTCGCCGAAATATCGAAACGGATTGAACAACCCAGTTCGAAGCCCTGAGCACCATTTTGTCCGTGTCGCACCAGCGTTTCCCTCATTATCAGCTGTTTCGAGTTGCATGAATGCACCGTTTATAGGCCGAGAATTTCGTGCTTTTTTGCATCAAATTCTTCTTGGGAGAGAATGCCAATATCAACCAATTCCTTCATTTTTTTTCATCGCCTCGACTTGTTCTTCCACAGACATGGATGCCGTGTGAGAGGCGGGAGCAGCGGCTTCCGGTGCCGGCGCAAGTGCCGGCGCTTGAACCGGGGCGGCCGTCATAGGATTGATGGCTTGTGCCATATTCATGCCCAGCAACATGCCACCATCGCCAAAGCCGTTGTCTTGAATACCTTGCGCAATGCGCTGCTGGGCAGCCATATTGCCAGCTTGCTGGGAAACGCCCTCGTATGCGGCAACATTCATCTTATTCGAGGCGAACTGCTGCACGAGTTGACGTGATTGCTCGGTGAACTCGATACTTTCGATGCCCACACTGGACACTTCAAAGCCAAAACGATCATTCCACGTACCCGCATTGGCCCGATCGCCACGCACGCATGCTGCGATGTCATTCGCCTTGCCGGGCAATTGCGAAATACGATATTCATTGGACAACGAATTGATGGCCACAATAAACGACTGTACGAATTCGGACAGAATCTGCCTACGTGGCCCTTCATCATCGAATGAATACGACACGGTAGTGGCAGGCACAAAGTTACGAACGAATCGAACTGGATCAGTGACCTTTAGCGACATGGATCCGCGTGCGCGAATTTCTAAATCGACGCCATAGAACCGGTCGTTATACACCAGCGGCGCAGAAGTGCCGAATTTGATGCCACGAATCTCACGCAGGTTGACGAAGGCCACATATTTGGTGCGGCCAGGCTGACCTCCGAAGGTGAATCGATCGGCGACCTGGTTGAAGAACGATCCGATGCCGTCTCCGGCGAGCACGCTCTGTTCCCCGTTGCGATATTCATAACCGCCCGACTCGGTGATGACGTTTTCGATACCTGTTTCAGAGAAAATGAACGCCGCAGTATTCTCTGGCACATAGATACGCGAACCATTGGTGATTATTCCCTCGGAACCGTATTCATTCGAACCGCGATCGTTGTTGCTTCCGCGGGGAATGCCCGGCACAACGACGGTGTGTTCCGTGAACGGACCAGCGGTGATGATATCACGCCACAGGTCCGCGAATGTACCGCCGAGCGCGCCGGCGAACGCCTTAATAACTGCCATCTGTTTTCCTCGATATCTCAATGCACATGGCCGGTCTTGCGACTATGCAATCGCAAGACCGGCCGTTATGCTGGCATGTTGGCTATAGCTGCGTTTCGCGATCGCAGTATTCGCATCGAACGACTTCTTTGCGATGACCGGAAAGCGGAGCGCCACAACCTTCACAATTCACCGAAACCACGGGTTCGGTAATCCCAAGCCCACTACGGAATGCGCTAAAAGTGTCTTTCAGTGTCCCGGCCAGAGCCTCCGTTCCGGGGATGGCCTTGTTGAAGGCCGGCTCATCCATTGGCGTATACTGTCTGCCGCGTATACCCATATACCGTCATCGTCCCTTTCTTGGAAAACCGTTACCTCGATACGCCAGTCTGATCACTGGCCCACCGATGCGAGCTTCTGCGTGCATCGAGTCATGACCTCGGTGTAGTAGGCCAAATCCTCACTGCTGAGGGAGTTTTCGTCAATGGCGTCTACCTTCTGGGAGAACTCAGAGTAACGCTTCATCATGCTGGCATAGTCGGTAGCCATGCTGACCACGTTATCGGATTTCTGATATTTGTTCATGAAGGCAACATACTCATCGATAAAGGCCTCGTAGCTGTCCATCGTGGACTTGAAGTCAGCACTGTCATTGGTGTTCTGCTGCGCCTTCTGATCCGAAGACTGGTCGCTCTGCTTGTTGGCATCGCTGGAATCAGCGCCCGTATCAGTGCTCTTATCATCCTGCTTCGCGGCGTCGCCGTCCGTAGACGTATCTTCCTTCTTCTCCGGAACCTGGATAGTGATGGACATGATGGTTTCGTCGTCAGTGTCACGAGAAACGCTCACACTGTATCCATCGGCGTTCTTGGCATTGAAACTGTCAGCGGACTTGTTATAGTCCACGGTGAAACCGTTGTCTTGCACGGACTTGACGTAGTCGGCATACTGCTTGGCGTCGGTACCGCACACCTCGATGGAGAAATAGTCCGAAGACTCGCTTTTAATTTCACCCTCTGTGGATTTCGGCTGCGGCAGCAGCGCCGCGATATCCGACTCCGGCCATGAATATGCTTCGCACTTGGTGGCGAGCGATGCTTCCAATTCCGCCCGATCAGCCTTGGCCTTCGCACCGTCACGAATTACAAACACGCCACCGATTACCAGACCCACAACGGTGATACCGACTGCCACCCAGGCCAGCACTCGGCCTTGCACCTTGCCACTCGGGCGAGTCACGTATACGGCGAAGCCTGAGAGCAGTGCCGGAAGCACCGTGGCGAACAGCAGTCCGCCCCAGGATCGGCCAGAAACATCCACAAATTGGGCGAGTACGAACAACACTCCCCATATAATGGCGAACACAGCCAGCTTGGAAGTCTTCTTCACCCCTTGCGCATTCGGAGCAAGCACGGCAGGCGCAGCGGCACCAGCAAAACCAGCGGCAGCACCGGCACCGTGTGTGGCAGGTGCAGGAGCCACACCAATACGCTTGTCCAAAGAGGCGAGGAACTCATCAACGCGCTTGGCGCTTTCGTTTCCAGTCGCCTCCAGACGAATGGCGGTCCCAGCCGCACCCTGCGGGACTACGGTTAGCGTGCAGTTCACTCCATCGTAGGAGTGGAAGGAAAACGCTCCGGTCTGGGTGTTTTCGTTATCCAAGGTAAACGTGGCGCCAGTAGTCAGCTGGTCGTGAATAACTTGGAACAGCTGTTGCGGACTGACCGCATATACACGATCGAATGGCGCGCCGGCGGGCTGCTGCGGTGCCGTAGCCGGAGTCATCGGAGTAGTGGTGGCCCCATCAGACGCTACGTTTGGCTGGCCAGCCGGTACAGCATTCGGCACGGTAGGCGCATTGTTCGCGCGATCTTCCGGTGCGTCATTCGTGCCTTCGGACGGTGGAACCGGCTGAGGTTGTTGATCAAATGGCGTTGTCATGATGCCCTTCTTTCCTTAAGCAGCAGCATTACCAGCACAGAAGAGGCAATCCCGGCAACCGTTACGGTCAATCCGACTGCCATGGCAAGCCGGTATCGTTCGCTCATCATTGCGTCCCTTCTTATTGCTCGCGTTGCTCTGCGATACATCGAAACCAGTGTATGGCGTTGTTATTATGTACGCAAATTAGCATTTTGTATTCATGTTAGCTTTATTGTCGATGCTTGATACCGCGCATGAACATCCTTTCCGCCACCGCACCTACACGGATGGCATCGACCATTGTCGACGACACGCGCGGGCCATGCATCAGCTGACAACTGAATTTTTCGGCGTGTTTCCGAAAAGTCGGCGTCCTGTACGCTGGGAATCGAGCAACCGCGTACGATGGCGCAGCACAGCACCCGCAACACAGCGACAAGGAGCATGGGCAATGGCAGACATCCCCGAAGAACATTTGACCGAGGAACTGTTGGATCGGCTGCTCGCCAGCGCCAGCATTGAGCAGTATCTCGATGAGGGACTTGTCAGCGCACGCACGCTGACCGACTATCTGTTCGACCGTATGGAAGCCCATGGCCTGAAACGAGCCGACGTGGTGCGGGCATCCGGCCTCAACGCCACAGTGGTTTATGACATTTTCTCCGGCAAAAGCCGCCCCGGCCGAGATCGACTGCCATTATGCTGGCTTTTGGTCTCAAGTGCACATTACGCGAAACCCAACGGCTGCTTCGTCTTGCAGGCGTTTCCGAACTGTGGTGCAAACAGCGACGTGACGCGATTATCATCTGGTGTATACGCAATGGATTCGACCGCATTGCCACGGACGACGAGTTGTATCGTATGGGAGAGGCGACGTTGCTACCGGCCGATTGACGACATTCGGCCCAACAACACTCACCAGTGAGACGCAAGTAAGAGGGCATCAAGGAGAGACATGGACGATAAGCAGGCGATGCATGCGATGAGCATCGACGATGCGTACCATGTTGAGCGCACGCTCGCTCGCGGACCTTCCGGCGTCACCGAACTGGTGAGCATTGACGGCAACGGCCCGTTCGTACGCAAGAAGATTCCCTCTCCCCTAGCGCAACGCAATGTGTGGGCGGCGCTCAGCGCCTGCCAGAGTAATCGTCTGCCGCGCGTGGAAGCGACGTACGAGCTGCCCGACCGGTTCGTCATCGTCTACGATTACGTGCCGGGCAGCACGCTTGCGCAAATTGCGGAGGAAAACGGGCGGCTTGCACCGAATGTGGCCGTGCAGCTTATCGACCAAATTTGCGAAGCCGTGCAGGAGCTTCACCAGCACGGCGTTATCCACCGCGACATCACGCCGGCCAATATCATCCTGGCTCGGGATGGCGCGCATCTCATCGATTTCGGCATTGCGCGCATATGGTCAGCGTCAAGCAATCGCTCGCGGGACACCACGGCGCTTGGCACCTACGGATTCGCCTCGCCCGAGCAATATGGCTTCGCCAAAACCGACGCGCGTTCCGACGTATTCTCGCTTGGTCGACTGCTCGGATTCATGCTGACCGGCGTATATCCCGATGCCAGCGACTACGAGCAGCGACTTGCCGATGATGCCGCAGTACCGGCACGACTACGCGCCGTCATCGGCTATGCGTGCGCATTCGAGCCCAGCAAACGGCCACAGAGCGTCCAAGAGTTTCGCCAGGCGCTGTTCTCCCAGTCCAATCCGCCCATACCGAACGCATCATCGGCAAATCCGCCATCAACGAGAACAACGAACGACGTCACGTCGGCGTCTCGACTATTCCGGCGTCTGCACTTGAGCAAACGCGCCATCGTGCTGTGGTCCATTGCCGGAGCGGCACTGATAATCGCCGCCATTGCGGGAGGCATTGTGTTGGCAGGCCAACTTGGCATTATCGGGTCGGCAACATCACCCGATTCCTCGACACAATCCAGCAGCCAATCAACCGATAAGGCCGATGGCGGGCACTCCTCGAACGGGTCAGGAACCGACAATGCCAATGGCACGGGCGGAGTAGTCGGCACTGACGGCGCTGATGGAGACAATCAAGACACCGTCACCGACAATCCTCTGAAAATAGTGGAATCCGGCTGGTCGGCGGACCAGCAAGGGTATGTCCACTACGCTTTCGCCCTGCGCAACACCAGTAAGACCCAGCAGGTGCAGTATCCGCAGATTACCATTACGGGGCGGGCCAAAGACGGTTCCATCGTGTTCTCGCAGACGCAAGCACTGAATATGGCATTCCCGAATCAGACTGTATATGACGCCGGCCAAGCGGGCGAGGGCACGGCCCCGGCCACCGTAGATTTCGTTGTGCTTAGCCCTGATACGTACAACGTCACCGAGGCTCAAGGAACCGCTACCTTCCCCATCAGCGGAACATCCAAAATAGACAACAGGGACGGCGGCACGACGTTCAATGGCGAGGTCCGCGCCGTGGCAGATGGATTCAAGCCATCTGATGGACAGCAAATCAAGATTTCCCTAGTACTGCGTAACGCACAGAACGCAATCATCTATGGAGATATCGCATTCGTGGATTGGCCGGGCAATGGCCGATCCACGCCATTCTCGATTACCGTCTACGATCTGCCGAAGTATGTGTCTTACGATCTGTATGCGCAAATCTGGTAGTTGACTTTACGTCTGGCAGGTGGCCGTCAGGTGCCTGTCAGGCCGCTGTTCGCGTCACCTGCGCACTGACGTTACGGCGCGCCTGGCCGAACAGATAGATGCCGATGGGCAGGGTCAGAACACCGCCGATGATGAACACCAGCGAAATCGGGATCACGTCGGCCAGTGGCGCGAAGATCAACATGCCGAGCGGCATTCCGAGCGTGCTCAGGGTGGTGTCAAGGCCGAATACACGGCCCACCATCTTCTCATCGGCCTCGGTCTGGATGATGGTGCGCATCGGGCCCATGCAGATGGCCGAAGCCAAACCGTTCACCACATCAATCAGCAAATACGCCAGCAGATTGTGAACCACGCCAAGACCAACGACGGAGACGCCCACCAGAGTGATGCCGAAGGCGACCACGCGCATGTTGTTGCGGATGAGCTTGGCACCGATGGTAGACATCAGCGCGCCGCCGAGCAGCATACCGATGCTCCATCCCAGCTCGTTGGCGGCGAGTTTATCGGAGGCGGTGGTCAGGTTGATGAATCCGAGATTCAAATCGATGCCCTCATATTCGCGGGTCATGAGCAACAGCGTAAGGTTCATCGGCGCCACGGCCACGAAGCACACCAAGGTGTCACCGAGCACCACGTTGCGCAGGTTCGCCCGGCGCCATGTGTAGCTGAAGCCATCTTTCAAGTCAGCAAACACACGACGGACGCCGGCAATCAGCGAACGATCAGCATTGGCATCCGACATCGGTTCGAGTGCGGGTTGCCCGCTATTCTCCGCTTCAGCCATACGCCTCGCAACATGTTCCGCGCTCTTCTTCGGCGCTTTGATCAACGCCACAAAGCCGACGCCGATAATGGCCGTGGTCACATCGACTAACAGAATCGACCACAGCGGCACTGTGTTGATAAGCACAGCAGCCACCGCAGGTGCCACAATCATATTCGCCGAATTAATCACGCCGTATATTGAGTTGACGCGCAATAGTTTGCCCGAGGGAACAACATCCGGTATGAACGACTGCACAGCGGGCATCTGCACACCGCCGCCCGCCGAACGAATGAACAGCACCACGAAAATCATGGTCAGACTCACCCATCCCATCGCGAAGCTCAGCGACAGCACGACGGTGACCACAGCAATCACCATATCCGGCAGCATAATCAGCAACTTGCGACTGTGACGGTCGGCCCAGGAGCCGCCGAAAATCGAGACGATCGCCTGCGGCACCACGCCAAACAACGTGGCCAGCAGCATACCCATGCCGCTGTTCGTCTGCATCACAATCCACCACCAGATGGCATATTGCACGATGTTGGAGCCCAGCAGTGAGAACGCCTGGCCAGTGAGTAGAAGCACTACACGGCGGATCCACGCACGCTCGGATTCCTCATTGGCCACTGCTGCGGCATAGGCGGCACCGGGTTTGTTCGCGCTATGGACCGCTGCGCGCGCATTCACATTGTCATCGTCGGAAACCTCGGGTGTTTCGCGCACAGTTGGTTCAGTTGTTTTTTGACTAGAAGACATACGAGTGTTCTCAATTCTTCAATTCCACTACAAAGGTCACATCACGGCATACGCACGCCGACGCGCGTATGCGTGCACGACTCCAGCAACGAGCCGTACCCGCCGTTAGATGGCAGACTTCAGTATCGTGACGCCATGCGTTAGCGTCACCATGCAACGATAGGAACACACCATTCGATAGTGTGTCATGAAGGCGTGACGTTGCCCTTGCGCAGGTGCCGTAAGACTCCGCGGACAAAGCAATGAGGCTTCCCCCGCGAGAAGGGAAGCCTCATATTCCATTCATTCTATTCAGCGATGATGGCGCCTAATCACCGATCATCCTTTGGGAACAGCGCATCGAAGGCATGTTCCATCACGGACTTACGGCGGATCACACCGACGAGTCTGCCATCACCATCCACCACCGGCAGTTTCTTGAACTGCTTCTTGGCGAGGATTCGGGCCACCTCTCCGACATGCTGGTCGGGCGTGGCGGCAACGACCTTGCGCGTGGCGATGTCCATCACCTTCTTGCCGGAGAGCGCCTGCACCTTGGAGGCCACGGTTTCGTCGTCGAACACCACCATCGTCGAACCGGTGCCGGTGGAAACCGTACGGGATTCATAGGTGGCAATCGATTTCATGACATCGCCGTCGCTGACGAAGCCGACGAGCCTGCCATCGCCGTTCACCACGGGAAGGCTGGAGACGTTGAGGCGGATGAACTCGCGCACCACATGCGTGATGTCATCGCTGTCCAGGCAGCTGTAGGGCTGATCGTCCATGATTCCGCCGATGGACTGTTCCTGGGCCTGCTTGAACAGGGAGGCGGCGGGGGCCACGTATGCGCCGGCGTAGTGATGCTCGGCGGGCTGGCCTTCAGTGGTTTCGGCCGCGACTTCGGCGGAGGCTTGCGCCTCGGAGGCCTTGGCGTTGCGTGCGGCCTTCTCCTTGGCACGGCTGGTGACGGTGAAGATGCAGATGATCAGGGCGACCAGCGAGATGGCGGCGCACAGCAGGTAGGAGAACGCGATGCCGCTGGCCGTGGCGGACTTCACACCCTGGGACATGTGCGAGGCGGTCATGGATGTTTCTGCGGTGACCAGAAGCGAGGTCGCAATGGCTGCCGCGATCTGGCGGCCTGTGTTGGCGATGGCGTTTCCATGGGCGATCATGTCGTTCGGCAAAGCGTTGACGCCCCAAGTGTTGATCGGCATGTTGGCGATAGCCTGACCGGATGCCTGCAATGCGCAGAACACGGCGACAAACAGCACTGATGTCCTGGTGT
>ENA-OQHD01000166-OQHD01000166.1-human-gut-metagenome-genome-assembly--contig:-NODE-166-length-28009-cov-5.462843_pt1 | contig 28009 bp, 34 predicted proteins | sample MGYA00242560_ERZ504711 | MGnify/ENA primary metagenome ERZ504711 (study PRJEB26092, sample SAMD00036198) | human gut metagenome | host: Homo sapiens | study: EMG produced TPA metagenomics assembly of...
TGTAAAGTTATAGATACAGATCCACAGTGCCATTTTCAAAATATATCAGAGATGGAAATAAATACCCAGTGTTAACTGGGAGAAAGGAAAAATCCAATTACCATCTAAGATAATTGGATTATACGTAAAGAATATGAAGTTCAAAAAGACGGTTCAGACGATCGTATATCTGCCGCACTTCGTATCCTGGGTTATCCTTGCAAACATCATCACCAATATCCTTGGCGCAAACGGAATTTTCAACACGGTCCGCAGCGCAATGGGTGCAACGGATACCGTTCTTCCGATGACCATGCCTGGCATCTTCCGTCAGTTACTGATCGGAACTGATGTATGGAAAGAGTTCGGTTACAACGCAGTTATTTATCTTGCAGCGCTGACCGGCATCAGCCCGAGCCTTTACGAGGCAGCTGCAATCGACGGCGCAAGCCGCTGGAAACGTGTATGGCACATCACCATCCCGGGACTGGTTCCGACCATCGTTCTTCTGACCACACTGGCAATGGGCAACGTTCTGAATGCAGGTTTCGACCAGGTATTCAACATGTACAACCAGCTGGTTATTGAAACTGGTGATATCATCGATACATACGTATACCGTATTGGTATTACAAACATGCAGTTCTCGCTGGCTACTGCAGCAGGTCTCTTTAAATCTGTTGTCAGCTTCGTGCTGGTTGTTACTTCTTATGTTTGTGCTTACAAGTTTGCTGATTACAAGATTTTCTAAGGAGGGCAGAAATTATGATAGAAAGCAAGAGTTTTGGCAGCAAAGCGTTTAAAGTCATAAATGCTATCATCCTGATTCTCCTGGCATTCAGCTGTTTTTATCCGTTATGGTATACGTTCTGCGTATCTATTTCTTCAAAAGCAGCCGCTGAGGGCGGTCTTGTAACGATTTACCCGATCGGATCAAACGTAAAATCCTACAGCCTGATTATGGGTGATTCCGCATTCTGGAATTCCTTCTGGATTTCCATCAAGCGAGTTGTGATTGGAACCATATGGACCATGGTTGTCCTGATTATGATGTCCTATCCGCTGGCAAAGAGCAAAACAGAGTACAAACCGAGAAACGTCCTGATGTGGATCCTGGTATTCTGTATGCTGTTCAATGGTGGTACCATTCCGTGGTTCATCACCGTTAAAAATTATGGTATGATCGATACGATGGCAGCACTGGTTCTGGCTGGTTCTGTTCCGGTATTCAACGTACTCCTGATGATGAACTTCTTCCGCGGCATCCCGGGAGACCTCGAGGAGGCAGCCCGTGTAGACGGCGCCGGCCCGTGGCGTATCCTGTGGCAGATCGTAGTTCCGTGTTCCAAACCGGTTATCGCAACCATCGTCCTCTTCACATCTGTTGGTTACTGGAACGAGTATTTCCAGGGCCTGGTATTAATGAACAAGGAGACGAACTATCCGTTACAGACCTACATCCGTCAGATCTCCGTTCAGATCCCGGTAGGCGTAACCCTGACCGCAGAGCAGTATCAGCAGTTAGCACAGAACTCCAACAAATCTCTGGAGGCAGCAAAGGTATTCATCGCCCTTGTTCCTATGCTGATTGTATATCCGTTCCTGCAGAAATACTTTGTAACCGGTATTACACTGGGAGCAGTAAAAGAATAAGAGAAAACGCAGAAAAAGCGGCTTCTGAATCGAAACAGGAAGCCGCATTTTTTTGCGCCTTTTTTTTCTGCGTCCGGGGAGAAAACAGCGTAAGATGAAAAAGGTATTGAGGTGCAAAAACAAAATGTTTCTGGAGGGGATTTTATCATGAAAATACTTACATTCGGAGAACTGATGCTGCGTTTAAAAACACCGGAGCATCTGAAAATACTGCAGGCAGATACCTTTGAAGCCAGTTACGGCGGCGCGGAGGCGAACGTCGCGGTTTCTCTGGCAACACTCGGGAACGATGTTTCCTACGTGACAAAAGTGCCGGAGCACCAGGTCGGACAGGCGGCCATCAATGAAATCCGCCGGTTCGGTGTGGATACGACCCGTGTTCTGCGGGGCGGCGGCCGCGTCGGTATTTACTATTTTGAAAAGGGAACCAACATCCGACCGACGAGCGTGGTTTATGACCGCGCCTACAGCGCGATCGCGATGGCAGAAGCGGAGGAGTTTGACTGGGAAAAACTGCTCGAGGGCGTGGATCTCTTTTATTTCTCCGGTATCACGCCGGCCATCAGCTGCGAGATCGAAAAGACGCTGGAGATCGCTCTTATGCTCTGCAAAGAGAAAAAAAATTCAGGTGGTATGTGATCTCAACTACCGCGGAAAAATGTGGTCAGCAAAGGACGCACAGCGCGTCATGCGCCGTCTGATGTCTTACGTGGATGTCTGCATTGCAAATGATGAGGACTTTGAATCATCGCTTGGCATTCCGGCGTATGATGGAGATATGTCGCGCGGCATTGAACAGATCGAGTCTTACAAAGAGGGCATGCTGGAAATTCAGAAACAGTTCCCGAACTGTAAAGCAGTTGCGAGTGTGCTGCGCAATCTCTACACCGTGGAGGACGGCGACTGGATGGGAATTTACCTGAAAGACGGAAAATTCTATGAGAGCCCGGTTCACAAAGTACACAGCTTTGAGGCAGTCGGAGCCGGTGATGCGTTTGGTGCAGGACTGATTCACGCGATGGCGCATGATTTTGCGCCGCAGAGAACCATCGATTTTGCGATTTCTGCAAGCGTCTTAAAGCTGATGATTCAGCACGATGCCAACGTGGTCAGCGAAAAAGAGATTGAGCAGATCATGAAGCAGGGCGGAACAAATCTGCAGAGATAGAGGAAACAAAAAGATTCCGAGAGTACATACAGGACAGCAGGAGGAATAAAACTTGAAGAAACGGAATATTATATTAATAGGAATGCCGGGAGCCGGCAAAAGCAGCGTTGGCGTTATCCTTGCAAAGGCTTTGGGGTATGAGTTTATTGATACGGATCTTGTGATTCAGCATCGGGAGAAACGTCTTCTGCGCGAGATTATTGCAGATGAGGGAAATGAAGGCTTTCTTGCGATTGAGAATGAGGTCAATGCGACTCTGGAAGCCGATGAAAGCGTCATTGCACCGGGCGGCAGTGCCATTTACGGAAAAGAGGCGATGGAGCATTTTAAAGAAATTGGAACCATCGTTTACCTGAAGCTGTCGTATGAGGATCTGGCGAAACGTCTCGGGAACCTGAAGGGACGCGGCGTCGTGCTGAAAGAGGGCCAGACGCTGAAGGATCTCTACGATGAGAGAAGTAAATTATATGAGCAGTATGCCGAGATTACAGTTGACGAGAGCGGAAGGGATATCCAGGGTACGATCCTGGCGCTCCGCGAGCAGATCGGCATGTAAAACAGAATTGGTGGAATATTCAGGGAAATTTTGAAAACATACGATTATATCATAATAAGGGAAATGTTCTGATAGTTAGAAATTACATATAATGTTTCTCTGAATATTCCTGACCGGAAACGATGGAAAAAGACGGAAATAGCACAGAATGTATTAAAATTGATTTACAAAGTATTAGATTTGAGTTAAGATAAGGGGAGACTGAAAAATAACTGCGGGGGAGCAGTGCGTTTCAGCGTATCTGGAGTGTGTAAAAACAGGAAAAAGACTTTAGATCGTTAGATATTGGATAAAACACACTCGTTAAGTATGAGAAAGAAAATTTGAGGTGAATATATGGAACAGTATGTCATCAGAGGTGGAAATCCTCTTGTGGGCGAAGTGGAAATCGGGGGAGCCAAAAAAACGCGGCGCTTGCAATTCTTACGGCAGCAACGATGACCGATGAGACGGTCCTGATCGAAAACCTGCCGGATGTCAGTGATATTAATGTACTTCTGGAAGCAATCGCAGAGATCGGAGCCACCGTGGACCGCATCGACCGCCATACCGTGCGGATCAATGCAGCAACCATCGGAGATCTGAGCGTTGATTATGAATATATCAAAAAAATTCCGTGCGTCTTATTATCTTTTAGGCGCGCTGCTTGGAAAATACAAAAGAGCGGAAGTTCCGCTTCCGGGCGGATGTAACATTGGAAGCCGTCCGATCGACCAGCATTTAAAGGGGATTCCGCGCACTCGGTGCTGAGGTAAGCATCCGTCATGGCGCAATCGTGGCAAGTGCGGCAGATCTGCATGGAAGCCACATTTTCCTGGATATGGTTTCCGTTGGAGCCACCATCAACATCATGATGGCAGCTTCGATGGCAAGAGGAAATACAACGATTGAGAATGCAGCGAAAGAGCCACACGTTGTCGATGTGGCGAACTTCCTGAACAGCATGGGAGCAAACATCAAAGGAGCAGGAACCGATGTGATCCGGATCAAGGGTGTCGATACCCTGCACGGAACCAGCTATGCGGTCGTACCGGATATGATCGAGGCAGGTACGTATATGTTTGCAGCAGCAGCTACAAAGGGCGATGTGCTGATTAAAAACGTGATTCCAAAGCATCTGGAAGCAACAACCGCAAAGCTCGAGGAGATTGGCTGCGACGTAGAAGAGTTTGACGATTCCATCCGTGTGAGCGCAAGCAAACGTCTGGGCAGAACACACGTAAAGACACAGCCGTATCCGGGTTACCCGACCGATATGCAGCCGCAGATTGCGGTTACACTGGCACTGGCAAACGGTACGAGTATTGTAACAGAGAGTAATTTTTGAAAATCGTTTTAAATATGCGGATGAGCTGGCACGTATGGGCGCCTGTATTAAAGTAGAAGGCAACACGGCGATCATCGACGGCGTAGAGAAATTTACCGGAGCAGAGGTTTCCGCACCGGATCTTCGCGCCGGAGCAGCACTTGTTATTGCAGGTCTTGCAGCAGAGGGTGTTACCGTGGTGGATGATATTGTATACATTCTGCGCGGATACGAGGACTTCGACGGAAAGCTCCGTGGACTCGGCGCTGAAATTGAGCGTGTGAATAATGCAAAGGACATCCAGAAATTCCGGTTAAGAGCGTAAAAACAGTATAAAACAAATGTTGACAAAAAGGACGGTGCAATAAAAGGTACCGTTCTTTTATTTTACTTTATTGCGAAAAAATTGGCTTAAATTTTACTACTATTATTGTGAATTATTTTTTACCTTTCAAAGCTGAGGCGGTCAGTGTTGGTGAAAAAAAGATATTTAAAAAGGTACAAATTTATGATATATTGAAATAATAAGAACTGACTTGACAAAAGAGATTTATCTGTGCTATATTCAACTACAGTTGTAGTGTGTAACTCGATTTTTGGAGGCATTAACTATACATAACAGGAATTGTTTATGTGGGTTAGTGTCTCTTTTTGTACTCTGTTTTAGAAAAAGAGTACAGACCGGCTAAAAATGATGCAAAATCCGCAGAAACTCTTCTTGTAAAAGTATAAACTACACAGGAGTAAAAAAATGAAGGACAAAATTTTTTAGTGTTCTGCAGCGAGTGGGAAGAAGCTTTATGCTCCCGATCGCAATTCTTCCGGTAGCCGGACTTTTACTGGGAATCGGAAGCTCATTTACCAATGCAACCACGATTGAAACGTACGGTCTGACAAGCTTGCTCGGCAACGGCACAATTCTTCATGCACTGCTGGTGATCATGAACAAAGTAGGAAGTGCGGTGTTTGATAACCTGCCTCTGATTTTTGCGGTAGGTGTTGCAATTGGTATGGCAAAGAAGGAAAAAGAGGTTTCTGCCCTGTCAGCCGTTATTGCATATTTTGTTATGAATACAGCGATTAACGCAATGCTGACTATTACGGGTCAGATTCTGGAAAACGGAGAAATTGCAGAATCCGTTCTGGAAGGAACCATCACTTCTGTCTGCGGTATTCAGTCACTGCAGATGGGTGTGTTTGGCGGTATTATTGTCGGTCTTGGAGTTGCTGCACTTCATAATCGTTTTTACCGGATCCAGCTTCCGAATGCACTTTCTTTCTTTGGAGGTACTCGTTTTGTACCGATTATTTCTACGATCGTCTATATGTTTGTGGGAATTTTAATGTATTTTGTATGGCCGGTTGTACAGAACGGCATTTATGCGCTGGGTGGCCTGGTAACCGGCTCCGGTTATGTCGGAACGCTGATTTTCGGTCTGATTAAACGGGCACTGATTCCATTTGGTCTGCATCACGTATTTTATATGCCGTTCTGGCAGACGGCAGTCGGAGGTACCATGGAAGTGGCAGGACAGATGGTGCAGGGCGGACAGAATATTTTCTTCGCACAGCTTGCGGATTCTGCGAATATCGCACATTTCAGTGCAGATGCAACGAGATATTTCTCCGGAGAATTTATTTTTATGATTTTCGGACTTCCGGGAGCGGCACTTGCCATGTACCATTGTGCGAAACCGGAGAAGAAAAAATGCAGCAGGCGGTCTGCTTCTTTCCGCAGCACTTGCGTGTATGGCAACCGGTATCACAGAACCGCTGGAATTCTCGTTCCTGTTTGTTGCACCGGCGTTGTTTGTCGTGCAGGTTATTCTTGCGGGAACAGCTTATATGATCGCACACATCCTGAATATCGCAGTAGGTCTTACCTTTTCCGGCGGACTTCTGGACTTCTTCCTGTTCGGTATTCTGCAGGGAAATGAAAAGACAAGCTGGATGAGGGTGATTCCGGTCGGCATTCTTTATTTCTTCCTGTATTATTTTATCTTCAAATTCATGATTAAAAAGTTTGATTTTAAGACACCGGGTCGTGAGGATGATGATGTGGAAACCAAGCTTTATACGAAAGCAGATGTAAAAGCAAGAAAAGAGGCGCAGAACGATGGGGTGGCATCGGAAGATGCCATGAGTGAAGCAATCACAAAAGGTCTTGGCGGAAAGAAAAATATTTCGGATGTGGACTGCTGTGCAACAAGACTGCGCTGTACTGTTCATGATGCAGCGAGAGTCAGCGATGGTATTTTAAAGGCGACAGGGGCATCTGGCGTTGTGCATAAAGGAAATGGTGTACAGGTTATTTACGGACCGAATGTAACTGTGATAAAATCAAATTTAGAGGATTATCTGGAAAAAGCTCCGAATACGTATGCGGAAGCAGAAAATACACCAACCCCAAAAGAGGCGGAACCGACGCAGGAAACAAAAGAACAGAAGGTTGTGGATACGATTACTGTCTGCAGCCCGATAAGCGGACTGGCAGCCGACCTTTCTACTGCGCCGGATGAAGCGTTTGCGGAAAAGATGATGGGAGACGGCGCTGTTGTGACACCGGAAGATCCTTATGTGCGTGCTCCGGAGGACGGAGAAGTCGCGTTTGTTTTTGACACAAAACATGCGATTGGATTTGTAACCGATTCCGGAGTCAGCCTTCTGATTCATGTCGGAATTGATACAGTAAAACTGAACGGAGAGGGATTTGAGGCACTGGTAGAAAGCGGTCAGACCGTGAAAAAAGGTGATCCGATGCTGAAGCTGGATCTGGAATATCTGAAAACACATGCGCCGTCGGTTACGTCACCGGTTCTTTGCACAGAGCTGGAGGAGAACCAGAGAATCCGTCTTTTGGCAGACGGACCGGTAAAAGCAGGAGATCCTTTATTTGCGATTGAGATTCTCGCGTAAGCTGTGCCTTAAAAACGGGTGAGAAGAATGTACAGGATAGCAAAAACACTGAACCACAATTCATTTATTGGTGTGGAAGAAGAAAATAACCGGGAATATCTGGTCATGGGGAAAGGAATTGCATTTGGGAAAAAAACGGGACAGCGTGTACAGCCGGGAGACGATGCCCGCATTTATTCCCTGACAGAGATGACGGAGCGAGGAAATGCCAGAACCATTGTACAGGGCGTTTCTCCGCTCAGCCTGGAGCTGGCGAGTGCCGTGCTTGACGAGGCAGAAAAGGAATTTGGAAAAATTGACCGTTCCATCGTCTTTCCAATGGCAGATCATCTGGATTTTGCTGTCCGGCGGATTCAGAACGGTGAGCAGATCAGCAATCCGCTCACCGACGATATCCGTGTGATGTTTTACAAAGAGTATAAAGTTGCTTCCTGTATCAGGGAGCTTTTAAAAGAACGGCTTCAGATCGAAATTGATGAACATGAAATCGGCTATCTTGCACTTCATGTTCATTCGGCAATTGTGGAGGAAAATGTTTCACAGGCCATGGAAGTAGCAAGAGCAGTCCGGGAGAGCATTTCTTTGGTGGAGCATATCACCGGGCATACCATCGATGTGATGTCGTTGTCGTATAACCGTATGATGAACCATATCCGCTATATGGTTGCAAGAGCGGTCAGTGGGGAAAAACTGAAAGTAAATATGAATGACTACATGTCCGTAAAGTTTCCGAAAGCCTTTCAGGCGGCGAAACGAATCTGTGAGGAGATGGAAAAGAGGCTGAAACTTCCGATGGAGGAGATCGAAATTGGATATCTCGCTATGCACATAGAACGGATTATGGACAGAGAAGAAGGAGAATAAAAGCATGAAATCATTTGAATATACCATTAAAGATGAACTGGGAATCCACGCAAGACCGGCAGGAATGCTGGTAAAGGAGGCCAAAAAATTTTGCATCGGAATGCACCATCACAAAAGATGGAAAAACGGAAAAAACTGACTCAGCTGATGATGCTGATGTCACTTGGTGTAAAGCAGGGAGATACCGTAACCGTTGCAGCAAACGGAGAGGACGAAGATGCAGCGATTGAGACGCTGAAAGCGTTTTTCGAAGCAAATCTGTAAAAAGTACGCTCGGAGGATAAAAAATGCAGTATTTTCAGGGGAAATCCGTATATAAAGGAATTGTTATGGGACCGGTTGCGGTTCTGAAGAAAAATGATTACCAGGTTAAAAGAGCCCGGATTGAAGATCCGGAAGCAGAAGTAAAACGTGTGAAAGAAGCCGTGGAGGTTTCGGAAAAAACAGCTTGGCAGACTGTATGACAAGGCAGTCCGGGAAGTTGGAGAGGCAAGTGCGGCGATCTTTGAAGTCCATCAGATGATGCTGGAGGATGAGGACTATCTGGAATCGATGGAGAACATGATCCGGACAGAACTGGTAAATGCAGAATATGCAGCGGCAGCAACCGGCGATAATTTTGCAGAGATGTTTGCAGCTATGGATGATGAATATATGAAGGCTCGTTCCGCAGATGTAAAAGATATTTCCGAACGTCTGGTCCGCAATTTAAGCGGCGAGGGAGATAACGACCTGAGTTCTATGGAACCATCTGTTATAGTGGCAGACGATTTAAGTCCGAGTGAAACTGTACAGATGGACAAAGAAAAAATACTTGCGTTTGTGACTGTGCATGGATCTACCAATTCTCATACTGCGATTCTTGCGCGAATGATGAATATTCCGGCGTTAATCGGTGTCCCGATGGATTTAAACGGTCTGAAAACAGGCATGACGGCCGTTGTAGACGGTTTTTTCAGGTCAGGTTATCTTTGAGCCGGAGGAGGATGTGCAGAAGGAAACCGAAAAAAGAATGCAGGAAGAAGCAGAAAAACAGAAGCTTCTTGAGGAGTTGAAAGGAAAAGAAAATATTACGCCGGATGGCCGTAAGATCAACATCTATGCAAATATCGGCAGTGTTGGTGACCTTGGCTATGTGATGGAAAATGATGCCGGTGGAATTGGACTTTTCCGAAGCGAATTCCTCTATCTTGGAAGAAATGATTTCCCAACGGAGGAAGAACAGTTTCAGGCATATAAACAGGCCGTGCAGACCATGGCAGGCAAAAAAGTGATTATCCGTACGCTGGATATCGGGGCAGATAAGCAGGTAGAATACTTTAATCTTGGAAAAGAAGAAAATCCGGCGCTTGGGTACCGTGCAATCCGGATTTGTCTGAAACAGCCGGAAATTTTTAAAGCGCAGCTTCGCGCATTGTTCCGCGCAGCCGTTTACGGAAACCTTTCTGTCATGTATCCGATGATCACATCAACAGAAGAGGTAGGAAAAAATCTACGCAATTGTTGCAGAGGTAGAGGAAGAGCTGAAAGCACAGGAAGTGCAGTATAAAATTCCGGAGCAGGGCATTATGATCGAGACACCGGCAGCCGTGATGATCAGCGACCGTCTGGCGGAAATGGTGGATTTCTTCAGCATCGGAACGAATGACCTGACGCAGTATACCCTGGCGATTGATCGTCAGAATGAACAGCTGGATGATTTCTACAATCCACACCATGAAGCCGTTCTTCGGATGATTCGCATGGTGGTGGAAAATGCACACAAATGCGGAAAATGGGCAGGAATCTGCGGGGAGCTCGGTGCAGACCTGACATTGACGGAGCAGTTTGTACGAATGGGAGTGGATGAGCTTTCTGTTGCTCCGTCCATGATTCTGAAGCTGCGGAAGGTTGTCCGCGAGATGAAAGCAGAAGAGTAGAAAAAACGATACAGCAGATAAGAAAACTCTCTGTTTTGGAGAGTTTTCTTATCTGTTCACAAATAACAGAAGATACAGCCGAAAAATCAGAAAAAAATGAAAGGATGTTTGGGACAACAGTAAGAAAATGTCTCAAATCCTTTTATTTCCTCTTGACGAATGGCGTATTTTGCGATAGTGTATCAGAGTAGCGAAAAAACAAAATCAAAAATTCAGTTGCTTTTCTCTTATTCAGAGTGGTGGAGATACATAGGATCTGTGAAACCACGGCAACCCCCAGACAGAATAGTCTGTACGGGAAGGTGCCAGCCTGAGCGAAATTTTCGAACAATAAGGGGATTTGAACATTACTATTCAGGTCCGCTAAAAATTGCGGATCTTTTTTTAACGAAAAAAGTGTTCAGGGAAAGCCAAAGCCCACGAACGAAAAGCAAAAGAGAAGAGAAGAAAAAAATGGAGAAAAATGAATGGAAAAAATGACTGTTTACTTCTGAGTCTGTAACCGAAGGACATCCGGACAAAATCTGTGATGCCATTTCTGACGCGATTCTGGATGCGCTGCTTGAGCAGGATCCGATGAGCCGTGTAGCTTGCGAAACCTGTACTACAACAGGATACGTTATGGTAATGGGTGAGATTACATCCAACGCACACATTGATTTCCAGCAGGTTGTACGTGATACCGTTCGCGAAATCGGCTACGACCGTGCAAAATACGGATTTGACGCAGATACCTGCGCTGTTGTAACTGCAATTGACAAACAGTCCACCGATATCGCTATGGGTGTAGACAAAGCGCTCGAAGCAAAAGAGAACAATATGAGCGATGAGGAGATCGATGCCATTGGAGCAGGAGATCAGGGAATGATGTTCGGATTCGCAACCAACGAGACCGAAGAGTACATGCCATACCCGATCTACATGGCACACAAACTGGCCCGCCAGCTGACCAAAGTCCGCAAAGACGGTACTTTAAGTTACCTGCGTCCGGACGGAAAAACACAGGTAACCGTAGAGTACGATGAGAACGGCAAACCGTTCCGTCTTGATGCGGTTGTTCTTTCCACTCAGCATGATCCGGAAGTATCCCAGGAGCAGATTCATGAGGATATCAAAAAATACGTATTCGACGAAATCATTCCGGCAGACATGGTAGATGAGCACACCAAGTTCTTCATCAACCCGACCGGCCGTTTTGTAATCGGCGGACCTCATGGAGATTCCGGCCTCACCGGACGTAAGATCATCGTAGACACCTACGGCGGATACGCTCGTCACGGCGGCGGAGCTTTCTCCGGAAAAGACTGTACAAAGGTAGACCGTTCTGCAGCTTATGCAGCACGTTACGTAGCAAAGAATATCGTAGCAGCAGGTCTTGCCGACAAATGCGAGGTCCAGCTTTCCTACGCAATCGGTGTCGCTCATCCGACCTCTATCATGATCGACAGCTACGGCACAGGAAAACTCTCCGACAACAAACTGACCGACATCGTTCGCGAGAACTTTGATCTTCGCCCGGCCGGAATCATCAAAATGCTGGATCTGCGCCGTCCGATCTACAAACAGACTTCCGCTTACGGCCACTTCGGAAGAAACGATCTGGATCTGCCGTGGGAGAAACTGGACAAAGTAGAAGACCTGAAGAAATACCTCTAATTTCAGGCTTTTCTGTTTATAGAAAGTTTAGAAAGATTCATCTAAGTTAATGAAAAATCCTCAGGCGTTGTGCTATAATAAATTTAGACTGCGTACTGGGGAATTTTTTGTGCGCAAAAGTACGAAATATGTGTTGGAAAACAGGTGGATCTTATATGGAAAAAAAGAAGAAAAGCATGAAATTAAGGACGAGAGTAATCATTTCATTTTTTTCATCATCATACTGGTTCCGATCGTGATGTGTGCCTTGACGTTTTACTTTTTTGTAGGGTATAAAGCAAAGATTATCGGTGAAAAATACGGTCTTGCGAACGCAACATACCGGACGATTTCGAACAACACCCTGCTGCTGAATGCGATGACATCAGAAGAGTACGACGAAGTAGAGGATACCGCGAGATCGGATACGGCAAAGCTGGAAGAAACGAATTATCTCTCTGTTCTGAATGCAAGACTGCAGAAAAAATCAGTCGTTTATCGCGGTGCGCGAGGATGGTGTTATCATTTACAATGGCTCGGAGGAGCTGTCGTCGGAGGAGCTGGAAAATGAGCTGCCGAAATACGGTGACCCGGGGGCAAATTCGAAGGGCGGCGTTTATTTCCGCAATGAAAAACAGTGGATGGTCAAACAGGCGGACTATGAGAACTCGGACGGAAAAGAATGCAGTGCGTTTATCGTCACCAAGACAGACCAGATTGCGCCGCAGATTACGGGCATGGTAAAAGAGCTAGGCATCGTGATGGTGCTGATTCTGGTGTTCACCAGTCTGGGCCTGAGCTTCTGGATTTACCGCGGTGTGATCGGACCGCTCGAGCAGCTGAAAAAGGCGACACAGAATATCAAAGACGGAAATCTGGATTTCACTGTTGAACCGTGCGGCGTGGCGGAGATTAATGACCTCTGCGAGGACTTTGAGGAGATGCGTATCCGGCTGAAAGAGACGGCGGAGGAAAAAGTCGAGTTTGACAAAGAGAATAAAGAGCTGATCAGTAACATTTCGCATGATCTGAAAACACCGATTACCGCGGTCAAGGGTTATGTCGAGGGAATCATGGACGGTGTGGCAAATACGCCGGAGAAGATGGACCGCTACATCCGCACCATTTACAACAAAGCGAATGAGATGGACCGTCTGATCAATGAGCTGACGTTTTATTCCAAGATTGACACGAACCGCATTCCGTATACGTTTTCGAAGATTCACATTGCGGATTATTTTGATGACTGCGTGGAGGAACTGAATCTGGAGCTTGACGCGCAGCATGTGGATCTGACATACTTTAATTATCTCGAGGACGACCCGATCGTCATCGCGGATGCGGAGCAGATCAAGCGTGTCATCAATAACATTGTAAGCAATTCCATCAAATATATGGACAAGAGCCATAAGGTCATCAACATCCGTCTGCGTGATGTCGGAGATTTTGTGCAGGTGGAGATTGAGGACAACGGAAAGGGAATTGCGACGAAGGATCTGACGAAGATTTTCGACCGTTTCTACCGCACCGACGCGTCCCGCAACAGCACGAGGGGCGGCAGCGGCATCGGTCTTTCCATCGTGAAGAAGATTCTCGAAGACCACGGCGGAAAAGTGTGGGCCACCAGCAAAGAAGGCGTGGGCACCACGATGTACTTTGTATTAAGAAAATATCAGGAGGTACCTGTTTCATGAGTAAGATACTGATTGTTGAGGATGAGGAATCCATTGCAGATCTGGAGAAGGATTATTTAGAACTTTCGGGCTTTGAGGTAGAGATTGAAAACCAGGGAGACACCGGTCTTGTGCGGGCGGTCAAAGAGGATTTTGATCTGCTGATTCTGGATCTGATGCTGCCGGAGGTGGATGGCTTTGAGATCTGCCGTGAGGTGCGTGAGAAGAAAGATATTCCGATTATCATGGTTTCGGCAAAGAAGGATGATATAGACAAAATCCGCGGACTCGGTCTTGGTGCGGATGATTATATGACGAAGCCATTTTCTCCGAGTGAGCTGGTTGCGCGCGTGAAAGCGCATCTGGCACGGTACGACCGTCTGGTCGGAAACGGCAAGAAAGAGAATGATGTTGTGGAGATCCGCGGCATCAAGATTGACAAGACGGCACGCCGCGTGTGGGTGAACGGAGAGGAGAAGCAGTTTACAACGAAAGAGTTCGATCTGCTGACCTTCCTTGCGGAGAATCCGAACCGCGTTTTCACGAAAGAAGAGCTGTTCCGTGAGATCTGGGATATGGAGTCCATCGGAGATATTGCGACGGTTACGGTGCATATCAAGAAGATCCGTGAAAAAATTAGAGTTTAATACGGCAAAGCCGCAGTATATCGAGACGATCTGGGGCGTTGGATATCGGTTTAAGGCATAAAGAATCTGTGTTTCGGGGAGAGATAAAATGGGAAAAATTTACTATCTGATGGGAAAAAGTGCGTCAGGGAAAGATCATATTTATGAGCATCTGATCCAGGAGACGGCGCTGGATTTAAAACCGTTTGTCCTGTATACAACACGGCCGATCCGGAGCGGGGAGCAGGACGGAAGAGAGTATTTCTTTGTGGATGAAAAACGGCTTTCGGAACTGCGGGAGGCCGGAAAGATTATCGAGGAGCGCATGTATTCGACGGTGCAGGGGCCGTGGTATTATTTTACGGCGGATGACGGGCAGATTGATCTTGCGAAGCATGATTATCTCGGAATCGGGACACTGGAATCGTATCTGAAATTAAAGGCATATTTCGGGGAACAGGCGATGGTTCCGCTGTATGTCGAGGTGGACGACGGGCTGCGGCTTTCGCGGGCACTGGAACGGGAAAGAAAACAGACAGAGCCGAAATACGCGGAGATGTGCCGGAGATTCCTGGCGGACTGTGAGGATTTTACGGAGGAGAAAATTGCGGAAGCTGGAATTGTCCGCAGATTTTCCAATAATTCTACGCCGGAAGACTGTTTTTCCGAAATTCAGAATTTTGTGGAACAACAGAAAAAGTTGTGATATACTTAATGCAGTATTAGTAAGAAATACAAAAGAACTCCAGGGGGTGATTTTATGCAGGGTTTTCAGAAGGTTGTAGGACATCAGGAAATCATAACGCATTTACAGAATGCCATTTCGATGAATAAAGTATCTCATGCTTATCTTTTTGGCGGAGAGAGTGGATCGGGAAAGAAAATGATGGCATCACTGTTTGCGATGACGCTTCAGTGCGAGAAGCACGGGGTCGAGCCCTGTATGGAATGCCCGTCCTGTAAAAAGGCACAGAGCCAGAATCATCCGGATATCATTTATGTGAAGCATGAAAAGCCGAACACCATCAGCATCGATGAAATCCGCGAGCAGCTCATTAACGATGTGATGATCAAGCCGTACAGCAGTCCGTACAAGATTTATATCATCGACGAGGCGCAGAAGCTGACACTTCAGGCGCAGAACGCGCTGCTGAAGACGATCGAGGAGCCGCCGGCCTACGCAGTTGTCATGCTTCTGGCAGACAACCCGGATGCGCTGCTTCCGACGATTTCGTCACGCTGCGTGCAGTTAAATTTAAAACCAGTGGGAGACCAGCTTGTGAAAGATTATCTGATGAACGAAATGCATGTGCCGGATTACCAGGCAGAGGTTGATGCGTCCCTGGCGCAGGGAAATATCGGAAAAGCAGAGCGGATTGCCCGTTCTCCGGAATACGAGGAGACGCTGGAAAGTGCACTCCGCATGGCAAAGTACGCCGACAGTATGCCGCTGTATGAAATCGTGGAGACGATCAAAAAACTGACGGCCGAAAAAGACAATATTGATGATTACTTCGATATCTTTTCTTTATGGTTCCGCGATGTTCTGCTCTTTAAGGCGACAAAAGAGGTCGATTCCCTTGTGTTCAAGCAGGAGCTGAATGGAATCCGTGAGAGAGCAAATAAGAGCTCATACGAAGGCCTGGAGAAGATTATAGAGGCGATTCAGAAGGCGAGAGCCCGCCTGAACGCGAATGTTAATTTTGATTTAACCATGGAGCTTATGTTCCTGACAATGAAGGAAAACTGATAGCATGATAACAATTATAGGAGTACGTTTTCGAAACGTAGGAAAAGTATATTATTTCTCGCCGAGAGAGCTGGACATCTGCGTGGGCGACCACGTTATCGTTGAGACGGCGCGCGGCGTAGAGTATGGTTTCGTTGTGCTGGGGCCAAAAGAAGTTGACGATTCCAAGGTGATCCAGCCGTTGAAAGAAGTCATCCGCATTGCAACGCCGAAGGATGATGCGCGGGAGGAGAGCAACCGCAAGAAAGAAAAAGAAGCGTTTGAAATCTGCCAGAAGAAGATCCGGGCGCACAACCTGGAGATGAAGCTGATCGATGCAGAGTATACGTTTGACAATAACAAGATGCTGTTTTACTTTACCGCCGACGGAAGAATTGATTTCCGTGAGCTGGTAAAGGATCTGGCGGCTGTCTTTAAGACGAGAATCGAGCTTCGCCAGATCGGTGTCCGCGATGAGACAAAGATCCTCGGCGGAATCGGCATCTGCGGCAGACCGCTTTGCTGCCATACGTATCTGTCCGAGTTTGCACCGGTTTCGATCAAGATGGCAAAAGAGCAGAACCTGTCCCTGAACCCGACGAAGATTTCGGGTGTCTGCGGACGACTGATGTGTTGCCTGAAAAACGAGCAGGAAACCTATGAATACCTGAACCGCAAGCTGCCGGGTGTCGGCGATATCGTAACGCTGCCGGACGGCATGAAAGGTGAGGTTTCTGGTGTGAATGTGCTTCGTCAGCTCGTAAAAGTGCTGGTGGATGTGAACGATGAGAAGGAAATGCGGGAGTGCCCGGTGGAAGAGCTCAAGTTCAAGCCGAAGCATAAGAAGGAAAAAGGCAAAGAGAAGAAAAAAGACAGAAACAGCTCCGGGGAGCAGGCTTCTTCGGAAGAGGCAAAACAGCCGGAATAAGATTGATTTGGAATGCATTTTGAAAAAGTAAGCGCCGGGTAAAACTGACGCTTCTTTTTGTGTGATGCGGCGCTGGGCAGTCAGCAGGAGGAGGGATTTTCATTGGATAGAAAAGAAGAATTTTTGAAGCCGGGTGAGCGGCTCGATGATCTGCAGAACGGTTACTGGATGATACAAAATCCATCCCTTTTCTGCTATGGCATTGACGCGGTGCTGCTGGCATCCTACGCGAAGGTGAAGCGCGGGGAGCGGGCGATGGATTTCTGCACGGGATCGGGAATTGTGCCGATTCTGCTGAAGGCGAAGACAAACGGAGAGCATTTTTCCGGGCTGGAAATTCAGGAGTACAGTGCCGAGATGGCACAGCGGAGTGTGCGGTACAATCATCTGGAAAATGATGTTGAGATTTTCCAGGGAGATGTGAAGACGGCATCGCAGCAGTTTGGAAAAGAAGTGTTTGATGTGGTAACGTGCAATCCGCCGTACATGACGGGGCAGCACGGGCTGACGAATGCGCTTGAGGCGAAGACGATTGCGCGGCATGAGGTGCTGTGCTCGTTTGATGATATTGCGAAAGAGGCATCGGCGGTTTTAAAGACGAAAGGACGGTTCTATCTGGTGCACCGGCCGTTCCGGCTGGCGGAGATTTTTTCGACGCTGGAAAAAATATCATCTGGAACCAAAAAGGATGCAGCTCGTTTATCCGTTTGTGGACAAGGAGCCGAACATGGTGCTGATCGAGGCGATGAAAGGCGGGAATCCGAGAATTACCGTGGAGAAACCGCTGATTGTGTATGAGACGCCGGGCGTGTATACAAAGGACATCCGGGAATTATATGGAGACGGGAGATAAGAACATGGCAGGAAAATTATATTTGTGTGCAACACCAATTGGAAATCTGGAGGACATGACCTTCCGTGCAATCCGCATTCTGCAGGAGGTCGATCTGATCGCGGCGGAGGATACGAGAAACAGCATTAAGCTGCTGAACCATTTTGAGATTCATACGCCGATGACGAGTTATCACGAATACAACAAATACGACAAGGGCCGCGAGCTGGTGCAGAAGCTGCTGGCGGGAACGAACATTGCCCTTATCACCGATGCCGGAACACCGGGAATCTCTGATCCGGGTGAGGAGCTGGTGAAGATGGCGTACGAGGCAGGCATCGAAGTGACAAGCCTGCCGGGCGCATGCGCGTGTGTGACGGCACTGACACTGTCGGGACTTTCAACGAGAAGATTTGTCTTCGAAGCATTTCTTCCGCCGGATAAAAAAGAACATAAACTGGCGCTGGAACGGCTGAAAAACGAGACGCGGACGATGATCGTATACGAGGCGCCGCATCATCTGCTGAAAACGCTGCGGGAGCTGCTGGAGACGCTTGGCAACCGGCGGCTGACACTCTGCCGGGAACTGACCAAGAAACACGAGACGGCATGGCAGACCACGATTGAAGATGCCATCATTCGCTACGAACAGGAAGACCCGAAAGGGGAATGCGTGCTTGTGATTGAAGGCCGAAGCCAGAAAGAAATCGAGGACGAGGCGAAGGCGGCGTTTGAGGAGATTTCGATTGAAGAACATATGAAACGGTATGAAGATCAGGGGATTGCAAGAAAAGAAGCGATGAAACTCGTGGCGAAGGATCGCGGGGTGACGAAGAGGGATATTTATCAGTATTTGCTGGGGAAAGAATCATACAATGATTTTTGATCAGGCCATAGCCCAGTCTTGCGGCTTTTGCCTGCAGGGTGGGGTACAAGTCTTCTCCGCCGAAGGACTGGAAAGGCGTTTCGAGAGCAGAGTCCAGCAGATTGTAATCTTTGACTCCGTCGCTTCCGCCAGTTTGCTGAATCAACTGAGTATGCAGCATGAGAATTTGCTTTTTACTCAGTCTTTTCATTTAGCAAGTACCTCGTATGCTTCTTTGTTTTGTTCCATCAGGCGTTTTGAGATGCTTAACACATCCTCGTCGGATGCAGTGGTTTCCTGCTCGGCTTTGCTGAAGTCGATGACAAGATATCTTGGAACGTTATTTTTCAGAATCACAGCGGAACCACATTCGTCTACCAGGCGGGCGACTTTGGAAAAATTTTTGGTTTGCTTCGGAAATGGAAATTAAAGTTTTGTGTCGATAGTCATTTTGGGTACCTCCTTAAGACTTTTTTCTATAGTATATATAAATCTTAGGATAAATACAACCTAATTTGCCGTGTTACTTTTTTGTTGCTTGCCGCAACGCCAGTTTTTATCGTATGATAGGCCCATCAAATACGCGGAGGACACAGTTATGCTGAGTGATAACATCAAAATACTGCGAAAGTAAAAAAGGATATTCCCAGGAAACGCTGGCGGAGCAGCTGCATGTGGTACGGCAGACGATTTCGAAATGGGAGAAAGGGATTTCGGTTCCGGATGCGGTGATGCTGGATCGGATGGCGGAGCTGTTTGAGGTGCCGGTGAGCGTGCTGCTGGGCGGCGGGCTGGAAGTAGAGGAGGAGCAGCCTTCGGAACTGAATGAGATTGCACAGCAGCTTGCGGTCTTAAATGATCAGCTGGTGCAGCAGGCAGTGCGGAGACGGAAAGTGATCCGGTATGCGTTTGTTGGTGTGTTTGCGGCGATCTTTGTTCTGATTGGAGCGGCGATCGGACTTCGGGTGTACACGGAATCACAGCTGCGGGATGAAGCGTCGCTTCGCACGGTTCGTTATGAATGCACGCTCGACGGGGAATCATATGTATATGAAGCTTCCTATAACAGTCAGTATCAGATCCTGTACGAGGGCGGCGATGCCTGGATTTCGAACCATGTGCGGCCGGAGCAGTACGAGGATGTGAATGTGCTGTCGGCGCAGATGCAGGATTACTTCGAAGAAAAAGGCGGAACGTGCAAGATCATTGATGAAAATCCGTAAAAGTTTTGTATTATTGTATTTTTTTATGGTTTTGGGTATTTTATCTGCCCGGTAATTCCTTTCTTCTGATATAATGGTAACAATGCATTATAATTAGAGGGAGGAATTTTCTTTATGTCACAGACACAAACCCGGCGGAGTTCTCAGGTCGATCTGCTTCACGGCCCGATCCTGAAATCTCTGCTGCCTTTTTGCCCTGCCGATCATGGCGTCCCGCGTGTTTCAGCAGATTTACAACACGATGGATACGCTGATCGTCGGCTATACACTTGGCGACTCATCGATTGCGGCGATGGGTGCCTGCTCATCCATCTATGAGATGATGACCGGATTTACGTTCGGCGTCGGAAACGGTCTTGCGATCGTCACGGCGCGCTGCTTTGGACGGCAGGAGACGGACCGGATGAAAAAATCGGTCGCATCCTGTATCGTCATCGGCGTTGCCGTGACACTGGTAGTTACCATTCTGGCGACGATCTTTATGCATCCGCTGCTGCGCCTGCTGAAAACACCGGCGGAGATTCTTGAGGAATCCTACAGCTATATTTCGATTCTCTCGATTTTCCTGTTCGTCATGTTCGCCTACAACCTGTGCTCCGGCCTGCTGCGGGCGATCGGCAACAGCTTCATGCCGCTTGTGTTCCTGATCTTTTCATCGCTGGTGAACATCGTGCTCGATCTGCTGTTTATCCGCACCTTCGGCATGGGTGTCCGGGGTGCCGCGATTGCAACCGTCATTGCACAGGGCATTTCCGTTGTGCTCTGCCTGATTTATATTGTTACGAAAGCGAAAATCCTGCTTCCGGAAAAACGCCACTTCGCGCTGGACCGCGGACTGTACGCAGATCTGCTGGCGCAGGGATTTTCAATGGGATTCATGAGCAGTATCATTTACGTTGGTTCGATCGTCCTGCAGCCGGGCATCAACAGTCTTGGATATGAAACAATTGCGGGACATACCGCTGCGAGAAAGCTGTTTTCGTTCTCCATGATGCCGCTTTCTTCGATGGCGCAGGCCGTCAACACCTACGTTGCACAGAATCGCGGTGCGGATAACCGGGAGCGCGTACACAAAGGCATCCGCTATGCCTACTTATTCTGCTTCAGCGTTACCATCGCTTTGATTATCTGTGTCACACCGTTTGCGCCAACCCTGGTACACCTGATCTCCGGCTCCTCCGACCCGACCGTCCTCGGAAACGGCGCCCGCTACCTCCGCGTAGCCATCCCGTTCTTCTTCGCACTCGGCCTCGTCAACTGCAGCCGCTTGGCGCTTCAGGCATTGGGAGAAAAAAGTTCTGCCGCTGCTGTCGAGCTTTATTGAGCTTTTTGGAAAGATTATCTTCGCAATGGTATTCATCCCGCGTTACCATTACAGCGCCGTAATCTGGTGCGAACCGATTATCTGGTGCTTCATGGCTGCGGAGCTTGTGATTTCACTGTATCGAAATCCTTATATGAGAAAAGGGAAAGCGGGAAATTGAATTTTTAAATGAAAAAGTGCCGGGCAATACACGAAGAAATATATAGTCTATTTTGTCACTGGATAGGGTATAACAGGATCCTGTTCGAATCATGGAAAATATAAAGTCAGCATAGTTTTTATAAAGATCTTTTTTAGTCAGGTGATGCAATGAACGTTCTATGGAGTTCCATGCTGCTTCTCGGCATCGTATACGGCGCGATACAGGGGCGGATGCCGGAGGTGACGGATGGGGTGATTCGGGCTTCGCGGGAGGCGGTGGTGCTGGCGGTTTCGCTGGTTGGGGTGACAGGGTTCTGGGCGGGGCTGATGGAGATTGCGAAGAAGGCGGGAGTGATTGACGGGCTGGTGAAAAGGATGGGGCCGGTGCTGCGGTTTTTGTTTCCGAGAGTGCCGGAAGAGCATCCTGCAATGCGGGCGGCGGGGATGAATATGATCTGTAATGTGTTTGGGCTTGGCGCGGCTGCGACGCCGCCGGGGCTTGCGGCGATGGAGCGGTTTGAGGAGCTGGAGGAGGAGCGGCGGAAAACGAAAAACCCGGCCGCAGTTCCAGAAGGAACCGCGAACCGGGAAATGTGTACGTTTTTGATTTTGAATATTTCATCCCTGCAGCTCATCCCCGTCAACATCATCGCGTACCGCAGTCAGTACGGCAGTGTCCATCCGACGGCAATTGTCGGACCGGCGCTTGCGGCGACAGCGGCGAGTACGATTGCGGCGGTGGTGTTCTGCAAAGTGATGGAAAGGATGGGGCGATGATTATTCAGCCCAGGTGCCGTTTACAAAGACATCGGTCTCGCTTCCGTCTTCGTGGATACCCACGATGTGCAGGTCATCCGATCCAACCATAAAGTCAACGTGGATCAGGGAATCATTGACACCTTTTGCGAGGATTTCTTCATCACTCATATCCATAAATCCGTCCAGAACCTCAGAGAATCCGGCACCGGCGGCAACATGACAGCATGCGTTCTCATCGAACAGTGTGTTGAAGAACATCAGACCGGACTGGTTGATCGGGGACTCCTTCGGAACGAGTGCAACCTCGCCGAGCATCGAAGCGCCGTCATCCATGGCGAACATTTTTTTCAGAACTTCCTCGCCCTGCTCTGCGTGGCAGTCAACGACTCTTCCGTCTTTAAAATCAACAGTAAAGTTGTTGATAACCTGTCCGGACCAGCTGAGCGGTTTGGTGGAAACAAGGCGGCCTTCGCATTTGCCGCGCATCGGGCTGGTGAAAACTTCCTCGGTCGGCATATTCGGAACGAAGAAGACCTTGTTCAGATGATTGATATCGCCGGCGCCGCTCCATTTTGCGCCCGGGATCAGCTCAACGGTGAAATCAGTTCCATTTTTGGCTGGTGTAATGCAGTTTATGGAACGCCTGCTCGGTCATCCATTTTGCCTTGCTGATCATACGGTTGCTGTGTGCCTGCCAGATCTTTTCGATATCTTCGCCTTCTTTTAAGTACAGGCAGTCGAAAATGGCATTCCACAGTTTCTCAACTGCAACATCCTCCGGCTCGCCCGGGAATACTTTTGCAGCCCATGCCGGTGATGGAGCGGCAACGATCAGCCACTGATGTTTTCCGTCGATCTGGTCGCGGTATTTTTTCGTTACTTTTGCGCGCATCTGGCGAACGGTGGAGAGCAGGTCAGCGGAGATGCCGGCAAGCTCGTCCGGATCGGAGGAGTCGATGAAAATGCGGACCGGCAGATCCACGGTCATCTGTTTGAGGCGCTCTTCTTCCCAGGTCTGAACGGTGCCGAGAGTTTCTGCGGATGCATACTGATAATTCAGTTTGTTGATCGGACCGCACTCCCAGATCACTTCAACATAGCTGGCACCGGCCTTGTAGCACTCTTCGGTAACCATGGTAGCAAGCTGAACCTGGTCAACGCCGGTCTGCAGGCGGACACGCTGTCCTTTCTGTACATTTGCGCCGACTTTTTACGATCAGCTCTGCGTATTCTCTTAATTTTTTGCTTCATTCATGATAAAAATCTTCCATTTTTGTAAAGTTTAAAATTGAAATGGATCGTTAAACGCTCCATAATAGGAAACCGGCTCGCCCGCCGAAAGCAGGTGATGGACATCGCCTACGGTCTGGCAGCGGAAGTACACCTCGCCCGGTTTGCGCTCCTCGGTTCCGACGATCGTGACGGAAGTCGGCGCCAGGAACATGCCCTGCCAGAGCTGCACCGGTGTCATGTTCAGCAGGTGGGACAGCGCCACACACGTAACGCCGAGATGGCAGAAGCAGACAATGACAGCTTCGCGGTTCGTTTCATCCGAAGCGTGATAGCGGTAACCGTCGCGTACATAACCGTAGCGCGCAAGCAGTGCATCGAGTCCGTCGGTCACAAAATGATAATTCTCGTCCATGTTTCCGGTCTGCATGATCGGATTTTTCGTCCAGAGATTATTGTCATAGAGATCCCGGTTTGCATCGAGCACATCCGGAAGAAAATCCCACGGAATCCGGCGCTTTCCGGTCTCCGGATCAAGGACAGGCGCATCAAACTCCCGCAGCCACGGAAGAATTTCGGCCTCGCGGCCCGCATTTTTCAACGTAAAAGAAGCCGTATCCTTCGCACGTCCGAGCGGCGAGCAGTAAAAATCGGTGACGTTCCATTTCACCGTCCGCTTCGAAAGTAGCTCAGCCTCACGCCAGCCTTTTTCAGTCAGAGAATCAATCTCATAATTCGGTTCGCCGTGGCGGATAAAAATAAGTTTCATAAGAATTCCTTTCTTCGTATACCACAAATCGTTTGGTTTATGCATCGAAAAGTCAATTTCAGTTCCGAAAAATTAGTGATGAAGCATAAAATATTCGGAATTGCTATAGGTTAGTGTATCACAAATTGTCAAATTTGTGTGAGTTTCTACGGAAAAAGATGCGACAAATTGGAAGAGTGTTTTGGAAAGATTGGGACTGGTAGAAAAACAAGTTTGCTCAATAAATCAATCGTTTAAGCCAGTTTGGCATAATGGATAAAAATTATACGCGGATATTTCCGTTTTCATTTCACTCATCTGTTATTTTTCATTGCAATCCATGGCAACGGTTTAATCGGTTTTCCATGGTACCCCCAAATTTGACCGAATTTTTTTGGGATTTGCAGGAAATCCCAGCGATCAGCGGTAAACGAAGAATCCACAGGAGAAACCATAAAATACTCTGATAAACACCACTCTGGACACCGGATTCCAGAAGAACACTGCCAAGAAGGGAATCGGCCGCACTGCTGGAAACAATGAGTGGAATGCTGGCATGATCCATGTAGGGGAGAGAAAGCAGTCCGCCGATGAGTAAACCAATGAGACTCAAGAAAATGACTCTGAGAAAACCAAAAAGCGTATTAAAATGGTTACATATAGCGGACAGAAAGCAGATCTCTTGTGGAATAGGAAGTTGCAGCAGTTTTCATTGCTTCAGCAAGATCGGAGGCCTGCTTCACAGGAATAAATACGCCGCTTTCGCTGCCAGAATATTATGAAACTCATCGACTTTCATCACTGTTAAAAAATGTAATTATCAGACTAAAACTCATTGTAATTTTTTTGTAATTGCGTAATATACTATACTTACATTATGATGATGGAGGTGCGTCTATGTACCGAATTGCTATTGAAAAACTATTAAAATGGAAACAAAGCAAACGCCGCAAACCCTTAATTATTGAAGGGGCACGTCAGGTTGGCAAGACTTGGCTAATGAAAGAATTCGGCAAGCAGGCGTATACAGATGCCATATATATCAATTTTGACTCTAATTCCAGAATGGCAGAGTTATTTGCTTCTGACTTGGATACTGACCGCTTAATTATGGGATTAGAGTTGTATGCTGGTCGCAAAATTGATCCAGACAATTCTTTATTGATTTTTGATGAAGTACAGGAAGTTCCGAGAGCGCTGGCATCTCTTAAGTATTTTTATGAAAACGCCCCGCAGTACCACATTGTATGTGCCGGTTCTTTGCTTGGTATCGCTTTGCATCAAGGCACATCTTTTCCCGTTGGCAAGGTAGATTTCTTAAAGCTTTATCCTCTTTCGTTCAAAGAGTTTTTGATGGCAACCGATAAGGAACGTTTTGCCGAACTTCTTGATAAGCAAGACTTTGGGATGATTACATGCTTTAAGCAAACATATATCGATTCCTTAAAGCAATACTACTTTGTCGGTGGTATGCCTGAAGCTGTGCAAAGCTTCGCAGAGAACAAAGACTTTAATGAGGTCCGTGAAATTCAAAAGCGAATCCTTGCAGCCTACGAACAAGACTTCTCTAAACATGCTCCAAATGAGATTGTACCAAGACTTCGTATGTTGTGGAACAGTATTCCTTCTCAGTTAGCCAAAGAAAACAAAAAATTCATTTACGGGCTCGTCCGTGAAGGTGCCCGTGCGAAAGACTATGAAACCGCAATTATGTGGCTCAGTGATTGCGGTCTCGTTCATAAGGTCAGCCGTGTAAATGCAACGGGCATCCCGCTACGGGCGTATGAGGACTTAAAAGCATTTAAGTTATTTTTGGTAGATGTGGGATTGCTCGGATGCATGACGGGGCTTCGTCAACGTACTTTGCTTGATGGGAACGATCTTTTTGTCGAATTCAAAGGCGCACTTACTGAACAGTATGTTTGTCAGCAATTAAAAACCATCGAAGATTTAGGTATTTATTATTATACCAACGATAGGGGTTCTTGTGAGGTTGACTTTGTTATTGATACAGGTGAGCAAATTATTCCGGTTGAAGTGAAGGCAGAAGTTAACCTTAGAGCAAAGAGCTTGAAAACATATCAGGAGAAGTTTTCACCTGATATATCTGTTCGTACTTCGATGGCAGATTTCAAAAAGGAAGATTGGCTTATAAATTTGCCGCTCTATGCAATTGAGAAGATTGATAAAACAATAGATGAGCTAAGTTAAATGTTATTCTCATGTAACTATTCAGAACCCCCTATTCGAAAATGAAATCTGGGCATCCTGAGATTGCCTTTCTGATTGCATCGTATGCGTTGTGCCCTTGCTTATGGGCTGTGCCAACATAGGACATGATTTTCAGATAATCCCTGGCTCCTTCTTCACTTCGGAAGCAGCCTGATACTTTCGTCTTAACTTTTATCATCCTTAAATCTCGTTCCGCCTGATTGTTATCAAACGGAACCATGAAGTTATGGATAAAAAGGCAGACTGATGCCTTGTAATTATCAAAGCGCTCCACCAGAGCAAGAATCTTTCCTTTTTTCTTTCTCCCACGTTTTTTCTCTGCGGTAACCGGTAAGCGGATTTTTTTCCCTGGCTTGTTTGATAAGTTCATCGTATCGCTTATCAAACTTATGATAGTGATAATAGCTGAGAGTTTCTTTACCGGCCTCTACAGCTTTATCTTTGACCTTCTTCATTTTTATCAGAAGGCCTATAAATGCAGACGCCCATTTCTGCTCGGGATGGTTCTCGGCAATGCCTGTCAATTCCCGTAATAAGTGGGCACAGCAGACTGCATGTTGGCAATCTTCGTAACTCCAGTAAGAAGCCCAGCAGTCATGCATGGAAATACCGTGAAACAATGGCAGCACACCGCACTGCTCCATGCCAAGATATCCACGCTTTGGACTGATATCAAGGTACGTGAATTCACAGTTTGATGCATCATGAACCCACCATAGTTTTTTATCAACACGGGTTCCGGTCTCATCGAAATGACCAAGACTTGAATCGGCAACTTTTTGCTTTATCCGGTTTACTGTCTCGGATACTGCGTCAGCACAACGTTTTACCATGTTACTTATGATTCCGGTGGCAAGTGGGATGTTAAATACGCCAGAGAGAATCTCATGTGTTCTTTTCACACTGACTGCTCCGACTGTATTTAAAGCAACAGATAGTGCCTGCAAGTTCTCACCATACTGCACGGTTGCTTTAACATCATTAGGAAAGCTCCCTTTTCTGGTATCTCCATGAAGCATACAGATTGGAATCTCGAGAAGCTGATGTTCCACGACATTAACAGTGACGACCGCATCAATGACATGTCGTTTTTCTGCAACACAGGCAGTTCCTTTACACATTTTGTAATGAGGACATCCTTCGCAGGCAGATGGCATATGTTTCACAATCTCATCAGGGTCTGAAATGACAGACAGGTATGTTCCCTGATGACCTTCCTGTCCGCCAACCTTTTTACCAGAAGGTTTACGCAGACTTTTTGGCGCAGGATTTTTTAAAGCCATCACTTGAAGGCGGCTTGGAACTGTTTTTAGAATTCTTGTTAAGCTGTTCTCTCAGTTCCTGAATGGTCTGATTGAGCTGGGTGATAAGCGCAGTCTGCGCATCAAATGATTGTTGCAGGGAATTCAAAGATGCATTTAATGCATTGACTTGCATTTGCAGCTGCGTATTCATTTCCTCTACTGTCAAAGAGACCACCTTCTTTCACTAAAATATGATAGTTCTATTTTAGCGTAAAATCAGAAAAAAAGCGAATTGTGTGGAAATGCTCATTGGGCAAAATGACTGTGGATAAAGCTATTTTTTTAAGGTGCAAGTGTTGCTAAATTTAATCAAAATCCGATAAAAATAGGATTTTGAAATACAAAAATGATGAATTAAAATCAGTAATCCACAAAGATGGAAATAGCTGCTTCACCATC
>ENA-OQHD01000169-OQHD01000169.1-human-gut-metagenome-genome-assembly--contig:-NODE-169-length-27592-cov-6.128054_pt1 | contig 27592 bp, 30 predicted proteins | sample MGYA00242560_ERZ504711 | MGnify/ENA primary metagenome ERZ504711 (study PRJEB26092, sample SAMD00036198) | human gut metagenome | host: Homo sapiens | study: EMG produced TPA metagenomics assembly of...
AACATTATAATATTTTTCCAATAATGACCTCCTAAAAATAGAATAGTTCCTCAAAACTTTTTTTGTCCAATGCAAATACAAAAGAATTAGAGCCAACTTTTGCAGTTGGATTAAACTGTCCTGTTTCAATAGAACTAATGGTATTTCTTGATACCCCTACCATTTCTGCAAGCTGAGCTTGAGAAAGATTTGCTTCTGTGCGAACTTCCTTTAAGTGATTTTTCAGTTGTAATTGTTCTTTCATATTCTCACCTCTAAAAGGTGGCTAACAATCCAACAAATGCCAAAATGGAAAGCACAAAAAATCAGAACAGTCAAGACCAAATCGCTCTTTCGCTTCATTTTGATAAAGCGAACTAACCATTGTGTTGCAATAATGCTGAAGTATATAACCCACGGACTGTAAATCATAGTATGAGCAAGCACAGAAGATAACAGCGAAAGCAAACAACACACTAAAGCACCAACTCTGCTTGCGTGACTTCCGGCTTGATATACCACTTCCATTTCAGCCAAGTCCTTATTGCGATGTTCTTTTCTGCTTGCATTTAAGATTTCGTCCTTTTTCATAAAAACACCTCCATGCCAAGTTTTCTTTGCATATTTTAATTATACACATACCAAGTTTTCTTGTCAATAGAGTTCATAAAAAATGTTACAACCGATATAAGAGATAACTTTTCTACCACTTCGATTATACTCACGACTTAATGACTTCTTGAATACTTGCCGAAAAATGAAAAACTGCCATCGGTTTGACAGCAGTTCTTCTTCGGTTGGTATCCGTTAGGAATACACAATATCATTCAATACAATCTCATCGGCATAGGCTCGAATGTTATTCATCAATCCTATCTATCTCATCATATCCGTTGCTTTCAGTTCTTCCGTTACACCCTGCTTAAACGCTACTTTTTTGCCCTTTAATTGTGGTATTACTTATAGCAAAGCACAAAATAAGGGCCCAAAAGGGCACTTTCCCTTTTGAGCCTATACACTTTATCAGCTAACGTATTTGCTTTCACTTTTTCCTCATGGTCATGAGGCATTTTTTCTCTTAAATCGCATTCTATGAATCCTCAGATTGTTCTTTCTGTTCTTCAATAATTCGTTCTGTCGCTTTATGGATGCTCAAGATGGAATCATCTTCACTTAATACCCGGATGATTACCGGTACTTTACGGTATCCCAGTTTCTCCGCAGCATGTTTTCTTCTGATTGTCTGTTTGGCTCAGTCATCTTGACTCCTTTCCTCCAGGATTCAGGAAATAAAAAATGCCTGCCTGGAACTTTTATAGATAGTAAAGTTCCAAACAGACATTGCTGTTTGACCATTAGCTGTAGCTAATAGAATTGAATACTGTTTCAGCTAATTCATGTTTGCAAGTTTGGGAGAGATTGTTTCTTTTCCCGCCTTTTCTCTGATTTACATCCCCGAATAAGGGGTGACAACGGAGCGGAACCCAAATGTTAGCTGGACTTCTTAAAACCTATGTTTGCAAACCGGTAATTTTGATTAGCTGTCAGCTAACAAAAATTCGGATTGCGTTAGCTGGAAATTGATCATTTTGAATGGAATTTTTCGTGTCACGAACGTGATTTGAAAATTAACAAAAGCGTTCGTTGTCAGCTAATCCAGCTAACATTTTCGAACGCTTTGAAGCCCGTCGCCAAGAGGATTTGAACCTCCGACCCCTCGCTTAGGAGGCGAGTGCTCTATCCAGCTGAGCTATGACGACACATGCCGCAAACCCTTGATTTTACTGGGTTTCTGGGATTTTCCCTTCGGCCATATATAAGATTATCAACTCTTTTTTGAGTTGTCAATCTACAGATTTTTTCGAGTTGGTAACATTAGAACGTTCCCCAATTTGGGGAATGCTTTGTTGTCACCTTTGGCATTTTTCAGAATAGATTCGAACTGAAAGTTGTTTTTCATTTTTTCCTTTGGGGAATGCCTCGGCTTTCTCTTAGGAGGACCTCGTTATATCCATTTAACTAAGGGAACAGGGTGCCCTTTTTTTGGCTTAAACACGGGGCTTTTTGCCATATGGTTTCGGTGCCATATTTATGATTTTCAGTCGATCGAGTCGAACTGTTAACCATCCAATGTGTAATTAAGTGTCAGTACTTACGATACCTTTTTGGAAAACAGGTTACTGTCAATAATAACTGTCTGGATTCAAATCGGACTCCTTTTTACAATTTCAGAAAATCGTAAGGGAAAGGGGTTACTCTTTCCTTAGGAGGACCTCGTTATATCCATTTAACTAAGGGAACAATTGTATCTGTATTCCAGACACAGTTAATATCTTATCATAGAACCTACAAATTCTCAACCGTTTTTCATCTATTTGGAAATGAACCGTGTTGATGGAAATACGAGGAGAGAAACTTGATGCAATCGGGATATCGTCTGAACAGGTAGACAAGAAATATGTAGATTCAATGACTGTATCATATGGATATGTGTTCAGTTCAGAAGAGAAATGGAACAGCGTGTATGATATTGCGAAAGCTGCAGACAAAAGAATGTATAAGAGCAAAGCTAATTTTTATCGTGAAAAAGAAAGGGATAGAAGAAAATAAAGCCGGTGCAGGATTCATTTCCTGTATCGGCTTTACTGCTCCTATCAAGACTCCCTATGTTTCTCAATATAATACGGAACGCAGGTTGTGAAGAAATCAAGAATCGTATCTGCATAAGAAGTATCATCTTTTGGAATCGCATGAAGTACCTGTTGAATCGCGAATCCATCAAGTGTAGCCATAAAGATAGAAGCGAATTGTTCTGCAAGCTTACGATCATCAAGTGCAAATGCAGAAGCAAAAAGCGTAGCAGCCTGATCCAGGATCGACTTCAATCCGGAGGTATATTTCTGGGAAAATTCTGAATCACATTTCATTGCATCTGATAATAGAAGTAAGTATAGCTTTTCTTCCTGAAGACGCTTGAAACGAATCCGAACTTCTTTTTCTACATCAGAAAAGAGAGAATCTACGGTGATTTTCTCGTTTTTATTTTCATGAAAAATACGATGTGCAAAATGAATCGAATCAGTGACAATCTCAGCAAATAAATCCTGTTTATTCTTATAGTAATAATAAATCGCGCCGGTTGTCATATTGGCTTCGGCAGCAATCGAACGCATACTTGTCTTATCAATTCCGAACTTTTCAATTTGCCGGATCGCAGCTTGTTTGATCTGTGTTTTGGTTGTGTTTTTTTGTTCATTCATGTTCTTTACACCTCGAAATGAATTTGTGTTATTACTCACAAAATCTGCATCATCCGTGTCTCTTGGCAGTGTGGTTGACACGGGAGTGAACAGTAACATGATTATAGCATAAAAAAAGATAAATGTAACATCGATATTTGTTTGACAAAGCACATAACAAATGTTATGTTGGTCTTATAGGAAATTATTATAATTTATGAAAAGATTTATGAAAAAGGAGAGGGAATATGACAGACAAATTTAAAGGCTGGTATCCGGACTATATTGAGAACGAAAAAGAACGTGAACCAATCTTAAAACTTGCCAAGATGATGACAGGGCGTGCAAAGAAAAAGCTCGGATTAGAGAAGATGACAAAGTACGATCCGGAGTATTGGGGACTGGCACTTTTGTGTACAGATGAGCAGGCTGAGATCGCATTGAAGATGGGGGTGCGCCAGCCGAAAACTTTAGATCAGATGGTGAAGGTGACAGGCAAGGACAGAGGTTATCTGGAGAAGCAGTTAGAGGAAATGTCAGAGGTTGCGCTGGTGGAGTATAACTGGGAAAATCCACAGCATGAGAAGCAGTATGTACTGCCGATCTTCGTACCTGGAAGTGCAGAGTTCTCTTGTATGAATGCGAAGATGTTAGAGAAGCATCCGGAGCTTGGAATTTTCTTTGAGAGAATGAGTCGTATTGCATTGGAAGGACTTGCACCATTTATGCCTGAGGGCGGTGTTGGAATGCATGTTATTCCGGTAGAGAAGGCGATTTCAACAGAGAATCAGTCTCTGCCAATCGAGCACATTTCACATTGGCTTGAAAAGTATGAGGGAAAATATGCAGCGAGTCCATGTTCTTGTAGAAGATCTCGTAAAACATTCGATGAGGGATGTGCGGATGATCCGGAAGAATGGTGTATTGCGGTGGGCGATATGGCAGATTATATCGTTGAGACAAATAAAGGTGGACACTATATTACAAAGGAACGTGCGTTAGAGATTCTGAAACAGGCAGAGGACAATGGTTTCGTACATCAGATTACAAATATTGACGGTGAGAATAAGATTTTCGCCATCTGTAACTGTAATGTAAATGTCTGTTATGCGCTTCGTACTTCACAGTTATTTAATACACCGAATATGGACAGATCTGCATATGTTGCAAAAGTTGAGACAGAGAACTGTGTGGCTTGCGGACGTTGTGTAGAGTACTGCCCGGCAGGTGCTGTTAAGCTTGGTCAGAAGCTTTGTAAGAAGGATGGTTCTCAGGTAGAGTATCCGAAGCATGTTCTTCCTACAGAGAAGAAATGGGGACCGGAGATGTGGGACGAAGACTATCGTGATAAGAACCGCATCAACTGTTATGATACAGGTACAGCTCCGTGTAAGACAGCCTGTCCGGCACATATCGCTGTTCAGGGTTATATCAAGATGGCAGCGCAGGGAAGATACAGAGATGCCCTTGCACTGATCAAGAAGAACAATCCACTCCCGGCAGTCTGCGGACATATTTGTAACCGTCGCTGTGAGGACGCATGTACACGTGGAACAATCGATCAGGCAATTGCAATCGATGAAGTTAAGAAGTTTATTGCAGCTCAGGATCTGAATGCTGAGACACGTTTTATTCCGGAGAAAGTAGTTCCGGCAACAAAAGGATATTTCGATGAGAAGATTGCGATCATCGGTGGTGGACCGGCAGGTTTATCCTGTGCATTCTATCTTGCTGAAAAAGGATATAAGCCGACTATTTTCGAGAAAAAATGAGCGTGCCGGCGGTATGCTCGTATACGGAATCCCATCATTCAAATTAGAGAAGGATGTCGTACAGGCAGAAATCGATATTATCAAAGAGATGGGGGTAGAGATCAAGACGGGTGTAGAAGTTGGAAAAGACATCACATTAGATGAACTTCGTGCACAGGGATACAAAGCATTTTACATTGCAATCGGATGTCAGGGCGGACGTCTTCCGGGAATCCCGAATGATACAGCAAAGGGATGTGCATCTGCGGTTGATCTCTTAAAAGAGGTGAATGCAAATGAAAAATACGACATCAAGGGTGACGTAGTTGTTATCGGTGGTGGTAACGTAGCAATCGACGTAGCAAGAGACTCTAAGAGATGTGCAAGTGACGATACAAAGGTAAATATGTTCTGTCTGGAGTCCAGAGAGACAATGCCGGCTTCCGTAGAAGAGATAGAAGAAGCTGAGTCAGAAGGAATCGTTGTAAATCCGGGCTGGGGACCGAAGGAAGTTCTCGTAGACGAGAATGGTGAGGTTTGCGGTGTTGTATTAAAGAAATGTCTTTCTGTATTTGATGCAGAAGGAAGATTCAATCCGACATATGATGAGAGTGAGCTTATGACAGTAGAATGTAAGCATGTATTCTTCTCTGTTGGTCAGTCAATCGTATGGGGTGATCTGTTAAAGGGAAGCAAGGTAGAACTTGGACGCGGTAATGGAGCAGTTGCAGATGAGCTTACTTACCAGACAGCAGAACCGGATATTTTCGTTGGTGGAGACGTTTATACAGGACCGAAGTTTGCAATCGATGCGATCGCAGCAGGAAAGCAGGGAGCAATCTCAATTCATCGTTTTGTACAGCCACAGTCCAGTCTTACAATCGGACGTAACAGAAATGATTTCATCGAATTAGATAAGAATGACATCAAGGTGGAGAATTATGATAATTCCAGCCGTCAGATTCCAGGACATAATAATGCAATTGATAGAAAACATTCCTTCCGTGATGCGAAGCTTTTATTTACAGAAGAGCAGGTGAAAGCGGAGACAGCGCGTTGTCTTGGATGTGGAGCATCTGTTGTTGATCCGAATAAATGTATCGGCTGCGGACTTTGTACAACAAAATGTGAATTTGATGCAATCAAGTTACATAGAGAACTTCCGGAATGTAGCAGAATGGTTCCTTACGAGGATCGTCTGAAATTTGTTCTTCCGAACATGGTAAAACAGTCCATCAAACTAAAATTTAAGAAGAAATAAATTTGAAAGAAATTAAAGTAACTGTTCAGAGCCAACCTCCAAAATGCTACGCATTTCGTCGGTGTGGCGTATCCGCTAAGGAAAATTTTAAAAGGAAACAAGGGGGAAAAGTAAATGGGAATACTTTATAATGTACCTGATTTAAAAACCTGGGGAATTATGTTCTTTATCCTCGTAGTTCTGATCGCACTGAATGAATTAGGACGTGAAACAAAATGGGGTGGAATCTTACTGTTTGTGATTGTTCCGGTTGTGCTGACAATCTTTGTATGGCCGACAACCTGTGCGCCGGGAAATGAGTACGGAACCGGAAACTGGTTCAACTGGGCAAAGACTTACTCTGCACTTGCAGGCTGTGTTGGTTTCATGCTAATGCGTTATATTCCGAATGCGACAAAGCATAAATGGGTAATCTGCTTCCCGCCACTGATTCTTGCAATCAATATTTGTGAGGCAGTTTTCCGTGATTTCGAGGCATACAGCTTCCATGCATTTGCAGGCGAGAAGATAAACAATCTCTGGGTTATGTCAGGACCGTGGAACATCATGAACGGAATCGCAGGTATTTTAAATATCCTGCTGATCTGCGGGTGGACAGGTATTTACATTTCTAAAGAGAAGAGTAAAGATATGATGTGGCCGGATATGGACTGGATCTATATCCTCGGATATGATCTTTGGAACTTTGCATATACATATAACTGTATTTCAGACCATTCTGTATACTGTGGTGTGATTCTGCTGTTATCCTGTACTATCCCTGCATTCTTTATCAAGAAGGGATGCTGGTTACAGCATAGAGCACACACACTGGCACTTTGGATTATGTTTATCATGACAGTTCCACAGTTTGCAGACAGACTGGCGCCTGTTCTGACAACACATAATCCGAAGGCATTTTTTGCTGTGAGCTTTCTTTCTTTAGTTGTGAATGCGGCGGCAGTTATTTACCAGTTCAGCGTGATCCGCAAGAATAAGTTGAATCCATTTAAGGATGAGATTTATACAGACAAAGCATTTTACAAGAAAATAAATGCAGAGAATAAATAAATTGATAATAAAAAATCCAAACAAGGATTTTTTGACGGCCAAAAAGCAGAAAGTATTTATCAAAATAAAAATATCCTGAACAAGTTGCAGAGCCAGAAAGCCTTGTAACTGTCAGGATATTTTTGTTTGGTGCTGTCAGCTTTAAAAAAATCGTTATTTACCGACAGCCCCTTCTTTATGTGAGAAGCATATCTTATGGGGAAATGTCTTAAAAAATCAAGAAAAACATTTAATATATGATATATTTGCAGATTTTGGCTACTTTTCATCTGGATTTGGCAAGAAATGCATCTTCTTTTCGCCTATAATGCAATTGTAAACGAAAAGGAGGTGTTTAGAGATGATGAAGAGAATTAAAAGATGGCTGCATGAGATTTATGAAGAAGATATTAAGTTCTTCGGACAGATGAACGGAATGTACTTTAGATAAGCAATAGAAAAAGAAAATAAAAGAAAAAAGGAGAAAGAAAATCATGAGAAAATTAGCAAAATGGTTTGAAGAAGCACTTGAAAGTTATGTAAAATTAATGGGTAATACTTATGGATGGGGCGGAAGATTGTAAGCCATGGAATATACACAAAAATCAAATCAAATAAACAATAAAAAATTAAGGGTAGATGTCTTGAGAGAAGATATCTACCCTTATTTTTTTCATATATAGCAATTCTTCACAAATGTGATTCTATCCGTAAATGATTGTTTTATTTTCTCAAAAAGTATATACTTGTTTCATATACATTTACGTTATTTTGAGAAAGGAGCACCTTTTAAATGGACTCTATATTATACGAAAACTATCTGAATATTCTTAAACAGGAACTGGTACCTGCACTTGGATGTACAGAACCGATTGCAATTGCCTATACAGCGGCAAAAGCACGTCAGATTCTTGGAGAATTTCCAGATTCTGTAGAAATGGAACTCAGTGGAAATATTATCAAGAATGTTAAGGGCGTTACAGTTCCGAATTCCGGAGGAATGAAAGGAATGGAAGTGGCAGCAGTTCTTGGTATCGTAGGGGGAAATGCGGATAAGGCACTGGAAGTGTTGAGTGAAGTGACTTGTGAAGATATTGCGAAAACGAAAGAACTGATCAATCAGAAAATCTGTTCCTGTTCTTTAGTTGAAGGAGTTGATAACCTCTATATTACAGCTAAAGTAAGAAAAGGAGAGCATTTTGCTTCTGTAACAATCGAACATCAGCACACGAATATTACAAGAATAGAGAAAGATGGAGAGGTGCTGCTGGATAATCCTTATAAGTCTGAGGTTAAGACTACCGTAGATAAATCAAAACTTACGGTTAAAGATATCCTTGATTTTGCGGATCAAGTTTGTATGGAAGATGTGCAGCCGATCATTGATCGACAGATTAAACTGAATTCTGCGATTGCTCAGGAAGGACTTGATAATAACTATGGAGCCCAGATTGGTAAAACACTGATGCATGTATGGGGAAAGAGTGTTACTACGAGAGCCTGTGCAAGGGCAGCAGCCGGAAGTGATGCGCGTATGGGCGGATGTTCTATGCCGGTTGTTATCAATTCAGGAAGTGGTAATCAAGGCATGACGGTGTCGCTTCCGGTTATTGTGTTTGCAGATGAATGGGAAGTATCTCATGAGAAGCTTTGCCGTTCTCTTGTTGTCAGCAATCTGATTGCGATCCATCAGAAATATTATATTGGAAGTCTTTCGGCGTACTGTGGTGCAGTCAGTGCTGCCTGTGGCGCCGGTGCAGGTATTACCTATATGTATGGTGGAACCTATCAACAGGTTTCCCTGACAATCATCAATACACTTGGAAATATCGGAGGAATCGTTTGCGATGGAGCGAAACCTTCCTGCGCAGCGAAGATAGCGACATCTGTTGATGCTGCACTTATGGCTTTTCAGCTTAGTATTCAGAACAAAAGTTTCCTGCCGGGAGAAGGTATCATCAAAGATGATATTGAAGAAACAATTAAGAGCATGGGTTACATTGGAAGAGTTGGTATGCGTGCCACGGATACAGAGATTCTGAATGTAATGATAGACCGTGCGGATATCAATGAGGAGTGCTAGAAATGAATAATTTTATCTATGAAACACCAACAAAAGTATACTTTGGAAAAGACGAGGAATTAAAGGTCGGTAAGATTATTGCAGAATTTCATCCAAAGAAAGTTCTGGTACATTTCGGTGGAAATTCAGCAAGAAAGAGTGGACTGCTTGATAAGGTGGAGAATTGTCTGAGGGAAGGAAAACATCAGTTTTGTAGAGCTTGGCGGAGTAGTTGCGAATCCGGAACTTCCGCTTGTAAGAGAAGGGATTGAGCTTGGGAAAAAAAGAAGGTGTAGATTTTGTTCTTGCAGTAGGTGGAGGTTCTGTTCTGGACTCATCTAAGGCGATTGCGAATGGACTGGCGAATCCGGAAGTAGATGTCTGGGATTTTCATTGTGGTAAAGCTGTTCCACAGAAGACACTTCCGAAGGGAGCAATTCTGACACTGGCAGCAGCCGGTTCCGAGATGAGTTCTTCCTGTGTGATCAGTAATCCAAAGACAGGAGAGAAACGTGGCTGTAACGGACTCTTTAACCGTATGAATTTTGCAATTGAGGATCCGGTTCTTACTTATACAGTAAGTCCTTATCAGACAGCATGCGGAGCAGTAGATATTGCAATGCATACGATTGAAAGATATTTCTGTCCGGGTGAGGATACCTATCTGACAGATTCAATTGCAGAGGCTGTGATCAAGAGTGTACGCAAAGCTGCAGGAGATTGTCTGAAGAATCCGGAAGACTATGCTGCGAGAGCAAATATGATGTGGGCATCTTCACTTGCACATAACGGACTTACACAGTGTGGAAGAGAGTTCCAGCTCGTTGTTCATCAGTTAGAGCATGAAGTATCCGGAATGTACCCGGAAGTAGCGCATGGAGCAGGACTTGCAGCGCTGTGGTGCAGTTGGGCAAGATATGTTTATAAAGCAAATATAAATCGCTGGCTGCAGTATGCATCTAACGTATGGGGACTGGATATTGATTTTGAACATCCAGAGAAGACAATTGAAACTGCAATTGATATGCAGGAGCAGTATTATGCATCGATAGGAATGCCGATCGGATTAAAAGAACTTGGTGTAAAAGAAGAGGATCTTGCGAAACTGGCACTTGATTGTTCAAGAAACAAAACGCGTTCATTAATCGGATATAAACCGTTGGCATATGAGGATATTCTGGTAATTTATCAGATGGCATATGAGAGAGGTTAATAACAGTTAATATCGAAAGCGCTGCTTAATGCGGCTGCTTTCGATACTCTCTTGGTGACATATGGTATCGTTCCTGGAATACGCGGTTGAATGTTCTCTGACTGTCGAATCCTGTCCGGATACAGATGTCGAGAATCGTATGGTCGCTGTGAAGCAGGAGACTACAGGCGTAATCCAATCTTGCTTCATTCAGATACCGGTTAAAATTAGTATGAAATGTGCCGGAGAAGACACGTGATAAAGAGGACTGACTGATTCCAAGGTCATGAGCCATTTTGGAAAGCGTCAGTTCTTCTGTATAATGTGCAGCAATATAAGAAACAGTCTGGTAGATAATGTCATTACTTCCCACACTGCTCTTATCTATCATTTCAAATAAGGGAAGAGTGCGTGCAAGTATAATCTGAATAAATGCCTGATGCAGAACATGCCCTTGTGAAGCGGCTGGATAGACCAGCATGCTTCGCAGGGCATAATTTACGTCTGGGTGTACTTCTTGAGCCAGAATTACCGGATTTACAGGACAAAATTGCTGTAATTCTTTCGTATAACTAGGAGCAAGAAGCGGTGAAGCAAGTGCATAAATCGCCTTACAGGATTCACTGTTGAATACCTGATAGTGGTGGATCAATTCCGGAAATACAAGTGCAAAATCGCCTTTTTCCATATGATACAATTCAGTTCCGACTCCGATTTCCAGTGTACCTTCTGTCACGGATACAAGTTCCATTGATTTGTGAAGATGTGGGGGAATATGGCAAGAAATCTGTTCAGCGATTTCCAGTGTTTCTTCATTTTCTTCGTAAATCGGTTTCATTTTTTCCTGCCTCCGGGTTAATTGTTTAGAATAGTTGATCTAATAGTATCATCATGCGTGTATATGACATGCTTCACAGGCGGATGGCGTTGTAGCACATCCGCTTAATGCTGTCTCACGCAGTTCAACCGGAAGTCGCTTTCCGACTTTGTACATTGCCTCGAGCATTTCATCAAAAGGAATGAGCTGAGAAATGCCGGCAAGGGACATTTCAGCTGCAATCAGTGCATTGGCAACCCCGGCTGCATTACGGTTCTGGCAAGGGTATTCTACCAGACCTCCGACCGGATCACAGACGAGTCCAAGCATGTTCATAAGGACTGTTGAGGCGGCATCCAGACATTGCTTAGGAGTTCCACCCATAAGTTCAACAGCGGCAGACGCTGCCATAGCCGATGCAACACCGACCTCAGCCTGACACCCTCCGACAGCACCGGCAACAGTGGCATTTCGCATGGCGAGGTAACCGACAGCGCCCGCATTGAAGAGAACCTGCTGAATCTCTTTGTCGGAGAAATGGTATACTTCCTGAAAAGCGAGAAGCAATCCCGGAACGATGCCTGCGGAACCGGCGGTAGGTGAAGCAACGATCAGTCCCATGGACGCATTTGTCTCAAGGGTTGCCATAGCATAAGTGATAGCTTTCTCAAGCAGTTCACCGCACAGTCCCTGACCACTGGCAGAATGCTGTGCAAGTTTTTGCGCCTCTCCGCCGATCAGCCCGCCCATGGAACGGATTGGTTTTTCAATCGGAGAGCGGGCAGCTTCTTTCATGATTTCAAGAACACGCGCCAATTTTTTTGATCCGCTTCTTTAGCAGGACATTCTCCGGTTATGATCTCTCGATTACGCATAACTTCAGAGATAGAAATATTCTGTTCCTCACATAGTGTAAGGAGTTCGTTTGCACTTTTTAAAATCCATATAAAAAACCTCCTTGAACACAATCACATCTGTACGACCATAACATCCAGAACATGTTCGTTCTGGCGGATGGTGTCGGCAATTTCTTCCGGAAGTTTTCCGTCGGATTCTACAATCGTGTAAGCAGTGTGTCCTTTCGATTCACGAAACAGACGCATAAAAGCAATATTGACCCGGCGGTCGCTGAGACAACTGGTGATCCAGGCAACAACACCCGGAACATCCTTCTGGACAACAATGATAGCACTGTATTCACCGGTGAAATCTACTTCTACATGATTGATCTGTGTGATGTGGACTTTACCGCCGCCAAGAGATTCTCCACGGATCGTCATCTCCTGACCGGCAGTATTGGTCATAATAATATCGACGGTATTCGGATGAATATCAGTTTCTTCCTCATTCGGAGTAAAAGAGTATTTCAGTCCGTTTTCTGTAGCAATCTCGAAGGAATTCCGGATTCGCATATCATCAGTGGAAAATCCCATGATTCCTCCAAGAAGTGCGCGGTCAGTACCGTGTCCGTGATACGTTCTGGCGAAAGAGCCGTAGAGAATAAATTCTACTTTTGCAAGCGGCCCGTTGATCATCTTCTGTGCAAGATAAGCAATGCGTGCCGCACCGGCAGTGTGAGAACTGGAAGGACCGATCATATTCGGCCCCATAACATCAAAAACGCTGATAAAAGACATTTTAAATAGCCTCCTGATTATATATATGATTTCAGTATAGCAAGCGTGGTGGCGGATGTAAATTAATTCTGATTAAGTATTGCTTGAATCGGTAGTGATCTTCACTGTTTACTCACGTAACCCTGTATCTGAAAGTTTTTCATCAATTCTTAGATCAATTAATAATTTGATACCAAATGCGAGTCCCCAATATAAGTGAAACCACATTGCTATAGAAAATCCTTGAATCATGATTTTCCACAATTTCTGAGACAGTTTTCCTGTATATGTTTTTCGTTTTAGTTGTACAAATGTTTCTTTGGACAAATCATCTGTCTGATACATTTTTATCAATTTTATTACGGCCAAAATCGAATGATTGTGTTCTACATATTCCATCTTAGCGTCAAAGAAAATTGCAAAAAATATTAAATAATAAATAAATCCCCAATACTTTTTTTCAAGACATTCTCTTTCTGCATTTTCATCCTTTAAGCAACGAATCTGTTTTATCTCCTTTTCTGTCAGGAGCTTCTGTAATCGATATGCAATTGCCATCCAGCATTCCAGGGAATTCGGCCGATAAGTAAATGAAATAGAGTCATCATTTTTCCGATAAATATATCCTATCTCCTGGATAAAAGCATATTTCGGATTGCATAAATAGCACTGAATATTAAAAAGTTTATCTTCTGCGTAAGGTAGATTCTCAAAAACAGCTTCGTTTTTCTCTAGAAATTGTTTCGGTAAAGTTTTCCCCATACATAAGAAAGTGTCCCAACTGAAAAGAATCCCTGAAATCTGAAGTCTTCAGAATCCGGATTCAATTCAGAAAAGGACGTATGACTTGCGGCTGCAAAACGTCGTCCGTTCCACAGCCGTTCATAATTTCCCACTACAATATCTGCTTCTTCATGCTTCATCACATTTACGAATCGGTCGAGTACTGCATTGTCTGCTAAAAAGTCATCTGCATCCAGAAACATTATATAGCCACCGTGGGCAGCCAGCAGACCATGATTTCTGACTGCCGCCGGACCTTTTTCTGTTTCTTGCATAACTCGTATTCGTACATCTTTCTTTTCATATGATTGGCAGATTTCGAAGCTATTATCCATTGAACAATTATCAATCAGAAGTAGTTCCCAGTTGTTATAGTTCTGAAAGATAACGCTCTCTATCATTTCAGGTAAATATGCTTCTGCATTATATACCGGTACAATGATCGAAACCATCTGTTCCTGTTTGTTTTCATCCATATCAGTTCGTCCCTTCTATATATAAAGAGATTTCAGCTCATTACCATTTTAATGTTACAGCTTGTAATATCATTATAAAGCATTTTACTATTTTCGACAATTCGATATTCCAGGCAGATTTCATTGATGGATGAAAAACAAATCTAAATTAGTTCTGATCAAGTACGGACTGGATCTGCTTCATCAGCTGATCGTAGTTTGACTGATCATCGATGCCACCCATGAAAGGTTCCCCAACGATATTTCCGTCTTTATCTACAAGAACTGTTGTAGGGAATGCCATGATGTTTCCGGCATATTTTCCAACTGTTGAATTGGAATCAAATGTCAGGTTTTTGTAAGAAGCGCCCTGTGCTTTCAGAATTTCTTTTGCTTCTTTGATTCCAGCCTCATTGTTGTCTAAAGTGTCAGTGTTGATACCTACAACTTCACCGCCCATTTCTTTGAGCTTCTCATTTAATTCATTCAGTTTGGAAAGCTCTCCGACGCACGGCTTGCATCCGCTGAACCAGAAGTTTACAACTGTAACTTTGTTTTTAGCGAAAAGGCTGTCGTCTACATCATTGCCGTCCAGATCTTTTCCTTTGAAACCTTTGAATACACCTGTGGACTCATCTGATTTAGAGGAAGCGTTGTCGGAGGATTCGGATGCAGCGCTCTCTTTCTCGAGTTTTGCAATCTCTTCTTCGATACCGCGAATTGTTTCAATGTCTTTGCTCAAAGTTTCATATTCTTCTTCAGAGAAAGAGTCTTTATTAGATTCAACTGTACTTGCAAGAAAGTCAGCATAGTTTTCGTTCATGGCATCACCGTCAGTGTTCTTGTTCATAAGACCAAAGACTTTGTCCCATGCATCTTTGTGATCAGCAAAAAGCTGGTTTTCCTGCTGGTAAAGGTCGTCCAGTTTTTTGTTCAGCTCGTCAGTGCTGCCCGTTTCTGTTGTGGAAGAAGATTCCTGTTTTGTATTGGCTGTTGAGGAAGAATTTCCGCAGCCTGTAAATGCAAAAAGTACAGAAATGGCAAGTGATGCAGCGATTACCTTTTTTAATTTCATTGCGTTTGTTCTAAGTGTTTTGTTTTTCATGATTTTAAATCTCCTTTAAATTACATTTTGTTTGTTTTAGTTTATTTATTGTCAGCCTTTTTCTTGTTTGAAAACCCATAATGATAGCAGATTGCGTCAGTCGGACAGGCTTTCATACATTCTCCGCAGCGGATACACTCCGGATGGTTTGGTGTGTCTACTACGTTGACATCCATCTTGCAGACACGGCTGCATTTCTGGCAGCCAACACATTTCTCATGATCAACCTGAATCTTAAGAAAAGATACCTTGTTTAACAGTGAGTAAATAGCGCCCAGCGGGCAGATCCATTTACAAAATGGACGGTAAAACAAGATGCTCAGGATGATGAAAAGCGCAAGGATTGTGAATTTAAATGTAAATAAATGTCCAAGCGCGGAACGGATTCCTGAGTTGGCAAGCGCCAGTGGGATTGCGCCTTCAAGTACTCCCTGCGGGCAAATGTATTTACAGAAGAAAGGATCTCCCATACCAAGTGAATTAGTTACAAATGCCGGAAGCAGTATAACAAAGACAACCAGAATCACATATTTCAGATACCGCAGAGGCTTCAGCTTTGCGGTGGAAAATTTCTTACCCGGAATCTTATGCAGCAGATCCTGGAACCATCCAAACGGACAGAGAAATCCGCAGATAAATCGTCCTAACAAAACACCTAACAGGATGAAAAATCCTGTGATGTAGTAAGTGAACTTAAATTTGGAGGATCCTACTACAGCCTGAAATGCTCCGATCGGACAGGCGCCTGTGGCGGCAGGACAAGAGTAACAGTTTAGTCCCGGGACGCACATCGTCTTTACATTTCCCTGATAAATTTTCCCTTTAAACAGATTCGGGATATGAATGTTGGTCAGCAGCGTTGCAGCTGCCTGAATCCATCCGCGGAAGCGGACCAGAGGGTTTTTGCTTGATTTCAATTTTCTTATCCAATTCCGACACACTCCATACATAATTTTATTGCCTTGCTAAGCACAACCGCAGCTTCTCCGCGGAAGATTCCGACAAGGAAAAATACCAAACCGGCTGCAAGTAAAGAATCTGTGTTGCTTTTTCAGATTTCATTCATATACTCCTTTCAATGTTCAAAGTCAGTTTATTGTTACTGTTCACTCCCGTGTCAATCACTCCGCTGATTGACACGGAGGATGCATGTTTTGGCTTGAATGCATCTCGCCCCATCGCCAAAGGCGATTTAAAATGGCGAGATGCGTTGCTGGTCGCACATCGTGTGAACAGTAACCGTTTATTGACCTTTCGATGTTTGCATTATACAATAGAGGGTGTAAAATTCCTGTTAAGAAAATGGAGAAAAATAAATTGAGATTATTAGTTGTTGAAGATGAGAAGAAATTATGTGATATGATTGCGAAAAGTCTGCATCAGGCAGGTTATGAGGTAGACACGTGTAATGACGGAGAGGAAGCACTGGATATGATTTATGTGGAAATGTATGATCTGATCGTGCTGGATCTTAACCTTCCGGGGATGGATGGAATGGATATTCTTCGGGAGCTTCGCAAGGGAAAATGAAGAGACAAAGTATTGATCTTATCTGCGAGAAGTCAGATTGCAGATAAGGTTGACGGTCTTGATGCGGGGCAAATGATTATATGGAAAAACCATTTCATCTGCAAGAGCTGGAAGCCCGTGTGCGAAGCCTGACAAGAAGAAAGTTTGTACAGAAAAATGTCTGTCTTGAATGTGGCAGTCTTCGTTTTGATACAAAAGAAAGGACTGCATATGCAAAAGACAAGCCGGTCGCATTGACAAGAAAAGAGAATGGAATTCTGGAGTATCTTCTTTTGAATCAGGGAAGACCGGTCAGTCAGGAAGAGTTGATCGAGCATGTCTGGGATTCTTCTGTAGATAGTTTCAGCGGTTCGATCCGAGTGCATATGTCTTCTCTGAGAAAGAAACTGAAAGCAGGACTTGGTTATGATCCCATCGTGAATAAGATTGGTGAGGGGTATAAGATAGGAGAGGGAAAAGCATGAGAAAAATTATCGCTCCAGTGGAGACTGACGATTCTTACAACCGTGCTGATCATAGTATTGTGTGGATGTCTGACATTTTTCTTATATAAGAATGGTGTCTATTATATCGATACGCTTCAGGAGACCGTCACAGATCAGGGCACTACGCCGGAGGCAGTCTACATTGATATTCCGGATAATGAGTGGGATGATTTTGCAGCGCAGTTTGCCACGAAGGTTTATAATTCGAAATCAGATTATAGAAATAGAAGTTTGTTGATCACTGGTGTTGTAGCGCTGATTGGCGGAGCAGTAACTTATTTTGTCAGTGGCCGCGCATTGAAACCACTCAGAGAATTCTCAGAAACAGTAGAAAAGGTTCAGGCGCAGAATCTGACAGAGTATACGATTGAGGAAAATAAAATCGCAGAGTTGGACCGACTTCGTACATCTTATAATAAGATGCTCCTGCGACTTTCGGAATCATTCGAGACACAGCGTCAGTTTACAGGGAATGCAGCACATGAACTCCGAACCCCTTTGGCATTAATACAGGCACAACTAGATCTCTATCATGCGGCGGAGAATTCAGAGAACGGAGCGGCTGCACAAGAGACGATCCAGATGGTAACAGAGCAAAATGAACGCCTTAGCAAGCTTGTCAGAACGCTTTTAGATATGAGTGAGCTGCAGACGGTAGCACGTAATGAAAAGATTGAAATGCAGGGGCTGATAGAGGAGGTGCTGGCAGATTTGGAACCGCTGGCACAGGAAAAGAATATTGAACTGATACAGAAGACACAGAATTCATCGGATGGAAGAACAGATGGAACAGAAGAGTCGTTGCTGGTCGCATGTAGTGTGAACAGTAACGAAAAGCCAGAGGATGAACTGATATTGACAGGAAGTGATATTCTGATTTATCGGATGATTTATAATCTCGTTGAAAATGCAATTAAATATAATCGGGTAGATGGAACCGTTACAGTATCGGCGAAGAGAGAGAAGAATGAAGTTGTCCTGACAGTTGCGGATACTGGGAATGGAATTGATGAGGCATTTCGAGAGCAGATTTTTGAACCATTCTTCCGGGTAGATAAGTCAAGAAGCCGTGAGCTTGGCGGTGTGGGACTTGGACTTGCGTTAGTGCGTGAAATTGTGCGGGTGCATGATGGGAAGATTGAGGTTCGCGGAAATGAGCAGGGCGGAACGACATTTGAAGTGAGAATGGGTATAACAGAATAATGATAGCTGAATGAAAAGAGCCACGATCATGGTAGCTTGATGCTGCGAATGATTGTGGCTTATAGTTTTATGTGGTAGTTTAACGTTATTGTTTCATCATCCGATTCCGCCCAGTACTGCGCCGGCAATCAGCGCGACAAGTGCGAGTGGAACAAGGACATATTTTCCAAGTGGCAAGAACCAAGTTCCGATTTTTTTTGCTCACGTCCAGTATTTACAGCTTTCAGTGCGAATTCTTTATCTGCGATCCAGAAGAACATGATCGCTGCAAGCATTGCTCCAAGTGGGCAGATATAGATAGAAACTGCGTCCATCCATCCGGAGACGATGCCCTGGATGAGAAGTGCGATACAGCAGCCGAATGCTGCAATGATTCCAACAGCTGAGACACGCTTTAATCCGAAACGTTCCTGTAATGTAGCAACCGGAGCTTCGTATAGATTTACAAGTGAACTCATTCCGGCAAAAAGTACGCAGATGTAGAAAATGATGCCTACAATCTTGCCGCCGGGCATTCCGTTGAATACATTGACCAGATAGATAAACATCAGTCCCGGGCCGCCGGAAGACAATTCAGCACCGCCGACTGCCATTCCCGGAATGATCACGAAAGCAGCGAGTAAGGCAGCGATTGTATCGAAGATGGCAACAATTTTTTGCAGAACTTACGAGATCTTCAGAATCCTTTAAGTAGGAACCATAAATAACAGTTCCATTTCCGGCAATGGACAGAGAGAAGAATGCCTGCCCAAAAGCATAGATCCAAAGTCTTGGATCTAAAAGTCCCTTTGGATTGATTGTGAAGATGTAACGATATCCGGTCGATGAACCAGGAAGGGAGAAAATATATACCCCGAGTCCAAGAAACAGTACGAACAATAACGGCATCATTACGCCGTTGGCACGCTCGATTCCACCGGCAATCCCCATTGCCATAATCACAGCAGTTACAAGAACTGCAATTACAAGCCAAAGGTTATTACCAAAAGCAGAAGCAGTACTGTCGAACATGCCTCCAATTTGATTCATATCTTGTTTCATGCCGGCAATCTGTCCGGTCAGCGCAAGGAAAGTGTATTTGAAAATCCATCCGACAACAACAGTGTATCCGATTGCAAGTGCGAGGGAGCCGAGAACCGGAAGCAGTCCGATCAATTCACCTGTTTTCTTATTGCCAGTTCGCATTTCTGTACAGACACCGAAGGCTTTGATTGGTCCACCTTTGGCAGCGCGTCCGAGCGCCATCTCTTCGATCACTCCGGTAGAAGCAATCAATATTACAAATAAAATATAAGGAATCAGAAAAGTCATACCACCCCAGTCTGATACCATGTAAGGAAATCGCCAGATATTCCCCATACCGACGGCAGATCCGATGCAGGCAAGGATAAATCCTGTCCGGCTTTTGAATCCGTCACGTTCTTTCTCATGTTTTCCCATGTGTAGTCCTCCTGTAAAAGTGCGTATACTTTTGTACACGAACGTATTGATGTATTATAGCATATTTACATAAAGAAAAGAAGCACCGAGATGATGCTTCTTTTGATGTGTGCGCCTAGCGGCGCACATTACGAATCATGCAATATGACAGAAAGAAGAGTCCATCCCTTTTTCAAGCAATCCACTTTCAGTAATTGTTTTATAAACAGCATCTGCAAGTGCTGCATGACCGGATTCATCCAGATGTTCCCGGTCAATTTCACTTGGAAGAGCAATTTTTGAAGCGTCCAGAAAACCGGCGTGATAATGAGTGGCAACTTTCCGATATTCCTGTGCAAGCTGTCTGGAAACCTGTTCAGACGCAAGATCGAATTCAGGATCAAAGCTGTCATCTCCGACTCCATTGCCAAGATGGATCGGAGAGATGATCAAGAGTTCAAAGGGCTGAGAACTATATTTCTTCGCTTTTTCAATAACCTGAATCAATCCTTTGGCAATCGTTTTGGAAGAAGCATTAAAGCGCGTTTTACAGTCATTTGTTCCTAACATGAGAACCAGAAGATCTATAGGATTGTGAGTCTCTATTGTGATTCCAATCAGGTCTAATCCGCGGCGGCCTTCGCGAAAAGCGTCCGAAAAAATTAGTTGTGCGGCCGCACAATCCTTCTTCGATAATGCGATGTCCGTTGCCGAATTTCTTCTGAAGCAGGCAGGTCCATCTTGTTTTTTCATCAAAGCGTCCGGTTCCATCCGGGCGGTATCCGTAAGTATTCGAATCTCCAAAGCATAAGATATTCATAAGCAAATTCCTCACTCAAACAAAATAACATATTAAACAAGTATGAAAAGTATGATAAAGCATTTCAGCGAGAAAGTCAATAGAAAACCCAATAACATATAAAATAGTAGGAAAATAGAAGACCATAGGGGAATGTTCGGGTTATTGTTTGTTGCTGGTCGCACACCGTGTGAACAGTAACTATTGTTCATCGATGAGATGTCACAGGCAGGAAGTAAGCATTGTTTTTGAGAAAATAATTTTGTATAATGAAGTGCAAAGCTGGTTACGATAAGAGATAGCAGCAAGAATGTCGAGGCATTTTTGAATATACGACTTGGGAAGTGAAAGACAAACTATGAAATGTAAATGGATAAAGAAGTTAACAGCAGGAATTATATTTCTTGCGGCAGTTGGAAGTCTGAGTGGCTGTCAGAAAGCAGCGACATCGGAGAATCTGTTCCGCGATATTGAGGTTAATATGACATCAGTAGAATCGGCAGAAGAGAATCAGATCGTAAAACTGCAGATGGGTGATGGTGACAGTGCGATCAGCCAGGAGAGCAATCTGGATATCGAGATGACACGGGATCCGGCAGCAGTACACAGAAAAGGTCAGCAGAAGACGAATATGGCCGGAACGAAAGAGACACAGGAGATGGAATCTTATCAGGTGGAAGAAGACGGAAAGACTGTGATCTACAGTGGAACAGATGAAGCCTGGGAGAAGAACGCTGTTGAGGAGAAAGAGACATCTTCACAGCAGACTTTATTGTTTGATGGACTTCAGAATTTGTCCGGAGCATTCAGTGTTTCACAGGATCTTGCGACCGTGAATAAGGAAGAGTGCTTTGAGCTGACAGGAACGATCAGTGGAACACAGTTCCAGGAGACATTTGCAGATACGCTGAAAGCTTTACTCGGAGAAGATTCCTCTGATCTGTCAGGCTGGAATCTACAGGCTTCCGAGGATGAGGAAAACAACGAGGAGCTTCAGCAGAAATTGAACAACGTAAAAGTGGACTGTGTGATTGATATTTATAGAAGTAATATACTTCCGGCAAAGATTACCTTTGATCTGACAGATTATTTGAAGGCAGCAGGAGAAGAGAATGCACAGGTGACATCCTATACATTGGAAGTGACATTTGTGTCCTATAATGATACAAAGAAGATTAAAGTGCCAAAGGCTGTAAAGGAATCTGCGAAGGATAACGGTGAGGACGAAGCGGAGAATAATACAGATGAAATGCTGGAAGAAGAGAATCAGGAAGCAGCGGCAGAAGCAGAAGCCACTAAGGGAATCCAGTCGGATATAGAAGGTGCCGCACCACAAAGTGAAGAACTTGGAGCAAGCTGGAATTCTTATACCATTCAGATTAACGGTAAAGGACTGACGCTTCCGTGTACAATCGCAGACCTGGAAAGCACTGGACTTACGCTGGATGAAAAAAAGCCTTCCGCAGGAGTATGAGATTGAAGCAGGAGATTATCAGAATGCCTGGTTTAAAGATGCTTCCAAGAATACGATCATGGTGGATCTGATCAATACAGGGAATGCTGTAAAAGAAGCGAAGGATTGTCTGGTTGGAGGAATCTATGTGGAACAGTATTCACTGAGAAACGAAGACCTGACAGTAATATTCCCGGGAGGAATCCAGTTAGGAACGGCAATTGATGTCGTTCAGGCAGCATATGGAGAAGCATCCCAACATACAGAATCCGAGCTTGTAAATGTATATAACTGGTATGAAGACGGAAGTTTTTATAATAGTTGCGAGATTGATACGAACAGCACGGATGGAACGGTGAGCATGATGGGAATCAGCAGGTTCGAAGTGAAAAATGGTGAGTAACTGTTACATTCTTGAATTGTGATGGAAAAAAATAAAGGAAAATTTGTAAAAACACTTGCATTTCACGAAAAACATATGATATTATATAAAACGGTCACGCGAGAAAGTGATCGTTGAGGCCCCGTGGTCAAGCGGTTAAGACATCGCCCTTTCACGGCGGTAACACGGGTTCGATTCCCGTCGGGGTCATTTTACAGAAAGCATTGCTGGCTGTAATAAAATTTAAGATATGGCGCAGTAGCCAAGCGGTAAGGCGTGGGTCTGCAACACCCTGATTCACCGGTTCAAATCCGGTCTGCGCCTCTTAGAAAGTCTGGAAATGATTGTTTCCGGACGTTTTTTCTTTATGTGAAAATAAGTATTTAGATACAACAAAATCCCCCATGAGAAGAAGTGAAGGTTCTGTCTTCCCATGGGGAATTTTGCGTGCAATATTATAGGGCTTATCAGTTAATAAACAAAACTTATGAATTCGCAAGTGCTGTCTGTTTTACATCCGGAATTGCAATCAAAATCGGATAAAGTACAGCAGAAAGGATCAGTCCACCGATTCCCTGGACCAGGTTCGCCGGAACGCTTGCGAATGCACCGGCTCCGTAGATAAAGTACTCGCACAGGCAGTAACCGCCGGCAACGAGAATGATATCAGCAACACCGCCGAGGATGACTGCTGTGTAACGGCTTTTGGAATTCTTACCTACTTTACGGTAAAGAAGGGCGGAGCAAAGGGATACCAGTCCTTTGATCACAAATGTGATCGGAACATAGACAAAATATCCTCCAAGCAGGTCTGCCATAGCAGATCCGATACCGCCTGCGAGGAATCCCCATGCAGGTCCGAGAACAACACCGGCAAGGATAACAATCGCATCACCCGGGTGAATATATCCGCTTGTTCCGGGAGTAGGAATCTTGATTGACATCGTAGCAACACAGGCAAGCGCTGCGAACAGTGCAGCCATGACAAGTTTCTTTAATGTTACTGTTGACTTAGAATTCATAACAAAAACCTCATTTCCTTTAAGATTTATCATACTATACAACAGAAGTGGACTATAAAAAAGAGCCACTTTTACAAAAATAAACCATACCAGTTTAAACGGGAGACAAATTTATAAAATCTTAAGAAATGTAGAGAGTATGCTTTAAGATGTTGATGAAATAATTAAAAAAGGTTTAAACTAGAAACGTTTGTATCTGTATGGTAACTTTATAGATACTTTGAAAGAAAGTATAGTTTACAACATATGAAAAATGGAGAACTTCAAAGATGGGATATCATTCAATTATATATATATTCCTATTTCTTCCGGTTTGTCTGTTGGCCTATCAGCTTGCACCGGAGAAATGGAGAGGAAGAGTCTTGCTTGCATTCAGCTGGATTTTCTTTTATCTGTTAAGTGGAAAATTGCTGGTTTATCTTTTGGGGACAACGCTTCTGACCCATTGTATTGGCATCTGGCTGACTTTGCTCAAAACAGAAGAAGCAAAAGCCGTGGAAGGCATGGATCGGAAACAAAAGAAAGTAATTAAAGTAGAGTATCAGAAAAAGGGAAGAAGAGTATTAATACTGGGAATCCTGATTTTACTCGGAGTTCTTGGTTATTTAAAAATATTTTGATTTCTTTACGACAAACTTGAGTTATTTATTCGGACATCCGGTTTTGGAAGGATGGAGACCGGAAAAGCTATTAATGCCAATTGGAATTTCATTTTATACATTGCAGGCAATTGGTTATATGACAGATGTGTACTGGGGAACCATCCAGGCAGAGACAGAAATCTGGAGAACCGCATTGTTTCTCGGATTCTTCCCACAGATCATGGAGGGACCAATCGCAAGATATTCAGATGTGGCAGATACTTTGTATACAGGAAAGCCATTGGAATATAGAAATGTGGTCGATGGTTATGTAAGAATCTTCTCGGGGACTCTTTGAAAAAGATGGTGATAGCAGACCGTATGGCACTGATGGTAAATCAGGTGTTTGACCATTATGCAGACTATCATGGAGCAGTGATTCTTGCGGCAGCGATTGGTTATGTGATTCAGCTTTATATGGAATTCTCCGGTTGTATGGATATCATTATAGGAAGTGGAAAGCTGTTTGGTATCTGCCTTCCAGAAAACTTCCGACAGCCGTTCTGTGCGAAGAATCCTTCGGAATTCTGGCGCAGATGGCATATTACACTCGGCGCGTGGTTCAAGGCATATATTTTCTATCCGGTATCGGTATCCGGATTGGTTAAGAAATGGAACCAGTATGGAAGAAAGCATTGCGGAAAGCATATTACAAGACTGGTGACTTCTGCAATCGCCCTGTTCCCAGTGTGGGTTGCGAACGGAGTCTGGCATGGCGCACAGTGGAACTATATTTTCTATGGAATGTATTATTTTGTATTGATCATGCTTGGGATTGCTGTGGAGCCGGTTCGAGACCATATTTTAGAAGCGTGTCATATTGATCCGGAGACGAAAATCTGGAGAACAATCCAGATTGCAAAGACATGGGTGATTATTGTAGTTGGAGAGTTATTTTTCCGTGCAAATGGATTGAAGGCCGGATGGTATATGTTCTGTAGTATGATAAAGAATTTTGATATGGGACAATTAACGGATGGAACACTGTATACACTTGGACTTGAGCGGGCAGATTATCTGGCAGTAATTGTAGGTTGTCTGATCGTGGGAGTGATAGGTTCTATGAAAGAGCGCGGAATCTCTGTACAGAAGAAAATGGGAGAACTGGCTGTACCGGTGCGCTGGGGATTGTATTATGCCTTAGTTATAGGGATTTTGATCTTCGCAGCGTATGGGGATGGATATCAGATTCAGGATCTGATCTATGCCGGTTTCTGAGGTGAGAAGAATGAGTAAGATAAAAAGAGGAATTCTCTTTATTGTAATACTGGCAGTATTTTTGGTGACAAGTTCTGTCGGGATGGAATATTATGTGGTGCATCAGCTGAATGGAGAAGTGACCGGAAGAAACCGCCCATTTGCGGCTCTTACAGTTGAGCCGGAAGATACATTGGATCTGCTGGTGGCCGGTGATAGTGAAAGCTATAATTCCGTGTCTACAATGCGGTTGTGGGAAGATAAGGGAATTGCAGCTTATGATTGTGGACAGGGAGCACAGAGAATTCCAGAAACTTATTATATGTTAAAACAGGGATTTAAAGGGCAGTCTCCTAAAATAGTTATGCTCGAGACAAATACCTTGTTCCGTGATATCGGTGCAGTGAAAAGTACACAGGCAATTTTAGAACAGATGGGTCAATATTATCTTCCGGTGTTTCGTTATCATAATCTATGGAAGACAGCGGTGGATGAGCCGGAAATACATACGAATTACAAGGGGTTTGTGATTCGAGATGAGGTTGCCCCATATGAAGGCAAACCGGATTATATGAAGAAAAAGAAAAAACTGTGAAACAATGCCTGAGTATGTTAAAATCTATTTGGAGAAAATTGAAGAACTGTGTGAGAAGAATAACGCGCAGTTATTGCTTGTCAGTATGCCGTCACCGAAGAATTGGAATCATAAACGTCATGCGGAGATGCAGCAATACGCAGATGAAAAAGGAATTGCATATCTTGATTTGAATGAGAAGGTAGAAGAACTGGGTTTGAATTGGACTGAAGATACACAAGATAAAGGAGATCATCTGAATGTTTATGGGGCAGAGAAGGTGACTTCGTATCTTGGAAATTATTTAGAAGAGAATTATGAACTGGAAGATCATAGAAACGATCCGACGTATGAAGCATGGAATCAGCTGGCGGAACAGTATAAGCAGAACCTTGCAAGAATAAAAGGAAAAATAGAAGTGGCAAAAGAAACGGGTGTAGGAAAATGATAGCAAAAGAGAAGTTGAATATTTTATGGAGTCTGGAGCAGACAGCGGAAAAGTATGAAGACAGGGTTGCTGTTTCGGATGTGAATCAGGAGCTGACCTGGAAGGAACTTGTGAAGAAAGCTCAGGTAATAGGCGCAGAATTAAGTGAAAAAGTTCAACCGGGGAACCCGGTTCCGGTTCTTTTAGAGAAAAGTTCAGAAACACTGGCAGTGATGCTCGGCATCGTTTATGCAGGATGCTTTTATGTGCCGGTGAATCCGATGAATCCAACAGAACGTCTGAGAAAGATTATGGAGAAACTGGATCCTGAAGTGATTATTTCCGATGAAAAAGGGAAGGAACAGCTGGCAGCTGTTGGAAATGGACTGGAAAATAAAGTGATGGGGCCGGAGGCACTTAAGACAGCGACAGGAACGGAATTGTCAGAAGAGCAGTACAGTAGACTGGAACAGATCCAGGGGCAGTGGAAAGAGACGGATGTTTTATACGGAATCTTTACATCTGGATCAACAGGAACACCGAAGGCGATCGTGGTAAGCCATGGAGCAGCCAGCCGGTTTATCCGTCATTTCACAGAAATCTTTGAGATTACATCAGAAGATGTGATTGGAAATCAGGCACCATTTGATTTTGACGTGTCTGTGAAAGATATTTATTCCAGCATCATGACAGGGGCACAGCTTGTTTTGATACCGAAAGAATATTTCTCGACACCGCCGAGACTTCTGGATTATCTTTGCGATAAGAAAGTGACCAATCTGACCTGGGCTGTTTCGGCATTAACACTTGTGTCTGCGTTGAAAGGATTGAATTACAGAGTGCCGGAATCAGTAAAAAGGGTTATGTTCAGCGGAGAAGCAATGCCACCAAAACAGCTGCGTATCTGGCAGGAAAAGCTGCCGGATGCAAAATTTGTAAACTTATATGGACCAACTGAGATTACTTGTAACTGTACCTATTTTCCGATTGAGCGACAGTATGAGGACAGTGAGAAAATACCGGCCGGTAAGGCATTCCCGGGAAGAAGAGTAATCCTTGTAGACGAGGAAGGCAAACAGGTGACAGAACCTGGTGTACAGGGGGAAATCTGCTCGGCAGGAGAATCTCTGGCGAATGGCTATTATAAAGAACCTGAGCAGACAGCGGAGAA